>Ga0307963_1000492_pt1 | contig 26387 bp, 27 predicted proteins | sample OrgLakmetagen594_FD_201829 | JGI IMG/M metagenome (GOLD analysis project Ga0307963, IMG submission 201829) | Saline water microbial communities from Organic Lake, Antarctica - #594 | ecosystem: Environmental > Aquatic > Non-marine Saline and Alkaline > Saline | place: Antarctica: Organic Lake... | reverse complement strand
TAGATATACTATATATAGATAGTATAGATACAGGGGGCAATGACTTGTGTCTCGATCATTGCTTTGCAAGTGTCCAAATATTAGATATATGGCGCACAAGTGCCTCTATCATTGCTTAGCAAATGTCCACATGTTCTGCCTCTCTCCCTTGTATGGCCACTGACACACACCTTGACTACGTTTTCTTTCAAATCCTCCTGCTCTTCTCACGCCCTCTGCCACAGGTCACGTGAGAAACTGGAGGCAAACCGTGATGTGCTCATGGTCGCCTCACGAGCGGTAATCTTGTGTGTGTGTGTGTGTGTGTGTGCAAGCTTGTGTATGACTATGAGTATGTGCTTTTGTCTTTAATGTTTAATCGCATGTGTGTAAAGTGTAAAGTCACTAGCTACAACGTCCTGCAGACAAATTGCGCTTTTAATGTAGGCATGAGTGTGGCGGACACATCTTGCCATTATTCACATTGCAGAGACAGCATGCTGAGATGTGATCCAACAGCAATGCGCAAAATGTGCATCATGTTCAAAGTGTAACTTCAGTGCACCTTCAAATTCTGCTCAATTTAACTGCAACCTGCTTGTCCGTCAATTGTCAAAGAAATGTGTACTTACATGTACAAGTCGTCAATTTTGTTACATTTTTGTTACATGCATACGTCCTACTCGTACAGCTGCTTGCACATTTGCATGTTTGCAGGCAGAGCGCTTAGTGGACTGCATACATCCTACTCTTATACCTGCTTGCACATTCGTACGTTTGCAGGCAGAGGGCTTTGTGCACTGCATGAACTGCATACATCCTACTTTTATACCTGCTTGTACATTCGTATGTTTACAGGCAGAGACCTTAGTGCACTGCATGGACTGCATACGTCTTACTCCTATACCTGTGTGTACATTCGTATGTTTGCAGGCAGAGCGCTTAGTGCACTGCATGGACCGCAGCGCGTCAGTGTACGGAGACCTTGGGCTAGCTCTGTTCAAGCTGAGCAAGGCAGAGGAGGTGGAGGGGCAGCACCTAGCACACTTTTCGGGCACGGTGTGTTTGTGTGTATTTAATGGCAATAGGTGTGTATTTAATGGCAATATATGCCAATAACAATCAAATCGTACATGTGTAGTTAATGGCAGTAATTTAGAGCTTGGTATTTAGCAATCACGTACCCTCCCCCCGAGTAATTTTGCTAGTGAATAGCAATCAACTTCCCTGTCAACGATTTTCTGTCAGACACATTTCCTTGGTTTGCACGGCTATGGATAGCCCGATTCGCTGAGCAGAGACCGTGGATTTTATCAAAGCCCAGGATTCATCATGTGTCACTGCCTGCTGCATATACTACAACCGTTTGCCTATGCAGGCTTCTTTGTTTGCGATAGCTGGCTTGCAGCAGCTTCAGACGGCAGATGGACGGACATCAAAGATTTTGTGTGTGCAAATAATTGTCTTTCTGCAATGCTATTTCACTATCGCTGCACCACTACCCACACCAATTTGCTGCAGATACGGCAGTCCCATGCGCTGAGCCGGAGCTGCAGGCAGACTGGGACTTCGTCAGTGCGTGTGTCGAGGGTGGCAAAGAAGGCTGTGGGGAAGGCAGCCTGCGATTTAGGGGTGCTCCACGACCAGCTGGCCATCATGCCAGTGAGTGTTGGCTTCAATATTTGAGCTAATATCAGAACACATTATTGAAGTTGTATGCAGTGTACACATGACTGAATTCGTATGCATTATCCATTATACACATGAATGCAATCGTATGCAGTACAGACTATATCGAACAAAAAAAGAAGTTTTGCTCCATAGACAGCTGTTTAATGACCCGGCAAGGTTGAGGCTCACTTTTGAAGCAATTGAAATGGAAGTTTTGCTGTTTTAACACGTATGGGATCATCACTCTTTGCCCAGCAGACCCCATTGAATGATAGTTGTTCATCGGTGATGTTATCAATAATCGATGTCTGTTTCGCCACTGTTTGCGCAGCAGTTTTGTAGATAGTGGTGGGTCCCTGTCTTCAGGTCCTATATGTAGTAATCATAACCGGTGGCTCTTGCGTGCTGTTATGGCTCCTGTCAAAACTTGTCAAAAGTATGCTAAGATATTGCTGCAGAAGCACAGATGCTCACACATCAAGCACTTATGAGAGCACATCAAGCACAGATGCTCAGATCTTGCTGTGGGAGCACAGATGGTGTCGCTTATTAAACCTTATAGGCTGCATCCTTTAAGGCCATCAAAGTGAACCACAGTCAAATCTTGATGCAGAAGCACAGAAGATGATGTCGCTCATTCCTACCTGTTAGGATGCATCCTTAAAAGGATCCAGATGGATTATGCCATCAAAGTAAACCACAGTCGAGGCAGCATTTCAGTTTTGTCAGTTTTGTTAGTTGCACTGTGTGTGACACTCCTCATTTTTTAAACAGTTACTACCATACGCAACCTAGCAGTCGCACTGTTTGACTGATGGCTTAATCTGTATCCTCTGTAACCTCTGTAACCTTTGTACCCTGTGTGCAAACTGAAGCCCCCCTTTTGCCTTTATGCATCCCTGAACCTCTCACGCCTGTACGTCGGATCCTCTGCCACCCCTGCGTTCCTGCACACTGTGTGCCTTTGCACTCTGCCCCTCTGCCCCTTTACACCTTTGCACTCTGCCCCTCTGCCCCTCTGCACCCTGCCCCTCTGCAACTCTGCGCAAATTTGCACTTCCTGTGCCAAGGCAACAGCGGCGGCTTTAACATTGCCCAAGTGCCCCCATTTTTGCACTGCCACTGCAACTGTACAACACCCTCATGATCATGTGTGCAGCCTGCCATCATTGTACAACACTCTCATGATCATGTGTGCAGCCTGCCATCATTGTACAACACTCTCATGATCATGTGTGCAGCCTGCCATCATTGTACAACACCCTCATGATCATGTGTGCAGCCTGCCATCAAGGGCCTCACAGCTCGTGAGGAGCAGCTGCTGACAGCTACGACGCTGCAGGCCGATATGGACTCACGCAACGCCAGCATACGGGTGTGTGCACTTGTGTTTCTGCTCTTGATCTTGAAAGTATGTTGGTGTTCCAGTAGTGCAAGCGGGTACGCCTGTAGCAAGTGACGCGCATGGCATGCACATGATCTTTGGATTGGATTGGATTGGATTGGATTGGATTGGATTGGATTAGATTGGATTGATTTGGATTGGGTTGGATTGAATTGATTTAGATTGGATTGATTTGGATTGGATTGGATTGGATTGGATTGCATGGCATACATGATCTTTGGAAACAAGCCAGTGCCACAGGGGCCCTTGGCTTGAACTGTTCTTCGGAAAGATGCCAGTGCCATAGAGTGGCATGGACGCCCTTGGCTTGAACTGTTCTTTGGAAACATGCCAGTGCCACAGGTGAAGCATGGACGCCCATGGCTTGGGCTGTAAAAAGTGTCAGGCTTTTCTGGTGCTAAGCTAGTCTGAATTCCAGACGTTGAAGCTAGTTTTGTGACTGGCATCCTAGCATATGCCTGTGTGCGTCTGTGTGACGTGCCCCTGTGTGCATCTGTGTGACTTGCTCTTGTATCAGTGTGACGTGCCCCTGTGTGCATATGTGTGACTTGCTCTTGTGTGCATCTGTGTGAGGTGCCCCTGTGTGCATCTGTGTGATGTGCCCCTGTGTGCATCTGTGTGACGTGCCCCTGTGTGTATCTGTGTGACTTGCTCTTGTGTGTATCTGTGTGAGGTGCCCCTGTGTGCATCTGTGTGATGTGCCCCTGTGTGCATCTGTGTGACGTGCCCCTGTGTGTATCTGTGTGACTTGCTCTTGTGTGTATCTGTGTGAGGTGCCCCTGTGTGCATCTGTGTGATGTGCCCCTGTGTGCATCTGTGTGACGTGCCCCTGTGTGTATCTGTGTGACTTGCTCTTGTGTGTATCTGTGTGAGGTGCCCCTGTGTGCATCTGTGTGACGTGCTCCTGTGTGTATATGTGTGATGTGCCCCTGTGTGCATCTGTGTGACGTGCCCCTGTGTGCATCTGTGTGGCTTGCTCCTGTGTGTATATGTGTGATGTGCCCCTGTGTGCATCTGTGTGACGTGCCCCTGTGTGCATCTGTGTGACTTGCTCTTGTGTGTATCTGTGTGACGTGATCCTGGATTGGCCCTGGTATGATATGAAGCACCGCAGTTTGCACACCCTTCTTTTTTATCAGAAACCTTATGCCATGCCCAAGCAGAAGCTAGCGTGCCCGCCTAAAGAGGCACATGACCGTTCTGTTTGAATTGGCGCTGTTGTTTAAAGCCATGTTCTTTTCTCAGCAAGCTCACACAAACCAATCTCTACAACAAGCTTTATGATGGTTGACCTAAAGCCTAAAAGTCTGCTTTCTGTCAATCAAACCAATTTTGACACAACAACGACTCTCCCAAACTCCAAGCACGTTTGTCTATCCTTTTTCCAGGACTTGGAGGCTGCAAACGCTAAAGTGCTGGGAGGAACTGTCGACCCAAAGCAGGTACCTGCTCTTGCAGAGCCTGCTGTACGCAAATAACGTACCCAGGCGGGCTCACCGTAAGGCTGCATATCTCGTGACATAGTCGTTTACCATATGTATGCATATATGTATGCACATCTCGCGACATAGCTGTTTACCGTATGTATGCATATGTGTATGCATATCTCGCGACATAGCTGTTTACCATTATAATGCATATGTGTATGCATTTCTCGCGACTTTTTTGACCCACCAAACACACCGACTCCTTTGCCTATACAGCTACGTCGCGTGGAAGAGCTCCGAAATGATGTCGCCAAGCTGGAGTACTCCGCGTCTGCTGCTTCTGCAGAGTATGACCGCATCTCACGCGTGAATCAAGAGGTGGGTCTCAAATGAGGGGAACTGCTTCAGTGTTGTTGTTACTGCATTGATGCTGTCCAGCTGTGCTAAATTGTTGTCTAGCGCTCTTGTGGCGCACGCAAGTGCGTGTGTATGAGTGTGCAATGTATGCATAGCAAAGGGTGACGCGAACAAATTCGCTAGCATTTGTTGGGTGTCACAGGAAGGCAAATCCAAGCCATCTGTACACAATTCTTAGGGTGCGAATAGGTGACTTGAGAGCTCAAAAGTTCTAACATATTTGCTTGTTGTTCACCAAATCCAGTGGAATTGACGAAGCCAAGCATGACTTTGAGCGAGGGAAGGAGGCAGGCAACAGCTTGCCAAATCACTAAGGCTACTGGGTCCAAATCTCATTTGGCTCCTCAATCTCAAATTGAAGACTTTACCGCTGGAAACCGCACAAAAATCCTGTTGGCATCATATGAATGTCTGCCAGTTACCCCCTTCGTAGCTCCCTTTGTAAACCCTTGACAGCTGGAAGGAAGAGATTTCCAAACGCATTGGACGCTGCAAGGAGCACAGAGTATGCCAGGGGTGCAAGCATGTTTCATAAGCAGTCTCACTCGTCTACATTTTGCGTCAAATGCTTCGATTCAATATTACTGGGAGTGCTTTCTGGCCACTTGCTGCTGTGGTAAAATGCCACGCTGTGCGAGTGCTGCTTGGAAGATAGCAAGTTGCTGCAAGTTTCAAAGTGCTACCATGAGCTTTACTCACAATCCTGCTAGATGAAAACTTGCACGTACAGGAGCTGGTGCGTTTGGAAACGGAGCAGCGTCAAGACTTGCTGCACCTTGTACGCGCATTCACAACGACACAAGTCATGAGAGCAGAACGGGATGCAGAGGTGAGGAGTAGTACACCAACCAGTAGACCAGTCACAGGCCGATCAGCCGGTCAGTCTGGCTTAAGGTCCCCCCACGTGAATTCAAATCTCAATTTGATCAGGATGCGGAGGTGAGGAACAGTAGACCAAAGTCTGTGCATACAGTGGAATTAGTAGGTCGTGAAACTCAGAAAAAGATGTGTATTGAGCGAGTAGATGCTGGAGAAAGCCCCCCACCTGCTCAACTAGTAGCAAGCACTGATCAAATCACTGTTACTGCAAAGTAATATGTTAAGCACAACTAATATTCATCGACTAGTCAACTTTCGCTGCGACTGATTGGGCGTGACAGGTGGCCATTTTTCTTTGCTCTCGTAAATAATCCGCTATATTGCGCACATCTGTCTCCTCCCACCTTGCTATGCTCCTTTCCCATAACAGGTGTGGCTCACACTAGCTACGGATTTAGGAGCGCCTGCAGACGCGCTGTGCAAAGTACGTGAGGCCATCTTGTCTACGCATGCGCTGCAGCAACAGGCCTTGCCGTAGCAGGCCTGGCCTTGTGATCACGTCACGATGTATAGGCATTAGCAACGCAGATAGAGGAAGGAGAATACCAAAATTTCATTCCCGACTGTTTGCTTGCTTGTTGTAAATGGGTATAATGTTGGTGCTCTAAATTCGTTGCTGCCCTCATACTTAAAAGTGTCTCTGTATCATGATTGTTTTTTGATAGAGGTGCTATTCAATCCTTGTACTATATGGCCAGTTTTTTTAAAAGCGGCAACTAAATGTAAACCTCACCATAAGAAATATATACGTAGGTATCATACTACTGCAATTTGCAGCAGGAGTCACAGCATGAATGATGGTACTAGTAAATCAGGCTATCACAGTTCTTGCCACAAGCAAACACTCAAAAGCTATGAATACATCCCTGAAAAGCGTCTCTGTACTACGGACGGACCAGCCAGTTAAGTTCAACACAACATGAGAGGTGTCAGCGCCTCTTTCCAAAGCCATTGCTTCCTCTCAGGTCACCAGATAGCCAATCGCAACTCTTGAGAAATGTCAATCACGTTGTACTGAGGTCAAAGATAATACATGCATGCATTAAGTCAAATTCGGGCAAGTGAGGAGCAGAAATTGCAAAATTCGGGGGAAAAGAGTAGGCAAGTTGAGTTTCAATTGACAGTTTATTGCTTCAAGGAAGTGTGCTCATAACTGATGCTAAAGTGGCAGCTGAAATCGTCTGGCAGGGCCCCATTTACCACGTCATTTTCACACCGCTCCTGCAAAAGGTGCCAACAGATGCATGACTGTCAGGAAGACGGTGTGGAGAGAGCTACACGCTGAAATTGATTGACAAGGTTCACAAGGTTTACACAACAGGGAATTGATTAACGACCCACGCAATTCATTCCATCCTCACTGGAACAAGGCCTTTGACAATAATTATTGCTGGATCTTTCACTATAGCAAACAAGGAAGGCCTAAGCAAAGAAAGTACCAGAGGCTACTCAATTCAACGACTCATCTATGTCTGGTGTCTTTACCCATCAATCTTATAATCTAGTTGTGTATTATTTCAACACACCCATCTGTACAATGTGGCTCCATTTCCTTTCCTTTCTCCCTATAATTTCCTTTCCTTTCTCCCCTATAATTCTTGCATTTTTGAGTTAGCACACACCTGGAAAAAAGCCATGATGAATGAAGATCCGGTAGCGATAGCATAGCCATAGCCTGTAGCAAAGTCTTCGGTTACCTCAGTGTATGTGTCCCAAACTCCTGGATGCTTCTGCACGAGGGATGGTTGAAGTGCAAGGTGCCCTTTTGTTTGTAAGAACCTTGCACGCATAAACCTCGGGAACTGGAAAACCCGCTGAGGAGCTGGCGGTGTACAACTTGTTGCTGATGGCCTTACTAGATCATGGATGTAATATTTGTCGTAACATCAGCACCAGATTATATGGTGCGAACAAGATCACCGTACGTATCATTTGGTGATCATACCAATTGGTGTGAACATATCATATGGTGTGAACAGCTCCTGCACATTTTTTCATAAATCTAAGGTACACACCATGTTCGAAGCAGTGTTCACACTTGCACGCACCCCTGTTTATCACTCCCTCTTCCCTCACACACACACACACACACACACATACACAAACACATGCACACACACATTTCCAAACACATGATCACAAACTCACTTGGTACACAGGCTGGTGTATCCAGTTGGATGCGGTGCGCACGTGGGTATAGGGGATGGGCACTCGGGTAGAGTACAGCGCATTATATTTAGAAAAGGCCTCTGGGAAAGAGAGAGGGAGAGAGAGGGAGGGAGAAAAGAAGAAACCGAAGGTGGTGAATCAGCAACATAGGGGAAATTGATGCTGTGAATATGAACAATGATGGTTTTACTGACTATGCTTAGCTTTTAGCTTTTAACTAACAATTACTGTTGATGTGCAGCTGGGGAAGACTTGCTGCTTGCTGCCGAGCAAAGTGAGGTCGAGTTACGGAGGGGACTAGTTACGTTACGGAGTGGTCTAGTTATGGAGTAATCTAGTTACGTTACGGAGTGGTCTAGTTACGTTAGGTCTAGTTACGGAGTGGTCTAGTTACGTTACGGAGTGGTCTAGTTACGGAGTGGTCTATAGTTACGGAGTGGTCTAGTTACGGAGTGGTCTAGTTACGTTACGGAGTGGTCTAGTTAAGTTAGGTCTAGTTACAGAGTGGACTAGAACAATCAAGGGACGGGATTAAAAAGGTGAACAGAGCAATTTGTTCCTTTAATTTATCTACAGGTAAAGAGGTAAGAGGTAGCAAGACAGACTTGGCAGAGCTTGCGTTGGTTATTTGGTGCACGTTCACAAGTTACAATACAATGACATGAAGGACATGAGGTTGTGGAGCAAGTACGTACACAGTGCATATTGTGCAATTAACAAAGAGTGCAAAGCTTCGAAATAGGGGGGGCATGCGCCAATGTGGCACGCCTCCTCACATTCTCATACGCTTTTTAAAGTCCATTGTTCACCAAACACGTGGCTGTCATATAAAAAATGAAGCATACCACCTCCTTCTATATTCAGTCAGCACGTCATTGACAGTCAACACATGGACACAAACACACGTACACACACTTGCACACAAACGCATGCACACACATTCTCACACAAATTTCCTATATACACCCACACCCACATCTGCACTCACACCCACACCCACATCCACACCTGCACCCTAACCCACTCCCACACCCATAACCCCATCTCCCCACCAAAGGCAAGCACACACACACACATACACACACACACACCTGCAATCCCGATACCCTCCATGGCGGACACAGCAATCACATCCTGCGCATCCCACGCATGCCTTCTCTTTGGCTTGTCCAGTTCAGGCTGGTTGCCTGGGAAAAAGGACAGATCCAGCACCGGAAGAGTCTAGCAGGGTCCATATGTACACAGAAATTGAAAGTCTTGACAATGGACAGGTGGTGCCCTGGCAAGCTGAAGGTGAAGCTGAAGGTGGTGCTGAAGGTGGTGCCCTGGCAAGCTGTCAAAGACGGTTGTGGCAGCAACACTGTTTGGGCAATACTGCAGGACAGCAGTTATATAACTGTTGCAAAAGGCTGCCCTTTGGTACAGGAATAGCCGCCACACTTCCAAAGGCGCTGTTTTTCGAAACCCCTCTCTCTGAAACAGCTATAGATGCCACAAACCCTTGCCTGCTGTTGGCTCCTCCCCCTTTGCAGAAGCTGGGATGCTCTCAGATTCAGTGGAGGGGCGTCCGAGGGCAGCAGTAAGGGTCTGTGCTGCGTAATCACGTGCTTTGAGCTCCCAGGGCACGCCACTGCAAGGGGTCATGGTGTCCCAATTGAGTGCGGTGCATTTGGTTTGTGTTCCATGCATTCGAGTGTGCACATGTGCGCACGTGTGTGCATGTGTGTATGTGAGTTTGTGTGATTGTGGGAGTGTCTTTAGTTAGACGCGCATGTGTGTATGGATCAGCTTGGCGGACTCTAGTCAAACACATTAGAATACAAATCTGGGCGTGCTTTCTTGAGAGGACAGAATTGCGGCTCTTTGCTGCTGCTTTATAAGTGACAGCTGGCCATTCACTGCCTACGCACAAACAAGCGGCCCCTGTGATCAGCAGCCTTCAGCTGATTGCTGCTGCTGTTTGCAGCTGCCCACCTCTCACCCACACATCCACAAGCTGTGTGTCTCCGGAAGGGAGTACAAAGTATGCATCTGATTCACCAGGCCACATTTAATTATGCATCTGTTACACCAGGCCACATTTAATCATGCATCTGATACACCAGGCCACATTTAATCATCCCAGCCGGTACCAAATTGGCTGCTTTTCCTTAATTGGGAGTGGTCAATTCACTGCCAACGTAGTTTTTTTTTCTTTTTCATCCTGCAAGCTCAACTGCAAGAGTCCCCATACACTACACTGTGATTGCCTAACCGGAGCATGCATTCACAGCTGGGAGGTTGAGGTTACTAATCCCCGTGCGAATGACTCGGCATGTTTGCTGAGACCATTGCGGCTTCTGCAAAGGGTCAACGCACACACACACACACACACACACACACACACACACACACACACACACACACACACACACACACACACACACACACACACACACACACACACACACGCACGCACGCAATCACAAGCACGCACACACATACACAAGGCAACACTTACACACACATTTAAAGGCATGAGTTCACACCACAAAAACACAGACGAGATGCTGTAGTGTCCAACCTTTGACAACAGGCCACCAACTATTTTCACCACCACTTCGGGTGGAGTTTCGGACGTTTGGCAGCAAACAGCAGAGGCACGTCTGGGTCTATAGGAAAACTCTGGTAGCAAAACTCTGGTATGCTTGTCACTCGTAACTTGCACTGTCAAATGTCGTGCGTGTCATACGTTGTATGTTTCATACATCGTACGTTTCATACATCGTACGTGTCATACATTGTACGTGTCATACATCGTACGTGTCAAATGTCATACGTGTCAAATGTCGTTTGTTTCATACGTCATGCATATCATACGTTGTGCGTTTCACACATCGTACGTGTCATACAACGTACGTGTCATACATCGTACGTGTCAAATGTTGTATGTCGTGCGTTTCATACGTCGTGTGTTTCATACATCGTACGTGTCATACATCGTACATGTCAAATGTCATACGTGTCAAATGTTGTATGTCGTGCGTTTCATACGTCGTACGTGTCATACATCGTACGTGTCAAATGTCATATGTGTCAAATGTCGTATGTTTCATACGTCGTGCGTTTCATACGTCGTACATGTCAAATGTCATACGTGTCATACGTTGTACGTGGCGTACCTATAGAACATCTGGCCGTCCACCTCCATGCACTGTGTGTAGTCGCGGAAGCTGGGAGGGGTCGACGGCTCTGGCACTGTGTAAGACGTGTTTGTGGCCTCGCTCATAAGAGCCCAGTACCTGCGCAGCACGGTCGAACGAAAATAGCACAGTCGACAAGTGCTCTGGCACCGTCTGGCACTGTGTCTGGCACTGTGCTCTGGCACTGTGTAAGACGTGTTTGTGACCTCGCTCATAGGAGCCCAGTGCCTGCATAGCGCGGTCGAACAAAAATAGCACGGTCAAACCGTGCATGGAGTACAGCATGGAGTATAGCACGGTCGAACGAAAATAGCACGGTCGAACCGTGCATGGAGTATAGCATGGAGAATAGCACGGTCGAACAAGTAACATGCTTAGCAGACATGTGGCGTGAGAAACGTCGGGAAGAAGCAGGTGATGCTGTGTTGTCATGAATCACAAAACATAGGCAGGCATTGGTTTAGAGCAAACATAGATGCATAAGGAAATGCTGTGAGTTGTACGTAGAGGGTCGTGCCACCTAGACACCCCCCCCCCCCCTGCTGGAAAGCTAGGCGCTTGCATTACACATACCTAGGGTTGGCCCAAACCATATATATACGGTGTACATACAGTATTTTTGGCAGGGAAATCACCAACTATACAGTTATATACGGAGTATATACATGGTTCTGGCCAACCCTACACATACCACTACTGAGGTCGGCCATTAGAATACAATACGGATAGGATAGGTGGAATAGGCAGCGATCCCTACCAAAACTCGATTGCAATTGCTTGTTGATGGGACAAACAGGGCAACTACTCTTTAAGGGGCAGACTCACTTTTGCTCATTCCTAGTCACACCGACAGATCTCTTGGGCATGTTTGCTTTGCGTGCAGATCTGAGCATGGCGTCTGCAAGTTTCAAGTTCCCGTCCATCTGCAGAAGCAAAGCACACAAGTATGAAATTGAATCCATACAGTAGCAGACAAATTTTATTAATCTTTTTGGTTATGGGCTTTTCCCTAGCTTCTGCTCAAATGCCCCCCAGAGGCAACTATAGCGTTGTGGCCTTACCTTAAACTGTAGCAGGCCCCTCAATGCTTTAAAACAGCCAGCTGTCAGGGGCAGAGGAGCAGGGCATGCAAAAAACCCCCGTGGACTATAGAACAGCAGGGCCCATGCAAACGCCATCACACCATCCGTGACCACAGCACCTCAATACTCAGCCTCGTTCTGTTTGGTCACAATGGCCATGCCATCTATGATCTGTGATGCCAGGCCCATCTATGATATATAATATATAATCTGTGATGCCAGGCCCATGGCACACTTCTATGATCTGTGATGCCAGGCCACCATCTATGATCTATGATCTGTGATGCCAGGCCCATGGCACACTTCTATGATCTGTGATGCCAGGCCACCATCTATGATCTATGATCTGTGATGCCAGGCCCATGGCACACTCGCCATGCATGACGGTGCCAAAGCTGCAGTAGCCTCACGTGGTTGAGAAGCCCAGAGCCCCCCGCTATTTGCCACAACAACGCGCTGATGCCTACCAAAGTACCATAATCCGTTACAGCAACTTGTGAGCAGCGGTGGTCCGGGCCAGAACAGCGAAGGGGGGACGACGTGTGCAGTTTGCCATTTCTGTGCCATTTTTTGTCCCAGGAGAGGGATTCAGCAGCCATGTGTGCCGTGTCACTGGCGATTCGTGACGCTGCAGGTATCTACATATCCACACACAACTCATCCCAAGCCCAATAACTCATTGCACCGGCCCTTGCCCTCGCAAAATATGTGACGCTGCAGGTATCTACATATCCACACACAACTCATCCCAAGCCTAACAACTTGTTATACCGGCCCTTGCCCTCGCAAAACCACAAGTGCGTAAATTGTCCGTGACATGTTTCTAGGTATACACGGCTGTCATGGCAAAAGACTTACGTTGTCCTTGTAAAAGGTGCATTCTCCGAACAAGGCGTCCGAGTTGGATATGGGCACCTCTTCAGGACGGAAGCACTGGTTGGGGTAGCCGTGTGCCTACAGTCACACGTGCACGCACACAGCAATTTATGCGTGTGGGTCTGAGGTCCAGCAATCTGGCAACATTCACCATTGCTGTGATACAGAAAGGGGTCGTACGTATGAACCGGCTGTTCCCACCGCTGAGCTTCTAGCCGCGCATGACACACGTGCACGTGCGTTAAAAGAATGCCTGCCCATGCCCAAAACCGAGCACACGCACCTGCATGGCCCAGGACGCCTTCTTGCACGTCCAGTTCACGCTGAACGGTGACACACACACGTCTCCGAGCCTGTAGCACGCCACGGCAACATTTGAGCATGTGTGCGTGTGTGTGAGTGAGTGTGTGTGTGTGTGTGTGGCAATCGGACCGCAGCTTCATTGATTGATTCAAGGGTGGAATTAGGGCCTCTGCTTTGTGCCATGTCCAGCGTTAGGTTAGCAGAGCTACCCTGGATGTGTGATGCCCAATGGAGATGTGACACCCAATGGAGATGTGATGCCCAATGGAGATGTGATGCCCAATGGATGTGTGATGCCCAATGGAAATGCACCTGAGCTATATCTCATTCTGAACCCCGCTCAAATCTGCACCCACCCCTTGCGAGATGAGAGCCGCTGCTCCTCTGATCGACATTAGGAAAGAAAAGGTGTGCAAGGAATCAAACTCATTGCTAGCGACGCCTTCCCATTTTCAATCAGCAGAGACGCAGACCGTTCAGCACTGTGATCCACATATGCGCACTTTTTCTTTCCTCCAAGATCAAATTCACTTTTTAACAAATTCCATATCCCACTAAGCAAATCATCCTACGCAACCTACGCAACCAACGCAAGAATAAAAAGCTGTACCCCACAAACCCTAACCCTACAGAAGCTGTGCACAGGGGCCCCATCTTGTGTGTCAGGCTTACTGCACAGAGGGAAAAAGTGCCGCCACCTCAACATAACAACATAATGCTCTTGTTAGTGTACCAAGCACAAGTTGAGGCTTCGTCGCTGCCAAGTAGAGGAAAACCACCACCACAGTGTTTTCGAGTACCAAGCATGAGATGAGGCGTCGTCGCTGCCAAGTACAAGAAAACCGCCACCACAGTGTTTTCGTGTACCAAGCACAAGTTGAGGCGTCGTCGCTGCCAAGTAGAGGAAAACCGCCACTACAGTGTTTTCGTGTACCAAGCACGAGTTGAGGCGTCGTCGCTGCCAAGTACAAGAAAACCGCCACTACAGTGTTTTCGTGTACCAAGCACAATTTGAGGCGTCGTCGCTGCCAAGTACAGGAAAACCGCCACTGCAGTGTTTTCGTGTACCAAGCACAAGTTGAGGCGTCGTCGCTGCCAAGTAGAGGAAAACCACCACCACAGGCTTTTCCCCCCTCACAGCTCCACAGTGTGGAACACGAAGTAGAGCTCCCCTCCTCACCATCCCAGTACAGCATGAACAGTAGGTGGAAAGAGGGTGGTGCGCTCTTCTAAGACATTAGAAACACCGAGAGCCACCCCGGAGGCGCGCCTCACCTCGTGATGCCCCTCACCTCGTGATTTTGTCTGTGGCCCTCACCTCGTGATGCCCCTCACCTCGTGATGCCCCTCACCTCGTGATTTTGTCTGTGGCGTGTGCAGCAGAGCAGTGAGGGGGGTTGAGGATGCCCCCTAAAGCGGGGGACCACCCTGAGGTGCCGAAGTACACGGCCTCAGTGATGCTGGGCCCACATGCATCCAGCACCTCCAGGGCACAAAGGGCCGCTGCAGAGGGTCCAATGCCTACGTGTGTATGTGTGTGCGTGTGTGCGTGTGTGTATGTTTGTGTGTGTTTGTGTGTATGTTGATGTGTGTGTACATGTGTGCGTGTGTGAACTGGTGTGTGCGCGTTGTACCTGCGCATGCGTGCGTGTGTGCTTACGAGCTTTTCTTGCAATGTTTGTCTGTTGTTGGGAATGCCCTGCTGGTCAGCGGATGTAATTGCACAGGGGATTTGGTTGCTGTTGATCGATCTTCAAACAGAGAACCAAGGTGTGTCACGTATCGAATAGACAGCACACACAAATGAAAGGTCTTAGATACACGTCCTGTTTCCCCACAGATGCTGTGCCATGTAGCTGTCAACTAGTTTGCCCAGCTTCTCTCCCTCTTGCATTGCATCAATGAATGGCTTCAGGATGATTGATGGAAATGTGAACTGTAGAATTGTTCACAAGGTTCAGGCAGGGAAACGTAAGGGCATTTAATGCACTCAATTACGTGGCTCACAAGTGTAAAACGAGGTAATGCATGCTTCAGGCACAGTGTTGTGCTGAAGGGCCTACCTTCGATGCACCGTGGCTACTATTGTGACAATTAGCAGAGTTCTTTCGGCTGAGGCTCAGCGCCTGTGCTGGAATAGGCTGCGAGGCTTTACTGGCCCATGATGGCTCATCTCTTGATTGATACAGGAGTTTAAGTCATGCTGCCCCTACCTATCATACTACTGTCATGTATCATGAATCATACTGTTCTCCTTACAGAGCAGGGGAACAATAAATCCTGTTTTAGAGAGTCATAATTGGGTGGGGGGTGACAGAAATGAGGGGTGAGGGGTAAGGGTTACTCTCTGCCGTGATTCGTGCACAACGCTGGCTCTAGCTCAAACCAGTTCATCAATCCCTGACGAGGGAGGCAGATTTATTAGCACACCCATACTTCATGCCAATTCAATGAAAATCCACATATTTGCACACTTTGACTCAATGATCAGGCGTCGAGGTACATGTGTATGATAAGGTGTACAGCGCATTCCCATCCTTAGTAGTACTACAAGCAACATATTTTTCTAGTGTCACAGCAAAAACCTTTGGTCAGCAGAGCTCTGTCCCATTGTGAGGTTTCCTTGTGGTTTAGTTCCGTCCTTTTGATGCCTGGGGCCTCTCGATCAGGCAGCTCACCTGTTGTTGCCACGACAACGGGCTGGCCAAGCAGGCTCCCAGAGAACACACTGCCGCACACTGTGGAGCCTCGTGGCTTGGCCTGCTTGTGCTTCAGGTTGGCTAGGATGTAGTGCGCTTCAGAGGTCCCCGAGAAGTCACCAGGATCTGCAGGGGATGTGCATGGTAGATTGGCGCTGATCATGCTGTGTATTAAGATATCTTGATGCAGCTAACACAAGTCTTTGCGTTGTTGTTGGCCTACCTGCTGTGAGGATGAGGCTGAACGATTCCTCAACGCCTCCGCTTGCATCCAGGTAGGCTTGGCACTGGTTGCCGTGGTGCCTGCTCCTCAACACAATCCCATTTGGAGACCATGTGGATCCACTGCACGGGTGCAAGTAGGTGCGAAAGGGCAATTTGGAGTTTTTTGTTTGCATCATGTGCTTGCAATTTTGTTGCAAGTTGGCCTCCCCTCTCCATCCTTCTCCTGGCACTTACCTCCTTAACAAGGCAAGGGCTTGGACAAGCACCACTACCACTAAGCCATACGACGCAGGAGATGCCCACCATCCCCTGTGCTCGGTTTTATTAAGCAGGCTATCAACCATTTTATTATTATTACTTCATTTGGAGTTTTCACGTGTTATAATCAGCAAAACGATATCAAGTATCATATCCTAGAACTATTACAACCGGTATCACGCGGAACCAATGGGTCGTTCGTCTGATTGGGATGATATAATTATCTAAAATTTTATTTTTCTAGAAATGAGGAGATAGCAGGGTTAGGGCCTTGTGTTGTTGATCAAATACCCATGCTACCCTTTCCGAACGGGCTGAGCAGTGGCCCGTTGGGTTTCGGGCCCGTGGCCCCATTCCCGCTACTTGGAAGCAACTTGCAACAGGCTTCCTCCCCCCAATTCCAAACGCTCTCTCCCGAGCTGCTGCAGCTCGTGGCCAACGGCAGCCAGAACCAGCAGCAGGCACAGCAGGCCCTCGACATGCTAGGCCTTGCTTCCCAACCCCCGAGCGACAGCACGGGTGTTGCAAACGGGTCATCGCGCAGCGGCAACCAATATGCGTCGAGGTACGTGTTTATGGTAATACACACATACACGTGAGGGAGGTGGGGAAAGACGATTTTGTCGTCATGTGCATCCGTGGGTTACTGTGTCTCAAGCCATCGAGCACATGCGCGTGTAGAGCCACGAAGAACAACCTTCGCAATAGAACAACCTTTAAAGGAACGGACCCACACCCCGCAGGCACCAGGCTGCCGAGCAGAGGAGGAGAACTCGGATTAACGAGAGGTGAGGAAGTGGAGAGGAGGACGACCAGCATCAGGTTTAGAGGCCGTGAAGTGCACTCACACAACAGACAAGCGAGGTTCCTAGGCACCAGTTGTGGTTGGGCAATTAGAACGGTTTGATAGCAGAGAAGGAAGGTGGACGTATGCATGCAAGCACATGCACGTGCACGTGTGCAATGCGCACACGCACCCATGCACTCACATGTAGGCAAGCACGCACGCACAAACACCCATGCGCACACATTCGAACACACGCGCAAGCACACACACACACACACACACACACACACTCGTGCGCACACACATACACACATGCTCGTACACATACACTCACATGCACACGCGCGCGCACACACACACACACACACACACACACACACACACACACACACACACACACACACACTCTCTCACACACACATCCTTTTGCATACAAAGTGACACGTGCGCTAAATCATTGAATAAGCTTGCACACTCGCACACTTGCACAAGTACTCATACACGCACTCATAGATACAGACACACCAAAACAAACACAGAGGCACACACTTTGAAGCATACTTGCATGTATTCTCTGTTATACAACCACACACTCGCAATTCGCAATGCTCAAGGGACAAAATAGGTTCAAACCTTGCGCACACGGTTGCATGATGCAGGCTGGATGCTCTGCGAACACTTGTGCCCCATGCCGAGCGTGCCAACACAGCGTGCTTTTTGGAGGTATTGTGGAGGATTAGCAGCAACGCGTTTCTCTGCTCCTTTTGGCATTACTGCTTTTTGCCTGCCCGAGTAAAGATAGAGCAGAAAGAGCTTTGTTACGCAAACCTTCCTGCTAGGCGTGCATGTTGGCATTTGGGCAGTAGCACACATCCAACCGACACCAGCCTCGCAACTGCTGAAACACACAGGAGGTCATCAAATACATCATTCGCCTGAAAGACCGCAACGAGCAGCTTGAGGGTGCCATTGATATGTTGCGCACGTGCAGCAGCAAACCCGCGACCAGCAATGGGGCACCTGAAGCACCTGCAAGGTGGGGCCCGAACAGCAACACATACACACGTACGCATACGTGTGCGCACACCGACCCTTAAATTCTCCATTCTCCTCTAGAAGAGCAGCGGGTGCCTGCAAGGCTTTACGTTCACTCTTTGTGGTGGGGTGCATGTTTTTTTGGGTGGTTCCAGGAGGCCCGAAAAAAAGTAGTGTACACCATGCCCTAAAACTGGTCAGGACCCCCCTGACCCCCATGCAGTAACCTTACATGGACAAAAAGGGTACCAATCTGCTTTTTTTTTAATAAGCATCCATCTGCATACTCATCAAGACCTGAAACTGAAGTGTTGCAGAGTTATGCGGCAAAAACTGAGATACGGACGCCCATGCACACGTGACCTACCAGGCACCCATAACTGGCTTGCACAGTCCCACATTGCTTCCATTTCTTCAGAACTCCACTGACTATCTCATGCTGGCACAATCCTGTACGTTTGGGGTAAATTGCTGCTTCATTGGCTTGACTCACCCCGCGGTCTGCACCCGAGCGCGTGTGCCTCTGACTTTTAAGCATGTCTACAGACCCCCCCCCTTTAACCCAATGCACCCAAAAAGGGTGTCATTCGACGGGGCTTGAGCTGAGGATTCCGATGATATGCTTACAATTTCGTGGAAATGCCCCAGTAAAATTCTGCAGGGGGTGTCCCAAAAACTGAAAACTGGTTAAAATTGCCCTTGACACCCCCCCCCCCCGCCCCTCAAATCGGACTCATTTATATATCAGTCGATAGCCTTTGATCTCAGGATTCCGAATATGTAGTTATTAATTCAATTGACCCTGGTGTACCAAAAGTTGTGCTTTTCTGGATCTCCTGGTGGTTCTTACCTTATTTTACTCCTGAAGCACATGAAAATACAAATTACACACCTACATGCGAAAAGCACATGAACAAACAAATTACATACCTGCCACGTGCGAAAGTACAAAAGCACATGAATAAACAAAATACACACCTGCCACATGCGTCACCAAGCCTGCACGTGTGCAAGTCAGCTCAGATGTCCATGCTTATGTCCGTTTCCTTCCGTTTTTAGGGCTACCGAAGCACCCCAGCAGGCTCATCATCAAAGCCATCAACATCAGCAGCGAAGTCAGCCATCCTACTCTGAGCACCAACACCAGCAGCACCAACACCAGCACCAGCAACACCAGCACCAAGAGATGCCCCCCCCACCCCCGATACAGCACCCGCAGCAGCAGCACCACCTCCTCCCTGCACAGCCCCCCCAGCAGCAATTGTTGGGACTCACGCCTGAGATGCTCATTAGCTTCAATTCTCAGCAGCAGCTGCAGCAGCAGCAACAGAACCAGGGCCACCACGCACACAGCCAGCCGCTGCAACTGCAAAGCCAGCTGTTGCTGCAGCTACAACAGCAGCAGCAGCAGCAGCTTTTGCAGCTACAACTGCAGCAACAGGTGAGCGGTAAAGGAAAGGGGGGGCGATTGGTGAAAGGTCCAAGAAATTTTGGCATCACACCATATGCACCACAAAATTGCTTTCAGTGCAACTGACACAAGTGCTGTGTCGCTGCACGGTCGGGCTTTCTGCCAGTATTATGCATGCTTTGTGCGTGAATAGATGCTTAGTGGAAGCTATAGTATGTATGTGCATGCGTGTGTGTAGTGTGCGTGCTAGTACATGTTTCTCCTGAAACTGCACTGACGTGTTCATGGAGCGCATGAGTTCCTTCTGCCATACTGTAGCCTCATTCACCCTTCTCATGCGTATGTCCGCCCTGTAGTGTACACAACTGCCGCTTGCGCTGCTTGCATTCGTGCTGCTTGCACTAGAGAGTCACTGGACAGTTTGCACCGCTTATCCGTAGGTGAACTGTAGCTCCTCCATCCTGCAGCAACCAGGAAGTGCCGCTTTGAATCCAGGCAGTCTAGAGGCCTCAGCATCAGGGCAGGTGCGTTTCAGCGCTTGGAAATGTGTGTGAATGAGAAATTTTGTGTGTCTGCTCGTGTGAATGTGCACTCGCGCTTTCAAGTGAGTCTGTGTGTGTTACAGGGATGTCCAATTTGGGGTCTGGTCAAAAGTTCGGGTTTGCAAACTTTCACGCATTTTAACGAGCCCCAAAAATGCCGTTCGAGAGCTATTTTAAGTTCGTCGAACTTCATGCCCCCTTTTCGAATTATTGGGTCCAAATTTGTAGTCAAAATTGCAGGTAAAAGCCTTAGATGGCCGTCAAACGTTCTGATTTTTTGTGTACTGATTACATAAAATATATTACATGTATTTAAGACAATTCAAGCATGTTTTGGACGATTATGACCATAGGAACCAGCAAAATCTTCCATTATCGAAATTGCACATCAAACTGCTCGAATAGTTCGAGAGTTTTAGAACTTCTACGAACTTTATTAAATCTTTGTTCCAAAAAATCGAACTGAACATCCCTGGTGTGTGAGTATGTTGTGGAGATGGTGCATGTGCTTTACTGTTAATGTGCACTCGCGCTTTCGAGTGAGTCTGAGTGTGTGTGTGTGTGTGTGCACTGCTGCTTCTTTCGCACCTCACATCAGGGCCCTGTGTATTCACCCCCTTTCCCCTTCAACATCAGCAGCTGCGAAGCTCATACACGCGCACACACACACAGACACACACACACACACGCACGCACACACTGCATTTTGGAGGGGCATGAAAGCAAGAGGGTTTCACAATGTCTGAGGGTTAATGACCTGAACCTCTTTTGCCTCGTTCAATTTGTACTTCTTTCGTTGCCCTGGTTTGTGTGCAGGGCTTTGTGTCGCAGCCCCCCCTGGCGCCCGTTTGCGGTGGCTTTGGCATGTCCTATGACATGCAGCAGCAACTCCAGGCCCAACAGGCTCAGCTGCAGCTGCTGCTGCCGCCTGGGGTTATGCTAGCCCACCAGAATGGGTCTTTGCCAGGGGGGCCCATACCTGCGAGTGCAGACCTGCAGTTGCTGCAGCTCCAGCAGCAGCTCCAGCAGCAGCAGCAGCAGCAGCAGCAGCAGCAGCAGCAATATTTGATGTTGCAGCAGCCAAACAGCAGCGGCGGATTCCCGACAGGTGTGTGTGCGCATGCTTGCTACTTTCCGTCCTCCTGCCGTCAAAAGCGAATGTACTAGGAACGCGTGTTGGTCGAGGATTTGACAAACACACATGCGCAGCAAGACAAACAGTGGTGACAACGCCTCCTGACACTACACGTTTATAGATGGGTTGGCCAGAACCATGTATATACATTGTATATACGATATGTTCGGCAGGAGAATCACCAAATATACGGTCATCTACGGTTTACATATGTACGGTTCAGGCCAACCCTAATTTGGACCATCCTGAGCTTGCCTTCTCTCACCCTGCTCGTTGCTTGCAGGGGGCTTGTGCCTCAGCAGACCTCAGCACGATGAAGCTGAGCACAGCAATGGCGGTGAGGCCTCAAACAAGACTGCAGCAGGGGGTGCACCAAAGGTGGAGGAGGGCAACAATGTGCCTGCACCAGATCAGCACCAGCAAGGTGAGCCTTGCAGCTCTCACCTGTTAGCAGGTTCAGCACGCATTAAGATGCATACATGAATGGGTGCGTGTGCTAGCAAGCAAGCAACCACAAATGCGTGAGGCAAGCACACATGCACGCACACACTTGCACGTACTCACACATACAAACACAGAAGTGTGTACATGGGCATACACACACACAAACAAACACAAGCATATACATGAAATGCACACGCACGCACAGGCGAGGGCAACGGGGCAGAGTCGCCTGTGAGGTCTGCTTCGCACTCCGGTGCGGCATCGAGTGAGGAAAGCAGGGGGGAACTGCCTCCCAAAAAGCGCAAGATGGTGCCGTTGTGAGAAGACACTGGAATGTCGGTTCCCTCCGTCCACACACGCTCACCCTCTGACAGCGCCACCCACACGTGCTCACCCTCTGACAGCGCCACCCACACGTGCTCACCCTCTGACAGCGCCACCCACACACGCTCACCCTCTGACAGCGCCACCTGTTGCGCTCTGACCACCTGTTGCGCTCACCCTCTGACAGCGCCACCCACACACGCTCACCCTCTGACAGCGCCACTCACACGCGCTCACCCTCTGACAGCGCCTCCTGTTGCGTGGAGTGATCTCCTTTGTGAGACTCTCACATGCGACTCAGGGTATGGTGGCCAGGCAAGTTCGGTCTGACTCAAAGGCGGGTCATAGTTGATCAGCACCACCTCAGCAAACGGCGGTGCTTTGTTCTGCGTGACAGCTGTCTCTCCTGCTCTGCTTGTTTTTTCGGGAGGAGAGAGGGAATGACGTGCAGCCAGATCGGAGGTGTTCCTCACAGGCTATCTACCCACGCAGTTTGTTTGTTTATGTCGCCATGTTGTTGGCAGAGACACAGATCTGGGGGTGTGGCAGTCTGTCTGGACCGCAAGGTTATCCCACACTCTGTTCACGTTTCTTTGTCGGGGCCTGCCGGCTTCAGGGTGCTCAAAGGGTGTAGGTGGACCCAAAGGGTATCTTTTGGGGCCTTGAGAACCCATTAGGAATGGGTAGCAGTCGTGCATTTGGGTTGTTGTTTTTAAGGTACAGATGGGAGGATCTCCTGCTGCTCTGGTTGTTTGGACCTGTTAGGCAAGTGGTGGCTGCTTGTGTCTGCTCCTGTGTCCGTGTTTGTGCTCAAAGCGCTCATCATGCTCGTGGGCATAGAGACCCAAACTTCAGTTGAAGGGGCGATTGAAACTCTACTTTCCTGCTTTGCCGTGCAGTCTGTACAGAGTTGTATAGGGGGTGTGCGTGTGTGTGTGCGTGTGCGTGTGTGTGTTTGTGTGCCATATTAACGCTGCACACCAGCAACATCTGCTGGAAGGGGGGTGCATGTGTGAATTGTTTCCATTTCCTTCTGGAACAGTATGTCCCGTCCCTTGCTTATATAGTGTTTAGTGTTACCCCCAGGCCAGGATCCTCAATTTACTTTCAAAAGCATGAGAGGGTCGATTTTGTATGACTTGGCCCCTGTTCGCTAGGCTGCTGTGCGGTTGGGGTACATTTGAAATTATGCACGCACTGAGAGGAGGCATGGACAGAAACAATGCCAGAACCTTGTATGTCTAAGGATAGTAGTTTAAGCAGTCTCTGACTGATAGGTGAGATGCTGCACCCCTGGCCTCCTGTCCAGGGCATTGGCTCCCGCAAACACGTGCTTGTAAGCTGTTGCATTCATCGTGCACACCATTTGGGGGTGTGGTGTCGTCAAAGATGTGAACAGCCTGACCCTCTTACCCAGAAGGGGGTCAGGCTGTGCCCAAGAATACTAGAAACATTTGCTCCATCACGCTCAAATTGTTTTCCTTCCTTTCTGGGGTGCTCGGGCCTTCTTTCATTTCCTTCCTTTTTGGGGTGCTTCTTTGTGAGACCACCTGCCCAACTTAAATGGGGTAGGTGGGTGGGTGGGTGTGTATGTGTGTGTGTGTGCGCGCGCACACATGAAATGCAAGGCTGCTCGTTGGCCAAAAGTATGTTGTGTGTTTTTCAGCTACTGCTTTAAGCAGCTTATTAGTTTGCAATCATCATGCAACAATGGGAAAGGGATTTGTATTTGCAAGCTCAGCCTTGCTTGGGCGGTCTACACTGTGAATGGATGAATAAAGATACTCTCATTTTACTGGGCGCATACTGCCTGTAGCGATTGACGATTTTGTCATTGGTTAGCCTTGGCTGTTTTACAAAAACTAGAAAACATTTAGCTTTTTTCGATGTTGGGCGATGCTGGTCATTAATCATTGACGTTTCTTGGACCTTAACCCTGACTGCACGCATATTCAGCACAGAGGGTTCAGTAAAAAAGGGAGTTAAGATAAAGTAAGGTAACGATTTGTAGTATTTAAGGGGTTTAGTAAGAAGTAGCTTTAATGGTAGGGCTTTATTGCTGGTTTTTACGAAGTAAACATACGAAGTAAAGCTAGGGATACTGGTCACTGCCAGTGCAAAGTCTGAAACGTAGGCGGGAGCTAGTAACAAAATTTGAACAAAGATCAATGCGACTTACTAAGTTGTGGGAGTGCGGCTTGTTTGATAAGAAAAAGGTCAATGTTAAAAACAGTTCCAATACTCCGGTCTTACCCTTGCAGTATGATTCAAACTCTTGACAAGTCTATTCGTCCCATCTGTCCACAATTAGACAATGCCTTTCACGTCCTTCCTGGATGTTTTTAGCATACGCAAACAAGGATTATGAGCATTGCTCCCTGATTGAGAGACAATAAGACCATATATTGCAGCATGTCAATCGTTGGCAGTGACGAATCGTGTTAAAAACAGTTAGTTGGTTGACAGTTTCTGTGTGTCTTGTTGCTTCAATATGCTGGAGGTGCCAGTCTTATTGATAACCTTTATCTTCTGGGGCGCTCGATTAGCCTAACTTGGCCCCCCTACCCTCAACTAGATAGTGCTCTGCATAAAGAGAAGAAAAAAAGACTCCGCTGGTAGTGATGACACTCTCTCTGCACATCCTATCTGTATGCCAACACACCATATAAGAAAAACGATCACTGAGAGGCAGCCCAGCCAAGCCCTACCCAAAAAGAGGGAATGAATGCCCCTTTCCTGAGTTGCATATCTGAGGTCACACGATGGTTTCTTAGCATGAATATGCCTAGAAATTATTGAGTTTGGGGTCAAGGGTCTGAATGGGGGGATTTGTAGTTGCAGAAATGCGGGTTTTGATCCAAACTTTACCAATTCTTTTGTTCCCAAATAGGTTTAGGTCAAACCACACCCATCAAAACAAAAAAAAGGGGGTACGGAAATTTGCCCCACAGGACTTCCTGGGCGGGCCTAATTACTGGGCAAAAATGGTGCATTTTTGGAAACCCTGGGAACACGCTTTCTGGCCATCACCTGAGTGTCGGGAGCCCTTCAGTATGCTCCCAAGGCATGCCCTGTCAAGCATCTTATGGTTTGAAATGCCGGAGATGGGCCGTGGTGGGCAACGGAGACAACTGAGATTATCAAATTATCAAGGATTCGTGCTCAGCTGTCTAACTACCAATCCGACCCGACCAGATGACTTTAATGCGAGTTTACTCAAAAATAGTTGATGGTACCGAGGAGGAGCTTTTGGAAGTCCACTTTCTGGCAGGGATTTCCACCCTGCCCACCTGGGCACCTCTTGCCACAAACTAAGTGCGCAGGGGTGCTTAGATATATCTAATTATAGTTTTACATACTTAAATGTACTTTTCTGCTTTGGGGCAAGAACTCTCACAAGTATGGCTGGCCTGACTGAAAGACACAACTTAGCATGTGGCATGATCTTCAAAGCCATCAGCAAAACAGGCTCCCTAGGATCCGGCTTCATCTCCATGGATACAGGCAGCAGCGAACGGCTGGCTATGCAAAATCTGCAGATTCCCGATACGGCTGAAGCCAGGATTTTACCAAAGTGGCTCTTTCCATCCCGCTTCCCAGACAAAAACAGATTTACCTCCAGCCGTCTGGATGCTGTTCTGGTTGCTCCCATCTTCGCGGAAACAAAAAAGCAACAGATTAGTAATGACGGAGGATGGGTTCTTCTTAGGAGTGGCAGGGGGCAACTGAGGGAGTAGTGCCAGCCGCCACCATTAGGGGACAAATTTGAGCGCCTCCTCGCGGTGGTCCCTTGAAACAAGTCAGTATGCACCTTCGTGTGCATCTATCTCTCGCCCATTCCCACTCATCCATCTTCTGCCCCCTCTGCCAAAAGCTTGACGGCACCTACCACATGCTGTCAGGCTGTAGTCATCCCATTACAAATAGAATCAAACTCGGCGCGACTTCCACCTCGTCGAGATCAAGTATTGTGAAGACACCATACCTCAGAACCAGCTGAACACCGCAAACCTTTGCGGAACAGCACAAAGACCTTTGCAACATTCTCCAAGGAGCCTCCGTCGCTCTCCACATCATCCTTTTGAATGTGGGTGGCGCCATCTACAACACCCACACTCTGAAACCTTTCAAGGAACT
>Ga0307963_1000486_pt1 | contig 26491 bp, 29 predicted proteins | sample OrgLakmetagen594_FD_201829 | JGI IMG/M metagenome (GOLD analysis project Ga0307963, IMG submission 201829) | Saline water microbial communities from Organic Lake, Antarctica - #594 | ecosystem: Environmental > Aquatic > Non-marine Saline and Alkaline > Saline | place: Antarctica: Organic Lake... | reverse complement strand
TCACTTTGCATGTGTGCGCATGCACGCACGCAGGCAAAACGACGTTCATCAATTATGTTTCGTATAAAGTATAGTACGCACAGCATGTGGTTCACTTTGCATGTGTGCGCATGCACGCACGCAGGCAAGACGACGTTCATCAATTATGTTTCGTAGTATGTATCGCACGCACAGCATGTGGTTCACTTTGCATGTGGTTCACTTTGCATGTGTGCGCGTGCACGCAGGCAAGACGACGTTCATCAATTATGTTTCGTAGTATGTATCGCACGCACAGCATGTGGTTCACTTTGCATGTGGTTCACTTTGCATGTGCACACATGCACGCAGGCAAAACGACGTTCATCAAGTACCTGCTGGGCAGGGACTACCCAGGCTGCCAGTAAGTAACTTGTTTAAAAGTGAAAAAGACGTGTGTTGCATAGTGCTTGCAGTATAGGTTACACGTGAGGAATTCCAGGCTGCCAGTAAGTAAGGCAAATAAAGAACGTGTGTTAAACAGCGCTTGCAGTTTGCACGTGTGGGACAGCCTTGTTGGCCCAGCCTTGTTGGCCCAGCCTTATTGCCCAGACGTTGTTCGGCCCTGCCTTGTTCGGCCCTGCCTTGTTGGCCCAGCCATGTTGGCCCAGCCATGTTGGCCCAGCCTTGTTGGCCCTGCCTTGTTGTTAGCCTTGTTGGCCCTGTCCAATTGATCGGCTGCTGACTGGTGTCAGCTAGCCACCAAAGAATCCATAAGCTTGGACATGTATCAAACAAATTGTATTTGTGTGAATTAAGCAAACTGAAACTCACACCCCACATTCCCTGCGCGCAGCATTGGGCCAGAGCCCACCACTGACCGTTTTGTGGTCGTGCACCATGGCTTGGAAGAGCGCAGGTGTGGTGTGGTGTGACTATGTGTGTGTGTGTGTGTGTGCGCGTGCGTGCGTGTGTGTGTGTGTGTGTTTGTGTGTGTGTGTGTGTGTGTGTGTGTGTGTGTGTGTGCATTTGTGTTTGTGTGTGTATACATGTGTTTGTGCTGGGTATGAGGGTGGGGGCAGTGGCTGCATGTGAGTTTGTGTCTGCTGTCCTTTTGTATGCAATTTTGTTTCGTGGTGGCGCAGCAGGCATGAGAAGCTCAGGTGTGTTGTCGTGTGTGTTCATAGGTGCGTGTTTGGGGGGGGTTGGGGGGGAAGGGGGAAGGGTTCAAGTGCTTGTGTGTGTGTGTGTGTGCCAGTATTCATCTACGGTGCCTAGCAACGCAATCTTTTGAGATCCTTCTGAAATGCTGCATGTGAGTGTGCATGTACAGGGCTCCAGTCACACCATGTGTGTGTCTGTGTGTGTGGATGTGAGTGTGTGCGTGTGTGCGTGTGTTGTGTGTTTTCTTGTGTGTGCATGTGTGTGCATGTGTGTGTGCGTTTGTGCGTCCTAAACGAGCCTTGGCAGCGCTATTGTGTACAGCTTTGCTCATGGCCTGTGTCGATGTGCATGTGTCTGTGTGTAGAACTCCTGGCAACACCATGTGTGTTTGCGCATATGTCTGTGTGTAGGACTCCCGGCAACACCATATGTGTGTGCATGTGTCTGTTTGTAGGACTCCCGGCAACACCATGTGTGTGCAGCCAGACAAGCCCTACCAGGCTCTGAACCATTTCGGTACCGGCTTCCTGAGCCGCTTTGAGGGCAGTCAGTGCCCTTCACGCCTGCTGGAGGAAATCTCTATTGTGGACACGCCAGGTGCGTGTGCTGTGTGTGCTGTGTGTGCTGTGTGAGTGTGTGCTGTGCGTGTGTGTGAGTGTGTGCGGGGGGGGGATGAGTGGGGAGGGGGGGAGGCCATGAAGTCATGGTGGGTGTGGTGTTGATGTTGATGTTGATGTTGATGTTTGTGATGTTGATGTTGATGTTCATGTTCATGTTGATGTTGATGTTCATGTTGATGTTGATGTTGATGTTGATGTTGATGTTGATGTTGATGTTGATGTTGATGTTGATGTTGATGTTGATGTTGATGTTGATGTTGATGTTTGTTGGTGGTTGCGGGTGTTGATGTTGGTGTGTGTGTGCGTGTGTAGGTGTGCATATGGGCGTGAGTGTGTGGGTGTGTGTGCAGGGATGGGTGTGGGTGTGACGATGGGGATGAGGGTGTAGGTGTGGGTGTGCGTGTGCGTACGCATGGGTGGGTTTGTGGGTCGTTGAGTTCATCTGAAAGCGAGCAGGCAACAGAGGCTCAGTAATGTTAACAGTGCTACGTGTGTGGTTTCTGTGTGTGCTCAGGTGTGTGCGTACGTGCGTAATATGCGCAACATGCGTACGTGCGTAATATGTGTGTGCAACACGCTGCGTCTGGGTCATGGGTGCAGGAAGTTATATGTGTACACACACACACCCACACACACACACACACACACACACACACACGCACACACACACCAACATACACATTAAATACACATACAACACACATATGTACGTATGGGTAACTAGGGTGTATGATTATGCCAGCGAGGCTCGACGAGCGTCGTCGAGGGCGAGGCTCGTCGATATAGGCCCTATTTGGTGAATTACGGTTAGAAAAACCACTTTCTGAAACTTGCGCGGATTGAGCCGAAAATTTCTCTGGAGTTTACTTATAATTAATAGTTAATTATCATGAAGAGACCGGACTGAAAAGAGCTGTAGGAAGTGCTCAGGAAATCTCTCATGGTGCTTTGTTTGAACAGGCATACGCACATCATATTGGCCGGATATAAGTTCTATATATTTTAATAATATTTGATAATATTAGGAAAGTAATGTAAAAAAATTCTGCCCATTTTGGGGCGTCAAGAAATGAAAGTCTGACACTTCCCTGAACAAGACTGTGACATCGTGATGTGCCATTTTTTGCGCTTACATTACACAAAACTACTGTATAGTATTATACAAAGAATGCGGTCGGTTTTCCCAATTTAGGAATTTCCAGGGAATTCCCCCTGATTTCCCCCCAAAATGGACACCCTAGTTGCCGTCTAGGCTTTGACAGCAGTGACGTCAAGCCTCGACTAGAGGCTGGCACACCCTTACGCATATGGCACACATACACATATCACCATGCAGGTGTGCTGAGTGGAGAGAAGCAGCGCATCGAGCGTCACTACAACTTTGTGGACATCGCCAAATGGTTTGCCACGCGGTGTGACCTGATCTTCCTACTGTTCGACCCCAACAAGCTGGACATCAGTGATGAGTTCAAGCAGGTGTGTGGTACGTGCAAGGAAGCACAACAACAGCGGAGCGCACGTCATGCTCAACAAGCCTCTGTGGATTGTCTATTTTAACACGCTTTTGGTTTCTCCTTGCGCACGCACACGTGTCACTGCACCCACTGCACCCATTCTTGCGCACACGTCACTGCACCCACTGCACCCATTCTTGCGCACACGTCACTGCACCCACTGCACTCATTCTTGCGCACACGTCACTGCATCCATGCACGGTACAAGGATAAAGAGCGCACGTACTTAACAAGGCTTTGCTGCTTGTCTAGATGATTGATGATATGTGTTGAATGTTCCAACATGCTTTTGAATTTTTTTCGGTGCGCACAGGTCATTGCACCACCCATGCACGACACAGTAATTTATTGAAGAGTGCATTGTGCTTGACAAGGCTTTGCTGATGGTCTAGATTGAAATAATCTGCCAATTTCCGTCCAACACGCGCAGGTCATCACAGCCATGCGTGGGCAAGACGACAAAGTGCGCATTGTGCTTAACAAGGCTGACTCTATAGACCAGCAGGAGCTGATGCGTGTGTACGGAGCTCTGATGTGGAGCTTGGGCAAGGTGAGTGCGTGCGCATGCTGCGCGTGTGTGTGTGTGTGTGTGCATGTGCGTGTGTGATTCTGTGTACCGAGCTCTGATGTGGAGCTTGAGCAAGGTGTGTGTGTGTGTGCGCTTGTGTGTACATGTGAGTGTGTGTGTGTTTGTGTGTGTACAGAGCTCTGATGTGGAGCTCAGACAAGGTGTGTGCGTGTGTGTGCATGTGTGAGTGTATGGAGCTCTGATGAAGAGCTTGGGCAAGGTGTGTGTGTGCGCGTGTGTGTGCATGTGCGTGTGTGTGTATGTGTGTGTGTACAGAGCTCTGATGTGGAGCTCAGACAAGGTGTGTGCGTGTGTGTGCATGTGTGAGTGTATGGAGCTCTGATGAAGAGCTTGGGCAAGGTGTGTGTGCGCGCGTGTGTGTGCATGTGCGTGTGTGTGCGTACAGAGCTCTGATGTGGAGCTTGGGCAAGGGGTGTGTGTGCGCGTTTGTGCATGTGTGTGTGTGTGTGCAGAGCTTTGATATGGAGCTTGGGCAAGGGGTGTGTGTTTGTTTGTGTAAAATTCTCTTTGTATACGTGTGTGAATGTGCAGGTCTTTGAGACATGTTAGTTTATTCAGTGCATGAAGATCCAATGTCAAAAGCTTAAAGTAATCGAATTCGTGTTTTGGATTCGCTTGCTCACAACTCATAATGCACATGTGTAAGCCTCCCAAAGTGTGCAGTGTACAGAGTGCACACACAAGCACTCACACAAACACACTTGCTTACAATGCATTGTGCAGGTGCTCAAAATGCCTGAAGTGTGCAGAGTGTTTGCACACACACACACACATACACACACACATTTACAGGTGCCCACACACACACACACACACACACACACACACTCACACAAACACACTTGCTTACAATGCACTGAGCAGGTGTTCAAAACGCCTGAAGTGTGCAGAGTGTACACTGGATCTTTCAACTCAAACGCACCCATCCGCACGGTGAGTGTGTGCAACATGTTTTCGCCAAGGGACGTGGACATTTAACTGTGTGTTTTGGTGTGTGTGATGTTCAAATAGGAAGACATAGGGATGCGGAAGAGTTTGGGTAGGGTGGGTTAAAAAAGGTGTTGGTTTTCCCTATAGCCAAGTTATCTATTCGGTTTCACTCTCTCAGTTTACTTTGATCAAGGTACCAGGAAGTCTTGATCCCTCCCTTACAGGGTAGTAGTACATTTTTTGCCTGCAAAAATCAGTGCCTCCTGCAAAATGTGTTTGCCTCCTTCAAATTGTGTTTGCCTCCTGCAAAATGTGTTTGCCTCCTGCAAAAAGGGTTTGCCTCCTGCAAAAAGGGTTTGCCTCCTGCAAAAAGGGTTTGCCTCCTGCAAAAAGGGTTTGCCTCCATGCAAAAAGGGTTTGCCTCCTGCAAAAAGTGTTGCCTTCTGCAAAAAAAAGTGGCGCAGCATTTCCCTGCAGTTGATGCATGCAGCTGATGTGTGGCATGCCACATATACTGGCACGTCACATACAAAAACGCACACATATGCTCACACACACACATATGCACACACATCCGCACGCGTACACACACACACATACACACACATATCCGCATGCCGCACACGCGCACACACACACACACGCACACGCACACGCACACACACACACACACACACACACATCCGCACGCGCACACGCACACACACACTCTCTCTTACACACTCACACTATTCAAATTGTTTGCAGGACCGTAACCCTCACGGCAAATCCCTGTTTGAGGCAGAGGAGAAAGAACTGCTGGATTCTCTCTATGCCATCCCAGAGGTGTGTGTGTACATGTGTTTGTATGCGTGTCTGTATGCCATATGTGTATGTGTGTGGTTGAATGGCATGTCAGAGGTATGTGCTGCATCTTATTCCCTCTTTTTACAAACACAGACAGAACGTGCAGGACAGCTGCAGCTGTGCAGTGTGTGTGTGCATTTGTGCGTGTGTATGTGTGTGCGTGTGTGGATGTGTGTGCGTGTATGCATGTGTGTGTATGTGTGTAGGTAGCATTGAAAGATGTGCTGGCGAGCATTGTTTGCTGAGGCCATAACTGCACTGAATGCCATTTGTTGGGTTACACGCACACAGGCCACAACTGCACTGAGTGCAGCAGGCCATATCTGCACTGAGTGCAGCAGGCCATATCGGCAGTGAGTGCAGCAGGCCACGTCTGCACTGAGTGCAGCAGGCCACCACTGCAGTGAGTGCAGCAGGCCACAACTGCACTGAGTGCAGCAGGCCACCACTGCTCTGAGTGCAGCAGGCCACAACTGCACTGAGTGCAGCAGGCCACGTCTGCACTGAGTGCAGCAGGCCACAACTGCACTGAGTGCAGCAGGCCACCACTGCACTGAGTGCAGCAGGCCATAACTGCACTGAGTGCCATGTGTAGGGTTGGCGAAAATCATACATACGTATGTACGGTGCATTTCCGTTATTTTTACCAGGGTTATAACCATGCATACGGTCATACGGTTCTGGCCAACCCTAGCCATGTTGACAGGGAACCAACCGTCCATACTTTATTACTTTGAAATAGATTTATTTGTATCTTGCTCCTAGACTCACCTCAGGCACCACTTCTTATGTTTATGATGGGGAAATAGGGTTGTAGTGAAAACCGTTTTGCAGTGAGGAAGGGAAAGAGCACTGTGGGGTCAGCAATGTTTGTGTGTGTGTGTGCCGTTCACCACACACACACACACACACACACACTGTGGGGTCAGCAAACAGAAGCCGTTCACTGCAAATGAGCAGGGTTGGCCAGAACCGTATATGTACACCGTATATTTGGTATATTCCCTGCCAAAATTACTGTATATACACTGTATATATATATGGTTCTGGCAAACCGTATATATATATATATATATGTTATGGCCAACCGTATAAATATGGTTTTGGCCGATTCTACAAATGAGCATGTCTCACCGCAAATGGACATTCAGCAGGGGTACACCAGAAACATGCCAGAGCCTTAGAACAAACAAAACTCTGTGCGGTGTGCTTGGCAGGGAAATTTTGTATGTTCATTCGTATGGCCGGTCGTATATGTGCATGTGTTTGGGTTTGTGTTGTACTCAAGTATGACTTGTGTGGGTCAGCATGAAGCCATGTTTCAGAGGCACAAGAGGCGGGCTGATTGGTACAGCAACACGCCCAAACACAAACACACATACATACACAAACGCACGCACATGCGCACGCACACATATACACACGTGCATCTCAGCTTTCCAGTATTTGCATGTATCTTACAGTGAATGTGAGGTTTGAGAAAAAACAGTGATCTAGTCCCAACGTCAGCACTTTGAGGGGGGAAACACGTAATTAATGAAAACAGTACGAGCTTCTGCAAAGTCTTTTTGCAAAGTCTTTTTGCTTCTTTCCTGATCAAGCAAGCAAGGCCTTCATGTTCAGCAAATTAAGAAGCCTTGAAAGGCGGAGAAAGAGGGAGATCGCGTTTTCGGAACAACAGAGCATTATCGGGGTGTTTGGACCTGAATACGAACCAAGCAGCTCGAGGAAATTCGTTGCTTTGCGCCAATGCAAGCTTTGCATTTAATGAATCAGATTGGTCACGACACATCCCGAGGGGGTAAAAAACATTTGCGGTACGCGGTGGTATAAATACAGTGCAGCGTCTCAGACTCTTGGTTTAGAACTCGCGTAATCTCGCTGTATACCTTTTGTGGTACAGGTCTCATGTATTGCATGCCTTGTGTGTGAGTGTGTTTGTGAGCGCAGGTGTGTGCCGCTGGAGAGTGATGCACAATTTCACATAAGCATGCACTTCACCTAAACAACCTGTGCTAAAAAAAGTGTCACAGGCTCTGCAGCATAATTGTGTGCTGCATTTAATGTGCGTCGCCACATTTCACGCACGCTGACTGTGTGTGTGTGTCTGTGTGTGTATGTGTGTGTGTGCGTGTGTGCGTGTGTGTCACAGCCACATAATTGAACATGCGCATGAGCAGCACTCAAATTGTCTGTGTGTCTGTGTGCGCACAGGTCTTGTGGCACAAGGGTGAATGAACGCATGCACAGCATAGCTCACGTCATATTGCAGCACTCAAATTGTCTGTGTTTGCTCGTGTGTGCAGAGATCATTCGCAATGTACTGCAGCACTCAGATTGTATGTGTATCTGTGTGCAGAGGTCAATCACAACGTACTGCAGCACTCAAATCGTGTGTGTGTGTGTTTTGTGTGTAGAGGTCACTCACAACGTACTGCAGCACTCAAATTGTGTGTGTGTGTGTTTTTGTGTGCAGAGGTCACTCACAACGTACTGCAGCACTCAAATCGTGTGTGTGTTGTGTGTAGAGGTCACTCACAACGTACTGCAGCACTCAGATCGTATGAGTGTGTGCTTCTGTGTGCGGAGGTCACTCACAACATACTGCAGCACTCAGATCGTGTGTGTATGTGTGTGTTTGTGCAGAGGTGACTCATGACGTACTGCAGCACTCAGATCGTATGTGTATGTGTGTGTTTGTGTGTGCAGAGGTCACTCACAACGTACTGCAGCACTCAGATCTTATGTGTGTTTGTGTGTGAAGAGGTCACTCACATCGTACTGCAGCACTCAGATCGTGTGTGTGTGTGTTTTGTGTACAGAGGTCACTCACAACGTACTGCAGCAATCAGATTGTATGTGTTTCTTTGTGCAGAGGTCACTCACAACATACTGCAGCACTCAAATTGTGTGTGTTTTGTGTAGGGGTCACTCACAACGTACTGCAGCACTCAGATCGTATGTGTATGTGTGTATTTGTGTGTGCAGAGGTCACTCACAACGTACTGCAGCACTCAGATTGTATGTTTATGTGTGTGTTTGTGTGTGCAGAGGTCACTCACAACGTACTGCAGCACTCAGATCGTGTGTATGTGTGTGTTTGTGTGTGCAGAGGTCACTCACAACGTACTGCAGCACTCAGATCGTGTGTGTGTTTGTGTGTGCAGATGTCACTCACAACGTACTGCAGCACTCAGATCGTATGTGTGTTTGTGTGTGAAGAGGTCACTCACATCGTACTGCAGCACTCAGATCGTGTGTGTGTGTGTGTGTGTTTGTGTGTGCAGAGGTCATGTGACCGGAAGGTGAACGAGTTCGTCAAGCGTGCGCGAGCCGCCAAGATCCACATCCTCATCGTAAGTGTTGTGGGTGGGTGTGAGTGGGTATGAATGTGGGTGTGAATGTGGGTGTAGGTGTGGGCGTGGATGTAGGGATGAATGTAAATGAGCAAACGTTGCTTAATATTAATAAAGCTATACCATTCTTAATAAAGAAAATTGCCCGCTTTTGCACTAGTTATGTGTAGAAGATTGTTTCTATCTTTTGCATAAGTTGTACTAGTGTGTGTGTGTGTGTGTGTGTATGTGTGTGTGTGTGTTTGTGTGTGTGTGTTTGTGTGTGTGTATGTGTGTGTTTGTGTGTGTGTGTTTGTGTGTGTGTATGTGTTTGTGTGTGTGTGTGACTGTGCCACGATGCCTATCATGCTCGGCAATGAAAAAAGCGTGCCTCATCTTTGTATGCAATACATTTTATAATTGTTTTGTATATGTGTGTGTGTTATTATGTGTGTTGCAGATGGGGCACCTGCAGGCCATGATGCCTGTACCACGTTCGGTAATGAATAGTGCTATGCCTCATCTTCTTATGCAATTCCTTTATATATGATATACCTTTAGTATTATTGTGTGTGTATGTGTGTTATTGTGTGTGTTGCAGATGGGGCACCTGCGGGCCAAGATGCCTGCCATGTTTGGCAAGGAGAAGGCACAGAGGAAGATCATGGAGAACCTGACAGAGCACTTTGTCCAGGTATTTGTGTGTCGTGTTTTGTGTGTGCGTGCATTGGAGAGCTTAGGCAAAGGAATTAGTTGATGTGTTTATGAGGAGCGAGCTTGTGAGGATGGGCAAGGTTAGAACACATCACACACAAAAAGTTAGAATCCGTGGGGAGCAAGCTGGTGGAAAATGAGTTGTATGCGTGCAATCCAGTGTGTGTATGTTTGTGTGTGTGCGTGTTTGTGCGTGCATTTGTGTATGTTTATGTGTGTGCGTGTGTGCGTGCGTGTGTGTGCGTGTGAGTGTGCATGCGCATGTGTGTGTGCGCACGTGTGTGTGGGGGGGGGGGGGGGCGTACGAGATTAATTTGGTGTCCCTCCCACCAGCTCACAAGTTTGACTGGTACCACGGTTAGCTGCACGCATACAGTTCATTTCAAGCTTCCTTTAGAAAAAAAATGTAAAGCTTGCTCCATATTTTGAGGGTGGTGAGCTTTGGTTGATGTGCCACTGCTATCCAAGATTCCTGCCTGCTACGTATCAGGGAGTGGGTTTTTGTTTCTTCATCAGGCATCTTCATCTTCAGGCATCCTCAACCGGCATCTTCATCTACAGGCATCTTCATCTACAGGAATCTTCAACCGGCATCTTCATCTACAGGCATCTTCAACTACAGGCATCTTCATCTTCATCAGGCATCTTCAACATCCCTGATTTTGTAACTAGCCTCACTGTATGACTTGTGACGTTAGGCCTTCACACTTCACGCTTTTCATAAACATTTTTATATTTTTGGTCAGCCTAAAATAGCAGCTTTAATTCAAATCCTTGTGCAACCGTTGGCATGCAGCTCGTAACCGCCTGCCCACTTTCATACAGCGCATGCTCACTTTCAGACAGCGCATGTCTACTTCTATACAGGGTCTGCCCACTTTCATACAGTGCATGCCCATTTTCATACAGCGCATGCCCACTTTCATACAGCGCATGCCCACTTTCATACAGCGCATGCCCACTTTCATGCAGCGCCTGCCCACTTTCAGACAGCGCATGCCCACTTTCATACAGCGCCTGCTCACTTTCATACAGCGCATGCCCACTTTCAGACAGCGCCTGCCCACTTTCAGACAGCGCATGCCCACTTTCATACAGCGCATGCCCACTTTCAGACAGCTCACTTTTAGACAGCGCACTTTCACCGCCTGCTCACTTTCAGACAGCGCACTTTAGAAACAGCGTGTTCCCATAAAAACCCATACAACATTTCATACCGTCAGACAGCGCACTTTAGAAACAGCGTGTTCCAATAAAACACCATACAACATTTCATGCCATCGCGTGATTTAAATCATTCTTCCTGCCTTTCACAATTAAATGTAAATTAATGCGTCCCCTAGGCCAGCGCAGAGTCTGCCATTGTAAGTGGCGCATGCAAGCACCGCCTTGAGGCTAATCATGTATGTTCCATCCTTTAGCATACCTGTCGGTCGTCTGTAGCAACCCTCACACTTTGCCTGCCTGTTGTCTGCAGCACCAGCCACTCAGCCTCTGACATTCTGTCGCACCCCTCCCACTTTGCCTGCCTGTTGTCTGCAGCACCAGCCACTCAGCCTCCCTATATTCTGTAGCACCCCTCACACTTTTCCTGCCTGTTGTTTGTTTGTAGCACCAGCCACTCAACCTCAGACATTCTGTCGCACACCTCACACTTTGCCTGCCTGTTGTTTGTTTGTAGCACCAGCCACTCAACCTCAGACATTCTGTCGCACCCCTCACACTTTGCCTGCCTGTTGTTTGTTTGTAGCATCATCCACTCAGCCTCCGACATTCTGTAGCGCCCCTCGCTTTTTGCCTGCCTTCGCAGTAATTGCTTGGTTGCCTCAGCACAAGTGCATTGCTAATTGCTACAAGCGCTGCTGCCAGTGCCCTGGACAGGCAGCTGACAGAACCTGTTTGTGGTCGCTTAAACAAAGATTCCCCCATTTGCAATATAGAGGGCTGGCCAGAACGGTGTATGTACTCTAAATATGACCGGATACCTGGTGATTCTCCTGCCAGAAATGCCGTTAATACACCGTATATATATATATATCGTTCTGGCCAATTCCACAAGTATACACTCACTCGCATGAACACATACGCCAAACGCACACAACACACACACACACCGTCACACAACACACACAAATACATTAACTTTTACACAACACACACACACGAATACATGTACACACACACACATACATGTATACACACATACACACGTGCACAGATCATGAAGGAGCACCACCTGCCCCCCGGAGACTTCCCAGACCCCGCGGCCTTTGCTGAAATCCTTGGTGCTTGGGACCTCACGGTACGTGTGTGTGTTTTTGTTGTGCGTTTGTTTATGTGTGTGTGTGTGAGTGCGTCTGAGTGCATGCTATGTGTTGTGTGCTGTGTGTGGGTAGGGTGGGGTGGGGTGGGGTGGGGTTTGGAGAGAGGAAGAAGACCTCCTGAATGGTAGAATGGGGTTATGAGAGGGGAAGAAGAAAACCTGCTGAAGACAGTATGTGTGACCTCACAAAGGTACCGCCGATGGTACAGGATGCAGTAGCCCTCAAAATAATTGCTTGCTGTGTGTACAAAATCTACACAGATCCCTAATTCATAGGTGTGTTGCAAGCTACCCTGCAGGTAATTGATTTAACTTGCGTTCGTGTGTTTGTACGTTGTCAGCAACAGCCAAAAGGGTGAGCAGCAGTGCCTTTGGAACGTACAAGTACCCTCCAAGATGAATGATCATGTGTCACTTTTTTGCGTGGAAGCTGCCCACCTGAAGGAGCATGATAATGAGCTGAAAAAGCCAGGTCACGGTATAATGCCTGTTGATGCCCTTAGTGTTGCTGCGCAAGGTAACCCCAAAATTGAAACAAAATGGATTTGTATCCAGACAGTGATTTACATCGTGGCTTCCTGTCAGATGGCCCAAAGTCTCTCTGCCTCTGACTAAGGTCCAAAGGCTCTCTGACTCTGACGAAGGCCCAAAGGCTCTCTGACTCTGACGAAGGCCCAAAGGCTCTCTGACCCAAAGGCTCTCTGACTCTGGCTAAGGCCCAAAGGCTTTCTGACTTAAAAGCTCTCTGGCTCTGGCTAAGGCCCAAAGGCTCTCTGACCCAAAGGCTCTCTGACTCTGGCTAAGGCCCAAAAGCTCGCTAACCCAAAGGCTCTCTGCCTCTGACTAAGGCTAGCCTTGAGCTCCCGCACACCGGAGTTTCCCAAACTGGAGAAGGACATGCGGCTGAATAGATACTGATCTGACGTGGGCAGTGATTCAAATCAAAGCTCACTGTCTTGTCTGTGTCCTGCGCACAGGAGTTCCCCAAACTCGAGAAGAGCATGCTGAGGCAGATGGATAACGTGCTGTCCGTGGACATCCCCAGCCTGATGAAGCTCTTTGAGAACCCCTACCACGCTCCACGTTAAACGTGTTGTTATGAGCTGCCTATGAGATAAGGTCAAACTCAGCTAAGGCCTGCAGGGAGCAGGGCTGCAGCTGGAGTCCATTGTCGAGTTATAAGTTACCCTGACTGACGACAGACACAGCCTGCGTGCATTAGTGGGCATGTACATGTGTGCACCACGGAACAGACGTGGTTATGACGTCTGTCGTATACTGCCCTGGCACACCCTGTGCAAGGGGGGAGGGACAGAGAGAGACGTAGTGATGCTTTAAGCAGCTCAGGGATCAGCCACTGCTTTACCTTAAATTATATGTGTATGTGTGTGTGTGTGTGTCCTTGATACATGTCGTTTTTATACATTCAGCTGTTTACAAACATATTTCATCAGCGTGTGTGTCGTGATTAATTAAGAGACTGTGTGTCGACAGTGGTTCGTGTTTATGCATGCCTCAAGTCGCTGTCCGTGACGTAGCAGGAGTATGAAAACACAACAGCAAGGAATATGAGCAAGTGATGTATTATGTTTTATTTGGTCGATGTTCTCACTTGTAATGTCTTATGAGGTAATGAAATTGTGACCATGGCAGTACACTGGGCACCCAATTTATCCGGGTATCTCCGGAACAGCCTGTATTAAATTTCAGGGATCTCCAAAACTGCTTTTAAAATTATACAAGGTGTTATAAAATTCCTTGTCTTACAGCAAGGCGAAAGCGAAAGGCTGAAGTCTTTTTAGGAGGGCTTGGTATGGTGGTGATGGAAGAAAGAGTTGCTTGTGAAAAATTAGGATCTAGATTATAATAAAGAGACCTAAAAGAAAAGAAAAAAAGGCTACGCTAGTATAATAAAGAGATCTCAACAATAATAGGCATATGGTGAAAAACACACAGAAAATGTTCTTTGTGCTTATGTACTACTCTCGCTAACGCTCCTGGTGATGACTATCACGCTAACTAGTCCCGCTGACTAGTCCCGTCGGCGCTCCCGGACTACTCCTGCTGACGCAGGCTAGAAAGTCAATCACAATCTACTCAGAGGCTCCGACGTTGCTGATAAAACTCTTAAACAGCTGGCCCTGAGGGAAATTTTTTCTATAGCATCTATTGGCTTACGAAAGATTAAAAAGATCTTCATATTATGCAATCACTATCAACACGGCTCAGTTACCTACCTCGAGGCTTTGGTATCCATCCAATTACCATGACGCCTTGCAAGCACACAGCACCCCCTCTACAAACTAGGAACTGGTACGTATCCAATTACCACAGACCCTTATCAAAATGGCACTGCCAATGGAGCCAATAGCATAGCAACGCTTACCTAACAACATCCTGTGTCCCTGTAAACACCAAGTACATCATTATGAAGTACAGAGCAGGAAACCTGTACAACCAAAAGCATGCGGTATGGTTTAAGCACTCAATACACCTAACTTGCCCCCTCTGCCCTCAATTAGACAGTGCCTTGCATATCCTTTCTGGATGCCAACACACGCAAATAAGAAATATGATCACTAAGAGACACAACTTAGCATGCAGCATGATCTTCAAAGCCATCAGCAAGACAGGCTCCCTGAGATCCTGCTTTGTATGCATGGATATAGGTAGCAGTGTACGGCTGATCATGCAAAATCTTCAGATTCCCAATACAGCTGAAACCAGAATTATAGGCTCTTTTCACCCCGCTCCTCAGACAAAAATAGCGGCGCTGCGCTTGGGGACCCTTGGTCGTGCAACTCAGCAAGTCTTGCGCGAAAGGCATGGCAGGTGTGCAAACTTCCACAGCTATAAGACGTTGTGGGTGATGCAAGATGTCTGTTGGAACTTCCTGAAATTTTCAATCCTGGACACACACGTTATCACAACAACACGTGGCCTGATTGCAAATGTGCTCCGATGTTGTAGCTTCCTGCTTATCGCGAAATTGCAACAACATGACCCCGCTCAGGAACCGGGCTTGCATTTCGCGGTATCGCCATTTGAGACAGTAAGGCCCAGTATGTCTGAACTAAGTCTCTTTTCCAGCTGTATAAAATAAGTCTCCTTTACAGCTGTATAATTTATATCGAGGAGCTCAAATTAATTTGGGCACTTTTCCAACCAGGGCACTGTTCAACAATCGGAAAGCCGTTTCCATGCTTGTGGTGTTATCACCCTTGCGTAGTTTTCTTTTCTTTTCTATTATCATCTGCCATAGGAGCCGGTTTCAGATCAAGCGTGCAGCCCTCCTGACCCCCGTTGATCATTTCCTTTGTGGTGGGGGAGCTTTACGGTACCTGGTACCAAAGTGGCTCCCTTTCTTTGATTTGTATGGAGAGTGGCTTACACCGCCCGCATATTTTATCCTCTCTTTTCCCACTTTTTGCTTAACCGCGTGGGAATGCGTAGTGCTACCAATGGATGCAACCAGTTGCTATAAGTAGGAACGTTAGGCAGTAAAAAATGCTACACGGCAAACCCCAGGTTAATAAAAGCATAGAAGGCCGAGGGATCATCCGAATGAGAAGGAAATTATTGCATTTTTTTACATTTGACGGCTCTCTGAACCTCTTCTTCCAACAAAAAATCGACATAACTACAAAATCATAGGGATGCACGTAGCCAGAAACGGTGGAGAAGCAAGCCATTAGCGTGCTGAAGCAATGGCCATCCTGATCACAATCAAGATCTTAAACAAATGTTCCACTTTTTCGACGTATTGCTTATTTCGATGGCACAAATAGAAGTCCAGTGCAATGCGAATCCAATGCAGGTTTGATTCCAAAAGTAGCCCTTTTTTACATGATTGATGTGGGGATTGAATACCACTGCCATACAGAAATCTCTTATTTTACCCTTCCACTGGCAGGAAATGAGAGCTGGTGCAATGTGCACACACAGCAGGGCACAATACACAGATGCATTCTGCTAAAAATGAGTGGGTGCGGCAGCAGCAGCAGCAGCAGCAGCAGCAGCAGGCTAGCTACTGGGCCTCCTCTTCGTCTTCAGGTTGCACAAAGAGGGCCACTTGTGTGCCTAAGCCCGTTGCGTCTAAGGGCATGTCAAAGGTGTCATGGCCGTACACTCGCCGAGGATAGCTGCTGACCTGCAGCGTGCACCAAATGGAATTTAGGGGGGCTAGTGAATACCCTCTGGCTGGTGAATACCAAACTTGATGGTGCAACAGCTGCTGATACGCTTTGCTGATGATTTCATTGTGTGTGTTTGCGTGTGTGTGTGTGTGTGTGTGCGTATATGTCTGTGCGTGTGTGTATGTGTGTGTGTATGTGTGTGTGCGCGTGTGTGTGTATGTGTGTGTGCGTGCATGAGCGTGTGTGTATATAGGGGTAGCCGCTCAGAGGCTCTCTCTTTGCTATTGGGCTAATGTGCTATCTTGAGCACTGATATAAATGAATTGAAATGCTCTGGTGCTTACTTATTCAATCACTGGTGCTCACTTATTTGATCACTGGTGCTCACTTATTTGATCACTGGTGCTCACTTATTCAGTCACTGGTGCTCACTTATTCAATCACTGGTGCTCACTTATTCCATCACTGGTGCTCACTTATTCAAATGCACTAATGCTCATTTATTTAATCAGGAGCTCAAAACGGACAGATGAATGCGGGGACAGCTGTTGGTCTGTGAAGCGTGTGCCCTGAAGCAGTGCTTTTTGATGCATTTTGCACAGGGCACAGGTACGTAGCACTGTTCTCTGCGATGCAAGTACAAACTATGAAACTAGTCGCTGGGTCCTCCATCAGTATTGGTACCACATCTTGCTACTGAAGGCTTGACAGATGACAATACCCCTGATTTTTTGCGCCACACGCCATAACTATCTGAGATGTCGATCCCAAGCAGATTCTATGCATATAAAACCTAGATTTTTGAGGAACAAAGCATTTTTGCATTAATCTCTTTTCAGTGGACCCCTTCTACCTCACATTCAAACACGCACCTACTTTTTGACCCACAAATAAAATGCATCCACATGGTGTAAACTTATATATATACACACACACACAGACAAACACAGACACACGCACATACACACACAAGCACACACACACCCAACCCACCAGGGAGTACTTCCAGTAGTTTGTGGATTCCAGGGAATCTACGAAATCATATACGGTGCCCAACTTGGACCCAGGAGGAAAGGAGCGCTGTACGGTGCAGAGCACAGACGACGTGAGCCTTTGTTAATATATGAAGTATGGTTGTCACTGTATGAACTTGTATGAATTTGTATAAACTTGTATGAACTTGTCGTTGTATAAAACATGAGGTCGTATCATAGGTTCAAGACAGCTGATCTAGAAAGCTCCAAACACTGTGGCGAGCTAGGTGTGAGACGGATTAATGATGAGATAAGAATGATGACAATGATGACAATGATGACAATGATGAGCTTGAAAGCATCAGATGACAATGTGTGACAAGTCGCCACCAGCCCTTTCGATTGCTTACGGGTGACGAGTGGTAGCGCCTCACTGCACACATACTTCTTCCCCTCATCATATCACATACTATCGTACGTATACTATCATATGTGTAGTACACATGTGCAGAGCAAGAAAGCAATGCTGCAGAGGAAAGCTCCGATTCTCTTTCATTACAGACGGACACACAACCATGCTACACACATTTGCACAACACACATGTACATACGTACGCACACACATACACACTACGTGCTCACACAAACACGCTTACACAATGGAATATGTACGTATGCACACACACATACTAATGCACACACCTGTGCATTAGAGCCATCTGGAAGCCTCACTCTGACTAGTACCACCGGGGATTCAGGACTGCCAGACCCAGGAGCAGGTGTGGCAAGTAGGCTGGCTCGTTTAGCTTCCCTGCGCAGGGCTATGGCTGCGCCACGCTCCCTGCTACGCTGCTGTGCAACTTCTTGCTCTGACCTGCACACACACACGCGTGCGTGTGTGTGTATGTATGTATGTTTGAGTGTGTGGGTGCATGTGTGTGTATGTTAGTTTAAGTATTACTTGCATGTGTTTGTGTGGTGTGTGTGTGTGTGTGTGTCTGTGTGTGTGTGTGTGTGCGTGCGTGCGTGCTTGTGTGTGTGTGCATGTGTATGCCAAGTACTCCACAGGCAACACGAGAGGCAACATGAACAGCCCGACTGCACGCCTACAACAGCCCCTCAGAGGCCCCACACATCCTTTCTCTGCCCATTTGTGATCATCCTCCAGCCAAACAACGCACACCATCTTGGTACTCCCGTAACACAGATCAGTGTCTCTGTGCTCGTTCAAAAGGCTCGAGCACGTTGCCGCATCTACATCTATACTTCAAGCAATAGCAACATTTAGTGTACGCTAGCTCACTGTTCTTGCTAGGTACCTACTTCACTCCACCAGAACAAATTGCTATGCAGTGAGAACCACTCCCCACAATAATTAAGTAATAGGACCATAAGGTTTCTGAGTCCACAAGGTTTCTGGCAGCACCCTGTAGAGCAACACCTATAGTATATGCGCCTCTGTCCTTTTTTAGAGCCACAAGCTCTGCCACTGCACCCACTACTACCGACCACATATGTCCGCCAAGCGGCCCACCTCATGCACGCCTTCACCTTTTCTTGAGCCGACACAAACTCACCGACGCACACAACACCACATACGTGCACACATACTAACACACTACCACTGTCCATTCCTGCTTAAAGCCATCAAGTTTCACCTGTACACCACCCTCCTTAACAAACCCTCCTCGGTGGTGTTTGCATTATGTCTGCATTATGTTTCTTTCCTTTTGGACCCTCCCCTCGCACGCCTCTACTTCTTCCTGACAAACACACACACATACTTTTTCCCCTTCCTACTTCTTCCCCTTCCTACTTCTTCCCCTCGCACGCCTCTACTTCTTCCTGACACACAAACACACACATACTTTTCCCCCTTCCTACTTCTTCCCCTCGCACGCCTCTACTTCTTCCTGAAACACAAACACTCTACTTCTTCCTGACACACAAACACATACAAACTAAACCTCTGTCCACAACCGATCCACCTCGCACAAGCCGTAGCATTCTGCTGAAACGCAATCACGCAGCACACAATTTCACACCATACACCATACACACCTCTAAAATCTCTGACCACAGCTGACCTACCTTGCACGGGCCTCTGCATGTTCCTGAGCCACACGCTCCGCCTCTGCACGCACGCGCTCCTCAGCCCGCTGCTGGTCACGCTGACGGTCAGTTTCAAGTGACGCCTGCAACACAGAGCACCCACACAACACACTTGAGAGCAGTTGCTGTGAAGCAGCTTGCGGTGTGGGAGATCAAGTCTGCCTCCAGTGACGCCTGAAACACAGAGCACCCACACAACACACTTGAGAGCAGTTGCTGTGAAGCACGCTTGCGGTGTGGAGATCAGGTGCGCGTTGAGTGGTGGTAAACATTGCTGTAGATCACACTTGCGATGTGGGAGATCAGGTGCGCGCTGAGTGGCACCGGAAACACTAAATCAATCCACACAACACACGTGAAAGCAGTTGCTGTGAAGCACGCTCGCGGTGTGGGAGATCAGATGCTTTGAGTGTTGCTAAATGAAATACAGAGCACACACACACACACAAACACACACTCATACCTCGTACTCTGCGTTCTGATCTTGCATCAATCTCCGGTCCAGGTCTTGCACCACTCGCCGCCCATGCTCCTGACATTGGTAGAGCGCGCAAGTTGTTTTAAACATATCAATCAGACCTCATCGTATTGCGCAATCACACACCTATACATCAGGAATGTAGATCCATAGGTTTCCAAAACACCGTATTCATGGTTGTTACAGGAAACATGCTGCGCAATCACACAACTGTACATTATGGATGAACAAGCTGTGTGTGCAGCAATGTGCAGCTCTGCAGTTTCTGTGCCTGGCGCTGTTGCTTGTTTGATTCTGATACTGCAGTGTCATTGTAACTTGTCTGATCCTGCAGTGTCATTGTAACGTGTCTGATCCTGCAGTGTCATTGTAACTTGCCTGATCCTGCAGTGTCATTGTAACTTGCCTGATCCTGCAGTGTCATTGTAACTTATTTTCTCCTTCTGGTACTCTGCTGGTCCTACCTCTCTGACCGGGCCTTTTTGTCTGCTGCTCAAGGGGTTTACCGTACTCAGTACCAAAGTGGCTTTATTTTCCACAGTCAATGTGGGGAGTGGTTTTCACTGCCTGCGGAGTTTTTCTCTTCTTCGTACTGCAGCAAATGTCATCACTCTACCACCATCACCGCCACCACCACCACTATCCCCACGGTTGCCTTCCTTACTCACCTGTTCTTTTTTTGCACATCTGCTCTCTAAGCGACCAACATGGACTTAAGACTTGTGGTCAGCCAAAGCAGCAGCAGCACCACCACCACCATCACCACCACCATCGCCACTGCCACCAGCAGCAGCAGCAGCAGCACCATCACCACCACCGCCACTGCCAGCAGCAGCAGCAGCAGCAGCGTCAGCAGCAGCAGCACCATCACCACCACCGCCACTGCCAGTAGCAGCAGCAGCAGCAGCAGCAGCAGCACCACCACCACCACCACCACCACCACCACCACCACCACCACCACCATCAGCAACAGCATCACGACCTCCATCACTGCCTGTGGCCTCCCCCACTCACCCGTTCTTGCATGTCTGCCCTCTGAGCCACCAGGAGGGCCCCATGGTCTGCCACAGCACCTGCTAGAACTTCTAAGAGCATTCCCGGCTGCAGCAGCACGCAGCCCTGAGCAGCACACACTAGAGACACCTGCACGTTTGTGGGAGGGTTTGAATGTCTGCGTACACATGCGAGTGCTCAAATTCCCACTGACAAAATGAAGCCAGAAATGTGACTCCACTTTGATGCAGAACTAATGCAAGATGCGTTTGTCCATTATCGTACTTTCGAAGTGTGAATGACAGCACGTTTGAGTCCAACCTTGTACTTTCAAATTGTGAATGGCTGCACGTTTGGGTCCAGCCTTGTACTTTTTTACTTGTGAATCTCTGTACGTTCGGATTTTTTTTCCTGTCACACATGGTGCGCACACACGCGCGCACACACACACAAACACACACACACTCACACAAACACACACACTCACTCAGACACACACATACACACGCACTGTGTACGCATGGTTCTGACAGAACCTATACACGCTACAGATGCTACGCCTCATTCGTAAACAAGGAGGGCACAGTGTGAAAAGGATCTTGAGAGTGAAACCTCAGGGCTATCGTCTTGTTTTAACAGGTCATGACGGAACTAGAGACAACGATTGAGGAATCTCGATAAAGGAACGGGCAACCATTGCCCCCCCTTCCACCAGAGTTTTCCCAGTAACACACGGTAACGCCGAGAGCTGTATGACACTGAGAGCCCAGCAACACCCAGAGCTGTAGGATACTGAGAGCCCAGTAACGCCGAGAGCTGTAGGAGAGCTGTGTACGACCAGTAACGCCGATAGCTGTAGGATACTGAGAGCCCAGTAACGCCCAGAGCTGTAGGATACTGAGAGCCCAGTAACGCCCAGAGCTGTAGGATACTGAGAACCCAGTAACGCCCAGAGCTGTAGGATACTGAGAGCCCAGTAACGCCCAGAGCTGTAGGATACTGAGAGCCCAGTAACGCCCAGAGCTGTAGGAGAGCTGTGTACGCCCAGTAACACCGATAGCTGTAGGATACTGAGAGCCCAGTAACGCCGAGAGCTGTAGGATACTGAGAGCCCAGTAACGCCCAGTAATGCCGAGAGCTATAGGATAGCTGGCCTGAAGCGGGACTGCCAGGCATCCAGGTCAGCATTCCTAGAGCCGCAGTTGTAGTCCTGATGGAGGGACGGGCCTCGGTACCATGTTTCCTTACCAATAGGAAGACACACCATGCAGTGTGCAATGCATCCTCATTGATGGGTACAACGCGCCATATTTCGTTAGGGTTAGTCCCTTAGGGTTAGGGCCCAGGCCCTTCATTGGTAGGCCCTTTGGGATAGAGCCTAGGCCCTATATAGGTAGGCCCTTTGGGATAGAGCCTAGGCCCTATATAGGTAGGCCCTGAGGGTTAGGGCATAGGCCCTTCATTGGTAGGCCCTTAGGGTTGGGGCCTAGGCCCTATATAGGTAGGCCCTTCGGGTTGGGGCCTAGGCCCTTTATTGGTAGGCCCTTAGGGTTGGGGCCTAGACCCTTCATAGGTAGGCCCTTTGGGATAGAGCCTAGGCCCTATATAGGTAGGCCCTTAGGGTTGGGGCCTAGGCCCTTTATTGGTAGGCCCTTAGGGTTGGGGCCTAGACCCTTCATAGGTAGGCCCTGAGGGTTGGGCCCTTAATAGGTTGAAGCACATCCTGCTCCTTCATAAACAAATAAAACACTTAAAAGTAAAAGCACAACATGCAGTCTCTGATCTGCACCCATTTCCTTGCCAGGGCCGAGGGTCCCACACAGTCCCCAAACATAATTTACCCATCAATCACTGTTTTCTCTACTGTACAAAACACATCAATCACTGTTTTCTCTGACTGTACAAAACCCATCAATCACTGTTTTCTCTGACTGTACAAAACACATCAATCACTGTTTTCTCTGACTGTACAAAACACATCAATCACTGTTTTCTCTGACTGTACAAAACACATCAATCACTGTTTTCTCTGACTATACAAAACACATCCATGTGGTCGATGAACAGCTACAGACACATCAAGGCAGTCTATACAAAGCTATTAACCAATCAACGCACTCTTTGGAAAGCTGCACCCACCTTGTTATCCGGTCCGAGAGTCAGGAGAGCCACAAAGGGGTACGTTGTAGCCCCAAGACCCGTAGAGAGCTGCGCGCATGTGTGCATTTGTGTGTGTGTGTGAGTGTGTGGGCATGTGAATGTGCCTGTGTAGTGTGTGTGTGTGTGTATGTGTGTGTGGACATTGGGTAAGGTGTGCTCCCAGCATGGCTCTTGTGAATTTTCCTGTGCAAACGCTTCTTAGCTTTCAGCACACCTCCTATCCCTGATTTCATTCATTTGCATGTCTCTCTGTTTAGAAACGCTGTGGGGCTGTAGAATTAGAGCTGCTGTTGTGTTCAGTGAGTCACTGTGCAGCCTTGACACAGCAACACAGTGAGCAGACTGCAAGCACAACAACACGTCACACTAATATATACACACACACTTACACGCACGCACACACACATGCACATGCACACACACATGCACACACACACACTCACACGCAAACACGCGCACACACACACTTGCACACACGTGCACGCACATGCACACACACACACTTGCACACACGTGCACGCACATGCATACACACACACGCACACACATGCTAGCACGCACATCTCACCGTGTGTGCATCTGAGTGGCGGACATCGCCCCCCCAGCACACAAATTGCTGCTGTGCCAGCTCCACTAGCTCCGGAGAACACAGTACACTGTGGCAGAACTGGTTCGTGTCCTGCAGGTGTGTGTGTGTGTGTGTGCTACACAGCATGTGCATTAGTGATTATTTATATTTTATATACCTTGTATTTGTGCGTGCGTGTATGTGTATGTGTGTGTTTGTGTACTTACGACCCTGTGGTATAAGTATAAGCGTGTTTGGTGGTGTGAGGGGAGCACGTGTGCGCATGTATATAAATATGTGTTCCTCACACAGCTATGTTTTGCGTTGCATTTGTGTTTCCTTGGGGCTAGTACAGCTGCAAGGTCAGGCAAACAAGTACGATACGCACTGCACAAGGGACAAAACGGGGCAAAGTGAGCAGGACAGAGGTTTAATTACGACCAAACACACAAAAGCAATACACACTGCACGAGAACAGGCAAGGGAGAACGAGCAGCAGGGGAGGCCAAAAAACAAATGCAATACGCACTGCACGAGCGAAGGCAGAGAAAAGCGAGCAGGAAGGGAGGGTTAATCCCAACCCTACACGAGGGCAATACGCACTGCACGAGAACAGGAAAGGGAGAATGAGCAGCAGGGGAGGCCAAAAAACAAATGCAATACGCACTGCACAAGAACAGGCTAGGAAAAAAAAGCATTCTGGGACAAAGACACAGGTGTGTGCCAGCACCACAAGCTTGTGGCCATCACACCAATTGCACAGGATAAACACACAGACAGGCAGCCTCACGCCTACAAGATGCGGATCACGATCTCACAATGTTTTTGCCGTTACGGCATTGCAAGAGCACACACACACACGCACACACACACGCACACACACACACATACACACACACACACACACAACACACACACACACACGCACACACACAACGCACCTGATGCTCTGGCGAGTGGAGGTACACCAACAGAAACTTGTGCTCAGACCTAGCCTGTATGCTGGCCTGCTTCACCCCCACCGCCACAAACGGAGGGTGCCGCTCTCCGTACACGTCCTGTGTGTATGCGTGCATGCACGCGTGAGTTTGCGAGTGCGTGACATGGCCGCACTGCACATCACCGTATGGCTATGTGTGTGTGTTTGTGTGTCTGTGTGTTTGTGTGTGTGTGTCTGTGTGTGTGTGTGTGCACTTTGCAATATTAAAATGGCCTGCCTCACCCCCAGCGCCACAGACAGTGGGTGCTGCTACAAACCTGTGAATCTGCATGGAAACATGCGTGCGGTCTTGAGTGCATAAGTGTGTGTGTGTGTGTGTGTGTGTTTGTGTGTGTGTGTGTGAGTGTGTGTGCGCGTGCGTGTGTGTTTAAATGCTCCAATGAGTGCAGTGAATCAATGTGCACATCTCTGATGGGTTGCCCCTTGTGTTCCTCTGCGTGTGTATGGACATGCATAGGGTTGGCCACCAAATATACGGTCATACATGGTGTATATACATGATTCTGGTCAACCCAAAACACGCATTAAAAAGAGGAGAAGAAAAAGATGTAAAGGTTTCGCTAGGTGATGATAGCACAGCCAGCATGGTTACGGACACATGCATGTACTTGGGTGACAAATTTGAATGCAGCGTGTGTCCGTCTTTGTCATGGTAAACATTGGACGCCAATATCAACATTGCAAAGACACCAACGGACATATTTCCAAGACACCAAAACAACGACAATACAGGTTGAGCAGCCATTCCAGGTTGAATGCCTTTGTAATCCATACTAAACTAAAACTAAACAAAACAACGACGAACACGCTGCCGAGGGCCAGCGCCCTGTGGTCAGAACGTCAAAGGTAGACGAGCAAAGCAATATAGAGTAGGGTTGGCCAGAACCATACATATATACGTATATACTTTGTATATACGGTATTTAAAGCAGAGAAATCACCATACATACGGTCATATACGGTGTGCATATACAGTTATGGCCAACCCTACGAAGGAGCGCACCACACGCTGCACGGGCGAGCACTTTTTTTGGCGTACCTTGAATCTTTGGATGAATGCGCGTGCTTGGGATGCTGGGTCGGGTATCTCACCGCGGCTTAACAACGCACGCAGGGCACCTGCCAAGGTGCACATGGATGGGCACGGGGCACGCGCAGTATGAGTGTGTGAGAGTGTGATGCATTTCTACATGCGGAGAAAGCATTTGTTTTTGTCCTTGTTTTATGTTTGCTGATGTAAAAATGCATGACAGGTATAAGCACGTGCGTGTACAAATTCATAGCAGAGACCAGAGGAAGTGCCAGTTGGCTGCGTTCCGGCACCTGCCCAGTTTGATGAGGGGCTGGTTTCAAAAGGGATGAACAATACTTAATTGATAAGTGCGGAGACGAGCATTTGCATGCACAGCACTCTATCCTTGGTACTCTACATGTTGCTTCGCTCCCAAACATAGGGGCATTCTTGTTCATAGCCTTGTTCATAGCCGCACCTCTGATCCCATTCATGAGTGACCGTGGCAGCAGGCGGTCTCCAAGGAATGTGACAGACGCGAAGCTGAAGGCCAGGGCGTGGGCGACTGTGTGCAACCCAACTCTCAATAGCACAAATGGGAAGCGGGTGGCCATGTTCAGAAGCTGCAAAGGCCCTCGAGAACGGGAGGGAATTGGGGGAGGATTGCGTTGGGCAGGTGCCAAAGGACGAGGAGGGGGTGAAATGTTGAGGGCTGGGCGAGGGGGGGGAGGAGGAGGAGGAGGAGGAGGGCGGGGAGGAGGGATGGCAGCACTATTGTCTGCAAATCGTCGTACAAGGAAGCGTGCATGTTTGTGTATGTAATTTGTGTGTGCTGTGTATGTGTGCGTATGTGTGTATGTGTGTGTGTGTGTGTGTGTGTGTGTCCGTGATCGTGTGTGTGCGTGTGTGTGCGCTGTGTATGTGTGTGTTTGTGTATGTTTGTGTTTAGGAGTGTGTGTGTGTGTGTGTGTGTGTGCGCGCGTGTGCGCGTGGGCGCACGTGCGTGCATGTGTGTGTGTGTGTGCGTGTGTGTGCGTGTGTGTGTGTGTGTGTTTGTGTGTGTGT
>Ga0307963_1000481_pt1 | contig 26646 bp, 32 predicted proteins | sample OrgLakmetagen594_FD_201829 | JGI IMG/M metagenome (GOLD analysis project Ga0307963, IMG submission 201829) | Saline water microbial communities from Organic Lake, Antarctica - #594 | ecosystem: Environmental > Aquatic > Non-marine Saline and Alkaline > Saline | place: Antarctica: Organic Lake... | reverse complement strand
ACAAATTGCCCCCCCAACCCCCCCCCCCCCCCCCCCCCGCGGATCGAACTTACTATTGTATCAATCGATAGATTTTGATCTCATAATTCCGAATTATGTAGTTATTAATTCAATTGACCGGGGTGTTCCAAAATTTGTGCTTTCTGGTGCCTCCTGTGTGACCGCTAATTTTTTCCTAAACGTGAAAATGTGTAGGGGCGTTTGTAGTTGGTGTTATCTTTCTTCCTGCAAACGTGTATTGAGAGAAACGTGCTTGGATAGAAGCGTGTATCTGAAAAATTACATCTTTAACAGCTTACCTTCCATGCAAAAGTAAATAGCGCCAAGTAAAGCATCTGTTTATCTCAACCTTGCACTGCAGATTGTCGGTGAAGCGCAAGCCACACTTAAGCAGGTTGCAAGGCACCGCCAGCTGCGCAGCCTCTTGCTTACTCAGGTATGTGATGGGTCAAAAATATGCAGGCAGTGGAAAACCACCATCACATTAATGATTGAAAACAAGCCAGTTTGGTATTGAGAACCACAAAGGTTCGTCACAAAAATAAATGAAATTAGAGAGGATCAGGAGGGCTGCAGGCTTGGCTTAAAACCGGCTCCTGATGAAAGTGGTAACAGTCCTGGAAAGGGCGCATGTAATATGAACCAGTTTTGCAGCATACTATCAGTCACATAAAGCTCGCAGACAAGCTTCTCAACACTTTAGGTTCCTTAAAAGGTATAAGAGTGTGAGTAGATTGTACTTTATTTCGTCTAGATATGAACATGTTCCAAAAGGCTACGAGTCTCCCACTCAAAACTGTCTACTGAAGCTCTGTCGTCTCACAGATAGAGCACGTGGCGTCTTATGGTCCTGCAATTAGGCTGTGTTTGCAGGGGCACGTCATGTCTACTCGTTCCTACTTATAAAACAACATGCACGTAATTATAAAACCAGTGCAAATCCAAACGGTTCTGAGTGCTTTATGCTCGTGCATCTATGTACGCTGAAGGTTGTGTGCTTCAATGCACAACTTGCAGGACGCACTGGCTCAGGTAGTACAGCAGCAGCTGCGCGAGGAAAACGCTGATGATGGTGAGAAAACCATGACGTGATGTCATTGTTTTGGTTCTAGAAGTGATTTGCACTGCACTAGACGTGCCGAAATGACACCACCAGTGACACACTGATACACACTACTCTTTTTATGGGTTTGCATCTAGGGATGGACGGTGTGGTAGAAGCAGCTCCTCGAAACATGTACCATACAATGGCGTCTCAGGTATGGCTATAGTGCTGCCCTTTTTGTATGAACTAGAATGGGTCTACAACAACAAGGCTGACATTGGGCACTTTTGCGTCATTGTTGTCAGGATGCTTAGACTCGTACCACTGTCCTCAGTGGTATCCAAAGCGCACTTATTCCTGCTTGCATCATCTATGTGTAGACTGCCTTGTTACTCGGCTCGACTATTTCAAACAATTATGAATATCTTCCTTATGCGCCTGCCCCTTCCACGCATGCACTGCAGCTGGACGCAGCTCTGTCCTGCGGCAAAGACCTTGGGTTGTGGGGTTGCCTGGTGAGCTTGAAACAAGGCCTACTCTCGCCCGTGGATGCCAGGGTGCGTATGCAATCATTTGGAAAGCAGTTGTCTTGTACAGAATGATTGCAAGTGCACAGTTCATGGTTTTAAGCTTTGTGGCTTCATTCCTTGGAAGGTAAAACCCACGCACAAGGTGCATACTGATAAGTTACTCAGCTGCTTGGTTTTGCCAGCAGTACGTGTAAGTCTAAAATGCATGTGAGCCAGTGCTCCATCCTTACCTGAACCATATCGAGTATCTTAAAGTACACGTCCAAGAGCAGTGTACTGGTAGAGGCAGAGAGGTGCCGTTGCTTGCCATGAGTCATCTCTGGAATTGGCCAAACAAGCTACCTTACTTCTGCCTCATTGTGTTCAGGTGTCTGACCCCACCCTGGATGAAGACACCTTTGAGGAGGTAGAACAGCAGCAGCATCAGAAAGATGCTGAAGCTCTGATAGGGCAAATGGAGGATGCGGGTACAGAGTGCGGTATTGTATTGTAATAAATGACAGTTGCTTGGGTCCTGTAAGCTTCCGGCAGTTTGCTGTCTATTTACGTCTGGGTACCTCTTTGCATGGTTGATGCCCAAAGACCTGTGGAAATTTGTTAACCCCTGTCAAAAATACGTGCCCTGATTTATTATCTGCCACGTTACTTACTGTGCAACACACATCATGTCCGATCTTAATACGTGCCCTGATTTATTTTCTGCCGCGTTTCTTACTGTGCAACGCACATCATGTCCGATCTTACCTGCCACTGCAGATACTGAAAATCGAGTGCTCGGCAACGCCGATGATGTCGTTGGGGTAAATTGTAGCACGGAGCTTGCCCTGCTCACCACAGACGGTAAACTCAAAGGCAACCAAGCGCTGCAAAACCGCAACAATGAGCGCAGGTGGGACTTCCCAGTAGTAGCTAATGGTATGGTTTGTGTTGCATATCATTTTTTACAAACCAGAAATGTGTGGTTCAATTAGCAAGCATACAGATTTATGTTCAAAAACTTGTGTAATGCATCATCTATGTTGTGTAATTGATAGGGTTGGGTTTATAGGGTGTCGACTTTGTCTGCGAGGCTCGGCAAGCCTCAACGAAGCTCGACACTTGCTGGGGAGGCCCTAGCTGGACTGGGTGGTTAGAAGTCATTTTCTCAAATCTGCACGGATTGAGCCGAGCCGAGCCGAAACATTTCCTGTTTTAGCTTATATATTATAATTATTATCGTTAAAACTGAGTATAAAATATGGGCGTGTACGCCAGGAAGATTTGGTTAGCGATCACACCTCCCCCCCAAAATTGTTGCACACCCCTTTTAACTCTTCCTGGTATTATATTATAATAAATAAATATTATCAATGAAGATACTTGTTTTAAATATGGGGGTGTCAGCCAGGAAAATTCAGTTGATGAAAAATTCGGTTGCCCCTCCCCTACCATACAGCTGCACACTGCCTATTACTGCCCCAGTAACTATGCTACTGCTGCTACTACTACTGCTGCTGCCTATGCCTCTTCCTCTAGCAGGTTGAGGCACAAGTCCATGTCCTCCCTCTCCTTGCCACTCCTTGCCATTGCTGTGCACATAGATGAGCTTCCTTGCGCGCTCTACTGCCGTCTTGAAGCGCAGCTTGGTGTACAGCTGACCAGTTGCGCTCGCAAGCACATGCAGTGGGGTGCATGCAGAGCAGCCTGGCTGCGACGCGCGACAAGGCTCGAAAGCCATGCTTGCTCGCCCAGTTGTAACAATTGTTGACGCGGTTGATGCTGTGGGGGTGACAGTGCACTCGCTGCTCTCTGACACTTTGCGCTGAGAGAGGTCGTGGGCCAACTCGCTGAGTTTAAGCGCTAAGGGCTGAAGCTTGGCATTGCTGCGTGCACCAGAAAGTAATGTAGACGGTTTTTAAATTGTGCACGTGTCTGCATGCGGAGTGTGCGTGCGCGCACACACATGCACGTGTACTTTCCTGGCATGCCTTCCCAGCATGCTTCACACAAGGTTGCACTCATTTACACGCATTTGTTTAACACGTAAATAAACATGCACCTGCAGCAATTGCTACACAAAACCCACACATGCAGCCACCTCCATACCTATTCAGCCTTGAGCTCTGCTCCATCGTCGCCCGTAAGCTCAATCAAGCAATCCTCTGCATCCTTTATACGATCCCACAAGCGTGCCCGCTGCCGTTGCTGCTGTGTTGAGTTGGAAGCTACACGAGCACCACGCGCACTGCCACCACCAGGTTTTGCCCTTCTCTTTGCAGCCCTTGACGTGCTGGAAACATCATCAGATGTTGGGGTCTTATCCATTGTAGGACTGAGTGCCATAGATAACAGCCCCTTCCCCATCCAAGTCCATACACTCAAATTCCTCTTCATCAGTCTAATATATCTTTGGCTTCATTGCAGCTCATTCATGTAATTAAATAATTTTCATTTAATAAAATAGGGTTTTGGTTTTTTGGGGGAAATCTGAAGAGATGGGGCTAATTCCTTTCTAAAAGTGGACATTCTCGCTGGCCGACGAGTGTCTTCCACACCGGGAAAGAGGCTTGGCGAGGTCATGACCCACCCTTACTAGTAGAGCATAATATGCACCCGTTGTAAACACACAGGCACATTGAGAACGAGCTGCGTCGGCTGCTAGGCAGCACCCGCTGTTCTGCTTTGGAGGGTGGGCGTGCAGAGCTTGAGGCTGCTGCTGCACGCTATGCGCTTTCGGATGCAATGCTCTCCCTGGCTGAGGCGGCGGCACCTGAAGATGAGGACCTAGCATACCAGATGGCCGTGGGTAAGTGGCTGTTTAAAAAGCTTTGGAGAAATCTGCTTCCTACTGCGTGATGTATAGAAACATACAAGCTGGTAAAGAAGAAACCATTAGCAATGGTAGGTTTCAATTACCAGGTAACAGGTCGTCAGCGCGAGATTTGTTTTGGCTTTTTAGCTTAGTTTGTAATGCTAATTCAAGACGCTCCATTGCTAATGGTTTCTTTTTCAATGCTAATGGGAGACAATTGCAAGCATTTTCTACACGTGTGTTGCTTCTATTGACAAAGTACCTTGTAGTCAGACGCACCATTCCTGTTTAATAAAACGAACCTGCACGCTTTCCACTTTTAAGTAGGCAGGAGCCCTTGTTAGACACATCTAAGCACCCCTGCACACTCAGTTTGGGGCAGGAGGTGCCCAGGCGGGCAGGGTGGAAATCCCTATCAAATAGTGGATTCCCAAAAGCTTCTCACCGGTGCCATCAACTTACCAGGGGTGTTTGCAATAATATTGGACATTTGGTGATGGTCCGGGGGTCTGGGGTGAAGGTCCGGGTTTGGACCCCCCTTTTGGCAGGGAAATGGCGCATTGAATCGGGAGTGTGTTCGTTGGCTGAAATGCCCAACCGATTGTGCAACTGCGATGAAATTAATCAAGTTAATATGGTGCGCTGGCATCTTGCTTGCACGGAGCTGGGAGAACCAGCTGACCTTTGGGACAGATGAGGCTCGAAAAGAGCACTCAGGGCACCAGGTGAGCTCTCAGCGCACCAATTTATGCAAAATGGTCACAGCGCAATGCTTGCTGGGTGCATGGTGGCAGCAGAGCAGAGCAGGGAAGGTTCTAAACGTTTTGACAATCTTAGTTGTCGCTGCCCACCACGGCCCATCTCCAGCATTCCAGACCATAATACTTGACAGGGCATGCCCTGGGAGCATACTGAAAGACTCCTGACACCCAGGTGGTGGCCAGAAAGCGTGTTTTCAAGGTTTCCAGAATGCACCATTTTTGCCCAGCAAACAAGCCCACGCATCAAGTCCTTTGGGGGCGAATTTTCACCCCCCCTTATTTTTGCTGGAATGGGTATGGTCTAAACCCAAAACGTGTCTGGGGGAAAAAATGGTGAAATTTGGATTTGGAATCACATTTCTGTACCCACGCATGGGTGCACTTTTTGGCAGGGAATTGGCACAAATCCAGCCCCCGACGCACACAGCGGACCCCATCCCCTTTTTTTTGGCACAGAAGTGTTTCATATGTTGTTTCTTACTAGCCTGAACCATTAAAAGTCAAAAAATATGAGGTCCGTTTTAGGGACAAAATTTGGCCGGGAATAGCGGGCCTTACTTGTCGCCTCTCACCCACGTTCGTGTTTTGCTGTAACAATGGTGATCGTTGCCAATTTTGTCATAAACTTTCCGGTAACTTAGTTAATCTGTACTCGCCCATACAGATATTGATGACGCTTTTGACACATATGGCTTGGCTTCCACACTCTTGGATGGCCGCCTGGCCGATCCCGTGGCAGGGCGCTTGCTGCAAGTGATGCCCACAGACTACATACAAGAGCTGCTTCTGCCTGTAAGCACATGTAATCAATGTTTCAGTACCAAATATGTAATGTTTATGGGATGCGCAACTTCCTTGCTTGGTAAATCTTGCATACCCTACAATGTCATTTCTTTGTCATCGTACCTTTGGCATTTTCCCCGGAACTCATCCTGGAGATTTGCATGGCACGCATCTGTGTGACCATTTCTGGTGCACAATGCCAAGTGCCCGCTGCACACAAACATCAAAGCACATCCACCCCTTCCAACACATGCCTTGTAGCAGTACGAAGACCACGACATTTCCACAGAGACGATTGCTGCTGCCATCAGGAGCAGCGGCGCAATGAGTACCTGGGCAGCCCACACAGGCACCCATGCAGGCCATGCAGCAAGCGCAGCTGCAGCAGCCGCAGCTGCTGCATCTGGCCCGGGAAATCCAAACGCTGCCCTGCGCGCTGCTGCGCAGCAGCTTGACCAGTCCTGTGGCTGGTTCAGTAATAAAATGAAGGCCATCGTTCCGCTGCTGTTGCGGGGCAAGTGTTTGGGTCAAGCAGTGGGCGTTGGTGATAAAGACCCCGCAGCTGGAGCAGGGCATGTGGACCAGCAGGGGGGCGTGGAAGGGACAAAGAGCTGCGTGTGGGGAGGCTCAGCCATGGTGTTTGTGAAGCGCAAGGTGGGCATTGAACAGATGTTGGCTCTTTACCACATGCTCAATCTCAGCTCGTGGTTCAAATTGTTTTGGGAAACACGTCAAGGCCAGATTACTATGTAGGGCGGACCTATACACACTAAACGTATCTTAGCAGGGGGGGACACTGAGGCCCAAAAAGGTACGGTTCTGGCATGCTCCTAGGGTATGGCTTCCATAATTTGCTATTTTTAAGCTCAGCTCTAATATGCTGATTCCAATGCAGCTGAGCTTAAAATTTGCAAGTAATGGAGGCCATACCTTATTGGCCACGGCGTGAACCTTCCTTTTTGAGCAGCCATATGCTGTCTCTGACTAGCCAGCGCACCAATCCCGGTGTTTTTTAGTGCTTTGAAATCCTTGAAATAAATGAAGATCATTGCAAGAGAAATGGGGCAAAAAGACTTGAGTGGTTGGCGAGATGTGCAAATTAATGTGCCATTCCCCCAGGAAAGCACCCATCTTGGGTACAGGTGCACGACGTGTGCTTTTAGTCCTGTCATTCTCTACGCAGGGCGACTTGTCTAAATCTGAGCACATGCTCGGGTAGCCTATAAAGTCAGCATCAGTTTGAAGCTAGGTTGGGTCCAATTTGATGAAGTGACGTGTGAGTAGTTGCACCTTGCATACAAAATGTAGCATGTTTTGGCTTTTGCCCAGTCTCCCCCCTCTGGTATCTCAGCCAGCCCGACACCTTTTAATTATCACGTATGTATGTGTCTGTTTTTACACAGGCCACTGCGCTGGTGCTGCACGAGCTCATGTGCTTGCTACCAGAATCCCAGGCAGCTGGAGTGCGCAGCAGCCCATTCATCGGAGATACTGGCTTTGCATCTGCCACAGCTCCTAGTTCCATGAGCGTTAAGGTAAATGGAGCAGTTCCTGCACATTGAGAAATGTGTGTTTAGGTGGATTAGAAGTTCCAATCAGATGGTATAATAGGGACGGCTAAAGTAGATGGTAAAAACAACTATGTTGGGTAGGGTTTCAGGATGATTCTGGGTGCTCAAGGAGCGCTTCTTACCGCTTGCAGGTCCAACGCGCAACCATGGCTAAATTTAGGGATGGTCACCTGAATCTGCTTGTTGCAACTCACGTGGGTGCGGAGGGCCTCGACTTTGGGTGCTGTGGCTTGGTCGTGCTGTTGGACCCACCTAGCCATGTAGTGGACTACCTACAGTGCAGGTCAGCAACTTATTTTTTACTGTGTTGCACATAAGTGTATGTGTGCCAAGTGGATCAGGTGCACCATTGTTTGCTATTCCAGTCGAATTACCAGGCCTGTGGCAAATACATGACTTTCAAAGGCGAGCACTATGTTTGTCTCTCTCTCTCTCTCTCTCTCTCTCTCTCTCTCTCTCTCTCTCTCTCTATATATATATATATATATATATCTTTCTCTTTCTCTCTCCTTTGAAAAGGTTTCAGGCCATCACACTGCTGCACCACTGCCAAGTGCAGAGACGTAACAAACTTGCTATCAAGCGCAGGGGGCGAGGACGTTTAGCTGATGCCATTTGCATGCAACTTCTTGAGGAGGGCAACATCCAGGGGCTTAGGCACATGGACAGGCTGAAAGAGTGAGTTCCTACTTTTGTGCTGGCATGCGTGTTTTGGAAGTGAACACTGTATTCGCAGCAAGCAACGGGCGGAGACGCTGTAAACAGAATGGGGCCGGCAAATAGGTTTATAAAACTTCAATATTCAATATCACCAATCAAATCCTAACAAAATTCTACCACTCCAGACTCCTCATTTTCATAGCATCCTCTTTGGGCTCATCTCATTGAGCTGCTTCCCCTGTGTACAAATGCAGAGAAGCCCAGCGCATGCAGCAGGCCGTGCACACACGCAACATGGAATACTACTCCAAGATCAGCTGGGCACGCACACACGCACGTGAGTCATCCGGCATTAGTGTTGCTTGAAATCGACCTTTACTCGGTCATGAGCAAGTAAAAGGGACCTGTCTGTACTGCATTGAAACTGGATTGACAACAAAAATGTAGACAAGGTAACCATCCCCCTATATGTATAATGAGCATTGTGACAACATTCCTCTCATCGATTTTGCAAGCATTGGGTATCTTATAAGCACCTGTGTACACTGCTAGTCAAGATTTAGGCACGGCACGCTTTGCAGCTTGGCATAGATGTTTTCTTTTTAACGACTTAAACACAGATCATCGTATTGGAGTTTGGCACTGTAGAGTTCTGGCTCCGGTCTACACGGTACTGTTGAGAGCAAAAAATGTCTTATAATGTTCCATTTCTCATACAGTGCCAAACAAGTTTGAATGTTTTGCACCTTGTGCAGGTGCTGCTCTGGAGGCTGGTATAATGGATCATGCCCAGTGGATAGAGTACGCAGCTGCTGGGAACAGCTTTACATTAGAGTCAAGGACACCAGGGGACGCAGCTGCAGAGGCTGTTCAGCTGGAACAGGGCTGGGATTCACAGGTGTGACGGGGAAACAGTTGTTATGGTAGCTTGTGTGAGCAGCATCTTTTTGTCAGTACTGCTTACTGGAAGGGGGTACAAAGGATCACAGACAACTGACACATTTGTTTTCAGCAGCTTGCATTCTTGAGTGTGGTGTGTCTGTTCCTGCAGTGCCTTACTTGTCTGCTCTCAATTGTCTTTTGGGGGCCTTAAGTAGAATGCTCCGTTGTGCGCCACGTAACACGACTAGACACCACCCAAAAGTTTTACAAATGGCACGGCAAACCCAGGTGGCCTGCGCCCCAGGCTTAATTTTGAGTTCTGAGAAGACTCTGGATAGTTTGGAGTATGTTGTGGAGTCCACAGGCGCACGATGCCCTGCGGTGTGCTCCACCAACGTGCTGGAGCAATACTGCGCACAGCTGCCTGGAAACACTGGGTGGGTTAATGCTGTAATGATGCTTGTGTGTTTCAGTTGTTCAACAATATAATCTAGGTGTGACATTGTTGATATGCTCTCCAGTCAGCTCTTTAATACTTCGCCATAAGATCGCCTTCCGCGTTTTGATCGTGTAAATGTTGACGTTAAATATGATCTAGGGTGAGAGGGAGTGAATATGAACTGAGGTATTGCGGTAACCAGAAGCTGGGCTGACACCCACACTTGCGTAAACGTACAGGTATATGCAACTGCGGCCTCGTTATATGCTGCGCACCATACCGGGAGGCTTTTTCCAAGCTGTTCTGTTCATGCCTAGTAACAGCCCAGTGCTGGCTGTTCTCGGAAAAGTGCGGAAAGGTGCGTGAATGCAGCAGCAAAGTCTGACGTTTACAAGCTTTTTTGTTTCGCGGCTTCAGAGCTGGGGATTTGTAATTTTTAGCATGAAGAGGCAAATAAAACTATCAATACTATCGCATCTATTTCTTATGACAGTCAGCAGTCAAAAGGTTACTTACTTAACGCTTGTTGCAACAACCTCTTAAAATCACCTTGAATAAGACCCGCAACCCCCCACATGTATCAACAGTTTTCATGTATCTTTTTGCAATGTAGTACTCAGAGAATTAGAGACTAGAGACATTCAAATTAAGTTCTACATGTGGGAGGGAGACATAAACTGGTAGCCATGCTGAAGTCTCGCTCGATCAAAAGCAGTTAGATCCAGGTGACGCCCTGCCTCACATGTTTGTGTCAGGCCAACTGGGGGATGCAGAGTCATGGTGCACCTGCACTGGGTAGAGCACCAGGTTGAAGCTCTCTCTAAAATACCAACTCATCCAAGTCGCGTCCCTTTGGTTTCAAATGAATGCGCAGGCAAATCTGCCGCCCAGGGCTGTAGTGCCTTGGAGGCCGTGCACCGGCTGCACCAAGTGGGGGCCCTGGACGACCACTTGCAGCCCACAGCCATGCCCATATACTTTACCAAGAAGCAGGGCTTACTAGAAGGAGATCTGCAGCAGCAGGGGCGTAATCGAGAGATGCCTGCCAACATGGCACTTGCTGCGCACATCATGAAGACAGGCAAGTGGGTTGTGTAGATTGACCGGATGCAGGTGATTATTAAGTGTACTTATGCAAGCCCTTCAAGATAAGCGAGTGTATAAGAAAGATTGAGCACAGGATGCAATCATGAAAATACTGCCCTGAGCTGCCCAATTTATTTGCTCATCCCTCATTCTCTGGAGATTCTCACTTCTCAGATATGGTGGGCATCGTGCCTCGCATCGACCTTGTGCACGCCCTGCCTGCTGTACTGCGCCCAGTGCAGCCGCATGCACGCAAAGGACAACGAGATCAGAAGCGGTTGCAGGTGAGATAGTGAGGTGATGTTCTGGATGACAAACAGACATGGGTGACAAACGAATGGCATGGATGACAGAATGAGGTGATATTTACGATTTCAAATCAAACAGCAAATGATAGTGCCGCACCATTGGAAGCAGCAGCCTTTTATTGGTTGTTCAAAATGTTCAAAACTGAATGTATCCACCTCCAAACACCAGTTGTATGTGTTGTGCCAGATGTATCCTTCGTGCGTTAACGCTCTATTTCAAATTCAGAAAGACCAACATCAAAATGCATCCCATGTCATTAGTGTATCTTAGTATATCTTACATAGGGTGCCTCGCATCCTGCTGTCTGAGTAAAAATCTTGCATTCACCACCGCAGGGATCGTCAGTACAGGACCAGCTGCGTCTGCATGCGCTGGCTGGGAACAGTGGGAGTGCAATGGACGTGGACTTGGCCATAGAGCAGGCTTTAGACAAAGACGAAGATGGTGGCATGATGGATGTTGACGACGACGGGGAGGTGGATCCGATGGGACATGTCAAGGGAGGAAGGGGCGCTGCTCTGTACCCTGCGCCTGAGCTGCCCTTAATCAGGGATGGCATGGCCAGGCTGAAAGAGCTGCGGCAGGAGTTGGAGCAGAAGCAGGTGAAAGTTACACCAGAGGGGGTTATCTGAGCAAAAGTCCAAACATGCTCATTTTTGCATTAAACAGGCAACTATTAACACATTAACTCATCAAATTGAACCCAATCTAGTTTTACACTGGTGCTGGCTTTATAAGCTACCAGATCATGTGCTCAGATTTAGACAAGTCGGCCTGCGGACAGAATGACAAAGTTTAAAAGCACACGTCGTGCACCTGTAGCCTAGATGGGTGCTTCCCAGGGAGAATGGCACATTAATTTGCATATCTCGCCAACCACTTAGTCTTCTTGCCCCATTTTTTTGCAATGATTTTTATTTAATTAAAGGATTTCAAAACACTAAAATCACCGGATTTGGTGCGCTGGCTGGTCAGATGCAGCATATGGCTGCTCAAAAAGTAAGGACCATACCCTAGGAGCATGCAAAAACTGTACCCATTTTGGGCCTCTGATAACCCCCTCTGACATTACACAAGCTGTTGCTTGCGTGCCTATTTTCAAGCTCTGTTTAATGCCACAACCAAGAATGGATTTTCTATCTTTTTGTAATTGCTTGCAATTGCTTTATCACTGGATTCCTTTCCACAGAGTTCTTGAATCCTGTTCTTTTAACCACCTTCCAGGGCTTACTAACTCTCGAGGAAGGTGGCGCTGAAGAAATGGCAGGAATGGCAAGGCAGAGGTTGAGACAGCACCAGTTACAGTTGGATCAGGAGTGTCAGCAGATGACGTTGATGCTGCACAGTGGGGATCATCAGCAGCAGCAACAGCTGGCAGAGCAAGGGTACCATGAACAGAAGGTGGAACTGCGTGATCTTGAGCAGCTGTGCTCTCAGCTAGATGAAGCAGCTGCTGCTCAAGCACAGGACCAGGTCCAGCAGCAGCAGCAGCAGCAGCAGCAGCAGGCAGCGTCGGCAACAGAAGAACGTGGAGCCCAGCCTGAGTCCAGTGCTGAGCCCGTGCGTTTATTGCACCTCTACGGCTTTGTAATTGAGCGCACGGAACAGCCATCCCACGAGCTTATGGGCCCCCTTGGTGTCCCCATCTACGATGCCTCTCCTTCCCAGCATCATCAGCAAGCAGGAGAAAGCAGCACAAGCACAGCGCAGCCCCCCCCTTGCCCCTGGCCCAAGCCTCCTGCAGGCACTCCTGTATCACGTGCAGCATCGGCATCACAGCAAACAGCACCTATGGCTGTGGATGGAAGTGAGCAGCAACAGGGAAGTGGGCAAGCAGATGGAGGCGCGTGGTTCACCAACGGCAATGCTGATGAGGTGGAGCCGGGCTGGTGGGTGTGTTTGTTTGAGATCAAAGCTCAGGGTTTGAAGAAGCAGTGTTTTCAATGTGCTGTTTTAGATGTATCTGTGTACTACTTGCTGCGTCACACCCAACACCACCTAATGCAGTTTGCCTGCTTGTGCAGGCGCTTCCATGGCAGCTGTGCCGGTCCTGCGTTTGGGCACGCACACACAAGCTGGCTGCACCCGTACGGTATGCTGCTGCACCAGGTCCTTCCAGCCGCAGCACTGCCGCCCTTCAGGTAAGCGGTCTGAGGAAGTTGGCCATACTCCTCTAGAGGCAGAAATGTTTGGAGTGCAAGCACCATGGTCAGAGTCTCTGCATGTTGTTTTGTTTAGTGTGCCTTCTGCGAAATTAACCGTGTTATCTTCCTTAGGTTTTTGTACATTCCATATTTTTGCTTGTGCCTCCCAGTATATGGCTACGTGGTGGGCGCCATGCACTCGTGGCAGTTGTTTACCTTGGGGAAGTCAAGTTAAACTCGGCCGAGGCTGCCGCTGCCTTAATCGGACACAAGGTAAGAGCCTGGCTACCTCTTCATCTTGCCTTTCCATGTGTCTGTTCTTTATGTTTTTAACGATGTTGAGTGTTGGACCAGAGTTATTCCTTTTGTGTCCTTTTGCTAAACACGAAATCGCCGTCCTTGCAATTGCACGATTTATAACTCGATTCTGATCAAAGTCAAAACAAAAGCTTGCTTCCCTCCAATAAAGACACCTGGCAAACCTTTGCACAGATGGATTTCATTCAATTATGTCCAGAACATAAACAGCAGAACAAAGAACATATTGGATGTTGAATAGCATCCAATTTCTGAATGTCCAATTAGGAAACCAAAGACGTCAGAAGCTGAAATTTTTTGTGCCTGGGTTAGGGTTAGGGATTAAGGTTAACACAATTTGTGCCTTAATAGGATAAACCATGACCCAGACGCAGTTGCTGTGCCTGGAAAGATGGAAGCTGTCCTCTTCTTACTGTTACCGTATCTGCTGGGCAGCAGTGACAGCAGCACTGGGTAGCATTGCAAACAAGAGAAAGCACCAGAGACTGAGCGCGTGCCGAGCTGAGTTGGTCAGACTCCAAAACTGACGAGTGTTTCCACCGCCACGAGTTCCTGTTTCCACCGCCACCACCACCGCCACCAGTACCACCGCACTTGGCAATTATAAATGTATCTGCTCCCTTTATCAGGTACTTGCTGGCATGGCCACTCGCCCACCTCCCAGCCCAGAGCAGCTTGCACAGCACCCTCCATCAGTCAGCAACCCTCTTGCTGTGCCCCCTTGGTCTATGTCTCAAGCTATGATTGGATGGAACCTCAAGTCTGGATTGCACCGCCTCCAAGAGGCCATGCAGGTAAGGGCTGTGTGTGCAGGCTTCCTTCTTGGTGCATTCTTCTAAGCTTGCTATTCTACACTGTAGAACTTATTGCATTGCGTTGATCATGTTCTGGACCATTGCGGGCTTCCTTCTTGGTGCATTCTTCTAAGCTTGCTATTCTACATTGTAGAACTTATTGCAATGCGTGGATCATGTTCTGGACCATGCCTTGTTGCTGTTGATTTTAAAGCAAATTTATTGCAATGCGTGGATCATGTTCTGGACCATGCCTTGTTGCTGTTAATTTTTAAGCGTATTCACTAGTGCCACGCCCTCCTAGAGCCATTCTCTTTTCTCATTTATCATTTCAATTTTAGGCTTTTCCCTTGCTTGCCTGTATGTACTTAATGGAACCCACAGTGATCTGACTTTGTTTTTATTGTTTTGCATCCAGGCAGCAGGGTTGGCAGAGCCGTGTGAACCATGGCCAGAAGTCGACCCCATCTACATCCACAGCGGTGCTCCACCCACTTTGGTGCCCTCTTTGGAGGAAGCTCCTAGCCAAGCTGACACCCACTGGTACGTGTAGGTCTATTGTACCACTGTCCCTTATCTCTGTCCCAATTCCTCCAATGCGCGCAATGAAGGCTGCCGTGGCTTTTTATGCTGTATGCTGTTGATGGTGGTGTCCCACGCTCCTACTTTTAATCTCAAATGTGGGATACTATTCAATTGGCCACATGCCTGGCTGTATTCTTGCAGGTACATCACGGTGCCTGTGACTCAGGGAGTGAGTACGGGCTTAGGCCAGCACCAGCAATTAAACAAAGGTCCAGGTGAGTGGGTGGGAACAAAGTCTGTTCAGGACAACCTGACTCATGTCCAGCTTCAGAAACCTGTAGGGAGCCACCTGAGTGGTCTGACCAGTTAAATAAATCATCCTGGACCCTTCTTTAGGCACAAAGTCGCTTATACCTTAATGTGGGTTGGAGTGACGTGCTTCTAAGCAGCCATGGGTAGCAGTACTGTAAGCTGTAAACACATGTGTTTTCTCTCCGCAATGCACAGCCTCTCCTGAGTGGGCCTCTCACCCCCTGGCGGCTGTGTGTGGCCACATCAACTGGTCCATGTACCAACGCATCCTACGGGGAGCCGTGCCTGTGATGGAGCTCGTGGACCTTGCAGCGCATGCACTGCCTTTTGAACAGGTGAGCCATTTGTGCTTTAAATAGTTTTGTTACAACCCTGCCTTGCAGCTGAGCCTGAGTAATAAAAGTGAGTGCACTTCAGTGTACTGAAACACCTGCAGTTGATGTCTGAAGTTGGTGTTTTCTTGATCTGTAGGCACACATCCGCACAAAACCCTTTTCCATCGAAGTATCTGTGGCTTTTGCTAAGCTTATTGCGACACAAGACGCAACAATCTGCAATCATGTCCCTCCTCATTGAACTCTAGCACTCTCCTCTTTTCTGCATCGTCACTACACTGCACAGGTTCCCTCCCCCACCCCCACATCCATTGTGGACCCTGGATCCTCACCTGCTGCCCCTGCTCCCTTCCTGTGCGAGCTCAATTACTTGCTGAATGGCTGTGTGGTCATGCCTGCGTACAGCACCAGCCAACGCTATGTGTTCATGGGCAGCGGCACGCTACGCCCTATTGAGGTAGTATGAGTTGTTATAAACAGATGCTCTGTCTTAACATCGCTTCACGTTTTTTGTCAACGTCAAAGCCCTTGGCCAGGTTGAATTGGCCAAAAGTGGTTTGTTGGGAAGCGGGGGTATGTATCGAAGCACTCCAGTCAGATCCATCTGGTGTCGTTTCAATCTTTATTTATTTCCGTTGTGAGCCTCAAGCGCTAGGAGAACCAGGAATGTCATGGCCCGTATAGTTGTAGAGCCAAGGCCAAAGAACTACTCGATGCATCGTGCATGCTAAAAAAGTGCATGCACACACTCACGCTCATGCAAACGCAGGATGCCATCGCAGAGCACGAAGCCATAGAGGCAGCAAAAGCCAAAGAAGAGGCCGCAGAGGCAGAAATTGCAGCATGTGGATCAGGAGGTGTTCGAAATAGTAAAAGCAAAGATGGGAAGGCTGCAGCTGGCCCTTGCAAGGGAAGGGGAGGGGCTACGGGCCTTCCAGGCTTCAGGGATGAGGCCACCATGCCCCCACCCTCTGGCAAGCCTAATTGGCAGGTCACACTTGATGATCCTGTGCTGATCCCGGGCAGTGGTCTGACATTAGACACACCTCCTGAGCAGAAGCAGCAGGGACACCTAGGTGACAGCAGCAGTGCACAAGCCGGCTCAGACAGGAAAGAGGCCACCACCCTGTGTATCCCACACCCCACGTATCGCCAGCTGCTGCAGTGGTGTGTGCTTGAGTTTGTTCATTCTGGTGTGTACTACTTGTGACTGCTGTTGCTAGTAACTATGGAGTGCTAGGTCTTCTTACTTACACATCCCTACTATTTGCTCAGAAACCTTTCAAACATGGAACATCACACTTACTCACTCGAGTGTATGCCAACTGTCTCACAGGCGCTGCAACTCCATCCCAATGCACCGTGTCCCCCAAAGGTCGCCTCTTATTTTAGCAGAGAGAGGCACCGGGCGCTTGGTGCGCACGAGCGTCCTGCTCCCTCCGCGCACTGCCTCCCAGGTTGCCAAGCAGGTACGTCAGATATGTGATATGTGTTTGTTTATATATGTCTTATGTCTGGTGTTGCTGGGGATAGATGTTATTTAAGCCTCGGGCCAAATGGCCCTGACTTTCCTCTGCCATCTTTGTTTTTTGAAGCCACGCTGAACATCTATGTCTTCTACTCGTGAGGCTTCTTACTCCTTTTTTTTGCACTGCAGCAGCAACAGCTACTGCCGCTCGATGCACAGGGCCAGCCTGCCACAAATGCACTAGGTGTGATTGGCATGAAGCGCAAGCCAGGCGACGAGGCTGAGCGTATTGAGCCTGGTAAGGCAATTGTTGTCCCCGTGCCTCCTCCTCCCATTCTTCCTTCTTCCTCTAAAGCAACCAACACCACCCAAGCGGACAATACCCCTGCCATCAGCAGCAGCAGCCAAAGCATGCAAGCGGCAGGAGCAAAGCCAGTGCCTGTGCCAACTTCAGGCAGTGGTGCTAAGCGGCAAGCCATGGACCCAGCAACCGCTGCAGTAGCAGCAGCAACAGCTGCAGCAGAAGCAGCGGCTTATACAGAGGCTTTGGCAGTCGGCAGAGGGCATAATGGAGGGAGGGATCATGTTGCTACCTTGCATCAGCCAGATCTGCTTGAGCAAGATGTTCCTGTACACATAAGGCAGGCCCCTTGGCGCCCTGTGCGGCAGTTTGCCCCTCTGCCAGCTGCAGCTTCTTCTGCAGCAGAAGCAGAGGCGGCAGCTGCTGTCGAGGCTGCTGCTGCAGCAGCCGCTGCAGAGAAAGCTGCCCAAGATAATGTCGAAAAACAGGTAGACGGTGTTCTCTGTTCTCTGTATCATATTCATAGCACTCTCTGCATGCGTGAACGCAGCCATGTGCGGTTTGATAGTTGTAGGCCTTGCGCATTCCTGCCAAGAACATAACCTTGCAAATCGAGCAAGTGCAATGTATACAGGCAGCTAGAAAGTTACTCGCACGTGTCTTCATGCCAATCGCGAGTGTTTGTGCAGGATGCAAAGGGAGTGCAAGAGGCACCTATCCTAAATCGAGCCAATATCCGTGTCCCCCCTCTCCTTCTACCTCCAAGCTGGACAAATGCGAGTGCCGGAGCTGTGGCGGGAATGATTGGCAGGTGGGTAGGATCTACGACTGCTAGTATGAAGAAGGCAGGCAATTAGCAGCAGGGAGGCTTAACTTGCATCGACAAGGGGGCCCTCGTGCTTGTTGTTTTTTGCTTAGATTTCGTGGGTAGAAAGGTCCCTCCAGCAATATTGAGAGAGGGGGCTACGCAGGTGTTTTCACCAGGCAACCCCCCACACCACGCCAACACCCCTGGCTCTTTTATTAATATGACGCAGACAAGGGTTGCTGCTCATTACCAGCTTATTTAAGCGAGGGACCTGTAAAGGTGCTCACACCAGGCAACTACGCAAGAAAATGAAAAACAGACACATACACAACCTACGTGGGGGGCTACGCACATGCTTGCACCAGGCAACCCCCCACCACACAGACAATTAACTACAGTGTTATGTTGGCACTGCTTTTCGAGTCAAGGCCCTTCAGCTCGTATAACTGCACTACCCACATCAGTGCAGGCACTTTGGCTCGCACAATATGGCCCTTTACTGTAAGGCTGAGGTCACCTGCACACTTGCCATATCGCGGCAATGTACAATCATGTTTCTTATCTTAGTATGCTGGCATTTTGAGAGTGTGGAATGCACTGTCTGCGCAGATGCAGAGAATGCAGTCTTGGCAGTCTGCACATTGGGCCATGCCTTCAATTAAATACTGTGCCACAGTACGGTACCTGATAGTGTAACCCTAACCCTAACTTCAGATGTGTTGTTCCCGTCAGCGTTTGTAGCTGACACGTTGACAATTAATCCGAGTTTCTCCCAGTAGCTGCATAATTCCAGGTTCCAAGTTGAATTTGCATAATCCTTAGCCATGCTATGACGCTCTCATAGGGCTCCTCGTGTGGAGGTTCTCTTGCCAGCCACTCTGCTGGTGCACCCGCTGCACATGGACCTATGGCAGGCCCTGCACATGATGCCTTCATTGCTGTGGAGGCTGGAAAGCCTTGTCACGGCGCATGAGCTGCGCGAGAGGTGCGTACACAGCAATGCAAATTAAACGCTCTATCATTCACCCGTAGTTTGTATATGGACACAAAAGGGCTATAGCAGTAGTTCTTCAAACACTAGAAACCTCGGCCACAGGTGATTATCTGATGTGGTGTAATTTTGGGATCTGGCAAATGAGGCAACCTTACTTGTGCGCAGCTCCATTGCTGCACACAAAAAATCTATTTTATTTCCATGTGGCTTCTGTAATTCTGCTGCGCCACAACATCATGTGACAATCACGTTATGGGATCCATCACACTCGCTAGCACCCCTTTGTCTGTCTTTTGGTCTTTATCTTGGCAAAGCCCTTCCTTTTTAATGCAGGCTCAAGTCCATGCTGTTAAATGGCGGTGCGGATGGGACGGCAGCATGCACAGCAGGCATTTCAGATGATCTTTCAGCACAGCAAGGCTCAGGCATGGCTGCAGAGTTTGAAGCACAGCAGCGCCAAGAAAATGAGGAAGCAGCCAGGCAAGGCGAGCAAGAGGATGCAGACAGGCAAGAAGTGATACAGGTACGTGTTGGTGGTAATCACCAGTTTGCTATGACCGAGTAACGATTGCCAGGCTCTGACAGAGGTAGATTGAGTTTTGCCTTCATTTTTAACCCGTACTGAAACAATACATCCCACTTCTTCCATACCAGGCCGCGATCCCACCGCTCCGTGATGTCCTTGCTGCCCTGACAGCAGCGTCCTCAAACGAAGGCTACAGCTGTGAAGGCGTGGAGTTGGTGGGCGACTCTGTGCTGGGCTACTTGGCAGCTGTTCACCTCTTCTCGACTCTCAGGTCAGCTGTTCAGGAAAGTGTTCTGTATTCAGGCTTGTTCAGACGGTACGGTACGATTAGGACGGTATGGACCGTCTTTTCCTAAAATACGGCGTCTTAGCGTATTTTGGTGACCGTAGTTTACCGTCTAGATGGTAAATTGCGGTACAGTGTACGGTACGGTGCCAAGCTGGCACTGCCAGTGCAAAAATGGCCTCAGAATGGCCTCTCCGCCCCAAAACCTCCCTCCCGTTTTTGCTCCCTGGTGTGCTTCTCCCATGTGCTGACGCCACACAATGCTTCCATGAACGACCTTGAGGCTGGGTTGGGGCTGCATCAGCTCGGGGGCAGGCACTGCCAGTGCAATTTTGGCCTCAGAATGGTCTCTCCTCCCCAACACCTCCCATTTCCACCTCCGGCATGCTCCTCTCATGTGTTGACGCCACACAATGCTTCCCTGGACGTCCCTGAGGCTGGGTTGGGGCTGCATCAGCTCATGGAAGGTCCCAGCAGTGGGCTTGCATGGAAATTCAAAGTCGGACGCAGTACTTGATTCCTGTCCAATAATTTGTGTTTTATTCATGATTGTTGCATAAAGAAAAGATATGGGCCGAAATTGGAGCCAAACGGCCAAATTACGGTCAAAATCGTACTGTACGGTGGCACCGTCCTTGTACGGCTGAGACCGTACTTTTCAAACAGACCGTACTAGCTCCGTCTTGTACGGTGCAAATTCAGTACGGACCGTCTAGACGGTCAAAAAAGCCAAAAGACGGCGTAGTAGCACAAGCCTGACTGAATTGCAGTGTGCACATCATTCTTCCAGTGTTCTACAGACATCTTCTAGGTTTCATGATTTATGGTGGATGTTGAATCTCAAAAACCCAAGTGTACAGGCATGTACACACAGCTGTCCACAAGATCAAAGAGCAGGTGAAAAGATAGTGTGTGGCAGAAACCAAAAAAAAAACATCTTGACATAGTGAATAGATTCAATGCTTAGAAGAAAAAGAAAAGGCAGGTAGTTATTACCTCTCCCCACATTAAATTAAGGATAAGGAGCCACTTTGGTACCCGGTATCGTAAAACTTCTCCACCACAATGCTTAGCTTTTTTGTGAGTCCAATGAATGGTCAGCTAGCATCTACTTGCCAAGCTTCCGTTTCAAGCCTAGCTTGAGCCGCGGCATAAAGGAATTTAAACAATGGAAACTGTGTCCCCTTGTGTTTGCCTTAACTATGCGCTCCGACCTTGCCTCCTCAGATCCTCCCACGAAGGCGTCTTGAGTGAGTGCAAAGTGCGTTTGGTGGCCAATGAGGTGCTGCTGGAAGTGACCACTGGGGCCTGCAGCAGGAGCGGCAGGAGCAGGAGGACTGCCAGGTAGGCCTGTGCTGTTTCCAATGTAGGTGCTTTATGATCAAGGAAGAGATTTACAATGTCAGTCATGGCATTTGCCTATTATAAACTAGGACATGCATGAGCTCTGTTTTTGCCCTTGTCATGATGTGCTGCTGTGTCTGGTTGAGGGTCTACCGTTACCCTAACAAAATGCCTGCTAGTTATTGATTGATGGTGTTTGATTCCATCATTGCAGCTTGATAATTAGCAGCGGCTTGCGCATGGGTGCAAGTCATTCTACCCTGCTTGTGGGTGATAAAAGTCAGTCTATACCTGTTCAGGAGCCTTAAATACTTTTATACCTTTCAGTCTATGTCTGCTCAGGAGCCTTGCATACTTTTATACCTTTCAGTCGATGTCTGCTCAGGAGCCGTACATACTTTTATACCTTTTAGGGCGATTGCTGCTGGAAATGGACACCCCAGTGAAGAGCAGCGCCTGATGCTCCAACGCTATGTACGTGCCAACATTCTTGACCCCAGCCACTTATGGGGTGATGGAGCTGTGCTTGGCGACAAAAAGAGGATTATCAAGGTGATCCTTTGCTGCGACTTGAGTTCTTATTGCCATATTTGTTAGGGTGCAGAGTTTGTATAGGTACATCAATAATAGTATGGCCCGGGAAAATAAGAGGCAACTTGCAGCAGAGCAATAAGCAGGGCGTTCCTGTGCAATGACCAACTGTCTGGTTTTTATGCCAACTGTGTGGCTTCTCGCTGCAGGTTTTCAGTTGTTTGTGCTCCTGTGGATTTTTTGTTATATGAATAACAACAACAGCTAGGCATAGGTATAAGACGTTTGCCTCCTTTCCATCTTCAACGTCACAACTTCTCACTACCGCTTCTGACTGAGGCAGTAACAAGGCTAATAGACACGCAAATTTGACAACCTGAAATGGTACCAAAATGCTCTCACAGAGCGCACGTGGGAAGCGTGTTGCTGACAGCGTGGAGGCTTTGCTAGGCGCAACGTTCCTAGCTTCTGGAGGAGGGATGGCTTTGGGCTGCAAGGGCACGAGCCAACTACCGTCCAGGCCACAGCAGCAGAATCAGCAGCACAGCAACAATGCTTCCCGGTCTGCTAGAGCAGTGTGGGACGCTTCATACCTGACACGTGCTTTAGCGGGCACAGCCTTACTCAGGTGAACGCCTTTTCCTACTCGCATAATGAGCTAGCAGACCGTTTACATAGCTTTAATAGCGTTCCCTCATACTATGCTGAGATTATCACTCTGAATAAGTAATCTTTGCACATCTTACAAGGTCCACTTGCTCAAGACATGTGCACCTCACAGTGATGCTCACACCACATCCACACTATGCAGTGAGCGCATGACCATAATGCCACCCTTTAGCAGCAGGGAACTCGCTCGCCTCTTGTCTGGAAAGCAGCACAAAGCAATGCAGCAGGTAAATTGGCTGAGCTAAGGCGACAGGTTTTAGTGTTTGATGCACTTTCTAGGACAGGCAGGGCCGCACGCATAACTGGCATTGATCCTTGAAATGTCAGTTTTGATAAAAGTCCTTGAGTAGCCCTGTTAATAAGGGCTTAACGGATGCAGAGAGGCTCCAGGACATTGACTTGACTCTTTAATAGGCAACCATTAATTCAAGCAGATGTGGTGTGATCTGTAGGAGTCCAAGAGTAAGGGCGCTGCTTCTGCGCCAGGAACCCAGCCAACACGCCTAGCACTTAACGAAAAACAGGTGCGGGCATCCTTGGTGCCATGTGCTTCTCTTACATGGTCAAAATGTATCATGATCTGACAAGCCCTTTACCCTTTATAATTCTAGGACTACATTGAATTAAAGGCATGTGCCTGTATGGAGTGACATGGAGTAAGTATGAATGGTATGTGTCACTGCAGGATAAGGCACTGGTACTAGCCATGGCACCATTGTTGGGAGGCTACGTGTTTCAAGATGCATCCCTGCTACGTGAGGTGCGCGCTTACGCTTTGTAAAAAAGGACACGTCTCCTAGTTTGTTTACGGCTGGACGCCTTACTCAAAGAGCCGATCGGCGCCAAGTCCATATACGAACAACAATTCAGTCACCATGTCTATTTCAAAGGTCCACGTGACATGCGTAGATTGATATTTTCCCCTCCTTTTTCTGTGCTAGCAAGGCCAAGCGGGCAGTACTAGAAACTAAATGTGGGTTCTCATTCGTAGGATACGTTGATGCCTGGGTTTAGGAAGGCACTGTGACATAATACGGTGTGATGTTTACTATGGCTTATGCAATGGGCTTTGGGACTGCAGGCGCTGACCCACTGCTCCTGCCCGCACCCACCCTGCAACCAGCGTCTGGAGTTCTTAGGTGATGCTGCCATTGAGCTGATGGCAGTATGCCACTTGCTGTCCAACCCAGACAGCCTGACCAGGCCCCGAGAGTGAGTTGCTTGACATGGAGCGTTGATTGCTTCCTACAATGCATGTGTTTGTTTTCAGGTGCGAGGCTTACTACCTGGAATTATATTCTGTGTGTTTTGCACACCACATTGGACCAGATTGACCTGTCAAATAATGTTGTCGGTTGTATGTATGCTGATAATATGCTGCTGATGGGGGGAAAAGTTACGTGTTGAGAACATGCTGCTGATGCTGCTAGGGGACGCAGACCAAAATAGAAACATTGGTGTGACATTGCCAGTAACAAAAGGCGCCATTGATACAGGGCCACATGACCGGACACAGGGACAATTGGTGAGAGCCTTTAAAGAACCAATCTTGCTCAGACGCTATAGAAAATGGAATATGTATTTCAAGAATTTACATCAACAATTTCATAGCATCTATGGATTTGGAAATGTAAAACTGCCGACTTTGAAAGATATTTAGTAGAATACCACCAGTGGAGTAATAAAGAATTTCCTTGGAGAAAAGTCCCCTTATATCCAGAACTCTACCTACTTATTGTGTCTGAGCTTGTCAACAAACTCTTTCCTCAGCAGTCAGCTCCTCTGTAGTATGATTCCAATTTATCTCAGACGCTATAAATAGGTATAACTCTTAACAGGCTCATTCCTCAGCAGTCAGCTCTTCTGGAGTATGATTAACTCAACCCTGCACACTGCCATCAATCTTTTTGCCAGCATGGTTGAGCAAGATCCCATCCCTCTCTTGCCTCTCAGTCTGGATATCTTCCCTGTGCCTGACGCCACGAGCGGCCTGGTGCTGCGCAAGCCAGACCCAGATGACGAAGGCCCGGCACCTCCCTTGCCAGTGCCTCCGCTCGACCCAGGCGTTCTGCACGTCTCACGTATAGCGCTCATATCCAACAAGACCCTGGCATTAATGTGCGCCAGAAGTGGACTGTGGCGGCATATGAGGGCAGGTTAGTCTTGTTACATGCGACAAAAGTGCTGTCAACGTCTTTAAGATCTATTGTACAAAGGCAGCCACTTGCTATTTTCTATGGGTTCCCCTTAGCTTGAAATGGTATCAAGCACTTACATCACTTGACCTGCAAAGAAGAGGTAATTGAAGGCGCTTTGCTTCATTTTTGCCTGTCTTCTTTACTCAGCACTTTTCGAACAGAATTATTCACACTCACCTTTATTTGCAACATTGCAGGCCTGCGCCATGTTACTCGGTTGGCAGCCACCTACGTTGTAGGCATCGATCGCCCTTTGAACAGCAATGGAGAGGATGCAGCTACAGTAGCTGCCAAAGCAGCCACACAGCAGCACGGGGGAGGCTCTGGGTGGGCCATGGATTCCATCGCTGTGGGGGCAAGTGGACCAGGGGTGACAAGTGCAGCAACAGGTTCAGCAGCTGCAACAGAGATGGAGGCACCAAAGGCTTCTACACGTACGCAGCCCAGGCAAGGCGTGCCAGAAGAGCACAGTGGCAAGCCTGACTCCATGAACGGGGCGCCAGATGAAGACGCGAGAGCACCGCCTGAGCAGGGACAGCAGCAGCAAAACGAATGCAATGAAAAGGAGGAGGAGAAAGCAGACGTGCCCAAGCTGCTAGCAGATCTGGTTGAAGCGGTCATTGGTGGAGTGCTCATGGACTGTGATGGAGGAGGGGGGAGAGGTTTGGTGGCAGCCTGGCAGGCTTACTTTGGCCTTGCTTGTGCAGCTGGCATGGAGAAAGAATTGCGCTTAGTGCCTCAGTAGATGCATGACCACGACATATTGATCAGCGCGGCTCAATCATGCATAAGTCCTGCTTACCTAACCAGACCTATGCCCCGTAAGATCAACTGCATTGTTATAGAGTGCAGAACAGGAATCATGTACAGCTAAACTGTTTAATAATGATTCAGATGCTCAACAATAGAATGACTTACCCTCTCTGCCAAAATTAGACTGTATCCGACAGGAGTCCCTCGCATCCTCTCTGGATGCCGACGCACGCAAATGAGAAGTATAAGCATTGAGAGACACAACTTGGCATGAAGTTTTTGGTAAATCGGCTTCCAAAGATCTTACTTTTCCTTCGTGGATATAGGCCACAGCAAATGGCTGGCTATGCAAATTCTACAGATTTTTTAAACAGCTGGTTCAAGGAGGTTCTACCCAAGTGCCACTAGCTCGTTCCACCCCACTTCTTGGATGAAAACTGAGTTATCCTCAAGCCACCCACTAGTTACTCCCCTCTTGGCAAGGGACCGGTTCGCAATTGGTATATTGTGCCAGAGAGGCAGATTGTTCCTGAGTGCCACCGGTTAGGCGTGGAGTTGTCAGGCTGGCTTAGACAGCACTTCTGGCAGAACATGAAGTTGCAGCCTACTGACTCAGTAGACTGCACTTACTGTACTGACTCAGTAGACTCTCTGCACTTACTGTACTGACTGAGTAGACTGCACTTCTGGCAGAACATGAAGTTGGCAGCCTACTGAAATGTCACTTCAGACTTCTAGGCCAGACTTCAGACTTCTAAGACTTGCCCTTGCTTTACTCAGACAATGTATGCTTGAAACCAGAGCTGAATGCATTTGAGTATATGCAAGACAGGAAGGCATACGCTTGTCTGGAATCTATGAGGGGAGGATATCGTTTTCATGGCAAACACAACGGTTTTGAGAAAAGAAAAAAGAAAAGAAAAGACTGGTTTTCTTCTGCGTCTTCCGTCCTGCGCTCCCTCAACTCAGTACTCTTCTTGGATCCTTTTCTTTTTCCTGGTTTCCTTTCCCTGGTTCTGGGTCTCCTTGAGCAGTTTCCTCTTGCTTTCTCCTCTGCTTGATCCCTCCCTCTTCTTTTTTTTTGTTGTCTGTCAGGTCCCTGCTGGGGGCCGTAGCTGTAACACCACCAAAAAAAAAAACTCCACTGGTAGTGATGACACGGCCAGCATGATAAAGCAACGGTCTAAAGACAGTGGCGGCTTTATCTAAAATCATCGGCATTAATATCAGTATTGAAGCAAATAGCAGCTGTCATAGCAAATCGTGTTACGGACCAAGGTATGAGAACAGGCCGGTAGTTCAAACAGGCCCTCCCGCATTGCTAACAGCACCTCCTATGAGCACCAATGTGTCTGAGCGCAGTGAATCTGCATTTGCCTCCAATGCTGACATTCAGTGGCCATCCATCAACAGCATGATAGGCATCGTAGGTGACTCGTGCATGTCAGCTGCAGCACCGGTACCCTTCACGCAAGGCAAAAGA
>Ga0307963_1000480_pt1 | contig 26711 bp, 19 predicted proteins | sample OrgLakmetagen594_FD_201829 | JGI IMG/M metagenome (GOLD analysis project Ga0307963, IMG submission 201829) | Saline water microbial communities from Organic Lake, Antarctica - #594 | ecosystem: Environmental > Aquatic > Non-marine Saline and Alkaline > Saline | place: Antarctica: Organic Lake... | reverse complement strand
GGCCTCCTTCTCTTCTTGGAGCTGCCTTTTTTTTTGCTATAGCTCAACTGCCCTCGCTGGCGGATATAGCTGTGTAACCCTTACCCTTACCCTTACCCTCGGGCTGTAGGCCATCCTTGTGACACTTAACCCCTTGTAACCCTAACTCTTGACTGAAGGCCCTTTTTTGTAAACCAGAAATGTTTTAAAGGTGAATCATTGCCCCCCCCCCAACCGGTCTTTTAAATGCCGCTCAACACCTGGTAAAATCACAGCAGTCTGACTGAATAAGCAAGAGCAATAAAAATTAATAAGCTGGGAAAAGAAACTGCTCCAGAAGTAGATGTGCCTGTTTTAAAAATGCGCGTTGCTGCTTAATATGACGCTTGAAGGTGGTTGGCTACCAATAATTGACGTTGCCTCTCAAACTACTATTACTTGATTTGCTATGCTACCCCAACACTCAATCGTACTTTGTGAATCACATGAACCAGGATGAGAACTTGCATTAATCACCATGGCACGCCATGCACTGCCTAGAGTAGAGGCATAACATGTATGTGTGTATGTACCAATACAGAGACAAAACAATAAGGGCGCCAGCTACGGGCACCTCGGCCACGCCTTGTCGTCTCTGCCCGTTTCCCAGGATGATAAAATCCTGACCTGCATTCCTTTGCTGCCTTTCAACCATGTACACAACTCAAAAAAAGCCTCAGGATAACCCTGGCAGCTGTTAAGAATCCAATAGACATCACACGACATACATTAAATACCTACTATTTAAACATCTGGTTGAATACGGCCCTCCAAGACATCTTAAAAGCCCTCAAGCAAGCATTTAATGTCTCATACCACCAACAGCACTCCCCGCTGCACACATATTTTGATATATGATTCAACTAAGAGGCCACGTGTCATCATTAGCATAAACGATAAACGATAAACGATAAAATCACAACTATTTGTCCAATTAAGGGCTAACTGGGACCATGATTTGCTGCCACACAGACATGAGGAATCAGCAAGACTCTACCTTCGCCCACAGCAGAGCTGCTTAGCGCTGAAAGGTGTACACGACTGTACGCGTGTATGATAGTTTATGACAAAGAATCCTGATAGTTAATGACAAAGAATCCTGAATTACGCAACGCAATTGACTTGCATTTGCACATACACACGTACACGTAACGAACACAGGCAAGCACAACAGGAAATCTGGGCGTGGGCCATGCAGTGGAGAAGTGGCCATTTATAGCCTCTCCTCCATTAAGTCGTACAGCCCTTTTGAAGCTGTCCAGCTGTGGGCCTTTTTATGATTGAACGCGCGCACACACATACATACACACAGTACACACAAATACAGGTGTGTCAAACAAATACCACTTTCCAACGGGCTCATAATGTAGGTACGTGACTAGGCAGATTGTCCGTGCAGCTTCATCATTGGTGTCAGCTCTGTTGCCCGTCTTTGCTTGACATAGCACCGGCAGGGATAGGCGAGAGTGGACCAGAACTGCAAAGTTGGTGCATGGACGAGCTGAGCTGAGTTGTGAGGAAGCAACGCAGAGCCAAGCAAACACCTGACCCAGATCAAGTGACATGCTGTAATGCAACTTCAAGCCATGATCTCAAGGTGGTGCCTAGTTGCAGGGTGTAAAGCACAAGCAGGTAGTGCACTCACCTTTTCTCTGTGCCCGTCTGGGAGGGCGTACCATGCCCAGGGTCCAAGCACCTGGGTGCATGTAGGGGAACAGCTGCGTTGAAATCTTGAAGTAGGTTTAGGCAAGCTGTATGGGCAGTTGTACAACAAGCTACAGAACAGATCAGAAATAGATGTGCAAAGCATTTGGAGGTGCGGCACAACGAGTGCCAGCTGAGGTGTCTACGCATACAGAAACACAAACGATGCCTTGGTATCTACCCAATGCCTTTTGAGATCTCACCGAGCAGAAAGCTGCGATAATGCTGATGCTGAGCATGACGTTGAGGTACAGGTCAGCGAGTCCGATCAGGCAAGTCACTATGACCCACATCCACAACTGAAGAGGTGGAATAGAAGAGGAAACATCGTTTAGTTACTTTTAATTCTAAAGTAAAGGTGTGTCAGGCATGCGGGGCCTAGTCTTTACATGCCTAAGCAGCGTGTCCGACAAATGCAAAGCTGTCACAGCAACAACTAGCATCTCAAAGCAGCAGATGCTACCTTCAGAAAAAATCCAATCTTGAAGAACTCCCAAGGTTTATAGCCGCCTGCTCCGAACACCATCATGTTAACTGCAAAGTGGTAGAGCACATAAACGTGTGAGTTCACCACGGTTGTTATTGAGCACACACAACCTACTGTCATGAAAGGTCACATGCAACTAAGATATTTATGATCATCCACACACTTGTCCTACCTACGCTCATTCTGGAAAGGCCCCAAGGTGTATAGCTACCACAAAAATCCCTATCCAACGGCTGCTCCAAAATTCAAATATGGTGTCATGATTTAAGTGGTGGACACTGTTTTAAACGGGCAGATGAAGCACACACCGAAGCAGCTTTGTGGCTCCTTTCCCAGAGGGAGCTGACGTAGGCAAAGGTCTAGGAATGTCTTTTTATATAACCAGGCTTCATCAAAGGTTTGGCTGAAATGAACAACCCGCTGGCGTGGGCGCATTTGTAGCTTAAAGCCAAGACATTTGGCACAAAACGCACTTGTGCTGCACCACCACGCCCCAAAGTGGCAGAGCTCATTTCACCCACAGTACGCCACCGGTATATAAGATTTATGTCTGTCTGTTTATGTCATTAAATAATGTTGAAAAATAGGTTTGGAGGGTGTCAGTTTTGAACCATCGTCCTTTAGGACTCTGGTTCCTTCGTGCGGGGAATTTTTGCACCCCTTTTTGCACCCCTTTTGCTGACTATCCCCAAGGGGCTTGAGATCTCACTAATTACTGGGTCTTCACACTCCTTTTTTGCAATGATCTGGGTCGAATAAAGAAACCCCAGAACATCAAATTTTAATTTGATGCTCTGCCTGGACAGACACAGCATAATGTGCTTTAAAGTAGGATTTATGCCGTGGCCAGTTAGGCATGTGGGCTATGCAGCTACATCTTCTAGCTCAGCTGCATCAAAATCTTCATAGCAGTGCTGAACTTAAAGCAGCAAGTCATGGCATACTCTAGGAGCATTTGAAAAGTGTGCCCAGTTTTGGGTCCCCGCCGGCCCCCTCTGGTAGTTTTTACTGCCTGCGCAGTGTTCTTGTTCTTGCATACGCATTTGCCCAACGCACCTTGGTAGCCATATGGGCTCATGAATGCAGAACTTGCACCCAGCACGATGGAGATCGAAATCAGGCTGGGACTTACGCCTGCAAGCGAGAATTGGCCATAACAGGGCACCTTTGCGTCAGTGACAGTGGTTTGCAAATGAAGCAGACCCACACATTCTTGGCTTGCGGCTTCCTTTTGCAACCGTTCCATTTTTCACACATGAATAGACGGCAGAGCTCACCTAGTGCATCTCCAGCTTGAGCTGCAATGGGATACATGAGCGCTGCTGTAGCTACGTTTGTGAGCACTTCTGATAGACATCCCGTGCAGATGTAGAGCGCAGACAACACCGCCACCTGTATGTGAATGTGAGTGTGAGTGCTTGCGCATTGTAAGTCAGTATGTGCTCAAATAATGTGAGCATGTGTGTGTGCGTGTGTGTCTGAGAGAGAGAGAGAGAGAGAGATAGAGAGAGAGAAAGAGAGAGATAGAGAGAGAAAGTGTGCATTTGTGTGCGTAAGTGGGCCACAAGTCTGATCTACAAGACGCACAATAAATTTGAACAATTTGTTCTTGGCAACTGTCCTCTAACGCTCTTCCAGGTATTGCAGCTGTGAACACTCATAGACGAATGGAGAGGCAAGCTAGGGATTTTTGAAAGGCAAAGCACATTGTGCAGTCCCCATATCAAATGATAAAAAGCGGTCCCACCAATATACAAGCATTTCTTTTCAGCTTCAATCTGCGTACCCTAGTCCTCACCTTCCCACCAATCCTTTGTGCAATGTAGACAACAGCGACACCTGCCAAGGTAATTGGTATCTATTAGTATTTACAAGTGATGAAGAGTGCTGTCTGCTTGGATACGTGCCCACTATGGATGTAACGACAAAGAAAAAACACAGGCAGTGGAAGCCACACAATGGATGAAATTACAGCCCGTGCAAACGGAAGAGTTTAATTGGGTAATGTAGGCGGTTTCGAAATAAGCGATGAGTTAAATTACACGCATTGTTTCAGATGCAGGCTCTTGTTTTAGGACGGGAACTATTGAGAATCACGCATAATCATCTTACAACTAGGATTTCCAACTTACCCGCGTTATATGCAATGTGTGTGTTGTCAAGGGCAAGGCTTACTCCAAAGGCAGATCCAATTGTAACAAAGACGCCCCTGTTCAAGCAACGTGACATACAGCTATTGTTTGTACCATTGCAGTAAAAATTTGAAGAGAAGGTCGGAATCCGTGTGTTCCAGGGCAAGTCCCAAATGTAGACTCAATTCAATCACAAAAGTACGCCCTAAAACAAGCAACCCACAAGGTATGCGGTCATTTGCACAATGGCAATGACGCCTCTGATGTAGCAGAACACAAGGAACAACAGCCACTTGCAAAGATGCATTATTTGATAATTTAAACAGGTTTAGGTTCAAAGAAAGGTGATGCCATTGCATGCTACACACACTGAGCATGAAAGAGAGTGCATGCTGCAGAAGAAACGGCAAAGCTGCCTTAGCAAGCCTACATGCAAAGTCCATCCATTGGTCCCACAAACATATAGGTGTGCTTTAACATGCTTTGATGACAAAGCACTCCATGTCGGGTCAGCCTGCTGCACACCCACCAGTCAATGCTCTGGCGAGCGTGCTTTCCAGACAGGCACTTTGTGAGAATCATCAAGGCTGACGTCAGTAGTGCCGCAGTCCAGAGGTGGATGTAGATGGAGGTTGGGCTGGCAAATGACTGGATAACCTGGGTTTGTTATCAGGGGGACAAGGAAAAACAGGTGAACAAAGCAAGGCTGGGGCACAGTTCCTTCCAATGTGTTGATGTAATGCACATGGCGCTGTAAGAAAAAGAACCGACAACAAATTTTGGGTTAAGGGGCGAGCAAATCGATATGGCTAACAGAGGCAAGTCTAGGGTTGGCCAGAACCATATATATACACTGTGTATGGTATATGACCTTACATTTGGATGTTTTCCTGCCGTCCCCATGACCATATACCGGCACAACACTTTGTCACCCATGGTACACCTTTCCAACTTATTTATGAAGTTTATGAGTCACACCTGCGTGGCCACCATTGCCGCTGCCCAGAAAAGAGCAAGCCACATCTTTCCTGCTGTGTAGGTGGGCTCGATGTCATCAAACTCACTCACAAGCGTGAAATCCTTGGTGTCCGCGTAAGTGATATGAAAGGTGGGGCCTAGAGAAAGTTGATAGAGGGTAGAGAGGTCAGTGCACCAAAACCTTGTGCAGTTCTTGTGTACAAATACAAGCTCTGCGTCTGCATGGATGCTTCATAAGCATTCAGGGTGCCCTGCATCAAGGTCAGTTTGCTACACAGACCCTTTTCCACTCTGCGCAAACACATTGTGAGGGCCAGCTGCTGCATCAGTCCATAGTCCACAGGCGCCTCCAGCACAGTACCAGCACTACCAGAAAACCATGTGTGAACACCATCACCATCACCATCACCAGCACCAGCACATGCTAGTAAGTACCTTGAACCATTGAGCTTGCAGCAGCGCAGTACTAAAAATAGGATCCGAAAAAGACACCACTTACTGGCATCCAGCCACAAAGAATCGCCGGCGGCCAGCTCCGTGTCCCCTATGCTTGACCTTAAGGGCTCTCCCTTGTGTGTGTGTGTGTGTGTGTGTGTGTGTATGTGTGTGTGTGTTGTGTGTGTGTGTGTTTGTGGTGTGTGTGTATGCGCCTATGCTTGACCTCAAGGGCTCTCCCTGCGCAATTAGCAAGCAGTTTATTTTGATCGCTCGGTCTGCGATTGTTTTACTTGATGAGGCTTGCTTACCCCTGTTGCCTCTACAATCCGCACTAGGCTAAACTATAATACTTGTAATCTACGAGACACGATGCTTGAATTTAGCCATCACCGTATATACACAAACCGCACAGTAACGTATGTGCGGACTCTTTGCTAAACTATTGTGTGCACACTGTATGTGCACTGTATGTACACTGTAAGTACACTGTATGTACACTGTAAGACCATTGTAAGTACACTGTAAGACCACTGTATGTACACTGTATGTACACTGTATGTACACTGTAAGACCACTGTAAGACCACTGTAAGACCACTGTAAGACTACTGTATGTACACTGTAAGACCACTGTAAGTACACTGTAAGACCACTGTATGTACACTGTATGTACACTGTAAGACCATTGTAAGTACACTGTAAGACCACTGTAAGACCACTGTATGTACACTGTAAGACCACTGAAAGTACACTGTAAGTACACTGTAAGTACACTGTATGTACACTGTATGTACACTGTATGTACACTGTATGTACACTGTATGTACACTGTATGTACACTGTATGTACACTGTATGTACACTGTATGTACACTGTATGTACACTGTAAGACCACTGTAAGTACACTGTGTGTCTATGGTCTTGGCATGACCCTAGCAACACTCTGTCTGTCGATGCATGTGCGTTTCGAGTGCACCTTCCACCAAAGCAAGATACGTCGAGTCTTGTGTATATGTATTTTTTGTGCACCCTTGCACCACTCCAAAGGGTGCACAAAAGGGTGCTTTGCGTGTAACCATGTCACGACCTCTGTTCTCTGCCGCCCTGTTCATTGAGGACGTGGTGCAAGCTTAACCTAGCTCACCTTGCGGTGGATAGACACGATTGCTGCAGAGTACACGGTTCTGAACGAAAGGTCCTTGACTGTCTTCCCACATAGAGCTGAGTTCAGGGCGACAACCACCTGCAACAAGAAAAGGAGCTCTGTTGTTGGTCGAGTGCGCGGAAATATCTGGTAGATTGTTGGTAGATTGAGAAAGAACGAGCCCATATCAAGTGAGTGAATCAGACTCATATCACTTGCCACTACGAAGAAAAGTCGCTGTGGTTGCAATTTGCAGGTATTTTTGAAGCCTCCCTGTTTGTCAGGTCTTTCTATGAGTGGAGGTGCGAGTAAGCTCTGCGTCCCAATGTTGAAAGCGCCAGTCCTACGCTGCTATTGCACTGAGGTCATACATTGCCAAAGCAATTGGAAAAGCATCACAGTCTTTACTTAACTAGCGTGCAAATGAGTACACGCAGTCACTACCAGCAAATTGGCTGCAATGGCACCAACCTGGATCAGGTGCTGCTCCAGGGAGGCGGCACTGAACTTCAAGCTCTCTTGCTCTTTCGGCATGTGGTGCAGGCCGGACATTTTCAGCAGAAATGGCATCCCGGCCTCAGGGTCTCCAGCAAACCACAGCGTGTCAGACTCCTGGGGCGGTTTGGAATGTGTGCTCGAGTGTGTGTGTGTGTGTGTGTGTGTGTGTGTGTGTGTACGTACGTCAGCTGTAGAGGTCCAGCTGCTCGCTCAGTCTCACAAACAATTAAGACACAGAGGAAAGAGGTCCAGCTGCTTGCTCAATCTCACAATCAATGAAAGACACAGAGGAAAAGGGCAGGCAACAGTATGTCAACATAATTGGAGTTGAGATCATGTGACGCTGAATCTGCGCCCCACCCCTCATCTGGTGACGAGAACAAGCATTTCAGGCATGCATTCAAGCAAAATACAAGCAGTTAGGTTTCTCATAAAAGCAGCGCCAACTTGGATGTAAAAAGAAAGGGCTGTTCTTAATTTTGATTTACTACCTGCAGGACTGTGTCTGGGGCTGGGACGAAACCTTCTATGCCCTCCTCCCTGCCAATGTGTGCAAGGAAGAGACCCGGAATACCACGCAAGCCAGCTTGTTGCACAGTTTGGCCAGCAATCCCAGATCCTGGGGAGTAAGAGAGAACACGGATGTTGTCAGTATTTCGCATTGGCAATTTCTTTTGGCAACAGAGCCCGGGGAATCAATCAGGGAGCAAAATAATTGCATTCAATATCAAGTGCCACCAGCTTCACGAACAAAGGGGCAAAGTTTGCACGGGTACAACACAAGGCGACGAGTACGTGCTTGCACAGCAACCTAGCCTTGACTTAGGCTCTTTGAGAAAAACAGTGCGCAATGTAACACAGCGCTGAGGTTTCATAGTAAAGCATGCCTTTTGGGACGTTGAACTTTATGAGGAGGGCCTTCTCTGATGCGCTCGCTGAGGGATCCAGGTCAACAACTTCCACAAAGTTGTCCTTGACGTCAGCAGAACTTTGGTTGAAGGCTGAACCTGGAAAATTTAATGGTTGGCAAGATCTTTATAAGATACATACACATACACGCGTACATGTGGAGTAAGACAGTGCAAGATAACAAACATGTATTACAGGAGAGAACTAGCTGACTGGAGAAACTCGAAGTGTTGCAGAAAGCTGATTGCCACAGCCAAATTGCTAAAAAGCACAGGTACATCGTGAAACTTCATACCGAGGCCTGTCCTGACCTCAAAGTGGGCAAGCTTGCAATTTGAGAAGCAATAATGCACGCAGGTTAAGACAAGGCTGCTGGCAAGGAAGGGAGCCAAGCGGCCTTTTGACTATGTGCAGCAAGCAGGTGTTAGGACCTAGCTAGTTCCTGACTATGGTGGCGCTTGCCGTTAGTCACCTACCAGCGTCCAGCACCAGCTCGTCGCCTCCCTTTAGCATAGTATCCCCTGCGTGCAAAGAAAGAATGACGACACCACACCATTGTGTACACGTTTAAAGGTGAGGGGGAAGGGAAGGCATCCGCGCCCGTTCACGTTCGATAAGAAGCTAGACTATTTTCATGTATTAACAGGATGTGCAGAGACACATGATGTTAAGGACTATTAGCACATGAAAATCATGCACACTAAACGCATGGCAGCAGACACTGACGTAAGAGGTGTTGATTCAATATAATTTGCAGCACTGCAGTGGCTCCTTCACTGCCTAGCCTGCCCTCAGCAGATATCAACGTAAGAGGCAGTGATGGCGTTGATTAAACTTTAGCTGCAGCACTGCAGTGGTTACTTCACTGCCTAGCCTGCCCTCAGCAGATATCAACATAAGAGGCGTTGGTATAACATTAATTGCAGCACTGCAGTGACTCCTTCACTGACCTAGCCTGCCCTCAGCAGATATCAACGTAAGAGGCAGTGATTCAAAATTAGTTGCAGTGACTCCTTCACTGACCTAGGCTGCCCTGCAGGCGCATCCCGTCTCGTACACATGCAAGCACAGCCCCAAAGCGGATGCGGAAACCACATGCACGGATAGTCGTGCCTGAGACGGGTGCAGAGTCACGTAGAGTTGCCTGCATACCTAAGGTTCACACATTGAAACACATTGGACACAAGCAAAATATTGTCTGTTATGAGATGCAACGGACATCTAAGCACGAAAGATGTGTGCTTCATAGGAGGGTACAAAGAAAAATTCATGACAGTCACATGTAAATTTTGGGCCTTCGGCCCAAAATGCCCCCCCCCCCCAACCCCCCTTCCTGACCCCCCACACAAATAAAAAGGGTGTCAATCTGCTCAGAACTCAAGCAGCTACCTGCCTGCACAGTTTTCATGCTTAATAATGCATTGCCTGACGAGCTATAGGGCAAAAACTGGTTTGCACACGCTCTTGCACTGACCACCTGTTTAGTGCACAAATCCAGCCAAAACCTTTGCCAAAGCACTTTTTACTTCAATCATGCAACTTATGCATAATGCAATGCGTAAAGTGCAAGTTTGGAATGAATTGCTGGAGATTTGCCTGAACACACCCCCGCGGCCTACTTGGGGACATTCCATGCATTTCTATGACCAGGCACCCAGACCCCCCTTTAATCAAATCACCCAACAAGGGTGCCAATCGACTGGGCTCGAGCTCAGGAATTCGAAAATGTATTTATATTTGGACGAAAGTGGCCCAGTAAAATCCTGGAGACCCTCACAAAAATTATCAGACTCCCCCCCAACCTCCCCCCCTAAACCCCTCAGAATTGACTCATTTATATACCAATTGATAGCTCTCAACGTCAGGATTCCAAATATAAAATTCATATTTTGATTGACACGTGACGTCAAAAAAAGTTATGAACCTGTACCCTCCTGGCTTCATATAAAAAAACCTGTTACACTGTCTAGAGTCCAATCAGAGGATCGCAGGGTATGAGAGCTCATAAAAACCACTGACACCACCAAACCATATGCCGTCCTTTGCATACAACCAGAGGAATCACAGCAGTGATGGAAACACCCTGATAACGACACTCACGTTCTCTTCTGCTATGGCAGCGCCTTGTGCCTACTTGGAGCCTGACATACACGCACCTTGTACAAGTGCATAGGGCCCGTTGTGTTCTGGCTGAGCTGCTGGCAAGCAAGTGCGAACGGGTTGTCTGGCGCAGGCAGAGTGGGCTCGATCTCCTGAGAACTAGCAGTGACAGGGAGTCCTACCGCTGCAGAGGCTGCACGGCTTAGAGCAGCAATCTGTGTGTTTTGGTGCATGTACGTGGGCGTTTGGATGAGTGGGCAAAATAGTCCGTCCAGCTTCCCAGGTCTGGGCTTGCTGCCAATCAAACCTACAGCTGGAATCAAACCTACAGCCTAGCAGTCTGCACTTTTTGACTGATGGCTTTATCTGTTACCTTTGTAACCTCAAACCTACAGCTGGAACGCACATGCACAAAAAGTAGTACACACCTGAGGGATGGTAGAGTGCGCACGGCTGGCCAGCGACAGCTGCTGAAAGGTACTGGAAGGCGCGGTGGTCATTTCCAGCTCCATTTGCTGCTGCTGCTCTAAACCAGGCTGCATGACCACAAGCTGGACCTGTTCATTCACAAAAGCACCAGATCAGGAGCTGTGACATGTTTTGGTGTCCTCTGTTTTGCCTCTACCTGCGGTGGAACTCAAGCAGCGCGGTTTTGCTTGTTGACGTAAATGTTCAGAATTATCTCAGCAAGATTTTGCATGCTTGCAAGAAAGTTCACAGGAGATTGTGTTTGCAATCGACGATTTGAAATGACTCTGGTGATACAGCGTGTTGCGGGTGAACAATGCAGTCTACTTGGGTCTCAGCTTCTCGACAATGAGCCATAATCACAACCTTTGCAATGGCTTGACAAGGCTGGTAACAACACAATTGTATTCCACACCTGGGACAGATCAGTCGCATCATCAGGGATGGTGAGGAGGCCTAGCCGGCTCGCCAGGGCATTTATGTCCGTCAGGTCACCAGAAAAGTACAGCACATCCCCTGCAGGCACAGTAGTTTGCAGGGATGGGTCATACGGCGTAGGCGTATTATACGTCGTATCGTACTTATCACGTATTTAACCGTATTTTTCAAATTGCTCCGTATAATACGATTCTGGGCACTTAACGAATTTTGCAGCCACAAGCCCCCCAGAGCCCCCCAGAAGCACTCCCAGGCCCTCTAGAGCCCCCCAGAGGAACTCCCAGCCCCTTGGATCGTAGCATGATCACTTGCTTATTGCTACCACAACCCAGAAGGTGGTGCCTGTAGCGTAGATGAATTGTGCAACAGCTGCATCCACACAAGCCTTGCTGCAGGTGTCCAATGACTGTGTAGATGCTGCTGCTGATGTGCTTGCTGTAGTCCTGTGCAGGTGCCTCTCTTTTCCTGCATGCTCCTCCCTCTGAGCGCTAGCGTCGGCAATTTTTCCCATGCGAGCGCTACGACTACGCTCCTGAGGATTCCTGCCGGGTCAGCTTAACATGCTGCTACACCTACGCTGGGCTGGGATTCTGCCTCATGAAGTGCTCGCGGATGCGGGGGGCACCGCTGCTGAAATCTCGGAATTCTGGCATCCGGCATCTGGCATCTCGTAAATCTGCCCCTTCGGTCCCATAACAACAACACGATGCCACTCAGGGTCTTTACCAGGAGGCATTATAATGTTCTGGAGGCTGGGGGGACAATTTGGTGGTGGTTGGGGGGTGGTTGGTGCAAGCCCAGGGTAACCCCCAAAATAGCAAAAATACGTTTGCGTATTATACGCGTATGTCGTATTAATGGTGTATTAATCCGTATGGGAGGTCTCAAAAGTCCGTATGACCCATCCCTGGTAGTTTGTATCTATCTACAGGACCTCCACCAAGTCACCAGACAAGTACAACACATCCCCTTCTTGCATAGTGGTTTGCGGACACACACACACACACACAAAGGACACCAGTTCTACATGCTCTTGATTTATGGCGATGTGAAGGCGATGGCTTCTTTATGATCCCTCTGGGTCTGTGCCAAGCGAAGATAACCTCCAAGCTGCACAGCACATGTTGAACCCACTGTAATCCTTTATGATCGGTGTCCTATTTATCCTTGGAACGTAGGCAACTTTATTAATTCCTTAGTGAGCTTTGTGATAGATTGCACACCACCAGCAGTGCTGGACTGTGTTTGAGTTGCTCACCCTGTAAATGCTACGGAACCTCCTGCAATGTATAATCCTGCTGAAAATAGGACAGGCAGTAGCTACCCACCATCTAGGATCACAAATTGCGAGTCCACAGCGTGTGTGACTGCGCCCAGTCGAGACACCGCCACCAGGAACTGGTCCTTCAATCCACGTAATCCCGCACTGGCAACTGCGTCCATTTATTGAATTGAGAGGAATGCAATTGTTTGCAGGCTTTCAGACAGCAGAAAATGAAATGTGCCATGCTGCAAACATCAGAATTTGCAAAGGAAATTGTAGTAGTGACATTTACTTTGCTAAACAGAGGTACACACAGCAATGCGTAGCAGCAGGCTTTAAGTTGTCTAGACCTTTTTTTTCCGTCTCTTTCTATTGCTCATCATAGACGCTTCCCCTTTTGATTAGCTAGGTATGGTTTCAGACTTTTTTCCAAGATTCCGCTCATATACCCCTGAGGCGTATATAATGATGAAACCTTACCTTAAGTTGTCTGCGGCACATACTTGTTGCAAAAATTCGAGTTCAGAAAATGCATTGGAGCTGAGCAAGACCAGCGCAACTCAGAGAACAAGTTGCAAGTAAGAGGAAATTCACAAGAGTGTTATACCTGTCTTTCCTGCGAGCTTGGAATTGCGAGGCACAATGAGCAATGCAAAGAGGCCCTGATGTGGTGCGCTATTTACCACAGGGCGAGCTCCAGTCGACGAGCCAGGCAAAAGCCATCGGCCGAAGAATAGAATGAAGATGTAGCCCCTGATTCAGATGGAAAGGACAGGCAATTGGATACTGCTCATCTATAAAAGAAACCATTCAGTTAGCCATATCTCCCCGGCCACCTTGCAACGTTATGGGACCTGGAAAATGTGTTGGAAAGCTTAATTTCTCCGTTATGTGTCTGCATGTAGATTCTACATCTTCTGTAGAATCATCTGTAGATTCTTCTGAAGGCAGGCATGATAACTGGGTGATTGCAGTTTGGAAATTTGGGATTGAATGTCAGGGGTCAAAAAGTTGGCACCAATGCTGTGCCAACTTTTTAAACTCTCGCATGCTTTGCCGATCCATATGTCACTTTGTAGGCCCTCTGGTGTAGGTTTGGGGCTATAAAATATCAGAGAAGGTTGCGTGAGCAAAAGTTTAAAAATATTACTTCATTGCTTTCCAAGAGGATACCACTCAACGCCACTTTACGAAATTCAAAGTGTGGCAAAGCTTAACGACAGAGAGAATTAAGTGATTGCATTTAAGTGAGGAAGAGGGGGCTCCAAATAATAAGCGTTTTGGCAGGGGGGGGCTTAGGCACAAGGGCGACCTCATGCACAGTTGTTTCAATTACTAGCCTTTGTAAACGGTACAAACGATTGTTTTTGGGGCTGATGCAAGCAAGAGTCCACACGTGGAGCAAAAAAAATATTGGGCAGACACACTTGCACCCAGGAACTAAAAGCTTAGCACACAGGGATACCTGCATATCTGACATTGAAGCTCACTCATTCTAGCTGTTGACATCAGCGTTGCTTACAGTGTTGTGCAACTACGCCGTCTTTCGGCTTTTTTGACCGTCTAGACGGTCTGTACCGTATTTGCACCGTTTAGGACGGTGCTAGTACGGTCTGTTTGAAAAGTACGGTCCCAACCGTACAAGGATGGTGCCACCGTACAGTACAATTTTGACCGTAATTTGGCCATTTGGCTCCAGTTTCGACCCATATACATTTTCTTTGTTCAACAATTATTGATGAATAAATCACAAACTATCGAACAGGAACCAAGTACTGCGTCCGATTTTGAGTTTCCACGCAAGCCACTGCCGGGCCCTTCCCCCAAGCTGATGCAGCCTCAACCCAGCCCCAAGGTCGTCCAGGGAAGCATTGTGTGGCGTCAACACATGAGAGGAGCATGCGGGAGGTGGAAATGGGAAGTGTTGGGGCGGAGGGGCCATTCTGAGGCAAAAATTGCACGGGCAGTGGCAGCCCCCGAGCTGATGCGGCCCCAACCCAGCCTCAGGGTCGTTCATGGAAGCATTGTGTGGCGACAGCACATGGGAGGAGCACACTGGGGAGCGAAAATGGGAGGTTTTGGGGCGGAGAGGCCATTCTGAGGCCATTTTTGCACTGGCAGTGCCAGCTTGGCACCGTACTGTACACCGTACCATAATTTACCGTCTAGACGGTAAACTTGGTCACCAAAATACGCTAAGACGCCGTAATTTAAGAAAAGACGATCCGTACCGTCCGAATCGTACCGTACCATCTGACCGTACTTGCACAACACTGGTTGCTTATGGTGCGTGAGAGTAGCAGTGTATTAACAACCTTCAAAGCATAAAGGAATATACAGTTCACACGCTGCATATTATATATGTGTATAGAGATCCCATATTCGGTCCTGGTCAATTCTATTTATGAGTATTCAGCTTTTGGGTTGCTTTACCTCAAGTACATGAGCTTGAAGAAGAGGACAGGCCTTTTTTTTGGAAATGAAAATTTTCAGTACGATTAACATGGAGTGTCTTAAATTGACGTGGGAGCAGTATTTTTGTCTAGTACTTCCTCTTTTTGTATGCCACGGTCGTACCAGCATGCAAAGGTGACGCCGTATCGCGTCCTGTCAAATATGCCCACGTAGCCAAACTGCAGGCAGTGTGTGTATAACTGGTTTTGCTCCAGCTGTCGAAGAGAGAGAGAGAGAGAGAGAGAGAGAGAGTGCTTGCAGGAGGTGTCTGAGGCCTGGAGACTGGAGCTAGCAGCATGGCATGCAAATGTTATCAGAGGATCTGAGGATTACAGGGTCAGGGCTGGCAGCCTGAGGCACTTGAGCAACTTTCAAATTAGGGCTTATAAACGTGGCAGGGGTCCATGTAATTTAGAGAGTGTACCTCAGGATTGCCTGCGTAGCGTCTTTGCTGGAGTCCGGCTACGACGAGGTTGGTGCTTGACCCGATAAGCGTGCATGTTCCTCCGAAGATGGCTATAAAAACGGGGAAGAAGTAAGCACAAGTTTAATTACCTGTTCATGTTTGCATGATGTACCTGGGCAACTTGGGACCCAGCAAAATGCACCTTTCACTTAGAAGCATATTTATCACTCGCTACTTCAATGACCAACTAACGATACATTATGATATTATGATCCCCCTCAGACTCCCCTTGCTAGGCTAACAAGTGTGAACTCCTCAACAATGCTATCGTGTCTCGTCCGCGTTACAGGCTTCCCTTCTGTAAGATAGTCAGTTTGGCACACGTCCTAAGCAAGTACAATACACTCTTTTTAATCCAGGCCTGGCCTTTTATCTACCTATTTCCTGTTCAACTCTATCTTAATTTGCAGTAAAGGTGAGCTATTTAGTGGATTTTTTTGTGAACTGAAGCCGGTGTCAAATGTTTGCGCAGAAACCTTGCCACTGTCAGAAGCGCCCTCAAGTCACAAAGCACTACTTACATGCAAAGGCGAGAGGCATGAGCAGCTTCTTCTGGTCCATGTTCCAGCGCTTGCACCACCTCATTATGATCGGCATTATGATAGACACAACAACTGCACGTAGGTCAATGAATGAGGCAACATGAGACAGGTACTGCGGCGCCTGATGACCTTATAACAGGGCCCATGAGTGAATGCAAGTGAGTGCAAAGGGCAGAGGTAGGGACACCCCAGTTCAGAGAGAGTCTTGGCTCCTGAGTACGTAGAACTATGCTTACTAAGGTCACCCTAGATGAGCAGGCGAGGAAGGTCACAGGACACACATTCATATCACGGTGTTGGCAAAAGCTGCAAAAAATGATCTATACTGATCTGAAGGGAAGGTACATAAAGCCACCTGTGCTTGAGCTGAATACTCACCAGTGTTACTTATAAATGCGGATAGTACAATAACAGGCCACATCATCCTGCTGAGCACCCAGTACATGTGGTTTGAATTCCCCATTAGCTTCCGCATTGGTCTTGACAGGCCACCTAAATGAACAGCAATGGAAAACGGTTTGCTTCTTTGTGTCAGTTGAAATAGTATCAGGGGGAGGTTGCTCCCCCAAAAAGGGGGGGTCTGCATAAAGGAACTTTTGCCAGCTCCCCTGGCTGCACCGCTCCAAATCCTTCTCACAGACCTGTTCTTTATAGTGTAAGGCTCCTCACAGACGAAAACAGTTGGGGACATGGGGGCCTCAGATGTGTGTGTGTGTGCGTGTGTGTGTGTGTGTGTGTGTGTGTGTGTGCGCGCAGTGGGGTGCGAAAGGCCGAGGAAGGGGATACCCCAGTACGGAGAGGGTGTCTAAACTGCCAAATTTCTGCCCCCCCAATATTTAGAGCAGGTCTAGGCATGTTTAAAAAGTAATCTGCACCTGTGAGGACAGGATAGGAGGGTCGAAAATCCATCCCAGGCAAAATTGGAGTCTGACACAAGTTCATGCCGTGGCAATGTTTGGTCAAAGATTAAGCCTAATTTAAAATTAGAAATTGAAAGTGGCGCAATCAGGCCAGTGGTTGGCCGTGGGTGAATAGACATCTAAAGCAATTTACACCAAGGCCATTCTGCGCACATCCAATACTGTATAACCTAGTACCGTGCATACTTGTGCTCTCCACCCCCCTGGAATATATATATCTTCCATAATGGAAATGCTCCCCCCCTATAAATGTTTAGTGGACAGCAACCGCCTCCCTGTTCTCTTGGGCCTCTCTTCACATAATAAAAAATTTGCTAGAAATCTTGGATTCTTGCACCTAGCCAAACAACTGTTGTTGCAGGCCTAACCTTGCTAGGTAACACTGAAATTTATCATTGATACATATATAACTAGGGTGCGAGGCGCCCCCATAATATGATTATTTTATATATTATCATATGATATTATCATTATATGCGGGTTCTGCATAGTACTATATTTTCCACATAATATTACAAATTTGGGTGTTTTTGAATGGCGCTCAGCGCGCTGCAGATGCTGTTTAACAAATGACGGGGAAACCATTTGGGATAGAACGGGGCCCAGATGGCAAGTATCAACAGAAGCTCCTGCCACACCCCGCTGGAGCTCAATTGCAGCTGGAGATCAGAAGCAGAAAGACCATTGCAGGTTATGATGCAGTCATCACCGAGCATGAACGTCAGCCTTGTGCCCTGAAGTGCCAGCGTTGCAACCACCTCATTAGCCCTTGCAACCCATCCCATTCAATCAAGCAGCATAATGGGCGGTGCACGGGCCCTGCTCAGTCTGAAGAGGAGCTGATGGAGGAGGACCCTGAGGGACCCCCCAAAAGCGCAAGGCACGACAGCTCCCTTTTGCCCCTTACATTCCAACATCCAAGCAGCAGCAGAACTACCACAAGGAGCTCATGCGCTATGTCATTGATGCTGAGCTCCCATTCAAGAAGCTGGACAATCCCCAAAGGGCGAGCAGGGGTCAGCTGGGGTGCAGCTTGAAATGGCGGCCTTGAGTTAAATTTGAGCAGCAGCACCAGGAGCAGCAGTCACATCAGCCATCTTTTTTCATTTTGTTTGGAAGCCTTAGACAATGGACAAACAGCAACTCAAACATTTGAAACAACGGACCCAACAACGGAAACGTTCTTTGTGTAAACTGCTGGCTTTCCCTTTCTAGTTTGACGACTTTCTTCTCAACCAATCCATGCAAGGTTCTCAGCAATCAACTCCTTGGGTCCTAAAACCCTAGAGTGCACAGTCTGGGATTAATGCTTAAATATTGAGTATATTTTATAATATCATATGATATGAGCAAAATATTACATTATACCTCGCACCCTATATATAACATATACCTGTATATTACATTACACTATTCTTAGCAACCGCCCCCTCAAAAAATAAATGTATCTTACACGACTGTTTTTAGCAGTTTGATCACAGCTCTCCCCCGCAAACGCTAATTAGGGGCGTTGATGTATGTTTTGTACAATACACAATCTATAACGTTTCATACGAGAGCAAAAGCAGTTGGCCGCTTTTTACCAGGGTAATTAACGATTTTTATTACCCTGACTGTTTAGAAAACACTCAAAAATGACATATTAAGGCCGCGGTCACACGGGACTTTATCATCAATTTTTTATCTAAGCAATTTTTATCTTAACACAGCGATCACACGTTAAAAAAAATTGTTGCGCGGAAATTTTCATCTTGTGCTAAAAATTTTAGCAGCGGTCACACGGGAAATTTTCATCGTTTTTTATTTATGCCAGGAATCGTGTCAGTAATTTTTCTTCATCTCGCACACCATTTCCACTGCCCCTCCGATGACGTGGGCTGTGATACTAGTTGCTTGGCTGGCCACGATGCCACAGTTGTGGCTCAGCAGCAATCAGAGTTCTCAATTGGGCCATCACGACCATCCAGCTGCTTTTAGAAGGGGGCTTTCCAGCTTGGGGCTTGCCTTGCCCTGGTCCCCGGTTCAAGGGCATGTGAGGCTTGGCAGCAAGGCAAGAGGGTTCTGGAGCATTCACTGCCTGATTGTTGGCTGAATGTTGCTTGCAGCATCACATGTGAGTGATGATTCCCTCTCCCTCCTCACACCCTCCTCTCCTCTTTTCCCCACCTCAAAAAGGAGCCCTTCCTATGGGTTCTGGGAGAAGCAAGTGCTGGGGAAATGGGCGCGGCAGGGGCAGACACACCCTGAGTACGAGGCGGAACAATCCGCAGAACCTTCCGTTTGAGCAAACCAGCCTTCAATACCCTGTTGCATAGGTACTGTGCTGCACTATTTAAGCAAAACACAATCATGCGCAGTGCCATTCCTGTTGCAAAGAGACTGGCTATATTTTTGGACTGGCCAGGCTCTGGCGGGTCCCCCCATCAGACCCTTGCACGCACATACGATGTTAGTAAGGCTGCAGTTTGCAACATAATTCATGAAGTTCAGTTTGTGTAAAGAATTTGTGCCAAGTATGCTTGCTTTTCCAGGAATGACCTCGACAGGCCCGTACCAAAAAAACTGCCAGAGAGAGCGGCAATGGATGGGATTTTCATGAGAATTGAGAAGCCTTACAATTGGGGTGATACTTATTACTTTTACAAGAAGCATATGGCAATTATCCTATTCGTACGTGTTGATGCGCGTGGCAGGTTCACGTAAGTTAGTGCTGGCGGGGCAAGACGGTGATGCCCACGTCTAAAATCACAGTTCACTAAAGGCTCAAATTGAGTGGTTCTTGGCTTGCTCTACATACCTCCACATATCCGCAATGTGGCGATGGATGGAACTGTGATGAAGCCATACATCTGTGCAGATTCTGCTTGAGCCCTGTAGTCCCCTTCTGTAATAAAGTGCTATAGAACTCTGAATTCAAACAGGACGCAATTCAAGTGTAACAACTATGCACTGATTCGTTAGCTGTGCCTCCCCTGCTGCGTGCGCAAGGGCTAGCAAAGGATTGCCAGCCTGGCTCCCCCCAGCCTGGCGGCCAACTACCACCAAACTCTCTGACATACGCAGCCCTGCTGCTGGACACAGGAGCTGTCCCCTGAGTATCATCAGCCAGTTCCTCTAGCCCTTTAACTCTGCCCCTTTTTCTTTCAGGAGCCCCATGCCAAACTGCTGAAGCAGGCCTGCTGGCCATAACATAAATTTCTTATTTTTATCAAGTTTCTTTGGGTTTGCAAGCCAGGGGCACCTTCCTGGAAAACTCCCCAACCATTTGGAATGTTGCCCCAAATTAAATTATTTTTAAGATCGTTAAAATTTTTAACTTTTCCCGTGTGACCGCTAAAATTCTTTTTGCTAAAAATTTATCGAGATAAATAAAAGTGAAAAAGTTTCCATGTGACCGCCCCCTAAATGCATACAAAGTCTCAAAGCCAGGGAATAATTTTATTTTTTATTTTCTGACATGTTCCCTGCCAGTGTTTAATCTGCCACTGATCACTCCTTGCAACATGATGCAGGACACAAAATATGTCTAACTACAGCGACAACTTTCACGTGCGCCAACCCTCATCCAGGCAAACACATGCCCTTCTAAAGTCTACTCGTCTAGAGGAGTGACTCCCGTTTGGTGGGACACCTAAAGGTTGGTTAAAAGTGTTTTGACATGAAAAATAGTTTCATTTCTTTCTGGCGGCATGCGTAACAGACATGCTGGCTAGTATCTCAATCAAGTATCAATGCTCACAACCTCACCTAATGCATACAAGCACGCAAGTACACGGAATAAAACATTGTAGCATACCTGTTCGGTTTATGCCTTCTGCCACAGGATACAACGCCACCACCGCAAGGAGCGCAGTGTTCTGCAGGGGGGGAAATTGGAGCGAAAGAATGATGCTCTTTGCCATTTGCCGTGCAACATAAAAGCCTAAAACTCTAGCAGCACAGTGCTGAAGCACCCTGCTGACCCATGATTAGATACTGTATATCTGAGCTACCACTTCACTTGGCACAGAGAGGACACACAAATACACTCATGCGCGTGCACACACACACACACACACATACAACATACAACACACAACACATGCGGACACACACATGCATACACATAGGCATACACGCATGAGTGCATGCACACGTACACACACAGCACATGCACATACACATGTATGCACATTCACACACACACACACACACACAATAGTGCCACAACACCACAGCCAAACAGCGCACCGAGAATCCTGATGCAGCGCCGGCCAAAGGAATAAATCGAGCTGCAGTGTAAAGTGCTGATAGAGTGCCGAACACCAAATCTGGCCCAACCCAGTCGCAGGCCAAGGTCACTAGTCCTGCAACCATTAAAGAAATGTAGCTTAGGGACAACACACAAATACACACACACTCAAAGTGGACTTCCTCAAGCGCTGGGGTTGTAAGTGTGCGCAAAAAGCCACTAGACGGGCAGCGTGCAAGTCCCCCCGTTCCTTCAAGAAATTGGAAGGTGCCAAAGTGGCATCCACCTGGTTCGGTCCTTTGGCCTTGTGCAGGCTAACAGGACTGTTACGCATGCAACGGGGCCAGATTTTTTGGCTCTTCTCACCCAAACCCTGGTGGCCCTTTGCGCACTCTGCACACACTTGCAAGCCTAATGTTGCAGGAAGCATCCAAAGGGTTTACCTGCTGCTAGGGTAATCAAGACAGTGATGCCTTCCCCTCCAATCGGTTGATACTCCTGGTCGATGTACTGTTTCTCTGACATGTTTGCACCTCACTGAGCCTCAGTCCAAAGGCCTGCGGCGGATATCTGGTATGTTTCAGTACTGCAGGAAGAGGACACAGCAGGCCATCAGAGTGCTTTTTTGCTATTACTTCCTGCAAGCAGTGCGGGTGAAACCTGCAAGTCAAGCAAGCGCAGCAGCAGCCACTCTCGAGGTGGGAGGTGTGCAAAGCGTCAGTTAGCCCCCAAGGCCTTGAAATAAGAACCAGACCTGAAATCCAGCAGACTTCGGATCACCCTCGCTCGTCAGCAGTCAAATCATTCGCAGCAGTTTACACGGAATTCAGGAATGATTCATTTAAAAGACAGTTTGAATTTAATCCGTTCTCGATTACCCGGTATCCCGGTTTCCTCGTTGTCACTACATAAATAAACAATAAAATATGTCGACGTCTTTCGAGTCCGGACACGCAGACCAAGTCCACGATGCGCAGCTAGACTATTACGGCAGACGCCTGGCCACCTGCTCCTCGGACAAGACGGTAAAGGTTTTTGAGATCGTGGGTGACAAGCAGTCCCACCTTGCGGACCTGCGCGGGCATGAGGGGCCTGTCTGGCAAGTTTGCTGGGCACACCCCAAGTTTGGCTCCCTGCTGGCCTCCTGCTCCTTCGATCACCGGGTCATCGTGTGGAAAGAGGCAGCAGACAACCTGTGGCAACAGGTGACCTTAACAGCGCAAGCAAATGGATTCCAACATTGGCTTGGAAGAGCTAACACTATGCACTCTGGCACAGGTTTACATCTCTCCCGGCACCCTGCACTCGGCATCCATCAACAGCATTGCATGGGCCCCCCACGAGCTTGGTCTCCTTCTGGCAGCAGCGTCCTCTGATGGCACCATATCCATCACCGAGTACTCACCAACGACAGCCTCGTGGGATGCCACAAAGGTCCGTTTGTTTAAAGAATGTGTGCTTATGCTGTTGTTCTTGAGCAGCAACGGAGCAGGTGCTCTGTCTGCAGAGCTGAGAAACCGTGCATCATTTGACTTGCACGCACGGTACACCATGCCTTACTTTGTTGAAATATGGCCTGGGCTACAGCGATCATCTTTTTAGACAAGGGACACACATAGGCATACACACACACTCACACACATACACACAAGTACCACGTGTGCATGTGTGCACGTACACATGCAAGCACACAGACATACACAATGCACGCATACATGCACTGGCACACATGTACAGGCACAAGCAGCATAAAACGCATTCACAAACAAGCACGTAATCATGCAAATACGATGCTGACCCGCAGCTCCCAGGCTCCCATCCAATAGGCGTGACAGCTGTATCTTGGTCACCAGCAATACCCTCTGGCGCTCTAGTCAGCAATGTGCAAGGACCTGCCCATGTGAAGCGGCTAGTTACTAGTGGATGCGATAATACCATCAGGGTGGGTGAAGCTCACTCAATATCTGCTGACCTGCACGTGCCCCTCCGTTGGGGTTGCTGTACTCAAGTTCTGACATCACCACGCATACAGACGCTGCACATGCACATGCTTGTTGAAGACCATGCAGTAACAACGTTGTTCAAAGCGTTGGAACCTGAAGTGTTAACAAGTCCTGTGTTGTTTGCATGTCCTTGTTGGTTATGGGTGGAAAACACGTGTTTAAGGTGTACCCTTTGTTTCATTGTCATGACCTCGTCCCCTCCTTGTTCTGCTGCTGAGGTTTATTTATATTTTCCTCACGTGACTCAAGCCTCTCCAATACAAACTCCTGTCCATCTCAGGTCTGGCGATGTGCAGACGCTACAGGCCTATGGGAGGAGGAGGAGGCGTTGCCTGGCCATTCAGACTGGGTGCGGGATGTGGCATGGGCGCCCAACATGGGCCTGCCTCGCTCAACCATTGCCAGTGCAGGCCAGGATGGACAGGTAGTGTCAAGCAAGGCTGTTGAAATGTGAATGCCTCAAATGTCACGCAAAAGCAATGCTGGAATGTTGAATTTGGACCACCAGACGTAAGGTCTGTAGGGTTTGCGGAAAATCTTTCACTCATCTGACCAGGAATGTTTCATACCGACTTTTGAGACGTTCACTCGGTAAAGCACGTATTTAAACAAGATGCGCGCATAGTACGATCTTACTTTCAAGCAATTTGGGAATGCCGATTTTTGACCAAATTGACCCGATTCGCCCCAAAAATCACCCAGAACGTTTTCATTTTTTTCATATACCGTACGTAAAGTATATCACCGTCCTTATTTATTGTTTTTGGTGGGGGTGGTGACAGGCAGTAGTTTAATGTATATTTATTAAAATAGGGGGCGGTTGGGGGCGGTTGGGGGCGGTGGCAGAACTAACGTTTTTGAGCAGTCCGAGCGATGAGTGGTCGGGAAGCTTTCCAATGGGTGGTCAGGAAGCTTTCAGTACTCCCTGATCCCCCCAGCCCCAGTTCCGCCTGCCCCTGCCCCTGCCCCCCAGCCCCAGCCCTGCCTGCACCCGTTGCACCCCTCAAAAAGTTCCAGCGAGGGGGAAGTCCTTGGGCGTATACAATTTGTTATTACCGTGCGTCCATGATCACTTCGTGAGACCTAATTAAAATAAATCTCTCGTTTTCAGTTCTGAGAAAGATCCAGGGAATTAGGATTAATAGGTTCGGAGAAAGATCCGGGCACTTAACATTAATATTGACGTTTGTAAGGGGCACTTCACCGGTGTGTTTTGTATCCCCTGAGTGCCCAAAAATTACTAAAACCATCATTATAATATAAATTGCAGATCAGAGAGGGTTCCGAGAAAGACTAAAATTCTTTTTTTGCCAAAGTTTTAAATAATATCCAAAGTGAACGTGGACGCACGATATATATGTTATTTAATAGCATAGAAGCCCGCTGGAAGGTCGCTTCTTGTTGGTAAAAGGCAAAAAAAGGCAAAAATCGGTGAAAATTGCAATCGTATGATGCGACCGGATTTGTTCAATATGGTAAAATACGCTTTCTTTATGGCACGGCGTATTGTACGAATACGCCATATGAAACATTTCTGCATTTACTGACTGCTGCTTGCTGTTCAAATAGAGCTAAAGCCACATGTATAAGGGTGATTCCCGTTGTTTTCCTACCCAAAAGAGACTTCTTGACATCATAAGCACTTGTGTTTTAGAAGTGGAGTCCTGTTACTGCCAGGAACGGAACTAGAAAAATCCAGAGTATGTTTGCATAAGTGTAATAAGAATGGGAAGAAGCTTTGGCACTGCTTTTTGAGTTATTGCCCTTAATTGTTCACAGGTTTTTGCATGGAGTGAACGAGTTGCAGGCGCAGGGGGGCAAGCAGCGGGGTGGGAAAAGCGGTTAGTCCATGATTTTAAGGTGAGATTCGGATGCTGCCCTCCTGTTGAAAAGGAACTGCTTGCTATTGAACACACAGCTAAGAGATGTCGCATTGCTAAGCTGACCTTCTGCTCTTTACCCAAGGTAGTTTTTTTTGCCAATCAGGTTCAGATTAATGGCTAAATTTAAACCTTCTTACACCATCGCCACATTCCAGCAGCATCAGCATCAAACATTTAGTGCCTAAATGGATTCTCCAAGTTATTTTTGTCATGAGTGAGCATAAGGTACAACATTTCATGGTAGGCAGAAGCCAGGTAAAAATGAGGGTTGCCTAGGACGGTAGAAAAGTTCACCCTTCAAATACAAAAGTGTTTGGACGACGCAACGCCACACAACCTTTATCTGTTCCTGCAATTGCTAGCAATCCACCTACTGTGCAAGAGCTGCTTGGAAGTGCTGTATATACCTGGATCACAAAACAGTTGGCAAGTATTCTGCACCAATATAATTATCAGTTCAGAATTGGCATTACTTTCTGCTTGTACGAGCAATCGCTGGTGCTGGAGTCACTGCTTAATTAAACGTGAACCTTTGCGTTGCCGTTCCTAAATTTTTGCAGCGGAATAAATTTCACAATAAGACAGAAACAAGACAGGCCTTAAAGCACCTTAAAACGGTGCACGTCCCGGTTTTCCTGGGAATCATTAACCGGGAACAACTAATTTGATACCAAGTTTAGTAAACCAAACCTCTGTGAACTTCGCTGCTAATTTTGTCCATACCAGACGTGCCCTTTCCAGTACTGTTATCAACTCTCATCAGGAGCCGGTTTCAGGCAAGGTGGAGCTTTGTGCAGAGGACAAAGGTCGTCAGGGTTGCACAGACAGGCAATTGCAATGAATGCGTGTAAAAAGGGAAAACACAAAAAAAAGTGAGCCCTTCGTCGGGTCGAAATTTGGGCGGGCAGCAAGCCCCTCTATTCTTAGTAAACCAAACGTATACCTCCTCACTAATCCAAAATACAGATGCTTTATACAACAATAATCAGGGATGTGTCACGCAGTCATTTGAGGCATTCAATACGGTAAATTACGTGTTGAAAGATACAAAATACGCGTATAATACATTCGTATGTTTAAGCAATTTTGGGAATGCCGATTTTAGACCCAAAATGGACCCAATTCGCCCCAAAATCACCCAAAGCACTTTCAATTATTTTCCTATATATTATATGTTATAAATTTATTAACTTTATACTAAGCATCGTAAGCTCGCTGAAAGACCGTCTTGGGGGCGGAACTTGCCTGACAAGTGGGGGGAAGCGTCGCAAGCGACGCTGAAAAGTTGGCGAAGCCAACGCGCGCGCTCTTCACCACTAACTACCCTCTGGCAGTACCCACACACGTGCTTCCCTCTTGCTGTGCGCTCTGCTGCTGCTGCTGCATGCTGCGCGTGCGTGCGCGCGTTGTGGCCAGGCTCACCACAGACGCTACACTACCCCTGCTGTCGCCCCTGTGGTTGTTGCTGCTGAACTGGCTGTATAGCTGTGCCCCTCTGTGGGCAGGTACGTGCGTTGTGGCCTTCCCTCCCACACACTTTGCATGCTGCGTTTGCTGTGGGTGTTGTGAGGAGGAGCAAACCCTGCACCACCAACATGCCAGGAAGGTGCACATGGTGCACATGGCACACACATG
>Ga0307963_1000479_pt1 | contig 26715 bp, 29 predicted proteins | sample OrgLakmetagen594_FD_201829 | JGI IMG/M metagenome (GOLD analysis project Ga0307963, IMG submission 201829) | Saline water microbial communities from Organic Lake, Antarctica - #594 | ecosystem: Environmental > Aquatic > Non-marine Saline and Alkaline > Saline | place: Antarctica: Organic Lake... | reverse complement strand
TCAGTGTGACTCTTACCACGATCATCCCGAACCGTTTCCTCTGCGTGTTTGATGAAAGAAGCAGAGAAAGGGTCAAAACCTGGGCTGGACTGCGTGTTCATGTTTAAAATGCTTATCTAAATAATGGTTGCCAGTATGTACAGGGGGTAGCTCGTACACAGGTGCTCGCTCATTGCTACGTTGAAAGGTAGTGTTCATGTTTCTGTACCTTCCACCAGGACCGGGTGGGACTGCAATGTCAGAAGGAAGACCTTTGGGCTGCGAGTGCAATGAGTCCAACCATCTCATCTCACCTTCTCTTTTTTAAATTGTTTTTTCCTCAGCCTGCAGTAAATAAAGTATTGTTGTTGCAGCTCAGCAAAAGGTCACTTGTGTTTTTTGTTCCATTCGACACATCTTTTGTCAATACGGCACGTTGCGTCATACCAAGGAGCCATGGGAAGGCCCAGCTGCATTTTGCGCGACATTTGTCTTGCTGTCATACCAGTGGCATCAGCAGCATGTGTAATGAGATCCAAGAAGAGTTGGTAGCAAAATTGATGCTCTTGATTGCGTACAGAGTCCCGAAAAGATTGTAGGACAGTCTCATTTTCAAGCATGTGTGTAACTAATGCGGCTTTGTGTTCACTCCTCCAAAGCATATGTTTTCCTTTCCCTCTCCTCACAATCGCTGACCTGAAAGCCGTAGATCAATGTGTGGTAACGAACACTGGCATGAGAAACGGCAAAGAAGTGGCCTGTGGTCTGCTGAGTCAAATTCATGTAACACACTGATTTGTTTGCAGCAGAAAAAAAAGGCGGTGGACATTAGGAGGTGTTCAGTCCGTGATGGGTAAAAAGGAGGATTGTAACCAAAGAAGGTGGGTTGCCCATTGTCTCCCTTCCCCCTGCCTGTGGTCAAAATAAGAGAAGTTTCAAGTGCAATGTCTCTCAAGCATCTGCCGGCTGTATTAGCTTGGTCTTTGTATTGCCCCAAGCGTGTAGTGCCCAGCTCAGGAAATCTGGAGGACTCAATTTTTAGGTCACAACAAGGTATGCACTGCAATACAACACAATCAACAACAGTCAAGGATTGGATCCGGGTGCTGCGGTACACAACCCTACTTTTTATTTGTTTGCGCGGTGGGGGGTTGCCTGGTGCGGCCACCTACGTAACCCCCTCCCTTAATCATGCTGGCTGTGTCATCACTACCAGCGGCCCGGAGTCTTTTCTTTTCTTTTCTTTTCTTGGTCCCAACAAAAATAAATCAAAAAGACCGACAGCTGCACTTATCAAATACATGGTTGAACTGGTGCCGATACATGAAAATTTTGTGTTTCTCACCTTGGTTATCCCCATTACTACACAAATTGCTAACACGTGCAATCCTGTTTTCTGCCGTATAAACCAGTTTCACACTTTAACCCATGTCCTCGAATCCTGAACCGAGCTACGTTCCTCATGACATTTTTGCTCAGAACCATCTTCAAACACTCCGGCAAAACAAAAGGTGCATGTGTGCGTATCAGAAACCGGTCTCTCAGGCAAACAAGCAAACCAAATGTGATAACCCACAGTTTTAACAAGAGCAAACAAGAGCAAGGGTCTTGACCATGTGCGTCTTGCTCTCCAAACTGCCTAATGCCTAAATCTCAAGTCTATGCGCAGATTAGAAATATTAGAAGCAAGGTCATAACGTTCGGCTGATTGAGCTCTTTAGTAGGACTGACCAGTTTATTTTGAAGAGGCATTATGCATCTATTGCAGTGAAAAAGGAAAGTATGTATGATCGAAAAGCCACTCCCCGCATTATTCAGAAAGGAAAGAGAGCCATACTGGTAGTATATAAAAGAAAAAGTAAAACTACGCAGGCGGTGAAAACCACTCCCCACATGAAGTTAAGGAAAAGTAAGCCACTTTGGTACCGAGTACCGTAAAACTCCTTTACCGGCACACAAAAAAGGCCCAGTCAGAGAGGTCCAACAGAGTACCAGAAGGAAGAAAGAAGTCACAAAGAGACTGGAGTAACAGCCTCAAATAAGTTAAGAGCACCAGGCACAGACATTGCAGAGCTAAGGTAAGGGTCTGCAGTAGTATCTGCGATGCAGATATTGCAGAACTAAGCTAAGGATCTGCGGTAGTATACAATGTGTTTACCGCAGAAAATGGATAGAAATGAATGGGTGCCATAAGGAGGGTTGCAGGCTAGGCCTAAAAGGAACCGGCTTATTTGAGGCTGCTTTGCTGGTGGCTGATGGTGTTGCTGAGATGCTTCCAATCTCCCTCGATTTCCCCCTGCCATTCTGAAGAAGCCAACTTCATCCACTAGGGATGGTTTACGCTAGGGTTGGACAGCTGGGGTTTCCTCGCAGACAAGGCGACAGGAATTGACGACAGGCAAAGCGTGCCCACGAGAGTCAAAGTGAGAACAGTGAAAGCGTGGTGAAAGCGTGCCCACAAATAAACAAAACCACAAATAAACAAAACAAAAAATAAACAAAACAACAACTGTTGTTTTCTCGTCGTTTATTTGTCTGCTGAGTTTAATTATTACCTAGTGATGCTTAATAGTTACTGAGGAAGAGAAAGGAGGACGTATTTAATGTATCCTAATTCGATCCGTCCAATAAAACAAATACATCCCACTTCGTCATCCCTCTCCCATGTCCATATGTATGGCATGCCTTCCCTTTCCCTCCTAAACTTCTATGTTCATTTCTCCGACCAGCCCTCTTTCTAAGTACATCAATACACCTGGTGTTTCAGCAGGGCAGGATCCCTCCAACTCAGGAGGCCAAGTCCTTCTGCTACAAGACAGCACCTCTTCCCTTAGACAGCAAAGCCTCACACCCTCAGCAGCCTGATTTTGGCACCCTCAGCAGCCTGATCTTGAAGAAAGATTTCAGCACGGCCCACAACAAAGGGACTGCCAGTGCCTCATGTAAAGGATTTGCATTGAGCGAGTAGTTTTTTATTTTGTCCGGCGAGATCATAGTACGGTGGGTTGCAACATAATTTAATTTGAAGCAACAACATACTAGGTGTGACACATGGAACCTTGCAAGGCTGGGGAGTAGTGCCAGATCCAGTTAAGATAGGTAGATTTGGCTCCCTTTCTCTTCATGCCGGTTTGAGCCTAGGCACTGCTGCACTTTTCTACGATTGCAGAATTTTATGGCAACCACAAAAAGAGGGCATTGACACGCTAAGAGGTCACAGGCATGTGATCTAGGATCAGGATGACTTAAGCACCTTGACAACTACAGCCAATTTGTAAACGCCATGATTTCAGCATGATAGCAAGGGGAGATAGAATCGCAAATTGCCGTGTTTTGTATATCCAGACGGGAAAATGTCACACTTAAGTGGCTCAGAATATCAAGCTTCATAAGAAATCACACAAAGGTCAGCAACATAGGACGTGATACTCTCTTTGGGCGGCATGGTGCGTAAGTGGCACGCACTAACAGCACCACCCCAAAAAATTTTGGCGCCTCTCAAGGATCCACGTCTTGATAAACAGAGAGCCACAAAGTTAAAACCTTACGTACTGGAGGACACTTGTGGTGTTCGCTTGTAAGCATGCTGTGGCTTGAACACACCTGGGAGCTGTGGCCTAGATGGCTACGCTTTTTATGTGTAAGAGAGTCAGCTAGGCCAGAATGGGGCTCAAACAACCTGCTTTAGAAGGACTCCCTTCCTGCATACTTTTCTTTGAACGAACATGCTGATACGATCTTTCTTAAACAGTCGGGTCTCACAAATTTGCACTGCCATCATCCTTTTGAGTTATACATTTTTTGGTGATCATAGGCATGCCTGAACTGCTCTGTCGTGGCGCGCATGCATGCAATTCTTATTTCATCTTAGGCTTTCTGCCTTGCCTTCAAGAAAATTCCACATCTCAACTCGGACCTCGATATCTATATCCTTTATTTCGGTCTGTTTTCAGTGTGCTGGAAGGTACCAGCACCAGACCCAACATAGTGGCCGCCGGTCCTTTGTAATCTAATCCAATCTGGGGGTTGCTTGGTTGCAACACCATGCATCCATTAAGTTGGTGTGATTGCTTGGACTTTTTTTTTCAGGCACCAACTGCACTAATGAATTACATGGTTGGGAATTGAGTTGTTGTCTCGTCTGGTTCTTTACCTTGTGTTGCAGACCTCCTGCCGGGTGTGAACTTAATTTGTTCCAACAGTACTTGAAGGCCACCAAAGCATCTGCTTTTGCTGTTGCGTGGTGTATCTCCAATTAATTGAAAGTCTACATAAGAACATAAGAACCCAATGCATTAAAATGCTGAAGACAAAGTGTGCATCATAGAAGGCCATGATAAAGGCAGCAATGAAACAGTCAAAAACAAGGCTAGATTTTAGTGTCCAACAAATGAGATAGCATACACACAGTTTTACTGTACACAGTGGCTCAAGGAAACATAGGTCAGAATGCATATGTTGTCTTATTCATAGTAATTCGTCCCGGAAGGAATCGCCTTTAAATTGTCTGCATGTAGTACACTAACAATAAAAGACTAATGGTGCACTCATTGTTGCGAGAGTCACTCTCGAAATTCACAAACAGCAAGTGCGCTCTGCATAAACCAGCATTGGTCGCTTGAGATTTCTAACATCATTACTAGCAGCACACAATTAATTACACAGGTAAACACTTGAGGGTGCGCTTGTGTGTGCAAGAGCACACACAAAGCGGATCACGCACGCCTTTGAGGCGCCACCCCCTAGATGTTTACTGTTCTTCATCGCTAGAAGAATCCTCGTCCCTGACAGTTGACAGCTGGCGTTTGTTTGGGGTAGCACGGAGGACCTGCAAGGATTGGAGCAGGGCGTTTTGGGCCATATGATGAGGATGCCTATTTATCAGCACTCTTGCATAAGCGTACGTAGGTGGCTTTGTTTAATATACAAGAACTGACTGAAAAAACTCAGAGAAAACCCTGGTTCACATGTCCCATACAAGCAATAAGAGTTCAATAATTACCCTGTTGACAATGTTTGACAAACACTTGTTGACACGCTCGTTGACGCGCACTTGCTGACACACACTTGTTTGACACAGACTTGCTGATACACACTCTCTCTCTCTTTCTCTCTCTCTCTCTCTCTCTCTCTCTCTCTCTCTCTCTCTCTCTCTCTCTCTCTCTCTCTCTCTCTCTCTCTCTCTCTCTCACTATTATCGCTTCGACCTGCATGTCTTCAAGTCCTGCACGAGCCAAAAACACAAAAGACGGCTGAGACAAGTTCCGAGCTTTAAGATCAGACACAAGGTGTAATTCAGATCGGCACCTGCAGGGATTGAAGAAGCTGAACACCCACTGCTCCTGAGTATGGGGATACACACTCGTAGCTGTCCTCATCCCACCCAACCCCGCTCATTCCGCCCGGTGACAGGTTGGGAGCATGAGTGCCCTCAGAGGGGGAGGGAAGAAGGGACTTGCCAGACCTGACGGCTTCTCCAACTCCTCCATCATCGCGTGGCATGCTGCTGGACCTTGGTGCTTGCTGCTGCTGCTGCTGCTGCTGCTGCTTGTGGCCGACGTCATCGGGGCCATCCCATGCTGTGACTTGAATACCAGGGGGAGGAGCACCCTGCCTACGTTGCACAGGTTCTTTGCCGGCCGACACGCCTTTCTGAGGAAATTCTGTCCCGCCCTTCTTTTGCTGGTCCTGCGCAGTGTGCCCTGATTGCACATCCGATCTCTGGTCCCCTCTGTGGCTACGCTGTGCTGTTCTGACGCTGTCCTGACTCACCAGACGCGTTTCTGCGTTTGGGATGGTGTCAGAACGAGGGGAAAGGCTTTGCTGCTGCTCACACCAATCACCGACAGGGTTAAGTGGCGAGACAACCGACGAATTGCGGCGGTGGTGGTGGTGATGGTGGTTGAAGGTGGAGTAGGGGGGGGGGGGTTGGGGTTGAGGGGGAGGCATTTGGAAGGCGATGCGGTCCAGATCGCCAGTCTGTTGGGTGCTGGGAGTGCCAGGCCAGCAGTTGACTGCAGAGCAATAGCTGTGGTTGCGATTGTGCCTGTGGGCAGAACATTGAGCTGTTGTGAGGCATACGGGCATACTTGTATGGTAAAACGCTGGCTTATGATCTTGATTGCTTCAGTGCATGGTCACGGAAATTAAAAAAAGTCATAACTGGAAGCTGGAATGGGTTGGAGATGTGTGTGTATGTGTTTATATACGTGCTCATTCCTATTACAATTTCAAGGCCACTCTACCCACGACCACGACACATGCAGAAAGGGAGCGCATTATTAGTTGTAGGTCGTTCCTCCTCAGCAGCCGAGCATTGCCTTGTTCAAACGCCCCTCACCCTGGAACAAAGCTGGGCGTGCCACAATGGCTGTAGTTTGGGGTGCAGCTTCCTCCCCACTGGCTTCCCTCTGGCGGAAGCCTGGTGCTGCCCATGTTGCAGCACGTGTTGTCACCGGAGGATGCGTTGCCGTTGGAGTGGGAAGAGCTGGTGGAGCTGCGCAGGAGGAAAGGAGGATAGAGAAAGGAAGTATGAGAGTAGGTAAGGGCAGGGGGTGGCTGGGTGCATATGGTGGGGAAGTTAAAGTGCGCATGCATGCTCACACACAGACACTAATGCGTTGCTCGTGGACAGATAAGTAGTGAGCAGGAAGTTGGGGTGAGAGCAGAAGATGGAAGGAGGCAGCCAGGTGGCAGGACAGGGTAGCAGCTGCTGATTCAGCAGCAAGTCCCACTGTCACCGGATTCCCACACCAAGGACTCTCACTTATTGAAAAAGGGCACGTCACGCTCCCCTGAATCGACACGTAGGGCAGGCAGAGTGACGCCAGGAGCCCGGCGCAGCTGCAGTGACTGCTGCTGCTGCTGCTGCTGCTGCTGTTGTATGGATGACGGATGTGGTAGAGAGATCTGTGAGGGCAGCTGATCGTGGTGAACCATTGCCGTGCCTGTGCTGCTGGCCGTACTGCCTAAATTCTGAGAGGCACCACTGCTGGCAGGGGCAGTGCTGGCAACAGCAGAGTGCTGCGTCCCCCCCCCCCCTTCTTGTAAATCTCCCTTGCAACCCCCTAGCTGCTGGCTGTGCTCCTCCTTGCCGCGCCCTTGATGGCTGGACGTGCCTGCATGTTGGTCACATGGCCTTGACTGCCAACCAGACGGAACACACTCCAAGCTGCCCTGCTGCTTGAGCTGCTGACTGCGCTTCTGGTCAGACGGCTTACAGTCCCCAGGAGGGGGAGGAGTGCTCAAGGGGGTTGTGGCAAGGGAGGGCGGCTCCGCATACGACGCCTGCAGATTCTGCAGCCACAGCTCAGCTGGGCCTGCCTTCTTTGCACTGTCTCTGCCACTGCCGCCTTCATTCCTGCCATTAGCTGCTACAGCACGCATGGCTGAAGAAGCCTGGCCAGTGCCGCTACCACTGCTGCCTCTGCCCGTGCTTTCAGCCCTTGCCTCCACAGTTCTGTTTACCCGCCCACTGTCGCTGCCGTTTAAGCTCCCCTTGTTTTCCCCATGTGTGGATTCGTGTGCTCCCCGTGCATGTGTGCTGCTGCTACTGCTGTTGCTGCTGCTGCCGCCCACAGGTGCCCCGCCCATGCTGCTCCTACTACTGCTGCTGCTCCCGTATACCATGCGGCTCCTGCTGTACCCTGGAGTGTGTGTGTGTCTGTATGTGTAATTAACGATGTAATCGCTCGCAGGTGCCACAAAAGCAAGTGCATCTACGGACCCTGGTCTTTGAGATGCGGCAGTGTCGATGGTTTTGCATGCGTGTGCTATTGTGAGTGAGGGCAAACATAGTACCTGCTGCAGCAGTGCTGCTCCCACAGCTGTGCATCCCCGCCTGCTGCTGCTGCTGCAGCCGCTGCTCGTGCTGCCGGACTGCATTGCCCACCAGACCTGTTCCCTTCGGTCTAACCCCTCCAGCACCTCTCCCACCCTCCTCCTTTGAATCATGGCTGCTCCCACTCACCCTCACCGCCTGATCCCCTGAGCTACCCTGGCTACCTCCTCCCTCACTGCTCCCTTGCTGCCCTGCCTCTCGAGCCCTTCCATCCACACGCACACCCCGACCCTGCCTACGGCGATCACCCCCCCCACCTGATCCCAAACTCACACCCTTCGACCCCACACCCTCACCGCAAGTAATCCCACTTGAGCCCTGCACCTCCCTCCCCTCGCTGCTTGCCCTCTCCTCAGCTCCAGCATGCAGGCCCTCAAGCGCAGGAGCAGCAGCGTGTGAAGAAGAGCAGGCATCCTCCCACTCAATGCAACCCGTGCCACTCCTGGCCGAGCAGCTGGCGCGCGCTCTGTGCTGCATGCTGGCACGCAGGCTCTCACGAATGTTGCTGGCAGCTCGCATGATGTCGCGCACGGAGCAGGCCTCTTGACTGGGGCTGGATGCGGCAACAATAGAGAGGCACATTTTTTGGAAGTGTGTGCAGGCATGTGCGAAAGTGCGCCTGCTTGATGGGATTTATCATGTAGGGCCTCACTCTTTAATATGAAGCCCCCCAATTCTTTAGGCATACCTCAGGGCCCCCTGCGGTCTGGCTACTGCCTCTGCACAGTACACACCACAGAGGCCCAACTTCTCCATGTACATGTCGTTCCTTACATGCTCCCTGGCTCCAGACTCTGCACCCAATTCTCCACGTTTCCTTCTCCTGTGTGCTAACATCAGCCTCTGCACAGGTCAGGTTAAAGGCTTTATACGCTTCAAATCCCCACCTGCTCTCTGAATCACTAGGCCAAGACTACACACCCTTCAAACCCTCACCTGCTTTCTGAATTGTCAGGCCAAAGGCTATACACCCTTCAAACCCTCACCTGCTCTCTGAAACGTCAGGCCAAAGGCTATACACCCTTCAAACCCTCACCTGCTCTCTGAATCGTCAGGCCAAAGGCTATACACCCTTCAAACCCCCACCTGCTCTCTAAATCGTCAGGCCAAAGGCTATATACCCTTCAAACCCCCACCTGCTCTCTGAATCGTCAGGTTAAAGGCTATACACCCTTCAGACCCTCACCTGCTCTCTGAATCCAGTCCCTGCACCACGTCTTCCACAAGCTGTGACTCCTCAGACAAGTCTGATGCGTAGCCACAAGCAGGGCTTCCAGGTTGTGAGCGGCTCACGCGCCTAACCATGTTTGTGATGCATACATGTTTGTATGTGCAAGATTTGTATGTGTGTGTATATGTCTGCATGTTCTTGTGTGTACTTGTGTGTGCGTGCATGTGTGCGTGTGTAAGCTATGCATGTATGTGTACCGAAAGGAGAGCAAGTGCACGCGTGTTCAAGAGGAAATGCGCAGGACGCAGGACCATACTGCTGCCACAATATATTTACAGGTACCAGCACACATCGAATTACGAGCACACACATTGTACTATGAGATTATGAGCACACACGTTGTATTACGAGCTGATAGTGGAGCAGTAAAAAGCCCACTGTATAGCATCTACATCCTGTGCTCACACCCATATGCTCTCAAACACAGGGGCGTCAACTAAGCTATGCATCACCTCTATCTGAATTATGAGTGGTTCTTGAAATTTCTGTGCGGCTGACTCTATTCGCTGACCAAAAGAATAACAAACTCAGTGACACCGTTCAAAGATTCTTGGCCTCTGGTAGAACGTTCAGTGAAACCATTTCAGATATTGGCACGTTGACATTCCTGCTGATGCTCTTGGTGCATGACGCACCTGCTATTGCTCCCATTCCCCTCCTCTTCATGCTTGTTAGATTCAAGCAGTTTGAGTGCAAGGGGTGGCCTTTGCTGCTTTCCTGCCTGCGAGAGACACACACACGCACACATTGCCACAGTCATAGAAATCAGCGAGTTTCAGGGTATATTTTGTATACTTTTGAAGAATACAATTGAAGTAGGCACCCATTTCTAATCCAGTCAATATAGACCTAACAGCTTAAATTCCTCCCAGGTAGGTACGCAAGCCTCGGCTCAGCATGGCAACATTTTTAGGAAGAGCAAGCGGCTAGCTGAGGTCAGATTGAGGTGGCACATTAAGCATGCAGCCGCCACGACACAAATGAGCACACACACACACATGCAGGCTCGCTACCACCGTGACACAAATGAGCACACACACACACATGCAGGCAACAGGCGAATACACACACCGGTAAGGCAGGGGTAGGGGATGGCCACGCACTGCTGCAGTTGCTGCTGCTTTTGATCTGGTCCAGCCGCCGCTTCAATCGGTTGAGATCAGCTGCCTGCAGGCTATGTTGCAGTGGCTCAGCGCGCTGCTTATTGCTGATCAGGCCGATCTTGTCGTTGATGGCCTGTGTGCGTCAATGCAGGCATAAAGGATAGCTAAGCTGTTGGAATCAAAATCTGATGCTAAGAAGGCTGCTCGCGGCATATTAAATAATAAGCCTAAGCAGTTTCAAGTTTAATAATTGCACGATTGCAACTCTGAATTCTTATTTCTACATTTGGCTTGAAATACCCAACGTGAAGTGGGACAATGCCTAGCAAATTGCGGAGCGCGAAATGCTGCTAGACAGCCGCAGAGCAATATGTGTGTGCGTGTTTTATAAGGACTGACCTGAAGGGTGGCATCTAGGGTGCTGCATTTGTCAAGCAGCATCTCGTTTAGCAAGTCCTTCTGATGTGTTTGTGCCTGTGCAAATACCCATATGTGCATATGTATTAGTGCACGTCTGTATGGTGTGCTCTGTACACACAACTCAGGGGGGGATGACAAAAGCTGCGGTAATAAGAGAGGCAGGGCTAATTGGATTACCTGGCTGTCAAGCAGTATTTTATAACAGCACCTACAGCACAAAGCCAAATACTACATAAAGTACTCATGCTGTAAGGCTCCAGACCCATGCGCGCTTGGCAGGATGCACGCGCAAGAAAAAAACATTTAAATGCTATTGCCAAGACGTCATTTTTGAAGCAAACACACAGCAAGCAGACAAGAGAAATGCATAACTTTAAATCCAGAGGGACCTTGCAAAGCATGTTATTCCCCTGGTACCTGACATGCAAGAACAATGCACACGCGCATTTAGTTTACCGATTTGGGGTACAATAACACACACTCTCCACTTGCACCAGCTCCATAGACATAAGCAATTATTGAAACAAAATCATTAATATTCCAATGTTCATTGCTGTATGCTAAACATTTGTGGCCACGTAACATTCCACCCACACCTGTAAGTTTTCATGACAATAAATGCCCAGGCATGTAATAGCCCACTGAAGCTTCATTTCCCAAAAGATATAATCAGCCAACTAGTTTAGCATGCCCCCGCCCAGCACGTCTCACCCCACAATTTCAAGACTCCCATAAAGTTGCCTCCACTTTAACATCCAACTATAACACTCGGTATCAAAGTATCTGATTTTCCAGCATGAACACAACGGAAGGGTTGACCAGAACCGTCTATATTTTACACCATACAGTTTCGTATATGGGGATGCTTCCCTGTTATAATTCTTGTACTGTACCTTTTTGATAACACCCCGCAATATATCGTTTTTTGCCCTGCAGGTGACTGCGGCATTTTTTATATACATTTAATTTGACCCTGCGGGGTTGTGCGGGGTTGGTGAAATCAACCCTTTCCGGGTCGCTACTGGTCATGAACAGTTATCCCCCGCCCCGCCCCCTGTCCCACAGCACCAGGCAGCCTGAGCCTCAGCAGCAGCAGCCTTAGCCCCAGCACCAGTTGCTCCCGAGGGGGAATTCCAGAAAGCAATCTGGCATCGAACAATCTAAGCCAGCAATCAAAAGCGGAACGGGCTGATCTGCTGGCGGAGGAGGCAGCCAACAGAAGGCCGATTGGCAGGCCAGAGAAAGACTGCTACGGTCTCACACTTTGGTTGTGGGGACACCTCAGGGGCACAGCTGTTATGCACAGGGTCATTGGCACTCATGGATGAGGGGGAAGCTGTGTGGCAGGGGGAAGAAGAATGAGAGGAAGGCGTAAGGGTTGAAGAGGACCAACGCTTGCGCGTGCAGAGCAGGTTAGAGCAACCCAGCAGCTAAAGATGAGCAGGTGGGGCAGACGAGTTCACGCACCAAGGCTGCCCGCACCTAAGCAACACCATCAGCACATACGAGCAGTACACACACACGAGCAGCAGCAGCAGCAGCAGCAGTAGCAGTGATAGTGGCTAGAGGAAGAGGAAGCAAATCTTGGGATTCTGGGCAGTTGAACAGAGAGCAAATTCACATGCGAACAACACGCATGCCAGGACCCTTACACAGGTGTTGTTCTCCTTCATTGAGGTTGTTTGTATCATCTAGCTTATTGGTGCTGAACAGGGCTAAAGGCCCTGCGGGGTTGATACGGGAAGGGCAAAAATATATATTTTGGGGGTGCGGGGAAGGTGCGGGATTTTACTACATATTTATGAAATTTGGGGTGCGGGATTTTACGAGAAGGTACGGTATACAGAAAAGAACTACGCAGGCTGTGAACGCCACTCCCCACCTAAATTGAGGAAATGGAGCCACTTTGGTACCGGGTACCGTAAAACTCGTCCACCACAAGAAAAAAGAAAAGATCAATGGGGATCAGGAGGGTCGCAGGCTTGACCTGAAACCAACTCCTATTGAGGGCTGATAATGGTAGTACTGGAAAGTACACTAACCCATTCACGTACATTTGATAGTATAACAGTCTATGTTAATGGCCAGCCCTACTCATCTGCACATCCCATCCTCACCTGCACAGCTTCCATGAATCGAGACGCCTCCTCTTTAGCGTTGGTTGCTGCCAGGAGCTCCACCCTCAGCTGCTTGACCTCGTGCCAGGCAGCATCACGCTGCTGCTGCAGTGAGGCAAGCTGCCTGCGCACACTCACAAAGCAGATTTGTTTTGGATTGGCTGGTAAATGAGCAAGTTGCATTCGCACACACACACACACACACACACCAGCATGCACACACACACACACGCCACACTGAGGCGGTAAATAAAGCTGCCTGCACCATCACAGCCAATCAAGACAGGTTGCACTGACAGGTTGCATAATTTCTTCTTTAGCACGCTGCGCTTGCTTGCAGCTGTGTGCAAGCATAACACTGATTCCTGTAGCACAAGTTGCGAGAGCCGTGCTGCTCAGGGCTGCTTGTAAGTGCTGGAAAAAGGAATCAGTCCACACGTTAAATGAGAAAGGAATCAGTCCTTTCACACGTTATTCAGGAAGAATGGAAAGCAGCAGGGCATCGTGCGTGCATGTTTATGCACACCCAATAACTTGCGCAGGTCGGCAAGCTTATAATTCAAAGAAAAGCTGCTTGTGGTTCCCAATAATAGTAGGGCATCACACACTGTGAATACACGCGTGCATGTGTACAAAACTCTGCAAGGCTCTTTCTTTCTGTATGTAAGCTTGTATAAGCTTGTATAAGCTTGACGCTTACACACATCACATGGCAAATGCACACATGCGCACCTGTCACGTGCGGCCACCAATGAGGACTTTGCCCCGACTGCTTCACACTGAACGGTGTTAAGCTCAGTGCGTGCTATCCTTAGCTGATCAGCTAAGCCCTTGCTTCTGGCCTTTTCCTGTGCAAGGGCCTGCACAGTGGTTTTTGCGTGTGCGTGTGAACGTCAATATTATGATCGAACCATCATCCCTGTAACGGTTTAAGATGCTTGCTTGCATGCTTTAGCAAGATAAGGTAAAAGGTGCATGCAGGCATAAGCACTAACAAAACGTCCATGTGCTCAAAGTAAGCAGCTTTTCCGGGCAAGCTCACCTGCTCCAGTTGCTTGTTTGTTGCTTCGGTTTGGGCCTGATCTAGAGCAATGCGCTGCAAGGAGGAAAAGCACAAAGGTGTAATGAAGTTGGGGATTGCGAGTTCTGAGGAGGTGCAGGCCATGACTTTTCATGCTAGTGGTTGTGAGCAATCAATTGACTTTATCCTCACTGGTAGGAAAGGGCGTGTGTAAGAGGCACCGGCCCTTCTCATTTTAAGGCTCTTATGGCAGGGCTGACATGTACATACATGCCCACGATGTCATGGTGGTGGTGTTCACTCGGATGCTGCAGTTGCTGAGCTACACTTCCTGCATAACTATGCACACGTGCGTGCATACACAGGCATACGAGCCCTCTCACGCACACATACACACACTCACACGCACACAGGTCAATTTTATAGATCACTCTTAACACGTTTTTCCCTACCGCATGTACTCAGCTGCTTTTGTGCTCCGGGCCTACTCTGACATCTGACGAATCCTCAACGTGTGAACATTGCTAGCAATCAGCCGTTAATATAACTTTCCCCCTCACATCCTCCCCATGTGACTGCTCCAATGACTTCCTGACTGCTCTGGACCTACGCTTAGCTCAAACTTCAGTAACACAAAGGCCCCAGCTGATCAGCCACTTCCTACTTGCACCCACATTGCAGCATCGCAATGAATGGCCAGAGGAAGCAGGTCCACCTGCTGTGCGTGCTCAGCTGCCTTCCTGCTGCGTGCCTGCTCCTGGTTCACCCGTGCCTGCTACTCAACATTCATGCCTGCACCTGCTGTTCACTCCCTCATTCACGCCAAAAGAAACAGGCCCACCTGCTGTGTGTGCTCAGCTGCCTTCCTGCTGCGTGCCTGCTCCTGGTTCACCCGTGCCTGCAGCTGCTCTACCAAGCCCTCCAGGGCCCATGCCTTGTCTTCGTGGCTCCTGCAGTTCCGCTGGTCCAGCTCACACTGATGCTGCAGCGCTTGGATCTAGGAGCGCACACACATTTGCAAACAAATACACGTGAGTGGAATTATACGCACTCACAATGTTTAGTCCATTAACATGGGATGCCTGCTACATCTCCCCTTATCCAGCTCAAGCTGTACGTGCTTAGACGACATACAGGTGCACAAGTGTCGCTCATGTATCATATAACATAATGAGTTTTATACTATGGTTGTGCGCAATGGCTGTATGCAAGTAAAAGTGTCATGCCTTCCATGAGGCTTGGTTTGTTCTGCTTACAGTTCAGGCTTGTACCTATGAATAAGTGAGAGTGCTATTGTATGCAAAGTAATCCATTTCACAAGCGTCCAACGGGTCCTGCAATTTAATTGTGGTCTAGCATAAAGCTTGATGTACTTGCTTGCATACAAGAGTCGTGGAGTATGTGGTATACGGATACAAGAAATAAGAGGAGAGACTCCAGCCTCCTGATCTGCTGCAGGTCCAGCTCACATTGGCGCTGCAGTGCATGCATGCATACATTGAACATGGAACTTATCAAACCCGATAGAAATTACAACTTCCTGAAACGCTTGTCGTGTCAATTGAGCCTGGACCTACTCTCTTGCAGTATCTTGCAACACAGACAGACAATTTTGCACATGCCCCACACCTGCTCATCGTGCTCTGCTTCCAGGGCGCTGAGCACGCTACCGTGGTGCTCATCCAAAGCCTCGACCTGGTCTTCTAGAAAATTGATCTGCAGATCAGGAGGCGTTAAGGATCATATTTTTTTGGCTACACGTGTCAATCGAAATATAAATTACATATTCGAAACCCTGACGTCGAGAGCTATGGATTGGTATAAAAATGAGTTGATTCTGAGGGGGTCAGGGGGGGGGGGTGGTCAGGGGGGTCTCCAGAATTTTACTGGGCCACTTTCACGAAAGATTAAGTATATTTTTGGAATCCTCAGCTCCAAGCCCAGTCGATTGGCCCTTGTTGGGCGATTTGATTAAAGGGGGGGGGTCTGGGTGTCTGGTCATAGAAATGCATGGAATGTCCCCAAGTAGGCCGCGGGGGTGTGTTCAGGCAAATTACCAGCAATAGATTCCAAATTTGCAGTTAACGCATTGCATTATGCTTAAGTTGCATGAATGAATTAAAAAAGTGCTTTGGCAAAGGTTTTGGCTGGATTTGTGCACTAAACAGATCAGTGCAAGAGCGTACGCAAACCAGTTGTTGCCCTATAGCCTATAGCTCGTCAGGCATTGCATTATTTGGCATGAGAACTGTGCAGGCAAATAGCTGCTCTAATTCTGAGCAGATTGACACCCTTTTTATTAGTGTGAGGGGTCAGGAAGGGGTTTAGGGAGGGGGGGGGTCATTTTGGGCCGGAGGCCCAGAATATTTTACACGTGTATGTTAGGAAAACAAATGTTGACGCCTCCTGTGCAGAGGAAGAGGGAGAGGAAGGGCAGGTGTTTTAGCAGACTTTGCATTTAGCATTTGATCTAGTTGTGTGGGGGAAGATGAATGCAGGGGTGTATGAAGCAATTTGTTCACATTATCACATGTGGAAACTTCTTTGACGTAGTTTAACCAACTGGAAGCAACCCCTTTGATCTATGCGTATAAGACTGACTGAAACACACACAAATAAACATAAACACACACCTTAGCATGCACAGCTTGGTCATGCTGGGAGGCATCTGTGGTTCGCAGTGCTTGCACCTTGTGGGCATCCATTCCGAGCACCTGGAACCGCAAAGAGGAGAAGGACGAAGTGGGAAACAAATTATTGATTTACGATAAATGACACAAACCACCAATGGGCATTTGCAAAAGCATAGTGATGATGACGAAACACTTACGCATACACATACACGCACAATTACACACACACAATCACACCCACGTGGTCATGCCAGCAGGCGTTGGCCATCTCTCCTGCTCCGTTCACAAACCATTTTTGGCTGTTGGCGTTTGTGAACGGCTTAAGTTGCAAGCTTTGATCCTTGCATGCGGTGAGGACCTTGCTTTCCGCCCTGTTGTAGTACGAGAAGAATTGCCTTTGTATAAAGCATGTGAGACAGACAGAAAGTCAACAGGGTCAATCTATTTACCCCTTACTGCGTCAGGCGACCCCAAAGACAGGCAGAGTTTCATAAATGAAAAGGGCCTCATTACCGTCGTCAATGCAAGCCTTTCAGCCACCTCAAAAGGCGTCCTTGCAGTCTCTCTATTGCACGGGTGTTCATCCTTGAGCATGAAGCGAGGATATTTAATCTGTTCTCGAAAGAATATACGTACCAACAGCTGGAGAACAGGAAGCAGCGTGGCTGCTCTCCCGAATCTGGCAGGGCAGTGACAAGGAACAGGGAGTCAGGTGGCACAAACATGGCTGCTAGGTCCTCATGAGGCTCGTCTGCGGGAAAAAGAGAAGCTGAGTTAAAATCTTTGCACCGTTGTCACCATTGGAACCCGTCTAGGAAACGGACACAGAACACCGCACGGAAACAATGTCAACCTAAAGTGTGCACTTGCCTGCATCTGCTGCACCGGCCATCCACTCCTCAAAAACGATGTTGTGTTCATGGTGGACACGAAGCAACAGGGAACACGACTTGCTGAAGCAGACCAAGGAGCCCTCCTCCACATCTCCTCCTTGTAGGAACAGGTTGCTGGTATTCAGGCAACTGTCCAGCCACGCTGCGGCGGTTGACTCCAAACCTTGTTGACTTTCCCTCTCAGACCCTCTTCGGTTGACACGGTTGACTCCCCTTTTGCGCCTGTTGTACCCATGTATGGCTGAGAAGAGGGCCAGAGAGGCCCCCACGGAGGCCCCCACAGAGGCTCTCAACATTGGCTTGCGAGGAGGAACTTCAAGCGATGGCGGAGTTAGGACGACGCCATTTGACCAGGCAAAACAACTTCATATATCGTTTCATCATATCACATACACCCTATTATAATTAAAAGATTTCCAAATTCCCAGCCCTATTCCAATTTAAAATCCAAAAAAAGGTTCATTTACACACAGATCCAATCAAAATGCAGTGCCTGAAGACCATGGGCATGCGCTCGGCGATGCGGGCCAGCAGCGTTGTAGGGACACGCAGGTGCGTGTTGCATGGACATCCCCTTCACTGATCCAGGAGTCTTGGGAAACGTTGGAGACGAAGATGCTACAAGAACTGTTCGAGGGAATTCCTCGTGTCCTCTCCCCAATCTCGTAGTGCTGTATACTGTGGTGAATGCCTCTGTAAGACGTGCGCAGCTTTGATTTGGGTGCTCGCAGTGCGGGACCTCCTCTTCTTTCAAGGCGAACCCTCATACCCTCTCTCTCTCTCTCTGTCTCGCCCAGCAACATCTCCCCTCCTTCGCACACGTAGACCCGCACGTTTTTACGATCGGTAGCCCCTCCTCTTTCCGTGTTTGCAGGGCTGCTGCAGCCCCGATGATGGCTCCCAGCACCAAGCGAGGATCCACCGTGGCCCAAGCCACTCTCTCCGTGGGAGACAAGCTCCCCAGCTCTCAATTCAAGTACTTTGACCAAGGTGTGTATTTGACACACACTTAATATCACTCATGGGAAGCCAAAGCTACTCAAAACAAGGTAGGAATTGCTATTCTATACAGGGTCTGAGCGATACGAACATGAGTCTATACTAACAACCACTACTACTGCTGTATCCTTTCCTCAGAGGGCAACATGAAGGAGTGCTCCGTGGAGGATCTGTGCAAAGGGAAGAAGGTAAGGGCCCCAACTTAGCTGGACGGATCTCTCAGAAATAGAGCGCCCACGACCATACGCACATTGATCACACACACACGCACACATACACAAGCACACGCTCATACACACACGCACACGCACACACCACACACACACACACCATCCATGTGTGAAGGTCGTACTGCTGGCTGTGCCCGGTGCTTTCACCCCCACCTGCAGCTTAAAGCACCTGCCCCAGTTTGTGGAGAAGGCAGATGAAATCAAGGTGAGACTGGAATCAGAGGTGTTGATGTAATTACACTCATTCACGGTCACACGTGCACGTACATACATTGTTCGTGGCAAGCTCACCCTCAAGTGCTGTGTACTCGCACGTGCTCGTACAGGCCAAGGGTGTGGATACCATCGCCTGTGTCTCAGTCAACGATGCTTTCGTTATGGATGCATGGGGCAAGGTAAGCTGCTTACTTAAGATCATGGTCGCCTCATACTGAAGTGCGTCGATTTCTATGCACCCATGAAGCTGCATTGAGCTTGTCTCTGGAAAGGCCTGCATAGCTGTACATACTGTTGTGTCCATCTATGTTGTCCAAACGTTGGTCAAAAAGCTTCTGGAGTTGAGTCATGCTGCTCACCGATGTTAACCTGAACTTAGAGGGCAAGAGACTTCTTTAGGCTGGCAGCAGTGCCACAAACCTGTTTGCTCTGCATCACAATTCAGTAAGTACGGTCAAAACCGTACATACGAATGTATGGCGTATTTAAACACGCTGTGTCCAGTTACCGTATTTGGAAATTCCCAACTGTATCAGTATCCGTATGCGTATAATGGCCAACTGTAAATGGGCCAAATTTCCGCCGTTCACCGATTATGGACCATATTTGCAGGTAGTACACCCCAGAATCGGGTTCAATTCCCAGCAGAAGCATTCGTTTTTGCTCTTTTTGGTCAGGTCTGCCATACACGTTTGATAAATTGAACCTGCACACTTTTCCACTTTTAAGTAGTCAGGACCCTTAGACATATCTAAGCACCCCTGCACGAACTAAGGTCGGTTTTCCAAAGGTCCTTCCAGACGCCAAGCAATCTACAGGGGCGTTTGGGTAATATATTTGTATCGATACATATATTCTCTAAATGTCCAGACCAGTATCTCAGACAAAGACGTCTATTTTTACATTGGTATCGAAGGATGGACTTGACCTAGTGCTTTGCGGCCTTTTGCCGACAGGCAGACCAGACAGACTCTCGGCAAATTGGCGTCCGTGCGAGCGCGAGGTTGAGGGTTCGAACCTGGGCAAGACCAGACCAAAAAAGACCGGTATCTCAGACAAAGACTCCTTGGGTGAGGACGTCAGACGCTGCACAGACCCAGACCGACTCCGCGGGCTACAACCGGGACGTCCGCAGCTAAGCAGGGGGGAATGTGACGATACATGTACTCTCCAAATGTCCAGACTGGTATTCCAGACAAAGACGTCTATTCTACAATTTTTGGACGTGCTGAAAGCTGCTTGTGGGGACAGAACTGGAAGGTGTGCACAAAATGCATACTTTTTGAAAATTTTAGCTGTCGCTGCCCACCGACGCCCACCCCAGCACTACAAGGCGTAATACTTGGCAGAACATGCTGGGACGCATTCTGAAAAGTTCCACCCCCTCCCTTATTTTTGCTGTAATGGGTACAGTTCGACTTTACACCTGTCTGGGAACAAGAAATGGTGAAAATTGGATTATGAGTCATATTTCTGTACCCAAGCATGGGTACAACTACCTTTTTGGCAGGTAATGGCACAAATCCAGCCCCTACCTCACACCCTGGACCCTAGACCCGATTTTTATAAAGCGGAAGTGTTCAGGTATTATAAGTGGGAATATGATGAGGCTCGTTTTTGGACAAAGTTTGGCTGGGAATGGTGGGCCTAATTTTTGGTCGAACAAATTTGTGCGCCTTTTCTTACTAAGCACTTTCTTTGCTTTCTACTTTTGCGTGATATAGACGGTAATGTTGGTGGTTATGTAGTCGCACCTTTTTTTGCACTGAAAACGACAGTTCATGGGTCTTTTTGGCTTAAGGCAAGCCTAGCTCAACCTTCATCTTTTGGCTTTTAAGGGGGTGAGCACGCATGAGCCCCCTAAATATTAAATTATCCTGAGTGACTGCAAATATCCTTATATAAGGTCTGTACAAAAATACGGCGTACATACCGTCATGATCAGGTGTGTTTACTGTTTGTGCAGTACTCGTATACAGTTTGTGCCAACCCTAGAAATCAGAAACTGTTGCTGCTACACACACCCTGGCGTGAGCAGCCTGCAGCGTAGTCAGAACGAACCTGAAAACTACATGCCAGATCTGTAACAGGTACTTGTGGCTGGAATGTCATCCTTTTGTATGCGTCTTACTGGCTGGTTAACAGGAAGTTCCTCCATCCCCTTCCACAATTATGAGATATACGTTAGTCGATTTCGTTCTCCCTTCTCTCAGTAATCCTTCATAGGTAGCACTCGTGAGGGGGAACATTTTTGAAACCTTCAAAAGCAAAAAGCAATACAATTATTTTTCATGTTTGGTCTGCAAGTAATAGGGAGTTATGGGAAGCGCTGCTCACCGCACAGCCTGCACAAGTCGCGTTGTTAGGTGCCTGGGTTGAGCAAGTGTTTTTGTTTGCAGCATGAAACATGCGGGTTAATCCGGGCCAGGCATTTGGGGGCATCGTGTACGAGAAGGGCCGTTATTTCATTGGGGAAGAGTTATTGATCCTGCTTTGTCATCGGCAACATCCACGATGCCATGTTTTTTTGAGGTTGAAGGGGCCACTTCTTTCCTTGTGTCATGTATTTCAGGAATGGGCATTGTTGGGCAACTTAGCTTAAGGTTGAAGCCAATCACGCCTCCAAAGAGAGAATTGGGGTAAGGGACCTTGCTTGCGCTGGTCCAAAGCATCGGCTTACGAACCCGCCTTGTGAGGCATTGCTAGGGTCAAGGCTCTTAAAAGACGCAAATGTAATAAGGCATTGAGAATTGAAGGGATCCCAAGCCTTAAGGCGATTTAATGTTCCTTCATGGTATCTTGAGGATCTGAGTCCAACAAATCTTGCACTGACCTCTTGCAAATTTTTCCTCACTGATTGTCCTGCATCACACATCCATGCAGAGCGTGGGTGCAGGCGACAAGATCATGATGCTTGCTGACGGCAATGCCCAGTTTGCCAAGGCAATTGGAGTGGATCTGGACCTGACTGACAAGGGCTTAGGGACAAGGAGCAGGCGATACGCCATGCTCGTGGACGACCAGGTGTGTGGTTGTGGATGTGGTTGTAGGGATGTAAATGTCCAAATTGTACCGAGTCCATATTCCACAAGTGCATCAAGCTGGTGCAAAGCTTGAGATTCTGGTACAGCCGCTTAAGGCGGTGTTAGGCTGAGCTTGCGTGGCTTCCTAGTTGTGTACCCTTTTGTTTTTTCCCTACAATACCTTTTCGTCATTCTCGACCACGCAAAAATTTGCAGGTGGTCAAGGTGCTAAACCTGGAGGAGGGCGGTGCATTCACCATCTCCAGTGCTGATCAGATCTCGGAGGTAAGGTTGTGGCAGGTTATCCCTGGACTCTGCCTCTTTTTTATTGTGGCTTTGACTTTGTTTGTACCTTCATACCTTCATACACACTTGACGTGAGGATGAGGAATCCTCTGCTAATGGCTGTGATAGCTTCAGTACATTGCAGTCTCACACAGCGAAATCTCACTCATATTAACAAATCACATGACACGCAGGCCATTTCAAGCAAGTAAGGCAAGGGTGTGGCTGGTGCCCCTGGTCAACAGACAGGGCGATGGAGGGATAGCAGATGATGAGAAGCAAGCAAGGCCGTGTGAGAAATGACTCTGTACCTTTCGTGCTTGAACAAGGCATGATCGAGGATCACCGAAATTGTGTGTGGAGGTCGTATATCCTTTGATGCCTTTCAACAATGGTTTTTTTTGTGTATTTTTGCATTTGGGGAGTCATGCACTTCCTGTAATATTGGCAGGTGTATGCAACCGGACCATGCATTTTTTGTACTATATTTGAATTGCACATCACGTAGCCCACGCGAGTTCGCGATATAGTGGACAGTATGATGGCGAGGATTACATCGTTACTGCAAAGATTCGAATTCAGCGCTGACAGAAATGTTCGCTCTGTCTTACCACTGTTCAGGGCGTCAGAATTATTAATTAAAACGAACCATCGACCAAGGTATGAACCAGGAAAATTTGTGGAGGGGCATGCGTGTCTTAGAGCCTTATAATGTGCGACCCTGATATTGATACACAAAGCACACAAACACACACACACACATACACACACACATATACACACACACACACACATACACGCACATGCCAGCACGCACACACATACACACACACATCACACGCACAAACACACACACACGCCCTCACACGCACTCACACACACACACATACACACACACACACACACACACACACACACACACACACGCACGCATAAACACACATGCACATATGCACAAACACAACATTTGCTATATTGTCTGTCATCCAACAGGTGCCACGCATGGCGTCTGTATCACCAGAATATGCTCTACTCAACTTGTTCCTGAAGGAGTACCAAAGCAAGGAAGAGCTGGCCCTAGGGTCGGTCCTAGGGTGTCTCCCCCAACAAATCCAAAACTGGCATGCCGTTTATAGCCAACACTTCGTAAGTCATGACAGCATTTTGTGAGGTCTGATTCCTGGTTACATCTCATAGCCAGCTGTATGGCGTAGCTAGCTGCACAGTGTAAACTTGTTACTGCACTGTGACAATGGTATCTTCTTGCTTTGTTGTTGTTTCAGGCGCATAACTTGGTCCCCTTTTTCGAGTTCCTTGCCAGCAGTGATGGTCTTGCTGGGAGGGTGCGCAACTCGTGCATTCATCTGTTGGACACAAACAACAACACAAACAACAAAGTGCATGCCCTTGAAGCTGAATCTCACCAGGCTCAAAAGAGGGAGCAGCTTTATGCTGATCAGGTAATAGGAGCCGGTGCACTGTTTGTCACTTCAATTGGTGGTAGGACCTGCAAAAGAGAAGGATTCTTGCAGCTCGCACTTGTACTTTATTGCTTTAAAGCCACAATTCAGCCTCTCCTGTATGCTTGCCGTGCAGGTTACAAACCTCCATGCGCAGCTGGCTAAAAAAGTCGGAGTCATCAGCGGCCTGGAAGTAGGTGCATGGATTTGAGAATGATGATGTTGCGAGAAGCCTTAGGCCAGGTACTTGCTAATGGGGTTCCCCACCTTTGCGCTGTTGGCAGTATTGAAAGCAGCAAGGCAGGAAGGTGAAGTGTTAAAAAATACCTCAGGCATTAGTAGGGAGCAGTGGCCAGTAGTGTGAACAGGCTCATTGTGTTATTTATTGGTGTGTTGCTAGCTTGCAGGTGAAGCTTGCCACTCATCTTTACTAATACAAACAGACCATTACATGATCTCATGCCAGCAGTGCTCATCACGTGATGTGCAGGCTGATATCAAGAGGGCAGCAGCCGCACCACCTACTGCTGTGCCTAACCCGCCAGCAGGCCCCGGCAGCCCCCCCCGAAGAAAAAGGTCAGTGCTTTTCTTTGTGACATCTTCTCAAGCAACGCAAGCTCAGGTCCAACCCCCACTCAATTGGCTTCAGGTCCTTATGAAGTCCACGTGATGAGATCTATATGAGGTGCATTCCAGATAAGTGTGGGGTCCGTATGAAGTCCATATGAGGTCCATATCAATTCTACATGAGGCCCATATGACGTCCATATCAAATCCAAGTCAAATTCACGCAAATTTTATGTTAGTTCTAATTTGCAGGCAACATTTGAGCGGGGTCAGCTTGCCCTCCAACGCAGCAGTGGCAGGCCCATCTTCCAAAACAATAGTGGCGCCTACGGCACCAGCAGGAGGCAAAAAACGCAAGGCACCCCGCCAGGAGCTGGGCGCTGGTGCTGCTGGTAGGGTTGGCTGGCTCTTTTGACATGATGTTGATAAAAGTACCTAAAGCGGAAAGCAAAATGTTTGCAGTGTTTGGACTAAATTAAAATACAAGGATTTGAGAAAGGTGTACCTAAGGAAAGGAAGCCGAGTAATTGCTGTAAGCCCTCTCAGCCATTTAGAGCCGTACTCTCACAACAGGCACAGGGCGGAAGCCACTCCCTGCTTAAGCAAATCAGAAATATGCCACTCATCAGGTCAGTCTGAGTGAGGCAGTGTAAGTATTGGTCAAAGTGCAACTCCATGTACGGACAAAACGTGCAGATGCATGTCTTTGTAGAAACCATGTGATGCTCTGTGTTGCACACAAGTGGAAGTGCAGGGCAGCCGGTGCAGAGACAGATCAATGCAGCTGAGGAGGATGCACGTCTTTGTAGATACCATGTGATGCTCTGTGTTACACACAGGTGGAAGTGCAGGGCAGCCAATGCAGAGACAGATCAATGCAGCTGAGGAGGAGGAAGAGGTCTACAAGGTGTGGTACTGTAAGGTGCCCAGGCCCGTATGGTGCAAGCAGGTGCCGTGCTGTAGGTCCCAGGAGGAGTGGGCCGCAGGTTGCGATGCTGTGCTGCTCTGAGAATTGGATGCCCTGCCTACCTTTTACCAGCCACTTCTATTTGTGACTCTGCTGCAGAAGGCCTCCATACAAGTGGAGACGTTAGGAAATGCTTCAACCGTTCTGCACGCCCGCACGTACAGGTGGCACCCAAGAACAGGCTTGCTGCAAGGATGAGAGTAGAAGGAAAAGCCCCTCATCCTTTCCCGGACCCAGGCCAATTTAAGAGATTGAAGGTGTGCTTCTTCTTGTGTATACTCTCAAGGGTTTGAATGGCAGCACCTCTCCTTCAGGTGGCATCAAAGTTCATTTGCTATAGGTGGGATCTAACAAACAAAAACATTTGCTGCTTTGCTGTGTGACCTTCATTCACGTGAACACACTTGACACAAGATATTGTTCATAATTGACTTTTACAGAAAGACGAGCTCAAGGTGGCTATCAGGACGATCAATATCAGTGAAGGTGACAAAAAGATCGCAGCGGTGGGCAGCAAGGCAACTAAGGATGATTTGCGAGCACTGTTGGAGGAGGAGTACGATGTGCTGAACAACAGAGAATAAAGCAGTTATTAATGTGTCCTTGCTCGCACATGGCAGGAGATAGTCGGATATGCGCAGCTGTTACCTTGGTCAAGGCCGGTTGTTCCTGTATCCTGCATCTCCTCTGTTTACTCCTGCAGCTTCACTTCAATAAGGTCGCATAATCCGTTCAACAGATGCATGGTTTTTGCACGGTAAAACGGACTTTCCAAAAAGGTTTCCTTTGGAATGTGCCTAAAATATATACGAGCTTCTATGCTGATCGCAATGAGCGGAAATGTTGGTTTTTAAGTTAAATATGACCTGTTGGGTTTCTCATGTGCTGCTGCTGCTGTTGAAGACTGAAAGGTGTTAGAAATAGCTTTGCAGCAAGGGCCAAATGCTCTTCTTCTCTTCTCCAGAGGAAATGCTTACATTTATGTTACTACATTTTTTTGCATAAAACTTGTTTTGGGTCAATAACGAAGGGGAATAATGGGGAGAGGAAGTGACTCTGATATGCTTTCACACATACATGGCATTTCGGCGCAAGTTTTAACTCAATTGTCTTAAGCTCCTGGAGGAGTTGAACACGTTTTCATAACCCGAGGTATTATCAACTCGCCCATTTCCTTTAATTCTTGCTGGAGCTTGCTGATGTTCTGTGCTAATGTAGGAGGTGTTGCCCAAAAAAGTTATACTTTGTTTACAATATTCTGCAAATCTACTTCTGCGGGAAATTCACGTGTCCTTGCCGGGAAGAAGAATAACTGGTGATTACAAGGCCTTCAGCGCGCCTTTTTGGCAAAATTGAAAAAGGTTTTCATGCTTGTTATGCATTAGGCAGTAAGGTAAAATAAGGTAAGGTTACATCGCTATATATGCCTCTGGTGGGCATCTGAGCGGAAGCTTGGAAAAAAGCCTGTAACCAAACCAAAAAACGCTAGAAAAATCAAGGGAACGGGGCTAGGCACTTAGCTACAAAAGAGGCAGCACCAAAAATATCAGGTTGGTTCATAAAGGTCCTCAAACGAGCTGGGCCATCCTCAAACTGAGGTGGGAAGATAAGCTGTTGCTGTGTGCGAAGTCTGACTAGATGTTCATGCGGACAGTCTAACAAAATGTGTTCCTCATCCTGAATAGTGTGCCAGTCACATCTGTCACAGATCCTGAGCTCATAAGGCCTTCT
>Ga0307963_1000478_pt1 | contig 26719 bp, 27 predicted proteins | sample OrgLakmetagen594_FD_201829 | JGI IMG/M metagenome (GOLD analysis project Ga0307963, IMG submission 201829) | Saline water microbial communities from Organic Lake, Antarctica - #594 | ecosystem: Environmental > Aquatic > Non-marine Saline and Alkaline > Saline | place: Antarctica: Organic Lake... | reverse complement strand
TTGCACCTCCGGCACCAGTAGTCGGTGCTTGTGTGTGTTCACCTCGCGTCGCACCATCATCGCCACTGTCCTCGCTCCGTGCTGCACCCGAAAATGTGTTACGCAGCAGCACGACCACTGCGTCTGCATCTGCTGCCACCTGCGAGTGTGTGTATGCGTGTGTGCACGAATGTTTGTGTGCGCGTGTTGCATGTATATGCACGGACACCAGACAGCACTTCGACCAGTGTAGCAGGAGTGGGTGCCCTGCCCTGAAGATGTCCTCAGAGCCATGCAAACAGATATTAATGCTCTCATATACCCAGGAAGTGGTGGCAGCTTTGTTGGCTTCCATGAGCCCACTTTTTACTACATCCATCAAAACTTCCTTTTCATCATTTATCAATGGCAGTTTGTTGGCCTTCATCCTAAATTGCAAAAAGATGGAGAGATGGAAGAGGCCATCAAGCAGCAGCAAGCAAGGCTTCCACCTAGTGTAAGGAGGGGACGGGCGTAAGGTAGCTAGAACCTTGGGGTATTAACTCTTTTTTAAAGCTTCTGAAGATCAAGCGCGCAACAAGAGATACCCCAATGACCACACAATACCAACAACGTACACCACTGACTCTCTGTTAGTGAGCACGCTCAAGCTCACCAGCGTAGCGTGGCGCAGCAAGGATCCTAGCAGGGGCGCCAGCGCAGCTGCTGCAGCAGCTCCCTCATCCTTGCCTGCAATCTTGGAGCTGGTGGAGCTGTGATGCTGCAGCACGCTCGCAGCAGCCTGTGCGTAAAATGAGGGAGAGGTGAATGTTATGGGTGCGTGTGCGCGCGAGTGTGTGCGTCATGTATGGGTGTTCTTGTACAGGGCAGGCGACGATTCTTAAGAGCCTCGACAGCAATCTCGGCCTTAGGACTTACACTCATCCCCAGCAGACAGCAACGCTCTACCAGGATGCATCAAACAGGCTTGTGCAGCAAACCTTATCTTTGCTGTTACCACTGCTTGAAAGGAGAAGCAGTGGTAATAACAAAGCTAGCCTCAAGATAGGGTTTTAATTGTATTATTAATAAGAAGCCTGTTGTCAAGCCCCTTTTATGCATTTCAAGGTTGTTGACACCCTTTTCGTCTGTGTCAGAGAAGCATCACAGTTCACCGCCAGCATGTGTACCTAGAAAAAAATGTCTGCAGCAATTTGCGATGAGCATACTTTCACAACTAGCGCTTTAAGCATATGATCTTGTAAACAGAGTAAAAAGTAGCCTGCTTCTATCGCCTCAAATTCATTCCAGTGCTAAGTTCATTTGGCTGCGAGCACTCAACAAGTATAATGGGATTAGGTGCTGTCAAGCATCTCCTTGAGAACCAAGCCTCATCCCCTGTCGCCCATTGATCTGACTGTTTCAAGCGTTGTAAGCAAAATTGAACTATTTACCTTGATCTTTCAAAGGCGACATTTCACAATAAGTCAGACACAACACAAACGCCCCCGTGAGGGCGGCTCTTTAATTCTCGAAAGAGTTAAAGCCTCTTGGCAGGAGCCAAGGCCTTTACCCCGTCGATACCCGCAGTACGGGACTGGGTAACCTTTCTGATGGAAAGAAGCAAATTCGCATCAGAGAAGATAAGTAGACGCTGTCACCCACGCAACTTTTTTAAGTTGCCCACACGACTACACCTGAAAATTCGACACCTCAAAGACTTATCACAAATTAGAACAGTCCCTCACTTCTGGGCTGCTCCCTGAGCCTTAACGCCACCTGCAGGGCTACTAGCACTGCGTGCACTTCTGCATCTCAAGAGATGTTCTTATGTGTGAAAACCGACAAGACTGCCCACTTCCCGCTGTCTATCCCTGTACCCTTATTCCTGACCCTACCTGAAGGGCATGCACTGCAGCGCCACGCACTTCCGGGTGGGAGCTGTGAGCAGCGGTGAGCAAGTGGGGCAGGTACTGCAGTGTGACTTCCACTTGCTGCTGCTGCTGTTTGCCTGCACTACTGCCTTGCATCGATAGGGAGGTGGCATGCAGGCGCAGGGCTGCTGCGCGTACAGCGCCTGTAGCAGGGGCTTGGCGAGGGTGGGCGTAAGGCTGGGCTTCTGCTGCGGGGATTTCTTCTTTGTGGGTGGAGGGCTCTGTTGAGCAGCAATAAAACAAGGTTTCAAGATTGAGTGCTGTGCACGCACATGTGATGCTATGTGTGTGTGTGTGTTTCCAGACTGAAGCGTGCGCACCTCTGTTCTTTAAATTGGCAAGGAAGGGTGTGTGGTGCGGTGGCGAGGCATTTAAAAGCACGCACGTTCACACATTTACAAACACACACATCAACTGTAAATCAACTGTGTGTGCAATGATTCTCCATAAACACACTTGTACACACTGTTACACTTTCTGTTCTTTAAGTGACCATGTATACAGGAATGCTGAAAACTCACACAGACACACAAACTCACACTGTACTCACCATCATCACTCTCCTCAGGCAGCGCGTACAGGGCTGCCAGGAAGGCCACGCGCGGTTGCAGGTCCGGCAGCGCCCTGTCCATCAGCAGCGACAGGTGGGCGTCAAACGCGCCCACTGGCTGCAACCCTCCCAGGCCCAGAAACATGTCGCGCACAGAAGGCAATGAGGAGCCTGCCTGCGCGCCGCTGTTGCCCGCCGGCTGCGTTTGCAGCTGCTTAGCTTTAGCCTTGGCCTTGGAAGCTGAAGGAGGGGGTGGCTGCGAGCCCGTGCTAGCACCTGCATCGTTGCTCTCAGCTGTTTCTGCCTGCTGCGCGTCCAGCTCAGGCAGCGCCTGCATGCCCGCGTGCAGCGCGCAGCACAGCACAGCAGCGTGCACTGATGGAGCGTTAGTGCTGAGCGCCCCTGCGTGGCCTGCTAACGGCAGACCCACACCACCCATCCCCTCATGAATACCCCCTAGCTCCACACACTCTGCTGCGTCCTCCTGTGCGATGAGCACACATACACATGCACACAGAAATTTGGTAAAATGGAAAGAGAAACGAGCTCAGAATGTGCTGTGCAGTCAGTGCGCAATGCTCTACGCACCCTAGCTATTATTCGTACTAGCATAACACACACACACACACACAAGCATTGAATTAGGCATGCCTGCTCACTGCTCAAACATCCACACATCAGACTCACCTGCCAGTGAGCAAGAGGGGCGTCGGAGGCCCCTCCCTGTTCACGCCCCTGTGAGTTTGCAACACCGTCAGCTTGGTGCAACAGGGGCAACGTGGCACGCAGCTCAGGGAAGCACGCGGACACCAGCCCTCGTGCTAGAACGGGCACCCCCGCAGACCCCTCCTTGGAGGATGCAGATGCCCCCCCTTTGCTCCCAGCCCTCGTTCCTTTCCCACCACCACCACCACCAATGCCACCCAAAACAAGCGCACGGTGCAGTGCCAGCAGCAGCACGTGGCGCACACGCAGCGAGCCTGGCTCTGCAGCAGAAGACAGGTCGCTGGAGCCTCCCTCTTTGCAGACACCAGCCCCCTGCGGGCTGTCATTGCAAGGGGAGGGGAGAGGGATGGTGGGGTGGGCTGAACCGCTGCCTCGGGCGACAGCCAGCAGGCGAAGCACCTCTGGTAGGAGAGTGGCGGGGTCAGCAGCTATGGCCTGCAAGCATAGATGTGTAGACGCATGTCAGTGTGTAGGAATAAGGGTGCGTGCTTTGAGCAAAAGCTAGCAAATCACAGGAGTGGTGCTGGGGTCAGCAGCTTACACTACACATACACATGCGTAACCGTGTAAACCAAACCGTGATGAAGCATTTGGTGTGGTAAAGCGTTTGGTGAGGTGAAGCGTTTCACCACGGTTTGGTTCACACGGTTACATATATGTATTTGTATGTAAAGTGTATGTATGTATGCCTGCAAGCGTGTGTGATTATGTGAAAGGAAGGTGCAGCACTCGTAGTGGTTGGTAGGTTAACCAATTAGGCACGCCATCACACAAATACACACCTGTGCCAGCGCGTCCACCACAGCCCGCTCGAGGGCATGCGCTGCTGCCTCCTGCGCTGCCTTTTGCGCTGCCTTGGCTTCCCAGCTCGCCTTGGCGGCACCCTATAATAAGAAATGAGTGTGACAGATATGTCACTCAGCCAGAGTATTATAGAGTATTGAGGAAGATCAGGAACAGCAAAAGGGCCACACGGATTAAGGGAGGGGCAGCATTAGTTTTCTGTTGCATCCCACACCCACAAGCCAAAGAGGATAAGGTTAGTTGATTGGGAATTGCTTCTTGATTTTCCCGTCTTCCAGTAGCTTCTGGGAAAATAAAGAAGCAATTCTCTACCACATGGTATGTACCATTTAATTCACTTGCTTTTGCCAGCCCCTGACCCTGACTATATCCTCTTTGGCTTGTAGGTATGGGATGCAACAGAAGACTAATGCTGTCCCTCCCTTTCTCTGTGTGGCCCTTTTGCTGTTCTTTCTACATCAGCATGATCTGAGTCATGTGTCGTTATGTAACACGCTACATACCCAACGAGTTACCTGATGTGTTGAGGAACGAGCTACATAACCAGCACGATTGAGAAGACTCTTCATTCGTTACCCATTCCTATCAGTTTTATCAGGAGGCGCAGCCTGCAGCGCTATGTCGCCTAGAACAAGTCAGTACAAAGAGCTGGACCATCTTCAGCATAAATCCACTTTACCTGCTGGTGGGGGGCAGCTCCCTCCTTGTCCTCTTCGCTTCCTTTGCTGCCCTTCTTCTTGCTGCTCTTCTTTACACTGCCTGGAGCATAAGGGTGATTGGAAACGTTCAGGTATAACCAGAAAAGGCGGTAAGCGCAGACACTCATCCAAAGCAGTAAGTAATGAGCTGTAAATATGATTTGAATGCAATGGCTCTCATTAATTCCTCGCACTGCCTGGAGCACAGAAAGTCTGAAAGCAGAGCAACTGCCTATCTTTGGCTGCATGAAATCTAGCGGGGGTAATGCAAGAGGGGTTTAAGCGCTGATTTGTAGAAAAAGTAAGGTACTGCGACCCTTTTTGAAACCTGACTTGTTTGTCTCAAGGAGGCTGCCTTCGTCAAAACTGGGGTTCCGGAGAGGGTGTGCTGTATGTGTGAGACTTCCCGTTTAGACTGTGGACATGGCGTCCCTGATAAAAGCCAGGAGTAAAGAGCAGGGAGCACAACGTAACACAGCGCTACGCATGCCCCTGCACAGCACCCTCCTGACTAAAACGCAGAATGCGAGGCCTTGCATTCTAACTCTGCCAGAGGTGCCACAGCAAAACACCCTCCTCTTGATCACAGTGATTAGGCATCATGCTCCCTCAGAGGTGCCACAGCACAACGCCCTCCTAGCTTGCTTAATCATCGTGCAGTGATTAGGCATCAAGCTCCCTCACCCTCTGCCTGAGATGCCACAGCCCCCTCCTCCGCTTCCTGTTGCATATCAGCAGGAGGGTCCAGGCCAGCTGCCATGGCCTGAAGGCCTGCAAGGGCCTTGGCCAGGGGGTGGTCAATTTGGTCGGCTGCCTTGAGCACTGCCTTGGTCACCTGAATAGAGAAAGGGAAAGTAAAAGAGGCAATCAGGGGTGGGGGATAAGAGTGGCGTTGAAGCTTGTTGATAACGACACCTTGTTGTCACGCCTGCGTGTCTTGGCCGCAGCTCCACATCAGAGTTTATGGCTTACTAGTCAAATCCACACACCCTAAGTACAAACACATTCTCTTACCTTGAGCGCGCGACGCACAGGAGCCGCAAATTGCAGCACTAGCAGCAGCGCCTGGTCATGCGCCTCTGGCAGACACGCCCCTTCTGCTGGTGGCGCTGCCGCTGCCACGTTCGCCAGCAGCTGCACAGCCTTTCGTGCAGCAGCGGCAGCAGCACGCGTGCCCTGGCTAGCCTTAGCTGGCCCACACAGGAGTTGGCTCACACGTCGGAGTGGGGTTTGCAGTGCGTGTAGGAGGGCGGCAGGGGGAAGGCAGGAGGTACAGGGGAGGCCTAAGGCAGCAACCACAACCTCCAGGTCTTCGTCCTATGAATATTGTGTATGTATGTATATGTGTGCAGATGTGCGTGTGAGTACATGTGTGTGTGTACACGTGTCTTCTGCAACGAAGAAGGATGCCTGCACACATGTACACGTGTGCTCACCAAACATAAAACCCTAACCCTAAGCCCCAAATTGGGTTTCTCAAGCAAGTCAATAGGGGCCCAGTGTAAGTTACCTTACCCTAAACTTTTGTGAATGCCACAATCAAATCTTTGATGATCACACTGGAGACCAAGGAGTTAATGGGCACACAGCCAAAGCATGAAATGAGGGCAAGAGCTAAGGGAGGGTGACGAACAAACTAGGGTTTACCACTAAAACATGCTAGGTGACGAATTTACTTCATCCCGGAAGGGTGTACAAACTATGTCAGCACATAAGAACATTCAGAATTTGGTTACCACAACACCTGCCCGCCTTTAAAACAGTCCTAATGTTGCTCTGGCCTGTTAATGTACTGAGCATAACAACTTCTCACCTGCAAACCTTTGAGCACATAGCTCTGCAGCTGCGCTTTGGTATCGGAGCTCCCCCCCTCCAGCTGCATCAGCATGCTGCCAATTTGATGCATGGCCTGAAGCAGGGCAAAACAAAACAAGAAAATGGTTGTAGCCTCCTAGTCTGAGGTTATGGATTTCATTGGAGGCTGGCAGACGCCAGCTAGCAGGCTTTTAGCCAGGCAGCCTGGCTGAAGCCGCGACTGCAGCAATCATTACAAGTCACCCGACTGCAACGATCAACACAAGTCAAGAAAACAAGCGCTTAATATGTTGGGTGAAAAAAGGTTGTATAATATAGAATGTTGTCAACCTGTTGTACGCCCAAAACTGAGAAACACAGTTAAATGTATAGTTTTTTATCCATGCTTTGCAAAACATCCTCAGAACAAAGCCGGAAGTGTAAGGCCGCAAATGAGCAAACATCTTTTGTCGTAGTGACGCATCAGTAGTGCTACCTGTGACTCTTTGACATGACCTCTGTCACGTTTGTGACTTGTGTGGCATGTTTAGCCAGGTTGGTAATTTTCTAAACCTAGAAAGATACAGGTATATGGTGTAAAATGATCCTTTGTGGCTTTTGTCACACATATTTGAGCAGCCTCCTTTAATTCAGACATCGTAGGCCAGTCCTGCTAAGCATGCTTGCATAAAGCATCGGCACACAGGGGAGTGCCAACGGATTCCTGCATTTCAAAAAAATTTACTTGCAGCCCATTGGCGCTGCACTTGTGCCGATGTTCTAGGTTGCGAGAAATAATGCTTGTTGCATATTCTTGTTCTTGGTTATGTGCAAGAACAAGCATTACATCTTGCAACCAAGTAACTTGCTAGAAAACAGTTAGACTGTGGCAGCCCTATTACCACGGACAACAAATGAACATATGAACATACGCAAGCCATGCAAACGTGCACGCACACACACACACATACATGCACACAAAGCCACGTCCATTAACTCACCATCCTACGCATGCCCGCTGTGGGAGCAACAGCAGCAGAAGCAAGCGTGAGTGGCGTGTCTCCACACAACGCGCGAGCTGAGCTGTGGCCGCCCCCAAACGCGGACTGGACGGCGGCAAAGATGGCACGGTGGTGTGCTAGTGTAGTGTCTTCTATGGCCTGTGGGAATCAAGCAAAATGTCGAGCAGTAAGACACGCTGAATCGGGGGCACCTGCTATGAGAATGCGTACTATCACTGCATCTTGTTGGAGGGAAAAAATACAAAAAAAGGGCGAGAAACAGTTAGGTTTCCCTATCGCTTGCATTCACACTCCGTGGCATTTTAACCCATTTGCCCACGATGAGCTTGAATAAAACGCATTTCTCTCTTCCCCTTATACTATCATGGCACACATACACTAATTACGGGCACACAAACCTGTCCTTCGTCGCTGCTGCTGCTGTCGTCCCCTCCTCCATCGTTCTTACTGCTGCTCTTCTTGCTGCTGTTAGCACGCAGGGGTGCCAAAGCACCGTTGACAGCAGCATCCATGGCGGCAGGGTGCCTGCGTTTTTAATTGTGTTTGAGATAACGTGTGTGAGCATGTGCAAATGCCTGTGTACCTAGACTGTACCAGTCAGTCTTAAGTTTGATCAGCATGTTCAGTTGCAGGTACACCCTAATTTTGTTACACAGATGGCGAGCTATGCCTGCTGCAAGATCACAGCACCTTTGCAGCTTTGGCAGCCGTCAAGACTTGTAACTTCCTTTGAACCTCCCACTACGACCGGAATATGTAGAAAAGGATTGGAATGCTGCCGGGACTTCCCGGAGTCCCGGCAGCATTCCAATCCTGAGGTTTTTTCAGAACCACCTGCTACGACCAAGATATGGAAAAAAATATTGGAAATGCTGCCTGGACTTTTACCTGAGATCAAGGGCGCGGAGAGCTAGCTGCAAGGTGGCTTGTGCCTCGGGGGTTGCTCCTGTTGTGGCCGCTGCGTGCAGCACTTGCAACGCTACACTTTGAGCTACCTACAAAGTTGGTGTGTGTATGTGCGTGTATATGATGCGTGTATAACAAGCGCATGCGTGTGTGTGCGCATGTGCGTCTTAGGAAACAATAAATGTATCCCCATCCCACTATAGTTCTAGGGACGCAGGAACATAGCCCTGAAAACGCCCCCGTGGGTGAGGGAGCGGTTGTTAGTCGCGTCCACAGCACTATTAGGTGCTGCGCACTGGTGCTTTGGGCAGCCGAAGTGAGGACGCCTGCTGCATGGAGGGGCAGTGGTTCCAGGCAAGGCGGCCCATGTCTTGTATTTAACAATGCAATCCTTGTTTATTAACTGCAAGCTGTACTTTCTCTCTCTAGGAAAAGTAATTCTTTGATGCGAGTGACCTAAGCGAGAATATATCAGCTTTATGGGAGGGCCAGCAGCTTCTGCCATGGCGGTCGTGCCTTTCCAAGACTTGTCACTATTTCAATATCAACAAATGCCAAAGTGAGGAAGCTGGCAGAAAGAGGGACAGCAGTTCCAGGCAGGGCGGCATGTGCCAGGCATTGCTTTCATTTAACGTAGCATTGCCATCATGGCTTAAATTGCCGCTTAAGAGTCAAGACGACGACGTTTATATAAGTAGAAAGCAGAGCCTGGCACAGTTTGCTTTGTCTGGACCTGACTCGTCCTCCATCCCATTGCACAAACAATGTTAAGCATGAGATGCCTGGCTTTGCCTCCCCCCCCCCCCCTCCCCTTGTGAATAAGTGTGGAGAGAGTACTGTAGCAACGGAGGGTGACCTACAATTTGTTGCTTGTAAGATGCAAATGTCGCCCGCTCAACCAGCCCCGACTACCGGGGAAGACGGCAAGGTCGGGGCAACTAGCCGGGCATAGAAAGATGCGTGTGTTTTCCTGTGGCGTGCGAGAAATCCCCGCATCAAATCAGCAGCGGCGCACCGCGCCATCAGCGGCAGAAAGTTAACACGCAGGCAAGATACGTGGCATGCAACATGGGTGGACCAGGGCTGGTGCAGTGTGAGCATGGCAATTTGATAAAGCGAGTCACCATGCTCTAGCAACAAAAACTGGTGTGCAGGTGAAATGCATGATGTGTACAGATGATGTCAGTAGTGTTGCAGGAACGCCTGTTGGTAGAGCTGTGGCGCACTACGTCGCATAAATGATACCGAGCAAGAGGGTGAGGGAGTGATGATTAGAGAAATAAGTAATGTTTGAACATCTCAAATTCAGCTGAGCACAACCACAACAAGGACACGGGCGTCATTCTTGTGATTCTTAATGGTGGGATGAGAGAAGTGAGGCAAAGGTGCACATAATCTGATGCCACAGGTGCAAACATTGATGCATCAAAATCATGATTTATTGTGACAACGGAGCTCATTCTTCTGTGCATGCTTGCTACAGCTGTGCAACACACAACAATAGCTTTGCCAGATACATCACTCTTCACAATATTTTCTGCGTGTGAGTTTGCTCAAACATCAGACTGATCTCCAGGGTTTTTCAGCAGGGCACCGGGTGGCACCATTAAGAAGACCGTCGTGAGAATTGACTACTGGTGGTGTCATCATGTGCGTGAGCGGGGGCGTGTATGTATGCAGTTGCCATTGTGGGAAGTTTGCATGGATGTCCATAGCACACACGCAAGCCGATGAAAAGAAGGTGGAGTGTAATGGCCAGAAGATGGTCGGCCATTGGGTGCTTATGCTCAGGAACATTGCAGCTACCTTCTCAGACGGAATAGTTGGGATGCAGTCATAAATATAAACCTGCAATATCTGATTATGAGTCAGGGCACAGGTGCTTTGGGGCCCATGGCACTTCATGGAATGACTTGCGTCCCATCAGCTATATCTTCAAGGCACGAGGAGAGGGCACGAGTACACATCAGACTGATCTCCAGAGATTTTCAGCAGGGCGCCGGGTGGCACCATTAAGAAGACCGTCGTGAGATTATCTACTGGTGGTGTCATCATGTGTGTACATTAAACATGGGTGCTTGAAAGTAACGCACCAGCAAGGTGAAAATGCTTGCGCACCATCACATGTAAGCTTCAGCAGCACCTGCGCTCAGACACGTCTAGGCCTGCCGTTCAAAGAGCATGCACACTAGCAGTGCATCCACCCAAAGGCAATTCGCAACAACGACACGTACACATGGTGGTGCAAGTACTGACCTGCTCGAGCAGTCCAGAGTGTATGAGCTCCAAAAGAGGGGCTTCGTAGGACTCCGCAGCACCAGATGCCACACGTGTCACGAGCGATGAAGTGACCACTCGTAGTAGGGGGCACAGGCGCACGCGGCTGGCCTCTAGGTTAGACAGCTCACTTATAAGGTGGGGTGTGGACAGCAGGGCCTGTGTGTGCGTGTGTTTTTGTGTAGTTATGACAACATAAGCAAAAAGCCTCAACCCCATACCTGGTTTGCATTGGGACCTTGTTTCAAGTTGGAAATTAATTAGACAATGTTGACACATAAGCAAAGGAAAAGGATTGTCCTGCCGTCTTAGTATTGCGTACAGCACAGAAGTGGCTGCAACAAAGTGGTTACGACATGTCGATTTAGCAAATGGGAAAATCCCACCCAGGGCGCATGGAAAAGCACGCCAGGTCCCTTTGTTTGCATAGCAGTCTTTTGAAGATAACTAACATTTACAGAGTAATTGTCCTGCCGTCTTAGTATTGCGTACAGCACAGAAGTGGCTGCAACAAAGTGGTTACGACATGTCGATTTAGCAAACGGGAAAATCCCACCCAGGGCGCATGGAAAAGCACGCCAGGTCCCTTTGTTTGCATGTGCGAAGCTGCTGTCGCATAGCTCAAAACATCCGCTTGTTCTATTAAACATGACCAAGTACCTGGTCAGGAACGCACTGTGTTCATGTTTGATAAGACACAGGGGCGGAGTTCTTATCCCTGGTTAAATTTTAAGAAAGGGACCTACCTGAATGTAGCTCACAGCAATGTGTATCATTCACTCTGCTTAATGAGAAATGCCAACAACACCCACGTCATTCACATATGACAAGCGGACGCCGACGACACGCACCTTCAGGGCTTTTTCAGGCAATGTAGCCAGCTGGGGCTGTGTGGCAGCGACTTGTGCTAGCAGCAAGAGCACGGGCCGCACGGTGTCGGGTGCGTGCTCAATATTACGGAGGGTGGAGTTGACGACGGCTACAGGTGGGAGGTGCGAGTAGGGGTGTGAGAAACAGTGCGTGCAGGGGTGTGCGACATGGTGCGTGCAGGGTGTATGACATGGTGCACGCAGGCGTGCAACACACGTATACATGCTAACAAAGTATGATGTGACACGCAACAGAAACAGCACAACAGAAACAGCACGCTCAGAATTATGAAATCAACATAACGGAGGAGCCTGCAATGGCTGTTAACAGAAGGAGTGCGTAGAGGAACGAATTGTAGAGCAAGGCTGAAAGGGATGGCGGGTCAGGCAATTTTAAGCACCTCAGGCAAGTTTAAGCACCTCAGCCAATTCTACAAAGGATTCAAATGCACCACAGCATTTGCTTAGGGTCCTGGGACCTGCTACCTCCATGGTGTGGTCTCACTAGGTACCATGTCTATATTCCCAGCAAAAAAATACACGCACACATACACACACAAACATGCACACACACACTTCCTCACCTTTCACAAAGTCCTTCCCAAGCGTGGCTCTGCTGCACAGCTCCGCCACCATGATGAGGGTGGCTGCCTGGTAGTCCCTTGAGGCACCCTTTTCCAGGCCGGAGCTGATGAAAGGCAGCAAGCGAGACAGGAAGCTTTCATCCACGACCTATAAATAGTCAGACATGTGGGGGTCGAAGTAAGGCCTTGTAGCTGTGCTCATGGCACCTGTTGTATGGTGTCGGTGCGTGTCAGGTAGTTTAAAAACAAACGTGTTGCGCTGTGGTCATAGGGTTTTGTGGGTTTATGAATTTCGAGATGCAAAGTTGTGATAGTTGGGCGCAGCAAGAGGAAGAAATGTCCATGGATAAGTCTCAGGTTGAGTGAGCACCAACCCTTATATTGAATTAGGTTGAGTGAGCACCAACCCTTATATTGAATAATAGAACGCAAGTAACAGTGCTCCACTACACCCAAACCCTTGGAGGTAAGGCACATAAGTAAATTGTATTCAGCAGCTGAAACCATACGCATACACAAACACACACACACACCTGCACAGCTGCGACGATCTCACACATGGTGACCGCATAGAAGGACAGGAAGGAGGAGCAGCGAGATTTCCGTCCCCCTAGCTTGCGAGCACCCTGCGTCCACGAATTGACACAAATGGCATTTTTATAATCGGCAATAGAATACTTACATTGCTACCCTAATGGGGGAAACTAGGTTTTTAATCATTGCACACATAAACACAAAACAAATAACAGCAGGAACTGGGAGGATGCAAGAAGCGCTCACGCAGAATATCCATACACAATTAACAGCCATTACCTGGCAAAGCACATGAGGGCTGAGCAGGCAAGCACACTTTCACACATTATCACACATTATCACACACACACACAATCAACAGCTGCGGACTTGCCTGGCAAAGGAACTGAAGCACACGAGGATCGTGCGCGCAGCGAGCGACCATAATTTCACGTGGAAGGGAGGCCCCAGAGGACTGAGCAGGTACTAGCCACGACCACAGGCCTCGGCTGGGGTCCAGGGGCAGCACCTGCAAAGGTGTTTGTTGGAGTAGGTTTATGTGATGGATAATAAAGTTGGACATCACTGCACAAACAGTAAGAGCTGAGCAGGGGGGAGGGGCTGAAGATGTGGGGCACTCGTGCGTTTGTGAGTGTGCGTATGTGTGCATGCGTGTGTGTGCCCATTTGGGAACGAGGGGGAAAGGGGGGGGGGCAGAGGGTCAAAAATCATGTGAAGCGAAGTGAAAGAGCAGTACACATCATGTTAAAATCAGGTCAGCACGAGCAGAAGATTACATCTGAACCATGGCAAATTACCTGGAGCAACCGCACAAATTCGTTGGTGCCATGGTAGGGCAGAGCAGCCAGCATGAGAGAGTCAATGTTGTGCTCATTGGCCCTGGCGAAGGGAAGAGACAAGGGAGGGGGATGGTAAGAGCAAATAATTAGGATGGAATCAGGATTACAGGCAGGCAGCACCCTACTAGGCAACACCCTACTGCCAGACAGGCAGCACCCTAAGGTGCTGCACAGCAATGAGTAAGCTACAGTGCCCTTGCGAGTGCACGGCTCCTTACTGCCTCTGCTTTCGTTTTTTGCATTTCTAGCTGGAGGGCTCGCAAGAATTATAAGATCTTTGTTATACAGGATGAATCGGGCACTACCACATAACACTTGCTTACATCTCCTCATTTTCCATTCTCTGCTGTGCTGAAGCATTGTTGAAGACAAGAACAAGCGTTTTTGATTAAAATGTCAGCCCAAATACCCTCCTCTTCCCTTAGCTCTGGTGCAAGATTATTTGGACATGACGAAGGCCTGGCTCACACATTCCTTCAGACTTCCAGAGTTGAGCTTCAGACAGACTCAATTACAACTCACTTGAACCGCCTGATGAGGTATTCCAGGGCCTGGAATGCCGCAGGCAAGATGAAGTGCTGTGTCAGGAGGCAGCAGAACTCCTCAATAGCTGCATCCAAACGGGCCACCACTTCTGGAGGCTGCTGGTCACGGTTCACAGAGGCAGCCACACGGGAGAACAGAGGCTCGCGCACAGCTGCATAGCGTGGCTCAAGGAGTACGAGCTCCTCAAACCCTGTGTGTGGTACAGTGAATTGAGCCTGAGGCAGGGCTGAGGGAAGGGAAGGGAGGAGGCCATGCAGAAGAGTATTACCATGCATGTTCATGCATGTTGCGCTTGGCTGTTCGGATCGAAGGATCAGGCAGTGCACAATCAGCCATGTGCGTGCCCCTGTGCACAGAGGTGGAGGAGGCAACGACAGAGATGGATGAGAAGCGGCGCGGTTCTCGAGCCGTCAGGTCATGCCAAAATTTGCAGAGCCGCCCACTCCTGTGTGTTTCCGATGGGGGCACCCACCCCCTTTCCTACACTCTTCCCCCACTAGTGCGGTACAACAACGACAAGCCCATCCTTCTACTTTGCTCGTCTTGGCGAGATGAGAACCCGCTCGCACAGTTGCGCAATTGCGTTTTGCATACCTGTGCACCCCAACTCCCACACATCGCTGGCCGCAACGGAAGCAGCGCGCGCCCAGTCCCAAATCAAGGAGGGCTTGCCCTTTGCGGGAGCAGCTTTTCTCCCCTGGCCTGGGTGGACAGTCAAGCCCAGGGCTGCTTTCAGCGTCGTAGCCATGGTAGGCTATCTTTGACAAAATATCATTTAGATTTTTGTGAGAATTTCAGTAGAATATGGGGAAAAAGGCGTCTTTTTAACTTTTGAAGATGATGCTGAATAAACTTCAGGGCAAGCCTGCTAGTCTTTTGAGGTCTCGGAGGTGAAGTTCGCTGGCAGACACGCGCGCGCGCACACACACACACACACACACACACGCACGCACGCATGCACGCACACATGCACGCACGCACGCACTCACGCACGCACGCACACACACACACACACACGCACGCACACACACACACACGCTCACGTACGCACGCACGCGCGCACGCACACACACACACACGCACACGCACGCGCACGCGCGCACACACACTCACACGTGCACACACACTGGCACAAGCACACGCACACACACAACACACACACGCACACACACATAACACGCTCGCACTAACACACACACATACGCACACACACGGTCATTCATACATAAACACACACACAGGGGGTGGCATCAAGCGCGTCTCGCCGTGTCTACCCGGGCTGCTGCTGCTGCCCCGACCACGGCCGCCCCTGTTGAGGCTTCTCAAGTTTGGTCTCAGTTCGCTGACCGTGTGTCGGGTGGGTCAACAGTAGTTTCAGCGCAAGATCATCTTTTTTGGATAGCATTGCCATTGCCTAAATGGATTATGGACTACCGCTACAATGTGCTGCTTTCTGCTTGCTGCCAAATGTCCAGAGAATTGAAACGCAATCAAAATACACTTGAGCTTGGGTTTAACTCCCACCCATCGTTCATCGTGTGGTAGTGATTGTCCAGTTATACTTTAGCAGGATGATGAAAAGGTGCACAACAAGGGATTGAGTGGAATGGGTTATCCCATTCCTCAATCCAAAGGCTCCCCCCTTCTCTCGTCTGCAGCAGAGATGCAATACGCGCACATACATTTCAGCGTCACGTGCAAAAGAGAGGTGCATTTTAGCCTCTGTGAGTCTATCAGGCAAAGACTAGGATAACAAAAGGTGTGGAGTGCGCTTGCTCGGGCCGCCTACCAGGCAAAGTAAGAAACAGATAATTAACAAAACACATACCGTACGTACATGTACTCACCACTAACTCCCAAAAAAATTAATAAATTATTAGAATAATTTGATACCACCACCCCCAAATCCACGTAAAATCCCTGCAAGATCTGAAAGACTCAAAAAAGTTAGCTAGGGGCGGTGATGTTCTTTACGTACGGTACCTAGGGAAAACATAGTACACAAAGCTTTCCTCTGCAATACCAATGCGCAACAGGAGAATGGGAGGGAGCAACCGCCTCCTTCAACCCTCAAGATGGCACGCCAATCCCCCTGGACCCCTACTATGTGCCTCAGGTTCGTTGTGCTTGAATCTACGTATTAGGTTTTGCCAGGGCCGTTAATAATATGCAGAATCACTATATCTTTGGCCGGGCGATCTCCAAATATGATTTCACATACGGCGTACCTACATGCATGGTTTTGGTCAACCCTGAATGCACTGCTTCGTCCTGCGAGCCAGAGAGTTTACCGTTAATTTCTCATGGGTTGAAAGGAGTGGGTATAAAATTACTAATCTGGTTAATTGACGCTACAAGTTGTAGTCAAAGGTAGGGGTCGGTTTATCAGCGGCTGCGTGAGTGATAAACGGTACAAAACAAAATGTGTTGATGTGACGAGAAGGCGTCACTTATTTTTTGCCCGCGTTTGCCAGTCATCTGTGTCAGTGGCGAGCTCTTTTCCCTGGAATAAACCAAGTACAATATCAACTCAAGATCATTCAGTCAATTACGCTGCCAAATATGTCCATACCAGAGGCACCCTTTACTATTATTAACTCTCATCATGAGCCGGTTCCAGGTCAAGCCTGCTGACCCTTGTCCCTATTGACTTTTTTCCCCCTTTGCGGTGGAGGAGTTTCACAGTACCCGGTACCAAAGTGGCTCCTTTTCCCTTATCAATGTGGGGAATGATTTTCAATGCCTGTGCAGGTTTCTTTCCTAGATTCTTGTAGATTTGAGTACAAGCTTAAGCACCTTTACTGCCACTCAGTATGATCGCCTGAACAATGATATCATGTATCCATCAAGCGCAGCAGCACCAGCTACAAGCAAGCAAAAAATGAACTGCCAAAGAATTGCACACACTTTCAATTTGGAAATATATGCACAGGCGTTCCGTGACTGGGGGCTTGAGTTGACAGATTGGCAAACGACCTGCTCCTCTTTGGGAAAGAAGGACGTGCGCGGCTCTCTGAACAACATCTGCCGATGCATGATGCCCACAGGTATGTGGGTGTGTGCGTGTTTTGTGTAAATATGTGTGTGTGTGCGCGCGCTTGCGTGTGTTGCCGAGGGTGTGTATGTGCGTGACCATGGGCCAAGACATAAAAAGACTTGGGCACCTGTACTACGATGATGATGCAGTTGCTGATTTTGGTTCAACCAAAGGGGTATGATGCAGGCGCTCATACACATCTTTCTTTGGTCACACTGATGTGTTGCATTTCTCAAGTGTGCATATCTGCAGTTGGGTGTCAAGCAAATGCTGTGTATATATGATTGCATTTTGCTGTTGCAGCACATGTAGCAGGTGTTGCTAATTCTTGCATAAGCTTGTCACGATTGTTTGTGTCTGTCTGCCGCTGGGTGTCGAGCAGGAGCTGCTGCAATACTCTTACGCGCCCGCTTTAATTTTGAGCATGTGCAGATGGGTGTGAAGCAGACACTGTCGCAGACTCTCGTTACTGTTTCTCATATGCATGTGTGTCATTGTCTTTCGTAATGCACTCTGTTGCATGCCTGCAGCCTAGAGTGAAGAACACCATGTGCGTCACGTTGTGCAAAAAGATTTACGTCATGTTGTGTGAACGCATCTGCAGTTGGGTGTGAAGCAGATGCTGTGGCATTCACAGAGGAAGCTGGGGCTATGGAGGAAGCAGTGGTGACTGTGACTCCTGACGGAGCTTACGTTGCAGGTAATTCACAGGGTGTATCCTTTTTTATTTGCTGCATGCGAGATACAATCAAGTTGCAAGCGCTGCATTTGTGGGCTTATGTTTTTGCTTGGTTCATGCAATGACGGCAACCCTGGTGTCTTTCAAACCGGGAAAGTATTGCTTTGCTCTCTAATGTGAGTACAGGCACAAACACAGGAATGCAGAGTTACAATGGGTCACTCTGGGTTGCAATGGTTACAATTACGATGGTTACAATGGGTCACGATTACAAATACAATAGGTTTTGGATGTTGGCCAGGTGCAAGTTGCCTTTTCTGCCTAGTGAGCTAAAGCGTGGCTTCTGCTTTGGGTGTGGCTTTAAATCACATACCTGCCCACCTCGTAATTCCCCTTTGATTGCATGTGTCCTCTCACACAACAGTGTCTTGCTGCTCTACCTGGACCACGTCCTATTCCTATCCCAGCCTCTTTTGTGCATACGCATACAAACAGGCACATGCACACACGCTCACTGCACACACGCACTCACAAACACACAAATAAGCACACAAACATGAATACTCTCACACAGGTCCATTACAGCTAGACGTGGAAGACGGCAGGGCCAGGCTGGAGTTCTGTGTGCCCCTTGCTCCTGCTTCAGCAACGACAGGGTCCTCAGCAGCGGCAGAACAAGAAGGGCAACAACAGCCCAGAGAGCGTGTGCGTGTAGTGCATAGGCTGCAGGTGAGGGTAGTGCATAGGCTGCAGGTAGTGTATAGTCAGTCCAGGGATAGTCAGTCCAGGGAGTGTGTGCGTGTAGTGTATAGGCTGCAGGTGAGAGTAGTGCATAGGCTGCAGGTGAGGGGGGAGAGTGTGTGTGGCGTGCGAAGCCTGCAGTGGTCCTATGATTAGGATGTGTGTGCTGCAGGTGAGAGAGGGGGGGTAGGGCTTTGGGTTGATGTTGGGGTGAGGCCCGTTCCACTATGGCCTCCTATTCTTCAACACTCATTCTTGACACTAGGCAGCCTGGAAGTAGGTTGCTTTATAACAGTTAAATCAGCATGCCTGTACTTATATGTGGTATTTTTATTATTTTACCTACGAAATCACCCCCGCAACCTTTGGCACCGAGCTTAGTCCACAGGGCTGCTTCTCTTTGTATACGATTGCATGATGTATTCGGGGTTGCACGCTGAATGCGGGCTGCTTCTATTTCATATGCAATTGCACACACGATGTATTCGTAGCTGCACGTTGCAGAGCGGGTCTTCCTGCATTGCTGTATTTTGTATTTTCCACATATGCCACCTGGCAGCTGAAAACTGTTTGTGTGGTTGCTTTTATTTCATATGCAATTGCACGATGTACTCCTGGTTGCATGTTGAAGGTTGGGTCTTCATGCATTGTTATTTTTCCTACATACCAGCTAGCAGAGCGAGCGGCAGGAGCTGGAATTGCATTGTTGGTTCTTATCACACGCGGTCGCACTTTGCCAATGCCGATATCCCTGCACTTTTATTTCCTTGCAGGTCAATTGGCAGAGCAAGCAGTGGGAACTGAGCCGTGTTGAGGTGCACAAGGAGCGCTACGATGGGCCTTATAAGGGGCAGATGGACCTGTGTGGGTGCGGTGGAGGCATGCCAGTGAGTGTCGGTCATGGCAGTGCGATGTTATGTGGTCTAGAAGGTGCTTAAGGAGCGCTTTGATGGGGCCTACAAGGGGCAAATAGACGTGTGTGGGTGCGGTGGAGGCATGCCAGTAAGTGTCGGTCATGGCAGTGCGATGTTATGTGGTCTAAAAGTTGCTTAAGAAGCGCTTTGATGGGGCCTACAAGGGGCAAATAGACTTATGTGGACGCGGTGCAGGCATGCCAGTGAGTCGCCCTGCAAGGGGCAGATAAATATGTGTGGATGTGGTAGAGGAATGCCAGCTAGTTTTGGTCATGCTAGTGCAATGTTGTGATGTTACTTGGTTTTAGGACTTGCTGGGCGCAGCAGGACGCAAGCAAAGAAAAAAAGGGTGTGATCCAGCGTTGAGGTTGTTCTATTGGTTTGCAAGACATTCGATGCACTTGCCTTGCCATCACTAGCTCCCCCTGGGTCTGCAGAGAGTAAAATATATTTAATCAAGATAATACAGGCGGTGAAATAATATAGCCGTTTTCATGTCAACCTAGGACATGAGCCCCCTCAGGTCTGAAAACTCTAAAACAAGGAGCAGAAAACAGAGTGGTTAAAATCGTTTTTGCAAAGGTCTGCGCGATCCTCACTTTTTTGAGGATTTTGCAGTACCTGGGCTCAAGCTTACAAGGTGGCTCCTTTGTAATTTATGTGCTTGCTGGGAATGAAAGCATGTGTCGTCTTCTGTCATTTTTATTTGCCGGCCTCCTTTTTCAAATTAAGTGCATTTTGAATCCACTGCTTTGTTACGATTTATGTTGCATCGTCACCCGTTGCTGCTTGGCCCTAGCAGCCTACACAACCTGTAAAAACAGGTTGGGCAGCTGCTAAACGTGCTGTCCACCTCTGTGTTATATAGGGTTGGCCAGAACCGCATATGCACACCGTTTATGACCGTATGTATGGTAATTTCCCTGCTAAAAGTACCGTTTATACACCATATATGTGTATGTATGTGTGGCTTTGGCCATCCCTAGTGTTATGCATGTTGTTTGCACCTGCATGCTCATGTCTGCAGTCCACTTTTTGTATTTGTCAATGTCATAGAAGGCTACCATATTTCAGAAGGTCACCATGTCTCTGAAGGTCACCATGTCTCAGAAGGTTGCCATGTCTCAGAAGATTACCAATCCATTGGCTTTGTTGTTTTGCTGCACAGGTGTTCTCCAAGACACAAGTGGCGTCAGAAGAACGAGCAAAGAGCGCTCAAGCCTGGCCGCAGTCTAACCTATGGTCATACAAAATGGATGCCAGTGGTGCTCCTCAGCTGTCACAGTCACTTCCTACCAGGTATTTACTTTACGAGGTTGCGCTCCTCCTCTCTGTGCATTATTGTTTGCACCTGCATCACATGCACGCACACGCACATACGTAAACACCTTTGCACACACACACACACACACACACACACAGCCCACAAGCCATTCAAATGCAAGATGGTCCAGGATCAACGTGCACCCTCCTACCGTTGGGCATAGTCCTTCACAGTCGAGTGGGTGGAGCCAAAGGTGACCTTGATCTGCAGGTTACCGTGGCGGTCGGAGAATCAGAGAACAGGACGTCCTTGTGTAGTTACTCAGACAACCGTTTGCAGCGGACAGTGATGGGTACGAGTCGAGCTTCTGCCTAAGATGGGCAATTTACGAAGGGCTTACACAAGAAGGGGGGTGACAACAGCTACTGCATAACTGCACAACAGCTTGGCTCTTTTCATTGATTCGATTTGTTTTCCTCTGTTGCTTTATTGGTTGTTGTGCTGAGTCAAATAGTTTGCAGTGACAGTGATTTGCTACATGTTGTTTGAGCATGCCCTTGGTGTCTTGCGCCAAGTACGGTTCAAATGCACACCAGATATGCATGAATGAGCTGGCTTGTAAAATGCTCTTCAAGGTTTACAAGGTATACAAATTAAGCCATTGGTCAAAACGTGTGACTGCTAGGCTGCGTATGTTAAACGTGTAAAACCTGCGATAATTGTTGTTGTAGCTCCAGACTTGTAGCACCTACAAAAAAAAACCTAGAAAGGGGAAAAGGCACAACGTTGTTTGTGACATTGCAACACTGAATAAAATCAGTTAACAATCAAGCATCTGCCAGGACCAACCGACCGCATTAAATTAAAGAGGGGGAAACATCTGTGAGTTTTGGGCACGTAAAAGAAACATAAATCTATTACACTGAGGATACCAAGAATGAGGGAGGCAAATAACATTATATATAAACTCATGTGTGAGGAGCAGCACATGCACAACGAGAGGGTCCGGAACATCAAACATGGTCTGCTTCATAACCCTTTTGCTGCGGGCCCTGCTGCTAGATGAACTCTGAACCAACACTTGCCTGGCTAAGACTGTTGGCTAAGACTGTTAATTAATCGGGTATAAAGAGCACATTGAAATCAGATATTAAGCAATTTAGTGGGAAAATCCATTTGGGAACGGTTCTACTTTCAGCTGTTTCAGGAATCTGGAAATTTTGCATGGTCATCCGTTCGTTGCTGCCTATATCTTTGAAGACAATGCATGATCCAAAGGAGCCTATCTTGCTGATAGCCTTAAAGGTCATGCGGCATGTTAAGTTGTGTCTTTCGGTGATCATGTTCCTTATTTGCGTGTGTTGGCACCCAGAAAGGATGTGCAGGGCATTGTCTACTTGTGGGCAGAGGGAGCAAGTTTGACTTGTTGAGAGTTTGAACAATACCGCATGTTTTTGATTATATAGGGTGCCTGTTCTGTATTTCAAAATGATACATTTGGTCTTGGTCTTAAAGGGGACATCGGATGATGTTAGGTAAGCATTGCTAGTGGCTCCATTGGCAGTGCCGTCCTTTATGAGGGGCTGGTAGTACGTATGGTAGTTGGGCGTCACGGTGGTTTGGTAGGTACCAAAGAAGCTTTGGGGGAGGAGAATGAGCCATGTTTGTTGTATGGGTACATGCTTCTTTAATTTGCCAAGACCATCGAGTTGCTTTGTGATTTGAGGAAACACTTTTTTTCTTTCTGTTTACACCTTTTTTTGAGGACTTTTCAACAGCCCAACCCTTTTTGCTGCAACAGGTCAACAACCAACTTGTTCATGATTTCTTTTCTCAGCAGAACAATAGACTTTCTTCTTCTTTCTGAGCTTATGGATTTATTTGTGGCTGGCCGAGACCAGTCAGCAGCCGATCAGCCAAACAACCTGGCTGAAGGTCACCCCCAATTGTAACCATTGTAACCATTATTTGTGGCTGGCCGAGACCAGTCAGCAGCCGATCAGCCAAACAACCTGGCTGAAGGTCACCCCCCATTGTAACCATTGTAACCATTGTTGTATGGGTATGATTATGGATTTGTGTTTGGCTTTCTATGTCTTCTTTTGCAAGCCAGTGGATGTTGTAGAAGGGATTTCCCTCAGGGCCTGCTGTTTTGATGAAGGTGTCTGCAAGGTCGGAGTAGGTGGTGGCTGACTTTTTAGCAAGGGCGCCGGCATGCTCATTACCAATAATACCGGCATGGGACTTTACTTTGAAGGGGTGGATGGGCGATGGTGATTGGCGTAATAGTCAGTCCAGCTTAGTTGATGTGCCACGACAGTGATTTGATCAGAAATCTAACCCAGTCAATTAAGCTTATAACTTCTCAAGCGCCTTGAGATTACCAAACAAAGTCGCATGTCAGTCACATTTCAATACCAGTCAATCAAATTTAGATTGCAAGTCAAAGGAGGAAAATGTTTTGAGCATTGCACAAAATAGAAGATGAATATTGTAGCTACATTCATTCAAAGGGCCACATCCCATGACCCTCGTGTTGCACATCAATACGCCCAAGAAAACCGAGGATTTAATAATAATGCTAGAGACTAGAGATAGAATGCGAAGTGAGAAAATGAAGGACCATGAAGACGTGTGCAAAGCAAAAGAATTCCAAGACGAAAAATTGCTGATTGACAATAACATTGTCATAGAGATTGTATAAAGAGAAAATAACGCAGATAGTGTAAATGCTACTGGCATTAATCAGGAAATACTGGCATAGATCGGGAAAGAATAAAATTGGTGTTCTGCAACACCCACTTAATGCAGAGACACACAACGTCCCATCAGGAGAACAAAAGAGGAGAAGCATTCTTAGAGTGCACAGTAATAAATAGCAAAGGTGGCTGAAAGCTAAAAGTAAAAACAGAGGCAAATTATAGTACAGTTCGTATTCTTTCTCGGTAAAATTTACTATTTGTTTCAGCACTACACAGACAAGAAATTGATGTCCTCTCTTTTGTGGTTGAAGTCAGGCTGAAAGCACACAATTTTCACTACTATGCGGCCTTATGCTCGGCACGCACTATATAAAAGAGCACAACACATATACAGCCATGGGAGAACGACCCACTTTACAATAGTTGGCAAAGGTGCAGCTGCAGCATTTTCTTGCACAGGTGCGATCAATGCAGGTGGGCAACCCGGTGAGGCTCAAAAATTGCAGGTGATTTATTCAGCTCCCAGCACACTTCCTGGGAGGCAACCCACATGGGCTCAGGTCCACCTATCAGTACTGGGATAAGATCGCAGCACGTAGCCTCTAATTTTACTGCTCCTGTTTGCGTGTGGATGTGTGTACAATTGTAATGTGTGTATACATGCGTGCAATGGTGCGTGTACATGTTCACGTGCTGCGCCCTTGACAACAACATGCTGCAATCAGCATCTCTAAAATCTAGTCCACTGCCAAAAGTTAACGTGTCACGCACGTGCACATTGAAACACACACAAACACACCTGAATTTCCAGCAAAGCTACCGGGTGGATGAGCAGAGGGGGAGGAAATGTGTGCTACAGGCAGCTCGCTGCTTCTTTGCAGGGTTGCTGTTGCCTCAGGATTGCCGTGCTGCTGCTGGATGGCTTTCAGGAGCACGCCAAGTGCAGGCCGACCTCTGCAAATCTTGACCCTGTGAAATATGAACATTGTTTGTGTGTGTGTGAGTATAGTGTAAGCATTAGGAGGCTCTGTCAGATGCGTGCGGCAAGGAGTGTGCAGGAATCAAGACAAAGAAACCAAAAAGCCACTGCACGTCACCGTATTACGATTTGTTAAGGTCAAAAAGGAGTGTACTGGAGTATGTCAAAGGAAATGTAGGCAACCTGCTCGCCGCCTTGTATTTAAATTGCGATTTCCCCTTGAACCATTATACAAACAAATGCACCACTAACGCTCGGCTGAAGGCTGTAAAGAAAAACAAACGATGCCAAAACTGGAAATTGTAATTCTCATCCTGGTGACTCGGGTCACGTGGGAGCAGTCCAGGCGCCGAAGCCCTTAATTACAAACTATAGATGCGCAAGACAGATGCTGTTACCAAGAGAGTGTGCTATGCTTGTATGAATTACTTGAAGGTGCAAGCATGAAAATATGTCAAACAAACCTCTTGCCCCTCGGCTTTGAATCCCATTCCAACTCATAGCCAGGCAGCACACGGATGCCCCTCTGTGCTGCTTCGATCTCTTGTGGCTCGTCAGCACCCCTCGTATCTTCAGCACTGCCCGGATTGTCGATGCGGCATTGCAGCAGCAATGGCTGTTGTAGGGCAGAATCCTGCAATTTGATTGCGCCAGTTTTATGCGCCAAGCTTGGTATGGCAAGGAGGGAGTTTGGGGTGCCAATGTGGTGACTCAAGATTCTAGTACCTAGCAATCTACGTGACTCCTTTTCCCAACATACTACTATGTTTTGTGCTCCTTGGACGTCTCAATCTTGACGCTTGCCATCTGCTTCTCCGCACGTTATGAAAAGCATACGCCAACTATGATCTGCTCTTATACCTTAAATTCAAGTTATTTGACTTATCAACCTATGCTGTTTGCCAGCAAAATGAAGCACAAAGGAAGCAATAGGCAGGGTTTTGCTCAGTGCGATGCACCAACACACCATGCAACACAGACCACGTAGCCACTTCATCAACTGTCGTGGTAGTGGAAGAAAGCACAGGAGAAGAGCAGGAGGTACAGCAGCTCCCACATAGATCAGCACAAACAGCAGGGCGCCGCTCTGCAGCAAAAAGCAGGTCACCATGTGTAGTTGGTAAGAAAATGAGGCTGTCACGACAAGTCGCGGTGCCTGCATAAATATAGTTTTCAGGGTTGAGCTACGTTGGCTGAATGCTTGGTTCAGATAGTAATTTGATCTGATAGGAGGAGGTGGATGAGGGCTAGCACATGAGATGAGCGATCAAAGGCAGGCACACTGAGATGGAGGCAAGGCAGTGCAAGATTGGAAAAAACGACAGGATCATCTGGAAAGCTGTTGTGATGCAGCTGCACCAAGCAGTTTGATTATAATTAGAGCGCCAAGGCGTTTTCCTTGTAAGTAAAAGCCTTATTCCTACAAGGAAAACGCTTGGAGCAATGTAGGGAGCTTTAAGCATGTAAGAAGACGTGCAGTCAGTGAGACAACTTTACTGCAACAAATTCAGTCTGCTCATTGCATGCTACTCCATAAAGCAGTGTGCATACCAAGGCAGGTCCGTGGTAGCCAGCAGCAGAAAACTCCCTCAAGGCGACAGGAGCAAGCTGCATGAGTGCCACGTACACACAAGCAAATGCGAGGCTTGCGCAGGCAAAGAACAGCAGGGGCTGGCGGCTGGGGGGGGATTGAAGCCTGTGCCGGCAAAGTAGCGAGTCCAGGGACACAAGTGAGTTACACGAGCGAGTTCACATTGGGGGAAGGCAGATTTGTGACTCCAAAAGAAGTAAAGCGTGAATGTCACAATAGATTTGTGTAAAAATCCTGGCTTTTAGTGGAAGTTACTCTCCAGAGCTACTACCTATCTTTGTAATAGCTATTTATTGTTCTGGTGTTTGCAAAATACTTATTGTCAATAAAACACCACAATAAAACTGCTTCAAATCTGGTACTGTTATGCAAATGTCAAGTGAGTTACAACACATACGTAGCATGTCATCTCAGGTTTTTCCAATGCCATATTCCACCCACCAAGGCACGCTGCATCCTTTGACCGCTTGCTCCCTGCAACTTGATGGCGCTGGAAGGCCAAGGTCCACACCATCAGCTGTGGGAACACAAGCAGTGGTGCTGCTGCCCCCCCGCTGGTATCGGACGTTTGTAGGGTCACACTTGCTGCAGGCTTTGCTGCTGCTGCTGCTACTTCTGATACTACTGCCTACAGGAGCACACTTGCTGCCGTCCTTGCTGCTGTGGATACTGGGAGTCAAGGCAACGGAGCCTTGGGGGGGTGGGGCTAGGATTGAGGGTCGCAGGATGCACTGCCCTGCTTCTGCACAGGAGGCACATTTTTCTTCAGCC
>Ga0307963_1000476_pt1 | contig 26740 bp, 28 predicted proteins | sample OrgLakmetagen594_FD_201829 | JGI IMG/M metagenome (GOLD analysis project Ga0307963, IMG submission 201829) | Saline water microbial communities from Organic Lake, Antarctica - #594 | ecosystem: Environmental > Aquatic > Non-marine Saline and Alkaline > Saline | place: Antarctica: Organic Lake... | reverse complement strand
TCTGTGTGGTCAGTGTCTGTGTGGTCAGTGTCTGTGTGGTCAGTGTCTGTGTGGTCAGTGTCTGTGTGGTCAGTGTCTGTGTGGTCAGTGTCTGTGTGGTCAGTGTCTGTGTGGTCAGTGTCTGTGTCTGTGGTCAGTGTCTGTGTGGTCAGTGTCTGTGTGGTCAGTGTCTGTGTCTCTGGTCAGTGTCTGTGTCTGTGGTCAGTGTCTGTTGTCAGTGTCTGTGTGGTCAGTGTCTGTGTGGTCAGTGTCTGTGTGGTCTGTGTCTGTGTGGTCAGTGTCTGTGTCTGAGGTCAGTGTCTGTGTGGTCAGTGTGTGTGGTCAGTGTCTGTGTGGTCAGTGTGTGTGGTCAGTGTCTGTGTGGTCAGTTTCTGTGTGGTCAGTGTCTGTGGTCGAGCTTGCCAGACGTTGCCCTACCCAGCTTTGCACTGTGCCCCTGCCAGAGGCTTTTTACTTTTTTGGGGAGATGCGAGTTCTATTTCCTCGGCGGAAGGCTTGGTGTTCTGATCGGCAAATTCTTGTTCGTAGGCAGTGTCAATGGTGACTGAGTCGGCTCCCTCGTTTTACATCACGGCTACTTTGCCTCGACTGCCTGACTACGTGATCCCTGAGAGCTGAGAAGCTGCCCTGTGGGGCTTTGCTCTGGTTGCCAAAGATGGCCAGTGATGTCACTGCAACACTATCACTGCAACACTATCACTGCAACACCATCACTGCAACACCATCACTGCAACACCATCACCGCAACACCATCACCGCAACACCATCACTGCAACACCATCACCGCAACACCATCACTGCAACACCATCACTGCAACACCATCACTGCAACACCATCACCGCAACACCATCACTGCAACACCATCACTGCAACACCATCACTGCAACACCATCACCGCAACACCATCACCGCAACACCATCACTGCAACACCATCACTGCAACGATGTGAACAGCTGTCTGTACCTCATTGTCAAAGAAAGGCGCTTGCAGTTCAGTGCCACGTACTGCGAAACCTATCTAAAGCACTCTGTTATGTTCCCTCCGTTTTTCCATTGGTTTGAAGTCGGTAGGTACTCTCTCAATGATGCTTGCATGATAATCAGTTTAAAACACCCGCATGGCGCTTTTATTGAACTACAAAACAGTAAATGCATCTTGCAGCCCACTGGCATTGCATGTGATGAGGCTTGCCACATCTACTTGATATACAAAACCGTGTATTCAGGATGCGCAAAGGTTGGTCAAGCAGAGGGTTAGCCGGAGTTGTATAGATGCACCAGAACATGATATACAAACTATACGATGTAGGCAGGATTTTTGAGCCAGAAAACCTTCCAGACATCGTATAGTTTGTACATCATATGCTGGTGCATTCATTCCGGCCTACCTCACGCTTATATAAATCTCATGTTCGATTACCTCTGGTTCAGCTTCCTCCTCCCCCCCCCCACACACACACACTCACACACACACACACACACACTTCACTGGTCAACGTGTCACGTTTTAACACATGTTTTGTACGACTAACAGCACGTGTACAATGGGTGGACAGGAAGGTCACACAACAGGCCTTGCACTAGCCCCTGTTCCATTGACCAACACGTGACTTGCCATGATGCTAGCGCTAGTCACATATCCGGCCCTTTCCCACTCCGTTCCCTTCCACACGCGCGCGCGCACACACACACACACACACACACACACACACACACACACACACATACACACACACACACACAGGATAACTCGGGAGGAAGGCCTGCGCGGCCTGTACAGCGGTCTAGCCCCGTCCCTCTTTGGCATTCTCCATGTGGCCATCCAGTTTCCCTTGTACGAGTTTTCAAAGGTAAGTCTCTCTCTTGCGTTCGGATTATAATCCTTGCAGTATCCAGTTCTCCTGGTACAAGTCCTTACAGGTGTGTGACGTGGTTAGTCTGTGTTTGGATTTACAAGGGTTGCAGTGTTCAGTGCCTTTGATATGAGTCCTCAATGTTGCGTGATGTGTGATGTTGCCATCCAGCTCCCCTATGAGTTCTCAGAGAAATGTGGTGTGGCCTCTCAATATATTACACTTTCTGCGTTCTCGTCTAGTGTTTGGTGTTGTGTTCCAGCTTTCTCATGAATGAGTTCCTAATGAGTGTGTAATGTCGTCATCCAGCACTTTTTGCCCGAGTTTCTCTGTTCGATTCTCAGCTCAGTTGCCGATGTAAGAAGTCTTATTGGCTCGTGCATGTGCGAATGCTATGGGCCTAAGGCTGAAATAGACAGTGGTTGGACTTTGACATCAATCTGCAAGACGCATAACGCCAGCTGTCATCTTGTGGTTGTCTAGATGTATGATCTATTATCACTTGCAGCAGAACCGAATGATACATAAGTACATAAGGTTGAGTGCTCTCTTGTCATTTCGGTCGCTTGCAACGCCCACACTGTCCCGAAAAAAGGACTGAACACTCTTAACACTGCCTTGTAATCTTTCAACAGGCCTCAGCCCAACATCAAAACAGGCAGGCTTCAATGATCCCCGTTGCGTACAGCTAACAGGCTCACACATGTCATTGGCAATGCATTGTTATGAACAGCTAACAGCCTCACACATGTCATTGGCAATGCATTGTTATGAACAGCTAACAGGCTCACACATGTCATTGGCAATGCATCGTTATGTACAGTTAACAGGCCCACACATGTCATTGGCAATGCATTGTTATGTACAGCTAACAGCCTCACACATGTCATTGGCAATGCATTGTTATGTACAGCTAACAGCCTCACACATGTCATTGGCAATGCATTGTTATGTACAGTTAACAGCCTCACACATGTCATTGGCAATGCATCATTATGTACAGCTAACAGGCTCACACATGTCATTGGCAATGCATTGTTATGTACAGATAACAGGCTCACACATGTCATTGGCAATGCATTGTTATGTACAGCTAACAGCCTCACACATGTCATTGGCAATGCATTGTTATGTACAGCTAACATCCTCACACATGTCATTGGCAATGCATTGTTGCGTACAGTTAACAGGCTCACACATGTCATTGGCAATGCATTGTTATGTACAGCTAACATCCTCACACATGTCATTGGCAATGCATCATTATGTACAGCTAACATCCTCACACATGTCATTGGCAATGCATTGTTATGTACAGTTAACAGGCTCACACATGTCATTGGCATTGCATTGTTATGTAGCCCCGTGTAGCACGACAAGGCAGGCTCTTCAATCGTTCTTCAATCGTTCTTCATTCGTTTGCAGGCCCATCGTTCCTCAATCGTTTGCAGGCCCATCGTTCTTCAACTGTTTGCAGGCTCTTCAATCGTTCTTCAATCGCTCTTCAATTGCTCTTCAATCGTTCTTTAATCGCTCTTCAATCGTTCTTCAATCGCTCTTCAATCGTTCTTCAATCGCTCTTCAATCGTTCTTCAACGTTTGCAGGCCCACATAGCTGAGCACAAACAGACAGGCTCCGACACCTTGAGTGCCTCAGAGCTTGTGTTTGCTTCTGCCGTGTCCAAGATGGTGGCTTCGACCGCAACGTACCCCCACGAGGTGAGTAGTCTAGGAGGCCCTGATTGTGAGTGTGAAAAGGGTTCAGGGTTTAAGCTGATGTCACCTTTCATTTCGATGTTAATGCTAGCATGGTCGATGTTTCACCCATCTGCAGCTACATACGCGTGATGGAGGAAAGGTGGATGGACATATATATAGATGGAGATGTGGAGGAAAGGTGGATGGATGATATATAATATATAGAGATGGATATATGGAGGAAAGGTGGGTGGATAGAGAGAGAGAGAGAGAGAGAGAGAGAGAGAGAGAGAGAGAGAGAGAGAGAGAGAGAGAGAGAGAGAGAAGAAATTGCTCAGAGGTGCCAGTGCCAGTGCCAGTGCTCGCTCATACAATGCCTCTAAATACAATGCCTCCAATTACCCTGTGTACAAGTTCTCCGCTCACACAGCGCCTCTGTCAAACCTGTGTGCAGGTGGTCCGCTCATATATGCACGTGTCTGGGAGCGGGCCCTTGCAAGGACTCCTGGAAGGCTGTCGGACCATTTTTAGAGAGGACGGCATCAAAGGCTTTTACAGAGGTGCGCACCTAGTCCGGCAGACTTGGCATGTTGTTACTGACCATGCTTTGAGAGGACGGCATCAAAGGCTTTTACGGAGATGCGCACCTCCATATGTGAGTGAGTCTTGTAGGGTGAGTTCTGGTGATTCACTGCCCTCGTACTTTTTCTCGTCTTATAAGACAAGCATTGATAGTACAGGTACCATTTCTTGCAGTACAGGTACCTTTCCTTGTAGTACAGGTACCTTTTCTTGCAATACAGGTACCTTTCCTTGTAGTACAGGTACCTTTCCTTGTAGTACAGGTACCTTTTCTTGCAATACAGGTACCTTTCCTTGTAGTACAGGTACCTTTTCTTGCAGTACAGGTACCTTTCCTTGTAGTACAAGCACTGGTATAGCTCCGCCTGTGCGATCTAATGAATACGAGCAGTGTGCATGCTAGCATGTATGAACAAAGCCCACACTTATACCTCATCCTTGCATACCTAGAGCCCAGTAGACAATCAAATCCAGCCACTCACCAGGTCCAGATCGTCCGACTCTTTTTGGCTCTCCTATGAAACACATGTGCTGGCATTATTCACATCCTACTTTTTTGTAGTACATTTTGCCACTTTTGCTATTACATTTTGCAAGCTGTGTGGCACGTCCTATAAGTTTGTGGCTGCGTCTGAAATCGCTTCCAATAAGACGTACAGTGCACTCAAGGTTACATATGACGCACTCACAATCATGTGTTTATACTTACACTTGATTGCAGTGTATGCACAACAGCTGTCCTAGCTTTTTACAGTTGCTGGCTTTTTGCTGCTCATTGTGAGCAGCTGCTTTCCATCTTCTCCCCTTCTCGACTGCAACAGCCCCTTGCTTTCCATCTTCTCCCCTTCTCAACTGCAACAACCCCTTGCTTTCCATCTTCTCCCCTTCTCAACTGCAACAGCCCCTTGCTTTCCATCTTTTCCCCTTCTCAACTGCAACAGCCCCTTGCTTTCCATCTTCTCCCCTTCTCGACTGCAACAACCCCTTGCTTTCCATCTTTTCCCCTTCTCAACTGCAACAGCCCCTTGCTTTCTATCTTCTCCCCTTCTCAACTGCAACAACCCATTGCTTTCCATCTTCTCCCCTTTTGCCTGCACCGTTGCTCCCTTATCAATTTCTGTCTTTCCTAACTGCCTTTCAGTACAATTCCTCACCATCAGTAACATTTACCATCACTATCAGTAACATTTACCATCACCATCAGTAACATTTACCATCACTATCAGTAACATTTACATCACCATCAGTAACCATTTACCATCAGTAACATTTACCATTTACCATCAGCAACCATTTACCATCATTAACATTTACCATTTACCATCAGTAACATTTACATAACCATCAGTACCATTTCCTTTTCACCAGTAATATTTACACCTTACCATCAGTAGCATTTACACCTTACCATCAGTAACATTTGCATTACCATCAGTAACATTTACCATAAGTAACATTTACCATCAGAATCATTTCCTTTCTGCATGCACTGTTGAACCCTTTCCCTCTTCTCCATCCTCCTTACCAGTCACTTTCCATCGTCTGCCTGCAGGATGTGGAACAAATTTGGTACGGACCACTCCAGCTGCTGCATTGACCTTCACTAGCTTTGAGCTCATTGCTCGGGGGTTGCGGCAGGTACGCCTTTTATTGTGTGCTCTTGTGAAGTCGGGGGTTGCAGCAGGTACGCCTTTTATTGTGTGCTCTTGCGAATTGCAGGGTACAGCATCAGGTGCGCGTTGCTGTGTGCCCTTGAGAAGTGCAGGGTACATTGTCAATTGTCAGGAGCGCAATTTTGAGTGCTCTTGAGAATGGTAGGGTACAGCATCAGGTGCGCGTTGCTGTGTGCCCTTGAGAATTGCAGGTTACATTGTCAATTGTCAGGAGCGCGTTATTGAGTGCCCTTGTGAAATACAGGGTACAGCCTGAGGTGCGCGTTGCTGTGTGTCCTTGAGAAGTGCAGGTTACATTGTCAATTGTCAGGAGCGCGTTTTTGAGTGCGCTTGAAAATTGCAGGGATACAGCATCAGGTGCGCGTTGCTGTGTGCCCTTGAGAAGCGCAGGTTATATTATCAGGTGCGCCCTGTTGTGTGCCCTTAAGAAGTGCAGGTTACATTATCAGGTGTGCGTTGTTGTGTGCCCTTGAGAAGCACAGGTGGGTCATCCTCCACTGATTTTCTGAACTTGATCTATTATAGTTGGAAGAGGATTCGAACGTATTGAAATTGAGAGAGGAGTCGAACCGAAGGCTTCCTTCAAACAGCCCAAGCTGGTCAGCCGTCATTTTGTAAAGTGGGGCTTAATCCAGCTTCCAGAGTGGCAAATTCTACTTTGGACCATATTTTAGGGCCTGCGCCTAAGAGTCCCCCCCCCAATAATGTGACGGCATCATTCGGTTAGCTCAATGTGATGGAGTGGGCTCGCCTGGCACCCCAACAGACTGTTTGCAGGCTGGTGCAGTTGTGTATCGGGCAGGGTTTTAAGTTTGCCACACTTATTTCTGGAAAAGCCTGGAAGTCTTGAAGGCATTAGATCTTGTTGACCTTAATCCCTGTGCCACTGTGCATTGGCAATGTTTCACAGTCCTCTTGCTCACAACGCACACACACACACACGCACGCACACACACACCCGCGCGCACACACACATACACACAACCTTGTGGATTGCAGTCACAAAAATTAGGCTAAAGCTCATGCAATCTTGCAGCCAGCGCTGGCACACACAAACACACACACGCACACACACACTCAAGCAAACGCACACACGCACATGCACACACACACGCGCGCGCACACACACACATACACACACACGCACACACTCTTGCAGATGGCAGCCGCAGAAGACCAGGCTAAAGCTGACGCAGCTAACGCTGCTGCCCAACAACAACAACTGCCACAGCCGGGGTCTGAGCAGCCCAAGAACTCGTAGGAGCAAAGCAGGGCTATGCACAGCCCCAGTTAAAAATATGTTATCTCATTCACTTCTTGGGTGAAACAGTTGGTCCTCTAGTGGGAATTATTGTCGGCTCTCAGAGGGTACGACGTGTGCATCAGGGGCCTCGTTGCGGCGCCTCCTTTCTCTTGCATTGCTGAGAGGTTTTCCACTCTTAAGCTCTGGGCTGCTTGAACACAACACTGATCGTAATGTTTGGTGCATATACCTCTTTGGAGGCAGAACGGATCTACCAGTGCCTCAATGGAGCGTGCTTGAATGCAATATGACACGCATAGACGCAAGTTGTGTGTTGCTTTTATTATTATAATGAGGGGCCTCCTTTATCTGTGGGCTGTCGCTTTGCTAAAGAAGATAATGCAAACCTACCTGCTAGCTGCGGTACGTCTCGCTGATCCCCTTGGAATCTTCTCTTTCTCATCCAGAAGTATGCATTCTTTGTTGTGTGTGTGTGTGTGTGTGCCTTGTGTTGCTGCTTTACGATGATTGCACTAGGGTATTGACCCTCAGCCAATAATAAGTTGTTTGCCACTAAACTTGGCTGTTTAAGTGTACCAGCCACAAAGGTATTACAAGGTTTAAAAAATTGCCTTCAGTCAAGAAGTGTGACTGCTAGCCTGCCCATAGATAGCAATTAGTTCATGGAGGTTTCCACAGCCACAAAGGAACACTCAAGCTAAAAGTACAAGTAAAAGTCTACACTGGAAGTCACCAGCGTGCATTAAGGAAAAGCTCTCAACCAGTGCTAACACTAGCCAGAGCCCCACCGAAAGACGAAAAAGAGAAATAACAGAGACTTATGAGGATCCGGCAGGTTGTCTGCCATGCAATTTGGCCTGCGCCTAGCCCTCCTGAAGCCAGCCGCTCTACCAGTAACCCACCTACCAGATCCCCCATTACCACTGTTGCTGTTGTTAAAGTGTATTTTGTTTCTTGTTTTTGTGATCTTGTTTAAGCTTGTTATTGCATGGCAGCTCAGAAACGCACACGAGTACTACCTTTTTTCTTAAACACAATCACAGAGGGAACATGGTACAGCAAGATCCTATCGTCAGGCAGTGTGCATTTTTGAAAAGACAGAAAGATGTGTGCTGGCAGCGAGAACAGCTGAGCATCTTTATGGACTATGCATTGGCCGTGAAGAAGGGTAACACTGTGCTGATTCAGAGTTATCAATTGGGAAGGTGTACTCGCAGACAGATTGCACTCTGCGTTCTGCTCCTAGCACTCTGCATTTTGCTCCTGTGCAGAAAAAAAATCATTTTCTTACAAGGTTTACAAAGAAGGGCCTTCAAGAAGTGCGACTGCTAGTAAAAGCCTTTTCTCACACTTAGGTGATCTCTGTGCACAACGGGGGGCGACTTGGTTAAAATGCTGCTTCATCCTTCAGCTCTTAATTGACCAAGAGGACTTCATTTACCGCTCCTGTCTGCCAGTTCCCCCTCCTGTAGAATCTCTTTTTCCCGGTGCTTACCAATGCATGGCTTCTTGGATCATCTGATGTTGCAGACTCCAAAACAACATTGTTGCAAGTCTGGTAGCTTCCGTGACCAACATACTGCTACTACAAATGTTCAACACAAGTGTTATCTATCTTTCCTGGAGTTTTTTTAGAAGCATCAAACTAGTGGGTGGGCAATTATGGGGAAGAAACTAGGCGTCGTGGCAAAAACACGAAAAGAAAGAAAAGAAAAGATAAACTACGCAGGCAGCAAGAACACGTACAGGTCATAAAAAGAGACGATTGTTGCTATTGAGTTTATAATTATGGCTTTAACTATAACCATGATTATAAGGAGGAAGAAGAAGAATTTCGCGCAAAAGCATAAAGAAGCCGAAAGAAGTTTCAGAGGCGGCAACTTAACAGTTCAATAATTAAATTCAAGAGCATTGAAAGTTGTGTTATGGTCCGGTGTCTATTCAAGCAACACAATCCCTTGCATAGATACTTTGAAATTGCAACCGCACTCCAAGACCGCTGTCACGTACAACCCTGCCCTGCCTATACTCTGCTTCCTTGAACTTTGCTTCGCAAGGTAAGAAGTATGAGATCAAACTCAGAAGACACAGTGTGAGTGGGGGGAGCACACCAAAAATTCCTCCTTACAATCACACCCTCGCCCTCAAAAAGATCAACGTATGCACGATCGGCTTTCACTTAATACTTTCACCTGATAATTCGTAACACGTGATAGTATGCGTGCATGCGCCATTTGACAAACCACAACTCAGTCACGGGTTAGTCACTCCTGCTGAATGACTGCAACCACCTGACCATGCTGGAGTTGTACGGCTTTACCTCCCAGGGATTTTTGCTGTTGTTGCTCCATTAGTTATTACTGCTGCCCCTGCCATTAGTAATGGAGCAGCGTGGCCCTCTACCACTGTTATCGATCTCATTGCTGCTGCTGCTGCTGCTGCTGTAGTTGTGGCTGCTGATCTGTCTTCTCTCCATTTGCTGGGTTCGGCCGTGATGTTGCTGCAGCTGCAGCGGCGGGGTGTTTGCGTAGGCACTCCTACGTGCAGCCAGGTTTACAAATAACACGAGCAGATCAGGTCAAGGGCTCACAGCAAAACATTTGTGTCAATGTGACAGGCTACTGTATTATTATATATATATAGCTACGACGAGCTACTGTATTACTATATATGCCGCACGCAGGCAGTCTACATGGAGCCAGCCAGACAACGCAGGCGAATCATATACAGGTAATACAGAAGACGCGGCACTCAGCGTGTGACAAACGAAATGCACAGCACGCAGGCACTCCAGCAAGCTGCCTCAATTTACACAGGTGAAGGACAAATGCATCGATTAGCTTTGGTGTGTATAACAACACATACAGTGCAAAGGCATTCCTGCGTGCAGCCAGGTGCATGAGGCACTGATGCGCGCATAGGCATTCATTACAGGGGAAACATACCTAGACAATTGTGGCCTACGAAAGATTAAGTAACAGCGCTGGGTTCCAGTTAGAACTAAGATCAGTCTGCCTACATCTAACAGAACACACAAAAGCACATATACACAAGACTTGGAAATCAATTCAATGTCTTAACATAATATACATCAAACACTCAGCCTTTTACTTACAAGGAACGACGTGTTGAGCTGCGCACAGTCATCGCCCTTTGGCACAGCGTGGCTCTTATGGAAGCATGTAAAGGCTGACTCAAAGGTCGCTCCACATGGGCTTTCCCGCAGGTCCTGAAAAAGTGTTGTTGGGCACGCGAAAAAAACCAATTGCTGAACAGAATAGTCACTGGACTGCCATTCTCAGGAAACTCAGGGGCGTGCCTGTGTATGTATGTATGTGTGTGTATGTGTGTGTATGTGGTGTGTGTACGTGTGTGTGTGAGTGTGTGTGTGTGTGTGTGTGTGTGTGTGTGCGTGTGTGTGTGTGGTGTGCGTGTGTGTGCGTGTGTGTGTACGTGTGTGCGTGCATGTGCGTGTATGTGCGTGTATGTAGGTGTGTGTGTATGTGTGTGTATGTGTGTGTGTGTGTGTGTGTGGGTGTGGGTGTGGGTGTGTACGTGTACGTGTGTGCGTGCATGTGCGTGCATGTGTGTGTATGTAGGTGTGTGTGTGAGTGTGTGTGTGTGTGTGTGTGTGTGTGTGTGTGTGTGTGTGTGTGTGTGTGTGTGTGTGCGTGCGTGTGTGTGTGTGTGTGTGTGTGTGTGTGTGTGTGTGTGTGTGTGTGTGTGTGTGTGCTGTTCCTTGTGCTCACCTTTACACAAGGGCAAGACAGGGCTTCCTTAATCATTGCATCCAGCTCTCCATTCTCCACGTCTTTTGGCTGCCCATCTCCCAAACCCATTTCCTCTTTTCGGTTGCCTTGGTAAACTTAAATGTACATTGCTAAGTAAATATATTCTACAACTTCCGTGAATGGGCAACTCTAATTTGTTCAAATAAACCCTGGCAAGTGAGGGGAACCCCAGTCTTACGCCAGCTCGTTTTGCTAGTGGCACACACACTAGCACTGTGCCAGTTCTGTCATCTGTGTGTTTCTGTAGCCGTTGACTGATCTGCGCACGTCCCCAGGCACAGCCCCTCGTCCTACACCATGTCAGACGTAGACTTCAATGCATTGCCATTTGAGGTGTGTATGGAGCATAAGCTGCATTTGCGCATCACTTGACTTACTTGCAAGCGAGCAGGAAGCAAAGCAACTGCGGGATGCCCCACCTGCAAGCAGGCAGCGAGCTTGCTTCCCTTGCCTCACATCCTGTTGCACTCATCATCAACTGCTACAAGCAACTGCTGAATCCCTTTGGTGAGGTGTGCAGGAGAAAGCGCGGTTGATCCAATTGATGCGCCGGATTGACAACAAAAAGACCCCGGCCCTGGACGTGCAGAATGGGGGGTTGCTGGACCTGGATGCCCATGATGGGGACCTGCTTGGTCATGTGAGTGTAGTGCAGGGGTAGAGTGAAGTCCAGGTTCTGCCTCTGGTCTTAGGTTCCTAAAGAAGAACTTCCACCCTGGGAGCAAACCAGAGGGAGCTAAAACCCTTATTCCCTCCCCCTGCTTCTCCCTCTCCCTCTTCCCTCCCTTTGCCTGCCTGCCTGTATGCCTTGCCTTGCCCAGACTTGTAACTGACGCTGCAGGCGTGCGGCCCTGCGATGCAGCTCTCGCCCATGGGGATGCAACAGCAAGTCCGACAGCAGCAGCAAGCAGCCACGGCGCCTGGTGACTACGCGGACCCGGAGAAGATCCGCGTGGTCGTGCGGAAACGGCCGATGAACAAGAAGGTAAGTCAACCCTCCCGCCTAGAGGACTAGTCAAGGCGTGCAAGCGCGTAGGTGGTGCGGCCCTCACATTATGCCCACCACCCTTAATTCCTTGTTTCTATGCGCATTCTCAGGAGCGTGAGCGGGGAGAGGACGACATCGTGGATGTGAACATGCAGCGGTCATTCGTGGTAGTCAACGAGACCAAGCTTAAGGTGGGGGATGTGAACACCAGAGATAGGCGTGTGTGTGTGTGCGCGTGCGTGCGTGCGTGTGTGTGTGTGTGTGTGTGTGTGTGTGTGTGTGTGTGTGCGCGTGCGTGTGTGTGCGTGCGTGTGTGTGTGTGTGTGTGTGTGCGTGTGTGTGCGTGTGTGTGCGTGTGTGTGTGTGTGCGTGTGTGTGTGTGTGTGTGTGTGCGTGCGTGTGTGTGTGTGTGCGCGTGCGTGCGTGCGTGTGTGCGTGCGTGGGTGCGTGGGTGTGTGGGTGTGGGTGTGGGTGTGTGGGTGTGGTTGTGTGTGCGCACGCGCGCGCACACATGTGCGTGTGTGGGTGGGTGAATTTGCGTGCATGTGAATGTGCATGTGCAAGTGGGTGTGCTCGTGCACTTGTGCGTGTGGGTGTTTCCCATGCAAGAAATGAAGCGTATGTTATCAGCCACATTATGACATCGCATCCTACCTCTTTACACTGACCTCTCTCATTTGCCCCCAGGTTGACCTGACCAAGTACATGGAGAAGCACCAGTTCAACTTTGATGAATCCTTAGACGAGTCCGTGTCAAACGAGGACGTGTACAAGACCACCATCGCACCCCTGGTGCACACCCTGTTCAAGAACGGCAAGGCCAGCTGCTTTGCGTACGGGCAGACGGGGTCAGGAAAGACGTACACCATGCAGGTGCGGCCAGCATGCTCATTCGCACGCGCAGATACTCACGCGCACACACACACACACACACACACACACACACTCGTATACTTGCATGCGATGCGTGCATACTGACCACCTGGATTATAAAGCGGAACGGATATGTCTCTGTTCAATTCAGATACATGTAATGTACAAGGCGCCCAAAGCCGATTTGTATTGTACCTTGTGTATAGCCAGTGACGCTGAAATTTCGTCGTCAACATGCGACAGAGGTCTTTCCTACCAGGCATTCACTAACTCATGTTCTTCAAGGCTTGCACAGCCTTTTCCCTCAGCTCCTGTCCTTTGTCGCATATTCACCTCCTCTCTTGGTATTGGTGTTAACGGATGATCCACGATTCTGTTACACCACACAACAAAGACGCACGTCTTGATCAACCTTCAATCGTTGTCGCACGTGCAGCCCCTCCCCATCCGCGCAGCCGCGGATATCCTGAGCTTTCTGGCAAGGCCGCAGTACCGTGATATATTCCTGCACGTATCCTGCTTTGAGATCTACGGCAACAAGACCTTTGACCTGCTCAACGCGCGCAAGCGGCTGAATATCCTAGAGGATGGCAAGCGGCAGGTGTGTGTGTGTGTGTGTGTGTGGATAGTGGCGTGCAAACATGTTTGAACACCTTGGTAGCAGTAGGGGTAATGGATTGTTGACAGACAATTCAATTGCTTGCAGGAGTACAAATTAAGACGCGATAGACCTGATCTGAAGCACAGCAAAAAAGTGACAGCAAGAAACGTGAACAGCACGTACACACAGGCACTGATGCAGCGTCATAGGTCTGCAAAGGGCATAGGGAGGAATACAATTGGCGAGCTGGGTGACCAATGACTGAAGCAATTGAAAGCATGCGCACAGAAATACTCACACACACAACAAACACTCGTACACTCACACACACACACATTACTCAGGTGTGTGTCGTGGGCCTCAAGGAATACAATGTAGAGGACGTAGGCATTGTCAAGCAGCTCATCGAGAGCGCCAACCAGCAACGCAGCGTGGGCACCACTGCTGCCAACTCCGACTCCTCACGCAGCCACTCCATCATGCAGTTTGCCCTCAAGTCGGGGGCTGACAAGATGGTGGGCAAGCTGTCCTTCATTGATTTGGCAGGTGTGTGTCATTGTCCACTTCATTGTTCGGGCCAATATGCAGTTTGCCCTCAAGTTGGGTGCAGACGCGATGGTGGGCAGGCTGTTCCTGATTATTTTGCATGTGTGTGTGTGTGTGTGAGAGAGAGAGAGAGTATTTTCGCTTTTCTAAAAAGATACGAATAATTTGCATAGAAGGCCTTGTGCGTTCATGTGTTGCTGTGAGCAGCATTTGAGTGAAAGCGTGGATGCTTGTCTGCCTGTCTGCCCATACACAAGGGCAGCTTGCCAGGTTTCTTTCAACTTTTTTTTTAATTTGCGCAAGAGTGTATGCCGATACCAGCACACACAGACATTACACATACACACAAAGAGTGTATGCCAATACGGAGGCACACAGACATCACACATACGCACCTACACACCAAGACTGTATGCCAATACGGAGGCACACAGACAGCACACACATGCTCATACACACGTGTGCAGGGAGTGAGCGAGGTGCGGACACCTCAGACAACAACCGCCAAACGCGGCTAGAGGGTGCTGAGATCAACAAGTCGCTGCTGGCATTGAAAGAATGCATCCGCGCACTGGACTCTGATGCCCGCCACGTACCCTTCCGTGGCTCAAAGTTGACTGCGGTGTTGCGAGACAGCTTTTTGGGAGACCAGGTGACCGGGCCTGTGACATGATTGGGGTTAGCCAGAACCGTAAACCATATATATACGGTGTCTGTACGTGTTTTTGGCAGGAAAATCACCAAACACATGGTCATATGCGGTGTATATATACAGTGTATGTATACAGTCACATTAGAAGGATAGGAGGACAAACGCATCTGCCAAGCTCGTACCGCTGTGTGGCTCAAAGTTGATTGTGGTGAGCGAGACAGCTTTTGGGAAACGTAGCGATCTATGGAAACAAGTGTGTGTGTGTGTGTGTGTGTGTGTGTGTGCCTTGAGCCTTACATGCAGGCTTAAACTGTCGTTACCTCCGTCGATACATTTCGCCTCACCGTACGCACACACGCCCACACACAAGCATTCACCCCTCTCTATTACGTGTTTGCTTGTGCCTGAATACTTGTTGGCTTGGACCGTCCGGCCACCTGTGTTTCTTTGTTTTGCCACCCCTCACGCACGCCTACGCACAAGCATTCACCCCTCTAAACTACATGTATGCTTGTGCCTCGACTCATGCAGGCCCGGACTGTGATGATTGCTAGCCTTTCGCCCACCGGTGTGAGCGTGGAGCATACACTCAACACGCTGCCCCTCTCACTACCTTAATGCCCGTGCCTCAACACATGCAGGCCCGGACTGTGATGATCGCCAACATTTCGCCCACCAGTGTGAGCGTGGAGCACACACTCAACACACTGCGATATGCGGATCGTGTTAAAGGTGACGCGCTGACTTTTTTGATGGACATGGCGCTAAAATGGCCTGCACCTTTGATGTTTTTTTTGCATCACTCGTGTGTGTTATGTAAAGTGCACACGTTTGGCACGTATTATCATTCGGCATTGTAAGGACTCTAGTGAAATGGGTGCACTGCAGAGGGAATGCAAGCGCTTGCTCTCCTTTTTAAGAGACGCTATTTGTCACACACACATATGAGCACACAAACAAACACACTAACACACATCCAGCACACACATATGAGCACACAGACAAACACACTAACACACATCCAACACACACGTATGAGCACACAGACAAACACACATTATACACATCCAACACACACATATGAGCACACAAACAAACACACTAACACACATCCAACACACACATATGAGCACACAGACAAACACACATTATACACATCCAACACACACATATGAGCACACAAACAAACACACTAGCACACATCCAACACACACATATGAGCACACAGACAAACACACTAACACACAGACAACAAACACACATGAGCACACAAACAAAAACACTAACACACATCCAACACACACAGAGTTGCGCAAGGACAAGGCAGAGCGTGCTCCAGGCGGAGTGACCCCCGGAAACAACCCCTCCTACTACGCTGCCATCGATAGAGAAAAGGCGGCCCAACCTTCTGACGTGGCCGCTGCTGGTGCAGGTGATAGCATACGAATAGGTGCAGCCTAGATGTATGCGGCTGGATGAAGCGATTGCGATGTTGGATGTATGTTTATGCACTGTAGGAGCTCGCTTAATTCTATTTGTGTCAAAAAAGGACCTCGTCGCTATGATGGTGCATGCATGTTTGCTCCAGTCACAGCAACGACACGCAAACGCGGCGGTCATCTGGGTTCAAAAAGTTGATTCGTCATGATTGTTCAAAATGGATTGAAGCAAATGGCATGGATGGCTTCTCCAAGCCCACATGGCAGTAAGCGTGGTGGCTTGTACAAGCTGTGTGCCTGTAGTTGGCGTTTCAAGACCAGCTGCGAGCCTTCGTTTGGAGTGTCAACGCCATACACATAGGGTTGGCCAGAACCATTTATATACGGTGTATATACGGTATTTTTGGCAAGCAAATCACCAAATATACGGTCATATACGGTGTATATGTACGGTTTTGGCCAACCCTACATGCACACCAACGTGTTTGAGTTTTTGTTTGGTGTGTATGGCACCGTCTGGGGGCATGGGTGACCTATGCAAGCCTACATGGCAGTAGGATGTTTTCCTTGACAAGCTCATTGCCTATACTGGTAGTTAATTGCACCGTCTGGTGTCTGGGGGCATGGGTTATCTCTCCAAGCCTATGTGGTATGACGTTGCTTGGACAAGCTGAGTGCCGTCGTTGATCGTGACAGGCACATTGAGATGAGTGCCTCGCATGTGTCTAGTCCAGGCAAATAGAAAGGCACGTCTGCGTGGCCTAGAGCTTGTTTTAATGTGATGATGAGTATGTAAATCGAGTTTTGCTGTGAAACAGTCCTCTAGGTGATCTCCTCATCGTGGTGTTTTCTTTTAATAGATGTGATGTTGGCTGTGACTGACACGTACTGCGGGAGTGTGCCTGTGCCTCTTCTCTTACTACATATTCTTGAGCGGGTGTCTAAGCAAGGCAACGTGTTCTAAATGATCATGCACATAAATGTTGCCCAGCACCTGTATGGTGGCACCAGTATAACTCGAACGCTGTTGATTGCTTATGGGCAGAGGGATGGCCATCTAAATGCTGCTTGCAGGGTTGGCCATAACCATATATACGGTGTATGTATGTTTTTTTTGGCAGGGAAATCACCAAGTATACGGTCATATATGGTGTATATATACGGTTCTGGCCAACACTAGCTAATTGCCATAAGGTGTACGGGTTTTGAACTTAGAAGGCGTGGCTACAACCAAAGCCACGCACACGCAGCTGTTTGATTAGAAACTGACTGCATGACAGGACAAATTTTAAACATTTGAAGAATAGTACGGCAGGGGTGGGCAGGGCGGTATGGTGAAGAAGAATGACAGGACATTGATTAAAAAATTGTTGACGGATAGTTTGACAGGGGGAGGCAGGGCGGTTTGGTTGGAGCAGTGAAGGAAACAAATGACAGGACATAGAACTGAAACAGTTAGAAGGATCATTCCCACCGGGGGTGACAGGGCAGTGTGGTTGGGGTGGCGAAGGGAACAATGCTGATAGGGTAAGTACGATTTGCACAAGACTGAACATTCTACAACTTCATGACAGGACATAGAACTGAATCAGTTAAAAGGAACGTTTGACCGGGGGTGACAGGACATAGGACTGAAACAGTGTGGTTGGTTGGCGAAGGGAACAATGCTGATAGGGAAAATGCAATTTGCACAAGACTGAACATTCTACAACTTCATGACACAGGCAATGGTGCACGTGACCGATCACCCTTGAGAGATGTCAAGCTCAACCGAGTGCGACCGCCCACGCCACCCCCTCTAGAACCACAGGTTAGTTGGCTGTGTGCACATGTTTGCATGTGTGTGTACGTGTGTATGCGTGTGTGTACGTTTGTGTGTGCGTGTGTGTTTGCTTTCTTGCACAGGTCTGTAGGAGGAATGTGTGCAAGAGAGGTGCCTGAGGCTCATATGTTGAGTGCGTGCATGCAGCGTGTGTGAGTGTGCACGAGTGTGATGCTGTAGCGCCTGCTTTTGTGTCCAGCATCTCCTGTACAGGCAGTTCGACACTTGAAAGGCACGTTAAGTTAAGCTGAGTCCTGGATGTACGCATCAACGCCAGCAAGGGTGCCCTCTGGCACTTGCATCTTCCATGGATTAGGGCAGACAATTGAGTATGCACAGGGTTGGCTAGAACCATTATTATACGGTATATATACGGTATTTTTGGCAGAGAGATCAACAAATGTACGGTCATATACGGTGCATATGTACGGTTCTGGCCAACCCTAAGTATGCACCACAAGGGGGAAGTTTGACTAGACAATCGCGTTCTTGTCCCCCACCCCAGCACATGCCCTGTTGCTGGGCTGGTCAGGCTCATTTATTTGTGGGCTTGTGTCACGCAGCCAAGCCGACCCCGACCAGCCCATCATTAACAGGGACCGTGCCAGGCGCTGAGCTCCTTTTTCCTTGCTTACTCCCCTCTGCTTTGTGTGTGTATTGGACGTTCAAGCTCTGCTTGCTTATCACTTCCCTGCTTTGTGTGTGTGAGTGTGTGTGCGCGTATTGGGCGTCCGAGCTCTGCTTGCACTCACTCCGCCACAGTGACGCGAATGTCGTCGCCTACACCGTTTCACCAACCAGGCGTTGCAATTCATACCAGTGATTGCCGCTCCCCGACCCCATTTAGAGCAGAGGGTCGTGGTTGGCATTAATAGAGGAACAATTTAGCTTCGTATCCATCTCCCTCTGGAGGCCTACACATGTGCACCTAACCCTGCCAGCTAAGTGTCGGATGGGCAAATAACATGAACATGCGTAATGCTTAACGCTTAATTTATTCACACCAGTTATTAAGTAGCTGGGAGCGCTCAGCCGGGGGTTCATTTATCTATTGGGCATGTGCATGTGTGATGTGCATGTGCATGTGTGCTTGGTACAGTCACGTCCGCATGATCTGATCACACCTACTTGCCTCGCCCGCTACTTGCCACGTCCGCATGATCTGATCACACCAACGCACATATACATACATGCTAACGCAAGTGCGTTCGCGCGCAAGCACGTACACATACGTGCGCGCGCACACACACACACACACACACACAAACACACACACACACATGCAGGGCAACAAGCAAGTGCCTTCTGTTCCTTTAGTGGGCGACCTTGAGTACGAGGATGATGAAGAGATGAGCAGGCATGAAGACCTCATGGACACCATTCTAGAAGAGGAGGAGCAGCTCATTACGGCGCATCGCATGCAGGTGAGGAAAAAAGAGGGGAGGGGGGAGAGGAGAGAGAGAGAGAGAGAGAGAGAGAGAGACTCTCTTTTAAAAGGTTTGTGCAGACGGAGGGGTTATAATTGCGTCCCCCGGGTAGTCAATTTGCCAAGAGGTGCTTTTGCGTCCTCGTTGGCTATGGCAGAGCAATGAAGCTTGCTCTACATCAGGGTGCCCTTGTTGGCAAAAGCAAGCACACGACGCATAAATAAACACATGGGAGCCATGGAATGCAGTTGACTGTGTCGAGCGCTTGCGCACAATTCCCTGATTGTTTTAAATCTCTGGCAAGAGCCTGCACGGATTGTGAGGGTGCGATACACAATTAGCTGTGTTAAGCATTCGTGTGCGTTCCCCTCTTGGTACTTTGGTTTTCTGGCAACGATCCGTGCAGGCTGAGTGGGGGCTTGCTTGCGTATCCTCAGGGGGTTAGGGGTTGCCCCATGTCGTTTTGCTGTTGCATGGTGTTTCTCTCGCATTGCCGCTGTTGTGCTGCGTGGGGTGCACCTCCTCGTCAGCATCTTCTTTGGGGGCCCAGCTGAGGCAATGGAACCACCTGAGCGCCGCCTAACATTGAGAACTTGAGGCTGGGCTCTGATGCTGCAGGTGGAGTCACAAACTGCGTGTATTAGTTACAATAATCCTGTCGGATGTATTTAAAACTCAAGATTTTAACTCTTACGGTGATTCTTTGCAAGAAATTGGAACTGACGACAACAAACGCGTAACAGTTTGTTAAGTGGAAACAAAGGTCGTGTACCTGATTTGGGCTCCGTTCAAAAGGAGGCATGCCTTGTTGCCTGGAGAATTTCTATGAGAGTCCATGTCCCACACTTGGAATGGTTAGTGGATGTTGGCATATGCAATCTTGTGCGCTCATAATTCTGGACTGATTTTAAAAGGTGAAAGACAAAGGCTTGTGCCAGGCAATTGTGTAGCCTCCTCCTTCCTTTCACAAGCCAACGAATCACAGCCACCAGCGGTGAAAACTAACTCAGATTAAAAATGCACTTGCATAGGGTTGGCCAGAACCCTATATAAACGGTGTTGTTGGCAGGGAAATCACCAAATATTCGGTCATATACGGTGCATATATACCTTTCTGGCCAACCTTAGACCTGCACCATTGGACATCTCGCGTTTTGCCCTTCAGATCGAGCTGAGGTGGACGTGGTGCATCGTATATGAGCAGCATATGACCGGAATTGTGTGCTCGTACACACCTTTTGCCCTGCAGATTGAGGAGACCATGGACGTGGTGCGACGTGAGATGGCCTTGCTGACGGAAGTCGACCAGCCAGGGAGCATGATTGACAAGTGCGTCAAAGGGAGACGTATGAAGTCGACCAGAATGTGATAAGTGTATATGTACAGTAATTGGGCAGGGGAATTTCAACTGTTGGATATGGTGTGCTTGCACATTCTGACCACACTAAAAGACTAAATCCTCTGGCCTATGCCTGAACTTCTTGTGTGACTGTAGGTGTGTAAGTGAATCTTTCCCATAGTGAACATGTGTACACACTCCCGGAGTGGAATCCAAAAGTGTATACCTTACAGAAAACACACATGCATACACACTCCCGGAGTGTAATTCAAAAGGGTATACCTTACAGAAAACACACATGCATACACACTCCTGGAGTGGAATTAAAAAGGATATACCTTACAGAAAACACACATGCATATACACACTCCCGGAGTGGAATCCAAAAGGGTATACCTAACAGAAAACACACATGCATACACACTCCCGGAGTGGAAACCAAAAGGGTATACCTTACAGGGGAAGTGAACATGTGTACACAGCAAGCACTTCCCTCTCCTTTCCGCATCATGTAGCGGCATCAACAGTGCCTGGCTGAGGATTTGGGTTACTCCGTGCTTCTAGCAGCACCTTCGAACTCAAGGCCTGTTCGGTATTGGGTTGAAAATGCGCAAGCAATAGAAGGTGCCAATGCAGGCCTCTGCGGTTCAGAAAGCTGCCCGGTATAAATGCAGTCATAGTAATTAGTCATTATAGATAGCTTGCTTGTGCGTAGCTTGTAATTAAGGATGATCACCTAAGTCCCGCTCGGTATGTACTCTCTTTAGGCTACGTAAAGGCCGGCCGAGGTTTCATTCTGTAAAAAGGCCAGAGCGTTTAATGCAGCACGGTAACATTGTCACAGCATTGTACTCTGCATAGGTTCAATAGCTTTACCAGATCCACAGCTTAACATACCTGCTTACGCGCTCCCACACATATACATGAGCACCTACACAAACACACACACACACACACACACACACACACATACACACACATACACACACACACATGTGTATGTATTGCTACCCTTGTGCCCTGTTAGGTATGTGGAGAGACTGGAGGAGATCTTGAACACAAAGATGACCAAGATCGTGGACCTTAAATCTAAGCTGGGCCGCTTCAAAGAGCATCTCAAAGAGGAGGAGCTCATGAGCAAAACACTGGGCCCTGCCAGTGCACGGAAGTGGTAGCTGCGCCCTTAGTTACAAAAGAGTCACGCGCGCCCACTAGTGTGCAGCTTCCGTACCTTGCTTGGCGGGAAGTGTGTGTGTTCCACATGCAAGATGCACAGCCTCGAACCACATCACAAGGTGGTCGTGAGACGGACTGCTTTCAGGAGGCCAGGACGCGGCCCCTCCGTCCTCTTGAGGGCGCTGTGAGCTCGCACTTACGTGCACGCTCATTTGCGTGCTTTTTTTTGCTCATTCCTGAGCAGATGTATATAACAGGAAGACACCTTGGTGCGAAGGGGTTTACTACGTGCCATTGGTTGAGACTGGTCATCCAGTTGAGCCGTACCTTACTTTCGGGATGCATTTCCTGCCAGCTGCAGAGAGTGTCCATCCCTATTTATCTCTTGTCTTTCGCACAGCTCAATGTGTGTGTATTAATGTGTGTAATTCCCATCAATATTTGGCACGGTGAGTTGTAAATTTCAAGGTTTTACAAAAAAGGCCTTAGGTAAGGTAAGGTAAGGTTACATCGCTATATATGCCTCTGGTGGGCATCTGAGCGGAAAAAGGCCTTAGGTCAAGAAGTGTGACTGCTAGCTTTACATGTCAGAATTCTTTTGATTGCTTTGACCTGCAAAAACCGAAGCGAGGGAACAGATTTAACAGATAAAGCCGCTAGTCAAAAAGTGCGACTGCTCGGCTGCGTATGTACATGAAATAATTGGGACAACTGTATTACCAGTAGGACCTACTAAAAACCCTTGGAAAGGAAGAAGGCACAATGCTGTTTGTGACACTGCAGCAACTAATAAAACCAGTAAAACCATCTGCCAGGACAGCCGACCGCATGAAATCAAATAGGAGGGTACGAGCCGAGAAGTCAGCGCCAGCCATTTCTCTTGCTAATGTAGGCACAAGAGTTTAGGATCCTAGTGCTGAAGCGCGTGAGGTGAAAACATATGTTGGATGGCGATTAAATTATGATTTGTCATTTGAAGCGGCCTCTTCAATAAATTTCCTTTATTCACTTGGTAAAATATGGAAGAGAAATAGGAGAAAAATTCAAACTGAATCTAAAGTGCACATGCATTTCGAGCTCCAGTCGACCCTGTCTCCATTTTCCCTAATAACATATAACAACAATGGGATTCATATAAAGTTCATTTGATCGCTCGTTGGCGCGAGCATCTTACTTTTGTCACCTGTCAAAAACGTCGAGAGTCGGACGAGAGTCGAGCGAGGTGCGTCCAAAAAATTTCGCGTTCTATATGCAACATAATGCTAGTTTCTACTTCGAACACCGTCTGTTCGTTAGCAGTAGAGCGGAAAGAGGCCATTTAGGAAATAGCTGATACATCCTGAACCAGCAAAACACATACAGACAGCAGGTATCAAAGCAAGAATGGATGGGGAAGGAGGAAGTGGAGTTGGAGGAGTAGGAGCAGGGGGAAGAGGAGGAGGAGGAGGAGGAGGAGGCAGCAATGTGATCGAGGGCACGAGCAACACCGTGAACTACCCGTTATGTGAGCAGCCCCTGCTTTAAGAACTCAATCCACTTAAACAAGCATGAAGCATTGCTCCCTGAGAGATCCTTAGCTTCCATCCCACTTTGCGTGCAAGCATGTACAATGCCTCAAAACACGAAACTGATCCCAACGCGTGCATTATTCAGGGGTTGTTGTGTGCGTGTTAGCTCACATCTTTGCAGCCTCGTGGCTGCTGCAGCTGCTCTTCCTCACCAATCCTGGCATCCTGTCGACGATCAAGCACGCCTTTTGGAGCAGCACTCACGGTCTGCGCAATGCAAGTGCTACGGTGTGGCGAGTGCTCAGCCTGCAGTCCTGCCGGCAGGGGGAGAGAGAGAGCATGGATAATAACAACAGCAGTAACGCAGCCAACCTTCCTCCTGAGGTTGGTTGGTGCCCGTAGCCTGTTGTCTGAGGAGATGTGCAGAAGTTTAATGGTCATTGTCGAAAACCATGTTCACCCAAGCGCATTTGTGGAACTCTCGCAGAGAAACATCCGGATATACGGTCGTATACAATGCACACATACAGTTTTGGCCAACCTTAATCACAATCAACCCCTTGTTGTGGTACGGTTGACAAGTGTTGACGTTTGTTTTGCCCTCTGTTTGCCCTTACTAGCAGGTCATTCTCCCCACCCCCAGCCATGCCAGTGCTTCCAAGGGTGGTAGCTGGGAAGACAAGACAGCAAAGGAGTGCGAACACACACCGTCAACTGTGACAGGAGGGTCTGGGGGCCCTGACGGCAGCAGCAATTTTGCCCTGGTCCTGGAGGGCAGCTGTGAGCTGGGGGAGGGTGCAGATCTGAATTATGCAGGGAGGAAGGATGGTAGGGAGCACACAGAGACCTCCCCTGAAGTGGATGCAGCAGAGCTGCCAGATCCTGGAGCCCTGAATCGGGCAGCGAGCTTCATTTCCATGCTCACTCTTGAGTGGTGTGGGCTGAGCTGCACGTACAAGTGGGTGACTATTGCTTTTTCATTTGGTGGAAGCACCGGTGTTCTTAATTTGGTGGCAGGTATGCTTGCGGCCGAACTTGTGGCACTGCAATCCAGTATGTGGACTAACACTGCCAAAGTGACATGACAGCTGAATGAGGCGTGAACGGAAAGGATGGTTTGTTTATTTGTGTTGCAGTGCTTGAGCAAAATACTGTGTTTGGACTCCTTTGTGACACACTGTCCGAGAGAAAAGCTTGGGGCTGGAAAAATATGGGTCCAGTGATTGTAAATCACTGATGCGTTGCAGGACCCCGACCGGTCCACGTGCTGTGGTGTCTGACATCTCTGGCATAGCTCGCCATGGAGAGATGCATGCGCTGCTGGGGCCCAGCGGGGCAGGTGAGAGAAGCATTGTGTGGATGGAGTAGTATTTCCTTGTGTAACACACATGTTGGTTACCATGGATAAGAGAGAATGTCGCTGGCAATGGTACCAAGCCCCAAAATCTAGGTTCAATTTATGTCGAGTATCGCACAGTGCTCCACCACCACCAAAATAGAAAGAGAAATGATCAGGTGGTCGGGAAGGTGGACTTTTGAGCAGTAACGACAGATCTTGGACATTGCAGATGGTTGGACTGTACAATTGCATCCCTTTGGGGTTTCCAATGATTGCAGCATATAAACGCCTGTTTGTTCAAGATGTTAACAAAAGAGCAGAGGCCTTGCACTGTCCAGATGAAGGAAGAAGCTCTTTCAAATCCTTCTATGGGATACCTTGAAAACTGGCCCCTGCAGCTTGTTAATCAAGCCAGAAAATTATTTCGAATGAAAATCTAGTAACTGCTTGTCACACGATACCTGACTAATCCGCACTTAAAAAAACGAATTGCTCTCAAGGTCTCGGTCTGGAGCAGGTGGTTGCCAGCCACCCTCCAGATCCATACTAGTGTTTTTTTTTCCTTCGGTGGGCCAATGTGTCTCCTTTTCTTTAATTGATGCAGGGGGTGTTTTGCTGCCTGCGTAGTGTTTCTTTTCTTTTCTGTCACACGATACGTCAATATCACCAACAAAAATTGACAGAGAGCTTTTCTTCAACCGCTTGCATACTTTTCAAGTAGATCAGTCGCTCAGAGGTTGCAGATAACTCTCGTGCATGCACCAACACAAACCATTTTGTTTGCGAGTGGTAGCATCTTCTTCATGTGTACACTAAACACAAGAAGGCGCACGGGCAATTCACAGGCAAGAGCAGCTTGATGGACATCCTGGCCCAGCGCAAGAAAGTCGGCAACCTCACAGGGAAACTGCTGCTTAACGGACGGCCTGCTGCCCAAGGATCCGTGGTTCGCTGTGCTGCTTACGTGCCACAGGTGGGTGAATGGAAACGGAATGAAGTGGAACAGCTTACGTGCCACAGTTTGGTGAACGGAAATGGAATGAAATGGAAAAATTCCGCTGGTCGTGTTAGCGCACAAATAAGTGAGGAAGTACCTAAATGCACATCACCTGAAAGCCCCTAAAAGGTCATGATCTCTGTACATATAAATATTTCTCTATCATGTCATGCCAGGACGACAAATATCTAGATGTTGCGCCCACGAGTGTCTATGGTGTGGCAAAGCTCTGGAAAATGACCAGGGTTTTCTTGAGTGTACAGGCAGGCATAAGTAACATGGCACAATAGCCTTGCCAGGTTTCATGGCAGCCACCTAAAAGAATTCTCTAGCTTTCAACCTAAGCAAACATCTTTGACTCAAAAATTTAACATGCACACACATATACACACTCACACACTCACACTCGTGCACATATACGTACACATGCATACACACATGTACACTTACATACACACACACATACAAACACAGGAGGACAACATTGTGCCAGTCATGACACACATACGAACACACATACAAACACAACACACATACAAACACAACAAACACACATACAAACACAGGAGGACAACTTTGTGCCAGTCATGACAGCCATACAAACACACATACAAACACACATACAAACACACATTAAAACACAACACACATAAAAACACAACAAACACACATACAAACACAGGAGGACAACTTTGTGCCAGTCATGACAGCCATGGAGACCGCCACCTTTGCTGCAGAGATGCTCTTGCCTGTACAGCTGAGCACACGTGCAAAGAAGGCACGGGCTCGTGAGGTTCTGTCAGTCGTGGGGCTGTCCCACTGCGAAAACACAATGGTGGGTGATTTCCTTTATGTACACATGAATAGCAATACATAACAGTACAAGCATGTAAGGTAGTGATGAACACTCCTGGCATAAGTGTATGAAGGCGTGTACATAAGCACGCTGTAAATACTTGATGTAGGTAGTGAGGAACACTCCTGGCATAAGTGTATGAAGGCGTGTACATAAGCACGCTGTAAATACTTGATGTAGGTAGTGAGGAACACTCCTGGCATAAGTGTATGAAGGCGTGTACATAAGCACGCTGTAAATACTTGATGTAGGTAGTGAGGAACACTCCTGGCATAAGTGTATGAAGGCGTGTACATAAGCACGCTGTAAATACTT
>Ga0307963_1000471_pt1 | contig 26812 bp, 18 predicted proteins | sample OrgLakmetagen594_FD_201829 | JGI IMG/M metagenome (GOLD analysis project Ga0307963, IMG submission 201829) | Saline water microbial communities from Organic Lake, Antarctica - #594 | ecosystem: Environmental > Aquatic > Non-marine Saline and Alkaline > Saline | place: Antarctica: Organic Lake... | reverse complement strand
CCTCCAGCTACCAAACATTGAGTCACTTCTTTCCACAGCACTGCTCACTGCACCCCTGGTCACCAAAACTTGTATGCCCCGACAAAAAGTTTTGCTTAGCCTGCCTGCCGAGTATCAGACCTGGACGTTGGCTGCGTGGCTCTGGCCAAGCCCTGAGTCTCAACTTTTACAAAACTCGTTCCGGGGTACGCCCAGCAGCACCACCCCCTGCCCCTCCCCTCCCCCTGACACCGCAGGGCTGCCTGATTTGTAAGTCTGGGTCACTGTGCAAGTTTTGGGGGCGGGGGGAGCGCTGGGCGGGCCTGCGCGCCCTGGTGTGAACTTTGGTGGGAAGAAGACAAACCTAGGGGCTGCGCCCCATGACTGGGGCTTCGCCAAAAACACAGTCGCGCCTTGGCAGCATTGGGCTGTTTAGGAATAAGCAATCGTAGTTAAAGCCGCAGAGCAAATCACCACAAATCAAACACAGGCTGCCGTAAACCTATAAAGATGGGACTTTGATTCATGCAATTTTACGCACCTGAGCTGTGTGGTGGGGCTTTCCAGAGGGGGGTGCACTCACACTCCCCCAGTCCGGATCAAAGGTAGGCTGAGCAGTCCCGTCAAAGTCAATGAGGTCAGCCACGTGCTTTGTGCTAGCGCCTGTTCCGTCATGCCTGCTTCCTGTGTGTATTGTAAGGACCTTACAAAATGATTGTGCGTGTTCAAGAAAGTGTGTGTGTGTGCATGCGCGTGCATGTGTGTGCATGTACGTTTACTTGAAAGTGCTTTGTGCTTGATTTGTTATTTTAATGGGGGTCTACCACTTTCTAAGTGCCAACAGTTTTCTGCCCTGCTTTTTTTGCTCATAATTAGGGCAGGCCAGAACCGTATACACACACCTCATATGACCATATAATTGATGAATTTTCTGCCAAAAACACCATATATACAACGTATATATATGGTTCTGGCCAACCCTATACATGAAATAAGAGGGTTGTGGGTTGTGGGTGAACAAAAGGGAGCTTGTTTGATCTAGGTGAGCACGTGAGCACTGGATTGAGCTCTCACTGTCTTAGGCACGAAACCCAATGCATACACAGCAGGACAGGCCCAAAGTATGCAAACTGTGACTTGGCTGCTGCTGCTGCTTGTGCAGCTTCACCCGCAAAGAAAAAAAGAACGGAAAAACTACGCAGGCAGTGAAGAGCTTCCCCTGCAACCACACACACAGCTGCTTGTCTTAGGACTGGCAAGAAAAACAAGATATATCCATGCAGCCAATCAGCATATACTGACTACCAGCGAATTAGCAAACACTGACTACCTTTCATGCATACCTTGCTGCGCTTGCGCTGCTGCTTCTGCGGCCTCCACTGCTGCCACAGCTGCTTGCTCTGAGGACTGGCTCTCCAGTGCTGATGCACTTTTGCTACCCCCCCCATCCTGCTGCTGCTGCTGTGACGTGGCAGCAAAGCAGGATGAGGCGTGTCAGAAAGCGTGGAATAATCACTTTGCATGCCTTGTTATGTCTGAGCATGTGTTCGTGCGTGTGTGTTCTTGTGTGTGTGTGTGTGCGTGTGAGTGTGAGAGTGTGTGTTCTAGTGTGTTCTTGTGTGCGCGTGTGTGTGTGTTCTTGTGTTGAACTTGTGGATGCTTTAAATCTTTATGTTGCAGGCTTGAAAATCCCAACAGGGCTTGCTTGAGATGGTGGCCTGTTTCATGGATATGTTACTGCCCATGGCTCTTTTACCTCCGAAATTTTGTAAGATTACCATCGAAAAAAACAGCACACAATCTAGGTGCTCACACAAAAACAAACAAGCAAACATGCATACACGCATGCACACACACACACACACACACACACACACACACACACCTGCTGCATCATTGCCAAGTCTGCGTCTGTGAACGCCCCTGCTGCCAGCATGTGAGCAATGAGCTCATCTTGGTCCACCTTCAGGGAAGAGCGCACGTCCAGCATCTCCACAAATGCCACTGCGCTTTGCTGCATGACCAACGTAGCAAACGCAGCACGTGCCCATTGAATACAATGGTCGTAAGAGGTGGTGAGGTGACACACTTCCGTATGTTTGCAGGCATGCCACCATTCTTTGCTACGTGTACAACGCAGCACATTTCCTATCGCGATATAGTGAAAAACAGCAACATGCAGAGATATCGCGACATTGTGAAAATGCAGCAACATGCAGAGGTACATGCCGTAAGCAGAATCGCTTATCATGAGGGATGAGCTTGTCACAGTAATCTCACGGTGCCCCCAAGCATATTCACTTGAAAGATACACAGCAGGGACGTAACGATAGATATGTGAATGGCACGTTTCACAATGCTCCAAATGCGACGGCAGCTTGTCTCCACGAACAAGGCATGCACAGGGTTGGTCAGGACCATGTATACATAGTATTAGTATGCTGCTTCATGTAGCAGGGCCATGCATATGTATACGGTTTCGGCCAACCCTAAAATTGCTATGGACGGCCACACAAACAGACAAGCTGCCGCTTGAGCAGAAATGCAGGGTATCTCAAACACCAAATGGATGCTGGCTCCGTACAGTTGCGACACCACATAGCACTGTTTGCACGATCCTAAGCCCATCATCTGCACAAACATGTAGGACACTTCAGACACACCACATGATATAAAACTCACCATCTGCACAAACATGTAGGACACTTCAGACACACCACATTGCACTGTTTGCATGACTTAAAACTCATCATGCGCACAAATGTGTAGGATACTTCAGACACACCACAGGATTAAAACTCACCATTTGCACAAACATGTAGGACACTTCAGACACACCACATTGCACTGTTTGCATGACTTGAAACTCATCATGCGCACAAATTTGTAGGATACTTCAGACACACCACAGGAATAAAACTCACCATCTGCACAAACATGTAGGACACTTCGGACACAAGGTGGGACGCCAGGCGGAAGCGCTCAATGAACGCGAGGTTGGAAGCCATGGCATCTGGTGCTGCCTTGATGGTAACGTAAATCAGAACTGGTGTGAAGTCGTCCGCACCTGTGGTATGTGTAGGCGTGTGGGCGTGTGCTTGAGCGTGTGTGTACAGCTGTGTGTTTGAGTGCAGGTGCGTATATGTGTGTTTGTTTGTGTATGTGTCTAGCATTTGCACTTTTCGACTGATGGCTTAATCTGTAACCTCTGTATTTGTGTGTTTGTTTGTGTATGCGTGCGTACAAGCTTGAGTGTCATTTGAGATTATAAAGCTGCCTGCACGCACCTGATCAATAGCTGGAAGTTGTGGCGTTGTGTATCTATGTGTATCTATAACGAAATATCACAAGCATGCACGCTTGGTATACATGCACACACACAAACACACACACGCACCAGCACATACACACAAATAAACACACATGCACCCACACGCACACGCACACACATCCCTTACCTGCTCCATACTTCTTGCTGGCAAGCAGATTTGTGATGACCCTGCAGCAGCTCAAGACGCACATGAGCTTGTCTCTAGGGCTCTGCAAGCAAGGCAAACACACAAAGCAAAAAAGCAGCAAGTAGGTAGGCTAGGCCAGAGCCATATGTAGAATACACAGTGTATGCAAAGCATTTGCTAGCGAAGATACCGTCAGACAGGCAGACAGTTCACATACAAAATTTAAGACGGTAATAGCCAAGCCTACTCCTATCTTGGAATCGTCATGTAATCACATTAATTCACGAGGCTCGACACAAACTGGTTGCGTTGGATCAGTTGGTTCACAACATGCAAAGAGAAGATGGCAAGGAAGGAAACAGTACAGCCTGGAGGGTCTGTCCCGCTGCAAGCTTGTCCCCTGCAAATTACAATCATAAGCACACACACGCATGCACACACGCATTCACAAACACGTCATATACGTGTTAAAGTCCACTGATATATCATAAACAAGGCAGGTTCACTTCCGTGACCGAATGCAGACACAAACACACATACATACGCACACACACAAATACACACAAACGCACACACACACCGCACCTTGAACATGTTGATTTTGGCTAGCTCTTTCTGAGCCAGCAGCAGTGCAGCATCGTTTGCAAACTCGGGAGCGATTTCAAGGTGCTCTGGCCGAATGAATTGCAACGCCTGCTGATAAAAGTGGTTAAAGAAGCAGTCACGAGGAGCGTCACCTTTGTGTCAGAGATGTTTGGTTACCTGAATCGCAACGCCTATAAGAAGCAACTGGGTAATGATTGATTAATAATTGAAGGTTAACTACATACATACTCCAGCCGACATAGCTCCAACACTTGTTTCAATTAAAACTGGAAGTGACGAGCGATGCAGCAGGGAATGACACTTGAGTGTCAGTAAACAACTGTGGTGTTTGGATGACCTCTGACACTTGTCATAATAATTGGCAGTGTGTTGTCTGTACCGGCAGCTCTAGCCTGAATGTCCTATTTAGCCTAGCAGTCACACGTTTCAACTAATGGCTTTATCTGCAAACTCTGTAAACTCTGAATGTCCTATTTCTAGTCAGGTGCTCTAGCTCGCAAACTACGGGGTCTTTGGTTAACTATAGAAAGTTTGGGCTGTATGCTTTCAACATGGCAGACACCGCAACAAAAGTCGGGCTCCAATGCCTTTGTTTTTCATTAAATTGCTCTCAAGGGCCTCAAACATCAACAGCCCTCGGAGTCAGTTTGCTCATCCATGACCCCCATTTTAGCACACCCATCTGGAGCTTCAAGCCATTGCTCGTGCCATTCGTTTTTCGGCCCACTGCATCCACACCGAGCTTGTACCTACTTCCACTTGTGTCCAAATTAAATACGCACCTGGAGCCTTAAGCCAATGCTTGAATCTCGCTCCCTGTCCGCCGCATCCACCCCAAACGTGCGGTCAAACAGCTTGGTCAGCAAATACTTTTCAAGGCCTTCTATGGCAGATTCTAGGTCTTCAGGCGAGCTTCCTGCCCAGAGCGGGTGTCTGGGGAAGGCAGTGGTTGCCATGTAGGACAGGAAATCCTGGGAGAGGGTGTGTCTTGTGTGTCGTGAATGAGGTGCATGTGTATAAGAATGCATGTTGTATGCTTGTATGTGTGTATGTGTGTGTACGTGTGGTGCGTGTGCTTGTGCGTGTGTGTGTATATGTGTGTGTGTGTGTGTGTGTGTGTATGTGTGTGTGCGCGTGCGTGTGTGCGTGTGCGTGCGTGTGTGCGCGTGCGTGCATGTTTGCACGTGTGTGCGTGCGTGCATGTTTGCATGTATGTGCGTTTGTGCATGTTTGCACGTGAGTTTGTGTGTGTGTATTTGTGTGTGCGCGTGTGCGTGTGTGCACGTGTGCATGTGTGCGTATGTGTGTGTATGCACGCGTGCCTGCATGTGTGTGTGTGTGCGTGCCTGCGTGCCTGTGTGTGTGTGTGTGTGTGTGTGTGTGTGTGTGTGTGTGCGTGCGCGTGTGTGCGTGCGTGTATGTGTGCATGTGTGCGTATGTGTGTATGCACGCGCGTGTGCATGCGTGCCTGTGTGTGTGTGTGTGTGTGTGTGTGTGTGTGTGTGTGTGTGTGTGTGCGCGCGTGTCCTGGATATCGTGGAGACCTGATTATAGGCAAATAAATTAAGTATAACCATGAATAAGTGATGACTGAACTCTGTGTGCCTATTATTTCAGCAGGCACTCTCCCAGCCCTCCCTCACCTGCACAGCTTTGCTGTCAGATTCACTGTCCACCTCCTTCACCCTGAAATTCTTCATGAACCTGTGTTGAAAGAAGCACGACTTCTGAGTTGGGTCCGCTGGAAGTAGTGCATCTGCGTTGAGCCTGTATATCGGCACAACTCACAAAAACACTCATCAACCACAGCCGAAATAATAAGGGCACACTCACAGGTTGATGCTCCGCACAAGATCCCGCGCCTGCTCCTTATTGATGGTGTTTATGAACCTCTCGAAGGATGGGTGGTGCTCCATGTTTCCCTGTTTTGTCTTGACGGGTGTAGGATGCTACGTTGGTTATTATAAAGTTCCACCGCCTTATATTGTGATAAGCTATTAATCAATAAGGGGGCATGTCACATGTGCACAACCAAATAAATACCAATAAACACAAACTAAACCCATTTTTTCCACTCACGTACAATATGCAGCCTTGCCATTTAGCTTTTCCAGTGCATTCATTGGAAGAAGCCAGGGCATTCTACCTGGGGTACGAATAGTTGGGGTTGCTGCTCTCTGCGTTTATCGCCTTGCCACCATATTAATCACATGAGCGGCGTGTCAAATTTAAGCAGCACTTGACGGTCACACGTGCGTGTGCAACTCAGGAAGCTCCGCTGCACTAAAGGTCGCTGCGCCAAGACCTGGGTGGATTTTAATCTGTATGGCCACCAAATTGTTGCTCATTATGTCCCAGATTTCAACGCGCAAAACACTGCAAACCAAGTGGATGGAGACCCTGTGAGTGTTTGTACCATGTGATTTCTGTATTGAAGACACACAGGTGGTTACACACGACGTAGCAACACGCTGGCCAACACACGTTTTCTTTTTCGTGCTCCCTCAAATCCCGCACCACTAGTTCTACATCCCACATTATTTCTAATGCGTACGTGCAGGTCCCTGTGCCCCACTTTGGCGTTGTGCTTACCATAGAGCAATTTCATGACCTATCCAGCCACCTTCAGGCCCAGCCGGGGTTCCAATTCGTCATTCAGCCGCATTTGAGATTTCAAGGTGCCTTACTGCTCTTCTTGTAACGGGAAAGGGCAGTACATGCAAGTCAAAAAATTAGCGGGGAGGCTGTAAGGAGCGACTGCAAATACCTCACTTTTGTAGGCGTGCCTTGGATCTTTCCTTCCCCTGACGTGCTGGGATTGCTATTTGTGGTGGTTGGAAGGAGTGCTTTCTGGTTCGTCTTTCACTGCTCTTTCCTATTACCAATGCTGCAGGTGCTCCAGGAGAGCAGGTATGAGGAGGCAAGGCTGAGCTTTGCTTGCATATGAGCTCGCACAGTCAAGGCTAAGCGGGTTGCACACTCCAAATCGCCCCATAAACGTGCCCCTTCTCTTTTGCTGTCTTTGCTCAATTTAGCAGGAACCAAAATGTGAATGCTTTGATACCAAGTTATGGCGGTTCTCAATACTAATGTCCGGTTCTGGGGAGAGGATGTTTTTGCCCTGAAAGACTGGAAATTGGGCAAGAGACCGAATTCTGAGCAAGCTAAAAGATTATCAAAAGAAAACTGCCTGTCTCGGCGGGGGGAAAGGTGTTGATTCGCCAAAGCCGTGCTCTCAGCCTGTCACCTATACTCCCTGTGCCTGAGAGAGCGCAAAGTATGCCTGTATTGCATCATCAAGTATACCTGGACATGCAAGGCACTTTCCTCTGGGTCCTGAGACCCCTCAAGCACCAGGGCCATCAGGTCCCCATTCAGCTGTCGACCTCAAATTCAGCACCTTTCCTTCCGCCAAGAGACAGGCAGTTTTTTTTTAGGTATTTTCTAGTGATTGCTTACTCAGAATTTGGTCTCGTGCCCAATTTCCAGTTTTTCAGTTTTCGGCAAACAAATCCCCTCCCCAGAACCGGACATTAGAATTGGTAAGCACCATACTCTGCAAGCAAAGTTTGGAAAACTGCTAGTATGAAAGTATGCATTCTAAATGTGCGGCCAACTCAAGTTGAGGGCCGCTGCTGCTTAAAAGTTGCAACTCCAGGTACGTTCACCTCAAAAGGCGTGTAAAAGGTTGACTATTGTAATTCCGGTCAGCAGTGTGGCATTTATGGTTTTTGACTTTGCTATCTACCTGATCCATGTTTGCATGATTACCTATTCAGTTTCTACACACTTTTCCCCGCGCAGTTCACCATGTTCTTCAAGGATCCAAGTGGGAATGCACTTGAATTCAAGGCGATGGCCAAGCCCGAAAACTTGTTTGCAAAATACAATGTTTAATTACTACTAAGGGAACGTTTGCAAAATGAGTTGCCCATGTAGCGCTTTTTTTGCTTTCCGTCAAAGAAATACGAGTACTTTTCATAAACTGAAAAGCCTCTACTACCTCCACACCATCCTTTTGGGAGTGAGTGGCACCACCTACATCACTCACTCATGGAGTAAGGACTAAGGTCTAAATTCTCAAAGTCTTTAAATCTTGCGTCGATGCATTATGTCCATTCTGTCAGCTACGTTGCTACATGCGTCCATACCAGACGTGCACATTCCAGTACCTTAACCAACTCTCATTCGAAGTTAGTTCCAGGCCAAGCTTGCAACCCTCGTTGATATTCTTTATTTATGGTGAGGGTACCCGGTACAAAAGTGGCTCCTTTTCCTTGTTTATGCGGGGAGAGGAACTTTTGGATGCATAGTTTGGATTATAACGTTTGTGTGTATTGCTCTTTAATTATGGCTGTAAATTACGTCTGTATGTGCTGGTATGATATTGTTACCTGGCCTTTACATTATACATTTTGAACGTTACATGATGGGTTTTTCCTTCAGAGAGGGAGCCATTTGAACTTCATTACTCTCCCCCTTCGTGCTCTTCAATCTGCACTGCTGTTATTGACTTTTGTACTAAATACGCAAATCAAAGCAAAAATTACAAGAGTGGCACATACAGAGCGCTATAACTGTTGTAAGGTAAGGTTACATCGCTATATATAGGCCCCAAGGGCATCTGAGCGGAAACTTGTTAGACCAAAAACCTTGTAAAACACTGGATTCGTTTTTTGGTGAAAAAGGAGCTTGTCTGAGAGAGCCTTTACCGTTGCAAGTTGCAAAGGCGCTGGAATAAGCATTGACGTCCCCGCCCAGCAAATGAGGAGCATAAAAGGTGACAAATACAAGTCTGTTCGTAAATAAATAATTTACATTCGCAAATCAACATTGTACGAGTTTTGGCAACGCATTTTGTTCGTGATCGATTAGGTTAGAGTATTACTTTCTATCTATTTATCTTTCTCAAAAGTTATTCCACATTTTGCCTTGTCCTTCGCCGCCATGCGGTCAGTCACCTTCATTTGCTTAGCAGGCTTACTCATGTGCTGCAGCAGAATGCTGCAAGCAGGTAAGGAAGCCTCTCACAATGCTTGCTGGTACAGTGGCGATGATCTCTGCAGCCGCCCGAATGAACAAAACACCCATTATTAAAACATCGGTGAATGCATTGGCGCGCAGAGAGCAGACTTCTTCTTCAAGAAAGCACAGCAACGGCCATTGCCCAGGTATTGTGAATCACGTACAAGTCCTTCATACTGACACTTATTGTTTTGGATTTGGGCAAGTGACATACCATCGTAATCATCATCAGCAAAATGAAAGTTGTGGTCGTGCTTCCCAAGCAACACAGGCAGCAGTGACTTGCATCATAACTGATTACAAGCACTTCAAATCCTAGATAACAAGCAATCGTTGTCGGTACGAAGAAAAATGTTGTGCACCTTTTGCGGCGACGTTCAACGTGCTCATCATTATTTGTCTGCAAAATCATTGGTATTAGCTATATTTCTAGCTCAGCTCCTTCCCTCCTTCTGTTTATTGCTAGGCACTTGCCAAGGGAGACACCGATGCCGCTGCAAATGCCATAGCTTCTGCCATAGCTCAAGGTCAGGGATCAGCTGTGGCGGCTGGTCTGGCGATCGCGCAGGCTCAAGGCAATGACTTTGCCCTTGCTCAGGTGAATTTGTTAAATGCCAATGTACGAGTTGTTATTAGGGCCTGGCTACGTCTAAATAGAGACAAACAGTGCATTTCAAGAAGGCAGACAATAAAATAGATGACTAGGCTCTCGTGACAACAAACAGAGGCCATTAACTATCCAATAGCAGCTTACGCAGTGCTGAACTTTCTTACAAACACCTCCTTTGTCACCAACAAATCGCAGGCCATAAGCCAGGCCGTGAGCAAGGGTGCGGACGCCACTGCTGTCTCTGACGCGTTGTCTGAGGCTACTAGAGCCCCAAAGGTGTGTGGACGCTCTAAGTAGCTATCCAAGGAGGTGATATTGAAAATTTTCTACGGATCAGGCGCTGACACTTCAAATACGCTCCCTTAGAGCAAATGCATTAGTATTGTGCTTTGCTCTATCTTACTTACAGGAAGGAGCAGCCGAAGGTGCCCCAGAGCCACAAGATGAAGCTATCGCAGAAGCTGTTTCTTCAGGTGATTCACCACAGACATGTAGCAAGAGCCTGTGAGTGGTGAATTTCCCTACCAAGCCAAAAGAATGCCCTGCCTGCTCACTTCTGAACCTGCAGGAGATGTTGGCACCCTAGCTGATTCCATCGCTACTTCTTTTGGAGGTAAGCTTAGTACAATGTGACAGAGCGTATGCTGCAAAGCAAAGGCACAAAATTGATACCTAAGTAGGCGGTTTTCTGTCAAGATGTCTAGTCGAAAAGTAAGCACCAGGCTTGAAAACTCAGTTTTCACCTAGCGAGTCAGAAGTGTTTGCTTCTAAGTGCTGGATATTGCTAGTCGTATTCATAGTAAAAACTAATCCATGCCAACTTGGCATGAAGCCGTGTACCCACTAGAATTTCTCTCAATGCAGTCAGGGGCCTTATTCACACATGGGCACACAGTGCCCACCTGTCATCTCTCTGTATTTTCTGTGTTCGTATGACTTGAATCTGACAGTTGCTCATGGATGAAATACTCTCACAGGCAGGGTGACGGCAATCAGTGAAGCAAGCTCTACAGCTCTGAATGCGGCCGCTGAGTCAACGTCTGAGGCCGTCGCTGCTGCGGTGAATGAGGTGCGGTCAATGTGTATGGTTGCTGCATGCAATCTTGTATTTTGGCAGGGAAATCATTAAATACACGTACGATGTACGATTACAAAATAGTGTGTACAAACGGTCAACCCTGAAGATATGGTTTATAACACGGAATGGCGGTTTCCATTAAAAAAACATGCAAGCTGTCCATCTGCCCCCACGTCCTTAATATAAGCTCCAGTGAACGTAGCTTATGTGTAGCCAAATGCTTGCCAGTCACGTGCTGAATGTTGCTGAGTTAGTGTGAAACATATAATCGATTTCCCTTATGAAGCAAAGTAACGTGCACTCCCTGTTTTCCTTTTAGTGTTTTTTTCTGTTTACTTCATCATCATAAGGTCATTCCGTGGTTTTCATTCCTTGCCTAATGCATCTCACAATGCAAATAAAATAGATTAGCCTGCGGCATCTCTTCATCCTCAAAACAATGTTTTTAGGACAATAATCCGCGATCTGCATCCTTCAAGCACCGCCTCCTGCGTTGATCTCCATCCATATGCAACCTGCAGGGGGTTACAGCGCACCTCTCATCTGGCTTAATCAAATGCGCTGGCATATAACAGTCGTCAAGTGACTAGTGTAGTAATCAGCAAGTCATACCCCTCCGAAAACTATCCACATTATATACAAGACAGCACACACATTCTTGTGTATGCAAATACAACCTTGTTTTCACTCGAAATCGTAAGTGTGGGCAAATTATGCTTTTCAACCCTGACTGATACTAAGCAGCATAACTCGCCCACACTTCTAGCACACAGAGCATCCAACTGTGTGTAACATAAGCAGCAGTTGCGGAGGTGAGCATGTTTATTTGTGCAAGTGTCGTTTAGTAAATTGTTTAATGTGGAATTTCATTATGCTGCATGTAAAGCACGTAATGATTTGAAAGGGGATGCAGCAGGTGAGCACTGCACAAAAAAACATTTATTCTTTTTTCAATGATAGCCTGCAAATTTTGGCTCTGTGTGTGACTTGTAGGTGTGTGAGGGAGGCAGCCCAACTGCCCAAGCAAATGCACTTGCATCAGCGGTGAGTTGTGGTTGACAAGGTGAAAGCCAATGGCTATCAGCAGCTTGTATCCTCTTATTACTACTCAATTCCCCTGTTTTTCAGTTCAGGTTTCGTTGTTTACATATTGCTTCTCGATCTTTTTTTTCTCGTAGATTAGAATAGAAAACGACCGATACTTTTGCTTTCAGATTGACCAAGAAGACACAATAAGCATAGGAGGGTGTAACCTAGCCACATATACTTTGAGCTCGACCTACTTTTATGGTTAAACGGCTGCCATATAAATGCACCAGCCTGGAGTTTACAATGCCACTAAGAAGGATGAACTTATTATACTGGCATTCTAATTTGTTCCGCTTTTCACCTCAGACCGCTGAGGCGACAGCCACTGCAGTTGCGGAGGCCTCAGCTAAAGTGGAAGTAGAGGGAGAAGGAGAGGCGTGTGCTTCTGCAGCTGCGACTGCCAGGTGAGCTGATTAGGGTTGGCTTATCCCATGTGAGCAAGTCAATTGTATGGTATAGTTTGGCAGGGAGATCTCTGAAAGTACGGTTAAGGTGTACTTACCATTTTGGCCAGCCTTTTAAATCAGCAAAAGAAAGTTCTCATATGTGGGTTTGTCTTTAGTGCTACCCAATATCAATATCCAAGCTGTCTGCGTTAAATAAACAGAAGTATTAGGTGCCAAGTTCGGTGTGAAGCTTGTAAATGCTTTTGTCTACATTATGCATTTTCTTATGTTGTGAAGCAAGGTCCGCTTATCAAGCTGTGTCTTTTTGTAATTGTTGTGTTAAAGGTGGATGGCAAATAGAGTCCAATGGAAGAGTGGACACTATGATAGACCAGCTGAAATAGGGCAGAGGGCACGTGCTTGTCATCCCAGACTGTTAGTCTACCAATGCTGATGGTTTTGTAAGAATACATTTGGTATTTGCTGTGTTATTCTCACAAACAGGGCAGTGGCACGTGCGGTTGCCAAAGCAATTGCCTCCGCTTTTGCCGTTGCCACAAATGACTGTGCTCAAGCCATTTCAGCGGCCAACGCTGATGATTTTGAAGAGACTATAGCTGTTGCTACAGCTGAAGCCTCTGCTGAGGCCTGCTCAACTGGTGGGTGGTGCTTAAGAAGTTTTTACTTAACACGGATCTTGATCAGGTACTGACTTTGCAGCGGAGTATAGTGCTGGCAATTCCTTAAGCCTTTACATGTTGCGATGATCGGCAGCCATTTGTTATTCAAACACACACATGACTAGTTGAGTCGGTGAAGCTAGTACTTCCAGATCCTGTTTGCCAAACTCTTCGCGTTTTGATCTTTGCATACAAGCAGGTGGCACCGCAGTGGCTGAGTCTAAGGCTGTGTCGACAGCAGTGGCCACAGCCACCGCTGAGGCGTTTGCCAGTGCTTTGGCTGTTGTACAAGGAGAGTGTGATTGCGCTGCAGCATCCGGCATCCCCTCCCCATCTCCTTCTCTATCTCCTTCCCCTTCCCCTTCTCCTTCTCCTTCTCCTTCTGCTTCTCCTTCTCCGTCTTCTTCTCCATCTCCTTCTCCTTCCTCTCCCTCTCCCTCTCCCTCTCCCTCTCCTTCCCCATTTACTGCATCTGGAGCTCAGAAATGTTTTGGACTTCCACAGCGCGAATGTTGCGAGAACTGGGATGGAAGATCGACACAGTGTTTTTATCTTGGGTGCGTCTTGGTTCTAATGGCTTGCACATACATTCTAAGCGTCCCACAAATTCTGCTAACACAGAATGCTTAATCCCCTAGTTTCTGCCACTCACAGACTTTGCATCCATCGCACACTGCAGGGACACACTTGGATGGCGTTACACCCTCATTGATTCCAACCCCCCTACGTGGAGGGACTCGTTTTTGAACCAGGACTGTGTGTGTTGAGACGCAGGCAAATCTGTTTTTGCATACCCTGGGTTCGTTCTATTTCTGATATTATCATTTGGTATGCCCAAACACAAATAAGCGGTGCTTCAGTGACACTTGTAACACTGATTTAATTGCATGCTAAAGTCGTGCAGGAGAGAAGCGATACAATTGGGAAACATGTCATAAATTTTGATGAAACAGTGGGGGCATTATTCCAGAGGGGGGACACTGGCAAAAGCCAAAACTAGCTCCTTTTTGCATGAAAGGTACAACTACTCACCACGTCACTTCATCAAATTGGACCCAGCCTAGCTTCAAACTGATGCTGACTTTATAAGCTACCCGAACATGTGCTCAGATTTAGACAAATCGCCCTGCGTACAGAATGACGGGACTAAAAGCACACGTCGTGCACCTGTACCCTAGATGGGTGCTTTCCAGGGGGAATGGCACATTGATTTGCATATCTCGTCAACCACTTCGTCTTTCTGCCCCATTTCTCTTGCAATGATCTTTGTTTATTATAAGGACTTCAACGTGCTACAAATCACTGTGTTTGGTGCGCTGGCTGGTCAGATACAGCATATGGCTGCTCGAAAAGTAGGCTTCACGCTGCGGCTGCTGAGGCAGGTAACCCTAACTTTCCCGTTTTAAGCTCAGCTGCACTGAAATCTACAAAGCAGAGTTGGGTCTAAAACGTGCAAATTAGGGGGCCCATACCCTAGGAGCATGCAAAAACGTACCATTTTTGGCCTCAGTGTCCCCCCTCTGGCATTAATCTTTGCTCAGAAATGTGCAGCCTTTGTCTCCAAATCTGTCACGTCTGAAAATGAAGCAAAAGTATTAGTATTCTAGCTCGGGCTATTGCATCGATGTTAATTTCATGCCAATTAGGGAGCAGTAGAGTGATTATTAATAATAACTAGATACATTGCAATTATTGATGGTGCAGTTATAGAAATCACTAAACACATGACCTACTACTCTTTAGATCAACGTCTGCAAGCATGTCGCATCCAGTTGAAAGCCGCAATAACAACCAGCACACAAAAATCTAAGTAGACCATTTTTCACACCAATTTCTTGGATGGGTGGCACCATCTACGACAATCAATCTGAAGCTGAGGGCCAAGCAAGAAACTTGCCAAGGTACCAAAACCATCCAGATGCACCGTGTACTATTCTACTTCACAAGGAATCTATTCACACAAGCCTCGGGCACAAAAACCCTGTCTGTTCCGACAAGTGAGCCAGAAAACTAGATGCATGCTTCTGTGATTAATCAGTATTTGTGGCAAAACAATATTATGAAGACTGTAAACGCCCGACATTTATATTAATATGAGTTTTAGCCAGCTACATTGCTGAAATGATTTGTCTTTTCACACAAAATTGACAGGGGATGCCAAAATGTGCGCACTTTAAATGCACAGGTATTCAAGTGCGCAGATTTTCCAGCATTATAATCCTGATCTTCTTTTGTTGGAAGGATTTGGTTTTTCTAATTTTAATCTAAAACTGGACATCCTCACAAGCAGAAGCACCATAAGAAAAGCAAATGTAGCTATCATAGACAACGACTTTAACAGGAACGCAATTTAGACAAGAGCGTGTGCAAAGGCCAGCAAGGTTAAGGAGGCAACAAATCTGAACGTGTAACATGGTCTGACAACTTGAGTATTGAAGGGTTTCACACAGCACAGGAAACAAAACATTTCAGACATTGTCAATAGTGTGATACATGCTCATTGGGCAAATCTAAGACTCTCCATTTTTCCCTGCCATATGCGCATGACGCTTTTCCACGCTCTCCCGTGGCTGCTTCTCAATTGGCTCTGGGGGCAAGTGCATGTCCAGCTTTTGGTGTGCATTGAGGCTGCCGTTTCCAGGCCTAGGGGCTTTTGACGTCTGAGCTTGTTGGTCTTTCTGATGCTGCTCACGTAAAGCTCCTGTGCAGCATTGTCTAATGTACTCATTGGAAAAAAGAGGCGTTTTTTTGTTGATTTTATGTTTCGTTTGTGCACCTTTTCCAAAAGCATTGTATGTTCTTGGTTATTTGATACAAACGCTCCTGTTTTCCGGTGCTATTACACATGCATTCACACAGCACCACAGATTAGCCCTGAAGGATGCAGGGATTCCTTTGCTTGTCTGACTTGACACTTCTTAACACCAGATTCTCTGCCTTCCAAAAAAAACCTTGCCTTAAAATTGTCAAGTTGCGATGACAAAAGTTTACGTCAATAATTACTCAGATGAAGTAAATATTTGCAACTTGGCAGAGTTGTGATCAGGTCAGCCATCAGCAAAACAGGCTTCCCCAGCATTTTGCTTTGTCCCAATGGCTATAGGAAGCAAACAGTTGGCTATGTAAAATCCCCAGACACTCAAAATAGCTGAAACTAGGATTACACTGAAGTGGCTCTTTCCACCTCGCTTCACTGATGAAGACAGGATTACCTCTAGCTGTCCAGATGGTGTGCTGGTTGCCTTATTTCCGCAAAAATTAGAATACGACAAACTAATGTTGGCGGGAGTGGCTTTTTTGGAGGGTCAGGGGGCAACTCAGGAAGACTGGAGCAACGCAGCACCGCCAGCCACCAACAGATCCACCTTCCCCAGACAGCACCGGCCCAAAAATCTCATCAAACTTTAACCTGACATTCACCTCATAAGATCAGGTACTGTAATGAAACTCAGCCCCATAATCAGCTAAGTGCCATGGAGGAATTGCACGAGGAGCTCTGTACCATTCTTCAAAAAGCCTCCACTACCCTCCACACCATCCTATTACGAGTGGGCGGCACCACCTACAACACTCACACAACATGATCCCCCAAGTAATTGTGTCTTAATTCTCGAAGAGTTAAGAAATGTGCTTTGAAGCTCCGTATGCATTCTGTTAATTGTGCTGCAAAACTCATGCATAACAGGCGCCCACTTCCTGGTGCCGTAATAAACTTTTGTCAGAAGCTGGTTTCAGGCTAAGCCTGCAACCTCATCGATCTCTTTATCTTTTTTCTTTTTCTTTGTGGTACAACACCCAAAGAGCTTCCATTTCTTCAATTGATGTGGGGAGGACTGCCTGCGTGGTCTTCCAGTTTTCTTTTTTTCAAGTTTCTTCTCCTTAGTCAATTCAGCAAAACACAGCTTGAAACTTACCTGATCCAAACTTACGCCTCAGTTCTGCTGCTGCCTGCTCTGTTCCTCCATGAATGGTTTCCTGCAAGCAAAAAGTGTGTACACCCATGCGAAAGAAAGGCTAGAAAGAACAATAGCAGTTAAACTAATTAGTTATGCAATTATGAACAAACGCCCTTTCCAGTACCGTTACCAATTGTCACCCCTTATGTTTCCCTTTCTCTTCTCTGCAGTGGCGAGGTTTTCCTGGACCTGAATAATTACGTGGCTCCTCAAATTTAAGTGGTTTTGACCTTTTCTTTCCCAAGTAAGACCCTCCAAACTCCATCACCCCTCCTAAAAATTATGTAACCAGGGGATGAACAAGACGGGCTGGTAAACTGCTACTGGCACGTGTGTTACATGCCAAGTACTGCCCGTGTCCACGCTGCCCTTTGCCTAACCAATTCAACTCTTACTTGAACTGACTCAACAATGTGTGTGGCCCAGTCTTTTGCCATCTCCGATGTGGAGGCTTCATGATCCCCTGCGGTTGGTGGACTCAGAAAACACGCATTAAAAAGAGATAGACCCAAGTCAATCACCTGCTCTTGACACCTGCTGTGAAGTTGCGTCATGTACAAGATGTGAATTAAACTTTAGCAACGCCTGTGTGTGTGTTTGTGTGTGTGTGTGCGTGTGTGTGTGTGTGTGTGTGCGTGCGTGTGTGTGTTTGTGTGTGTGTGTGTGTCAGAAATACTGCAGCCAGCTTTAAAGGAAAACAAGTCTACCTTTGTCCACCGCGTGCATGTATAAAGCAGGGTTGTCTCTCAACCTGTCTCCCCTGCCATGCAGAACTTCTGTGGCATGAGGAGATGCTTCTGCCACCCTTTGGTTGACCTGTGAGCGTGCAAAAAAGGATGCTGCACTTCAAAAAAAGTGTGCTGCAAATAAACAAGAGAACTTATAATGCTGATTTCCTGCACAGTAAGATAAGCTGATGTAGCAGAGTCTACTTTGGTCCTTGCAAGAAGCCAGGGACCAAGAATTAAATGGCTGCTGCAGAATGTGCATGACAAGAAGGTGAGGCAAATCCTATTTTAACAATACTCACCTGGCGTCCTACCCGTACTTTGCATGCTACACACTTCCATCTCGGGCTGCTGTAGTAGTAGTAGTAGCAAAAGAGGACATACCCAAGTATTACGGCTTACCTCTCTCTGAAATTCCTCTGGGGATAGCTCATCTGCACCTTGACGAGCGGCTGATGCATGGTCTACAACCTCTCTCGGAGCATCAGGAGATCTACTGCAGCTGAGCAAAGCAATTTCGAAGCTAAGTTGATTTGCACAACAATGATAAAAATTATGACGAATTGTGACGCACTGCCTGGCATACAAAAATGAAGTACAATGGGCACTCAATATTGTACTCCCCACATTCTTTCAGGAACTTCTTTCGTTCGGGTATATTTTGCTGCAGTTCTAGTGAAGCCTTTGATTTGCAGCCTGCACAACAAAACGCTGCAGCCTTTCCGCACGTTCCACATTTAAACTAATGCTTTGAAGGTGAATCGTGGGGTTCCTGGGTGTGTATGTTCACGTGCGTATGTGCGTATGGTCTTTTGTGTGCTGTGCAATGCTTATTCACCAGCATAATCTGCACACAAGCAGCACCTTTTAGGTGACTCGTTTGGGATTTGCTCCTGGTAAACAGATCGAGCGCGAGGGAAGTGATTGTTGTGATTGTTGGTAGTATATGTGCTGCGATTACTGGACAGGGGTGTCAGAAGTTGGTGTGCTCCCCTCGCCAGCGAACCTGCGCTGCTACTGTGCCATGAGTAGAACAGCATCCTTTTGAAGGATAGACTGAAGGCAAGCGCCTGCGGCAGGAAAACACACAGCAGATCTGTATGATACAACACTGTTGTTAACATCACAATCACTTGCAAGTGCCACCCACCTCACGTAACATATTTTGAGAGTATCCAGCTGTACTCTGCGGCGGCTGGACAGCGTGCCCTGCGACTCAGCACGTATAACAAAATTTATGACAATTAACGATTTTTTTCAATTAACAAATTCATCAAATCCGTACTAATCCGTAGGACCCTTAGGAGAGAATTTTATTGATCGATTTTCTCATTCGTTTTTGAGCGATTTTCTTATTCGTTTTTGAGGTGTATAAATCGTCGTGATTGTCAATCTCAATTTAAGAAGTATGGAATTAATAACTATGGTGAATTTCACTTCAGGTGTCCGGTGGTCGGGTAGAAAAAGAGAAACAGAACAAAAGATCCAGAAGCTTAAAAGAAAGAGTCCAGTCAGTCAAATTAAGTGATTGGGTTGAGAAGCGGGCGATTTGCAAGCACGGCCAAGAAGCTCTCCTTCGGGGGAGGTACATTTTCACATTTATCATATTATGATATAAATATAATTTGGATAAGATTCGGGACACCTCTACAGCTGTGCTGCATCTCTCACCAAATTGCCCGCTTCTCAGCCCAATCGCTTAGTCTATCTGACTGGACTCTTTCTGGTCAATTGGTCTTTTCTCTTTTTTCGATTCGCCACTGGACACCTGAAGTGAGAACCGCCATAACATTGCCACAAGAAAGAGGAGCGCATCAAATAAAGTCATTGGGAGTGAATTGGAGAAGTATTTTTACACGAAAGCTACGCAGGCAGTGAAAACCACATTAATTGAGGATGACTCCAGCAAAGCAGAACGCCACCCCTGCCAGAAGCAACATGGGACATGCTGGAACAAAGCTGCAACTTATTACAAAAAAATCAGAAAATTTAAAACAAGACTCGTCACCAAAAGCAATCAGCAATTTAGAAACGCATTCAGCACACCTCTTCCTGAACCACCAACAAGGATACTGTCAAGAATGGCAAAAATGTGTAGGCTCCCCGAAGACTAAAATAAGACTTCAGGAAAAAAGATAAAGAACGCAGGAAATGCAAACACCGCCAACAATGTTTAGGAAAAAATGTGTGTGTGTCCTGCGTCAACCCAATGGATGCAGAGCCACACAACATCCCATTTGGAGAATATAAAAAAATGGCTTTTAAATGAGGATCAGGTGGTTAAGAGGCAGAGGCCTGCACACCACCAGGAGTATTGCTCAGATATTTTTGAAAGTTGCGTTTGAATGATCTTCCGTGCAGACCTGATGGCATGTAAGCTTAATTTTCCAAATTTGACTGCTGTGGCATGTATATAGACCTTTTAGTCCAAGGCTGTGCAGTGGGTTACTTGTATGGCTCCTGTAAATGGTGCTCCTAGCAGGCTGGTGTGGAGAGTTTTGAGTTATCCAAGTAAGCGAGGCATTCGTAGCTTGCACTTATGTTGTTCTTGTGCCTTTCTGCTTGTTGGATAGGACAAGTGTCTACATAGTAATACATACCTAGTAAATAATTTTGATCAGGTGATGTATATCGCATTTGTTTGGTTGGATGTCCGTTGATTTCATAGCCAGAATAGTATGGATTTGCAGGGCTATTTGTTAGGTTATCGGCAGCTCTCCTTGCATTTGTGACGGATCTAGTTTGGTACGTATTAGCTAGGTTTATGGTGGACCGTGGCCCTGACTGCCTAGGGTTGTGTCAGGCGGTGTCTGGTTGTGCCTTTCAACCTACTCAACCCCCTCATTCTTTTAAGGATTCCAGAACTGATGGCTAACGATCCTGATGGGATGCAGACCATGCTGAATTAGTTACACTGGTATGCCCAGTGAAAGCACCTTATTATCTATATTGCAAAGTCTGAGGTGGTTCATTTCAACTCATCTGGTTCAAATGTGCCTGTGTTCACGTTGGGGGAGTGCCGCTTGTACACAAAGATTCTTCTGGATATGCTGTTTTACAGGCGCATGAGATTGATCGAGTCCTCTAGACGCGCAGCTGGTCCTTTCATGGCATTTGCATTTTGGGTTGGTTAGTTTAAATGTGAGAAGGGCCATTCAATAGGCCATACGTGTCTCTGTGCCATGGGAGAACGTAGGTGCTCCCATCCGGTATGTATGCAGGCCAGCAGGTGTGGGGTACTGAGTTTATTTTAGAGTACAAGGGTCTTTACAAGTGATTTGCAAATGCGACACGTGAGTTTTCTGAAGGCCACGCTGGGTGTTCAACATACCACCACGAATTGATCTGTCTTGAGGGAATGTGGACACGAGCCACTGCAGTTTTACTGGTTTAGGTCTGTTGTGATGAATAATAGTGTGCTCAGGTCCAACAGTGAGATGTTAAGCAGGATGCTGAAAGCGGATCTGGACATGTAATTACGTGACCCCTCCTGTTGGACTGCTTAGGTTGTAGATGCTTGCCAAGAGCTGCAATGTTGTGATTCATTTGTGCAAGCAGTGCGGCAGGGTACTCCCATTTCTATTCAAGAAATTACTGATGATCTCAGGCACAGATTGCGGGCAACGTGGAGAGATGTTGAGGGATTGAACCCATGGGGAAAAAAAAGCGAATCGGCAAAATATGAATTGCTCTTTGCAGTGCCTTTTGATCCAATGTGAGTGACCCTCCTTGTTTGCCAAGACATGCATCTTTCTTAACATGTCATGGAATATTAGCTGTTTTAGTGTCATGCTAAATCAGTGTGATTTCCCCTGGGATTCATAATGCAAGCAACGGTTTTACGGTTATTTGGTTATTTGGACAGTTTAGATGGTCCTCTTGTAACATACTCCGTTTTCGTGTGTTTGGCGTCTCCTTCCATCCTCCTGGTTTTCTTCTGCGTCTTCTGTCCTGAGCTCCCTCAACTCTGTACTCTACTTGGGTCCTTTTCTTTTTCCTGGTTTCCTTTCCCTGGTTCTGGGTCTCCTTGAGCAGCTTCCTCTTGCTTTCTCCTCTGCTTGAGCCCTCCCTCCTCTTTTTTTTGTTGTCTGTCAGGTCCTTGCTGGGGGCCGTAGCTGTAACACCACCAAAAAAAAAACTCGCTCTTTTTTCAGACTTGTCTGATAACCATCTCCTCGGTGCGTTGCTTGAGCCGTCGCTTCCTTCTTGCGTGGAGAGGGAGGAGGCGTTGAATACACATTGATGGGGATGATGGCCCATATTTGCAATCCATGCTTAAGCTGGTACTATGGCTGATTCGTCGTGACATTAGGCTTCGGGCGCATACCGCCCCTCAACCGCGGAGACAGCATCTTGGGATCATGAAGTCTCTCCTTTGTGTGACGATTGTGCTTGTGAGCAGATTCAAGATGAAATGCATTGCCTTTTCATGTGTAGAGATGCAGACATTGTGTGACGTCTGTGCTCTGAGGAGAAATTTAGCTTGTCTGTTCAGTTAATTCTCTGGTGATTTTCCAGCAAAGCAACCCTACATGCAATAACAAGTCAGTGCTCATGTGGTTAATGATTCCTTACACAATACACACACTTTTTCCTTTGTGTCTAGTGAGTACCAATCAAACACACACTCCGAGTGTGTGTACCAGTCAAAGGCCAATATACTGTTGAAGGGCGAGGACTAGTCACAGGCCGATTAGCAAAACAGTATGGCTGAAAGCCTCCCCATCATGTAAATCTTATCAATCTTTTCTAGAAATGGCTGCCACCGTTGGCCTGCCTGGAATCGTTTAGATTGTCAGTTGCAATCCAGATTTTCTACATGAATGCTCCAGATTGCCTGCTTAGACTTCCCGTCTGCCATATTTAGGTAGAGCACGCCTAGCTCTGTTTCTTAATCCTGCTGACAAGCTTTGCCTTAAAGTTTATTAGCGCAGCTGTCGATCTTTTTTGATTGATTTGTTTGTTGGGACCTATAGGTTGAGCAGCCATGCCAGGCTGGAGGCCTTTGTATTCCGAACTAAACTTTGCCTTAAAACCGCCCCTAAACGTGAATTCAAAAGAGAAAAGAAGATAAATGCAGGCAACAAAAACCACTCCCCACATTAATCAAGGATAATCAACAAGAAGGAAGCCCCTTTGGTGCCAAATACCGTAAAGATCCTTTACCACAGCAGACCAAAACTGGCCCTTTCAGAGAGGTAGGACCATTATTCCGTATAACGCATTACAAACAGCTACTCTAATCCAGCCAGATTCAGGGGGAAATGTACTTAGGGTCCAGTAAAAGCCTACTACCAACGAATATACGAAATGTATAGGATTTATGTACATTGGGTATCGAGTATTTGCGTTTGTCTAAGGATTTGAGTTCCGCAACTCTCTAGTCATCATACCACACTAAAGCTCCTGCAATAATCTCTCGGTGCCCCCCACACACGTCCGCATCAAGTCAATGAAGATCTTCTCGACATGGTCTCTCTTTGCCCGAAGCATGACAAGCTGTAAGAAACAAACGTGCACAGACATACGGAGGACACATTGACTTTGCATTATAATCAAGGGTGGGTCATGACCTCGCCAAGACTCGTTGAGTGTGAGGCTCGCCGAGCCTCGACGAGCCTCTTTACCGGTGTGGAAGACACTCGTCGGCCAGCGAGGGTGTCCACTTTTTGGGCGGAATCAGCCCCATCTCCCCAGAATTTTCCAAAAATTTCCAAGTCCGATTATGCGTGGCTGAATCGGCTGACAGGCCCATCTTTTAAACCAAGTATCATCAATAATAATATTCATTTATTATTAATTAACACCAGGAAGAGTTAAAAAGGGGTGTGCAACAGGGGGGGCTGTAGGCGAAAACTGAATTTTCCTGGCTCACACGCCCATAATTTCCACCCGGTCTCAACATTAATATCATAATATATATAAGCAAACAACAGAAAAAAGTTTTGGCTCAATCCGTGCGGATTTGAGGAAGTGATTTTCTAACCGTAATGCACTAACTAGGGCCTCCCCAGCGAGTGCCGAGCCTCGTTGAGGCTCGCCGAGCCTTGTTGAGGCTCGCCGAGCCTCGCTGGCTAAATCAGACACCCTATTTACCCTAAACCCTAACCCTTAATTATAATCATAACTAGAGACGTAAGAGCCCATAAAACATGTGCTTTGGCAAAAAGGCAATCAATCTACAAGCTTGAACTGCTGTTTTATTTCTTTGTTGTTACTGGAGTTAAAGCAAGTAAGAATAATTCTTTTGATTTTAAGCATAAAAGGCGCACAGGAGAAAAGCAGGTTGGATACAGCAAGAAGTAGTTCTTTGGGGTTTTGCAAGACCAAGTGCAAGGTCACAAGCAAATGGCATGGCTCTTCCCATCTTGAAGGAGGAAGAATTGAATCATAGGAAATAAATATGAAAAAGGAGACCATGCTCACAATCTTAATGCGGCAGAGAGTCTTGTTTCTGCGAGTGTAAGCTCTGAATGCCAAATTGCAATTTGTGTGGGTTAAACTACGATGAATTTTTTCCTGCAACTCTTTATATCTTGTGGCTCCCTAACTTTTCTTTTTCTTTTCACTTTCTTTTGTACAGTTTTTCGCAGGAATCGTCTTACCTTTTGCGGGGGCAAACTACCACAACTACTGCCAGCACTTTGGTTGCTAGGAGATGCTTCTGCATCGCTGCGAGCTGCTGCGTGCTGCGTGCCTGCGTCCTGTGTGTGTGCGGCTGCTGCGTGTGTGCAGACTGCGAGGCTATCAGAGGGGGAAGGTGCACCACAACAACAAGCATCAGCCTCAAGAGACTTCTCCCATTCTTCTCCTTGCAAATCGTCCTGCACGGCATCGGATTGGGGAGAGGAGGGACGTGTGCAATGTGTCAAGGTGGTAATTACACACTCCCCTGTATTCATAAAGAAAAGCTGACAGATGTAAGCAGGTGCTTGGTTTTTATGGATTAATGCTCATATGCTCATGCTGCAGAGGTGCCGGCGCTGATGGACCTGCATTGCATGCAGCGCAAAATGGGTTTGGCCACTTACCTGGAGGTTGTCCAATCCAGCAGCAACTTCATAGCCTATTTCTTTCATTTCTGCAAGCAATTGATGAAGCCCGCTGTGCAGCATGCTTTGCCTCTCTTCCCCCTGGAGATCACAGGTTGGGCACATACACAAGCGAGCATATTTCCTCTTTTCCTTGCTAGCGCTTGGATCTGTATTCATTCATTAGTAATCTGGATATATGCGGATGGCTTGCGTGGATGATGGTCTGTAGAGTACAAGACAAGTGGACTACAGCAGTTGAGCTTGTGTTACATGGTGTTCCTTGGAAAACACGCGCATCACTCTGACAGTGTGGCATGTGCAGCTGTGGAAAGCTCACACACATAAGGTAAGGTAAGGTTACATCGCTATACATGCCTCTGATAGGCATCTGAGCGGAAGCTTGGAAAAAAGCCTGTAATTAAACAAAAAAAAACGCTAGAAAAATCAAGGGAACAGGGCTAGGCACTTAGCTACAAAAGAAGCAACACCAAATATATCAGGTTGGTTCATAAAGGTCCTCAAACGAGCTGGGCCATCCTCAAACTGAGGTGGGAAGATAAGCTGTTGCTGTGTGCGAAGTCTGACCAGATGATCATGCGGACAGTCCAAAAAAATTTGTTCCTCATCCTGAATAGTGTGCCAGTCACATCTGTCACAGATCCTGAGCTCATAAGGCCTTCACACACATAAGCACACACACACACACACACACATGCACAAACACCGACATACACACACAAACGTACCTGGCGCTGCTGCTGCTGGAGTTCCAGCTCTAATGCCTGACATTTTTCTCTAAGATGGGAAGATGAATCCAAGTCTGCAGGCTGCGCTCTGGAGGAGGCACTGAGGCCTTAAGCAAAGGGTAGAAAGGGCAGGGCAGGAAGATGTGAGGTAGGTATAGTAGTACTTTTGCTTTGTGTGTGTTTGTGTGTAAGGCAGACGAATGTTAATCAATGTGGCCTGAATGCTAGGAGTGAGAACGATGACTTTAAGCAACGACGTACTGACATTAGGTGATTATTGGTGCGAAGTTGAAGAAAGCTCAAAGCTCAACGGACAGGAGCGAGGAGGCAATTAATCACACAAGAAAGAGAGGAACTGCAAAATGCGTTTGAGCGTCCAGCTTTGAGTGTCCAACATTGAGAGTGCTTTGGTCTCGCACGTCCACATCTCTACTCCCTCACACACTTGCCTAAATTGTTCAGACTCTGAGTGAGAGGGCGCTGGTCCCTCTGGTGCTTATTGACACTGTGTGCGTCCGCTGCTGCCAGCTCCGCCCTTTGCACTGCCTCTGCTTCAGCGTCTGCTACCGCCTGCACTGCTGACCCTGGGTTCAAAGAACGTGGCCTGACATTGGAACAATATTGGATACTGCACCAATTTCGAACAGATGGATGTCACGTCATTTATGGTGCTACCAATTGCATGCACCAGCCCTTTCCTAGCCAACCTAAACTCATGCAGCATCGGGTAACAGGGCTATTCTGTGTACTCGCATTCCCAGCTGTCGCTGTATGTACTGTTTGGCGCCTGTAAGAGAAGGCTGATTCCTCCGGGCTCACCTCTCTTTTTGGAGCCAGCTGGCAATTCTGGGAAGTGCCGTGGCTCAATGAGTGAATAGGGAGCTCTGTTTTGATTTGATGAGCTTCCATTGCTCTGGGCGCTCTGCAAGCGACCAACACCAGCGTTTGATTACACATGAAATATTACAGTCTGCTGGACTCTGAGTGTGCTTTCGTGTGCATATAGGGTGGTGAAGTTATGTGTGAGTGTGTGTATGTGTTTGTGAGCATGTGCGTTTGTGTACCTGCGTGTGTGTGTATGTGTGTTGTGTGTGTGTGTGTGTGTGTGCATGTGCAAGTGTGTGTATGTGAGTTTGTATGTGTATGAGTGTGCATGTGCAAGTGTGTGTATGTGAGTTTGTACGTGCGTGTGTTTGTATGTGCATGTACGTTTGTGTATACATGCATGCGTGTGTGTATGCGAGTGTGAGTATTTGTGCGCGCGTGTGCATGTGTGAGTTTGCGTTTGTGTGTGCATGTGTTGTGTGTGTGTGTGTGTGTGTATGTGTGTGCGTGTGCAAATGTGAGTGTGTGTGTGCGTGCATGAGCGTGCACGTGTGTGCATGTGTGCGTATTTGTGTGTGTGTGCGCGTGAGCGTGCACGTGTGTGTGTGGGGG
>Ga0307963_1000468_pt1 | contig 26875 bp, 25 predicted proteins | sample OrgLakmetagen594_FD_201829 | JGI IMG/M metagenome (GOLD analysis project Ga0307963, IMG submission 201829) | Saline water microbial communities from Organic Lake, Antarctica - #594 | ecosystem: Environmental > Aquatic > Non-marine Saline and Alkaline > Saline | place: Antarctica: Organic Lake... | reverse complement strand
TTATTTTATTTCTTTTTCAATCTACACACACACACGCACATTCACACACACACACACGCACGCACGCACACACACACACACACACACACACACACATACACACAAGTACAATGACAATGGCATCCAAATCAACCCGGCAGGACCATGCAGCACACACACCGATGTTGTGATTAGTGATGTAGAGATAGAGGAAGATAAGTATGCCAACCTCCCAAGATGCAACCAGGTATGCTGCTTGTTCCCAAAATACACACACACACACATACACTTACTCACACACACACACACACATCACGCACCTGACATGCAGGCATGATGATTTGGTCATCCAAAGAACAAGCACGATATGTAGATGCAAGCCACAACGCTTGCTTCTACACGGTCACCAACCGCCCGTGGTACTTGCTTGTTGCGTGCATGCCAATTGCCAAGGGAGACATCATCGAAGCGCACTACGGCCTTACTCAGGCTTACTGCTTCATACATTTGGAGGCCATTTTTGTGTGCTGAGTGCTGAGACATATCTTGATACAAGTCTGTCTTTGTTACGCACTGAATACTAGGGATTTCTGTGCTGGCAGTTTGTGGCACATCAAGCAGCTAAGTGTACATCAAGCAGCTAAGTGCCTGCAAGATGGTGCCGAATGGCTAATTTTTCCTACATATATGCAGATTTCATGAATATTAAGATCTCGAGTTATTGATTGATTTGGAATGATTGCAAAGAAGCTAGGGATTTTTTTCATGTTTTGCAGTTGATCTGCACTTTAAATCAACCATGAACAGGATCATGAATCAGGATTGCTGGTCGAGTCAAATGTGTGGTTGAATCAAACAAACCAGCAGCTGAATTCTGCTTGAATCAACTGCCTAGTTAAACCAACCAGAACAGCAGTTGATTTTCGCTTGAATCAATGATCAACTAGAAATCAACGTTTTTGATTGATTCAACCCCATTGAATTAACAGCCCTGACTTTTCCGACGACTCGCTACCAGCAATCACCATGCCGGATCTATTCTTTGTGGCGTACTGAATTCATCTGTTTGAGATTTAAACAATTTATAAGAGGAGTGGGGGGGAGATGCACGAAAAAAGCAGTTGCCTTTCATCTTCATGTACGTTATGTTTTGAGGATTTCCTAGCTGCATAATAAAACCACCAATCACGTGTAACCGTGTCATCGGAAACAAAGGAGAAGGTTTGGGTGTGAGAGCTGCGTGCTTTTTGATTTGGTGATTGAGGTTAGGTTATGTGTGGCTATATGGGAGTAGCGTGAATGATTGCGGCTGCTTAGCTGCTAGTTCTGCACGTGAGATGGTATTGGTTATACCTACGTCTCTTGGGTTCACGTAATGGGATATGTTTTAGCAAGGGTGGTATACATCTGATTCGGAGTCTTGCTTTTATTTGTGTTTTTGACTGCCATCATGAATGTAATTCCAGTCCCACCATTCTTGTACCTTACAGGGCAGGTTTGGGATGGAGCTGTGTTAGGTCGCCTTGTCAGAGCTGTGCGTTTGGTCCAGGGTGCTTGTTATGTCTTGGGGGCCTTGTGGGGTTTAATTAAGGTATAGTCGCTAGGTAGCTTCCTTACTTTTGTAAGTCCTGGCTGTGGTCTTTTCAGTGCTAAGGGCAAAGGGGTAGGGGACATCAGTAATGCATTTGATTTTCCACTTTGCCTCAGGAATTCCTTTGGCAAGCTCTTTCAGCCAGTTTTTGTTGCAAGCATTGAGGCAATGTCTGCATTTAATATTCCATATGGCAATGATGTGCACATCCCAAGTGTGTTTGGAAAGGGGTGTCTGTATTTTAGCCCAAAGGATACTTCTGCAAGTTGGTGTTGATTTGATAGTATGGCGGCGACGGAAATGACGAAGTTTGAGATCAGCTAGGGATACACAACTTCCTTTCAGAATCAGGTGTAGGTTACTGGCTTGGATGCAGGCTAGTTGGCGTGCTCGCATATGGAGTTTAAGTTGCCTCTTAAGTGGTAACGGCGTTCCTTCTCTCGTGGACAGGATTGTTGTGGTGATGTGTTATAGATAAATATCTGGTGGGTGAAAGAATTGTCACGGATCGGTGGCGATCAGAGGGGTCCTCTAGGCTAGTTATAAGTGCCACTGCTGATCGCCTGTGGTATTTTACGTAAATGGAGGGGATGCCTAATCCAAAAGTTATGTACATCTTCAATCCGAAGTTCACAAATAATGGCTGTTATTAGAGTGCTCACTAAATCAATGTTGGACACGGGCTATCATTTGAGAAAAGATACCGTGACATACACCTAACTCTTGTGGCTGCAGATGTGAATGAGCAAAATGAGAAGAACTGTGTTGTATTAAGTGTGATCCAGCATCTTTTGCTGCAACTATAGCATATTCGGGTAAAACCACGATCAGTTACAATGGAGCCTTTACAATAAAAAGACTCATCATAACTGTGTAGCTTTTTTGATGCAACTTCTAGACGAGCAGTTAAATGTATATAAACCAGAGCGTCCTTGAAGAAAAATATCAGCAGCAATTATATAGGTTCAGGATAAAGTATAAAAACAGATGTGCAAGCCACATTACGGCGCCATCTCAAAATAGGTTCAAGATAAGCATGAAAATGGATGCATAACCCACATTACGGTTCATGTCAAAAAGGACAGAAAGTATGTCAGGTATCTGCCTTCAGTCTGTGTGTTTGACTGCTGACCTTTTCATCCAAAATAATGGTTTTTGTTTTAATAACGAGACCATGTCTATCAGCATAGGAATTGAAACTTACGGAGCAGAACAAGTACTTGAGTATGGACTAATAATTGGAATTTACGGAGGAAGGACAAATGCTTAAGTTGACAATAGGCCCTAACCTTATGGATACTGTAGTCCTGCTCTGCCAAACTTGTCCATAACAGATACATTCTAGTACTATTATCAACCCGTCAGGAGTTTTATCCGGTACCTGGGTGGCCCCTGAATTAATGTGGGGAGTGGCTTTCACTGCCTGTGTAACTTTCTCTTTTTTTATTCTTGATCTCCTTTGTCACAGGCACAGATCAATATGGTCACAGTATGAAAAGTAGCTAAGCGGAGTGATAAAGGGAGGGAGACCTATTTTGCCTGACTGTTCAACAGCAGGTACCGCATGGACATCGGTCTCTCAACCTTTGTTGTTCGCTGACTCAAGCCTGAGATTCTTTATTTGCATCGCTGTAATCTGCTTGACACGGTGGGATGCTGTACAGTTCAACCCCATATAACATATAACAGTGTTCTTTCCTAATCCATGCCAGAAATGTGAACATCATGACGGTACATACTGATTTTATTGTTAAAAGTGTTGCAAATGGCCCCCCACGCCCCAGACCAAAAGCACGATGTAGGTACAATCCTATGATTGAATGCGTACAATGAGATCTTGCAAGTAATTCCTGCATCATACAAGTCCAAACCAAAAACTCACGAGCAATTTTATATCACACTAATAATTTGTATCACAGGCTAATTTGTATCACAGGCAAGACAGACCGCATATCCACATGTACAATACAAAGCGAGTAGTCACTGATATTCTTGTAAAACGGGCGCCCCCAGCTTTGACTAGAAGTCTTTAAAAGCCAGGAAACATCCAAATGATAGAAGCCAGAGTGATCAGTACGCCTGACGCACGTGCAGCTACTGCTCCTGATTTACTGTTGTTGTCTTTTGACCGGTCTCCGTCTCCTTCTTGTTCAGAATCTTCAGGTCCTCCTGCAATAAGCAGTTGTAAAAGAACATGACACGCCAATAAATCGAATGCAGTTTTGACGGAAAAAGCAAGATTTACTCTTGTTTCTTTTATTGTTCCATTCAACGCATAGCCACATGGACAGACGATGCTCTTTAATTTGGGCAAGGTAGTTGCATGTACACAAGTAAAGCATAGTCGTCACCTTTTTACATTTTGACACTTAGCACATGTCAAAGCCCTACCGTGGAAACAAATTGAGATACTCACCTTCCTTCAATCTCGCTCAATGTATTAACACCGCCAGCGTTGCCTTCGCTATCTAGTAGCCTTTATCTTTTTCTTCTCACAGAGATGCTCACCTGCGGACCCTTCAGAGTCTGGAGAAGGAGCTGCTGTCTTATCCTCTTGCTCCTTGTCTTTGCCTTCTGGATCGGTGTCTTTGGGAGGAGGGCGCTCTTTGTCGCCTAAAATAGGGGGAAAACGAACAATCGACTAGACAAGGATCAATAGGGTTGGAGCATCATCGGGAGACTCTTGAAAACACAGGCTTGGAAACTCCTAAGGTGACAGCAATTGGTAAATGCAACAAATTAACATACACCCCGCTTGTGAGGTCCTATGCTGGACAAAATCCTCCTGCAAAAAATTACAACCCCTATGCAGCTGGATAGAGTTAGACAAGCTTCACAGGCAGTAAAAATATCACAATTATCACCACTGGATTCTTACCTTCTGGTTCTTGTGGAGGCATCGGTGTGTCAGCGGGGGGTTGAGGATTTTGGTCAAAGGAGGCCTTGCCATTTGGCGACGGGACTGTATCCCTCTCTTGGCTACGCGCGCTTACATTCTCCTCTCCTTTCCCATCGTTCGAACCGGATTGGCCTGCATGTGAACCGTAGGGGTTAGCATGTAATTATAGGCTCTGCGTTTTATTATTGATTGATTGGTATGGTAGCGTCATTTATTGCTGAGTATAAGCATAGGTCAGGTAAGTAGAAAAGGTTGTTTTGGACGATTGCAACGGACAAATATCATCTGTGGTTACTGAAATTTAAACTACTAGCTCTTTTGTTTGTGTTCCATACCTGTCCATCCCGTACTACAAAACATACTGCGCGCGCGTCACGGTGTCCCCAAATTTGCTTGTTGCTGGCTCCCCACTCCCAAGCGTTCCACTTACCTCCGAGGCAAGTCCTCTCACACTCTTCTTTGGTCTTGAAGTTGTTTGCGTTGCCTTTGCAGCCGCCGTAGATGAAATCTTCACATGCGTTACTTGATGCGTTGTGGAAGTACCTCACAATCGAGGCTCTGCAAGGACCGGTTTCAGGCCTGCATGTAAGGCATTAAACATAAAAGTCTTGGACATTTCAATCCTCGATCCCTTTTTGAAGCTAAGAGAGCTAGCGCTATTAAAATAGCAACCAAACTCACGGCAGCAAGCAGATCTCGGGAGGATCTGAAAGTAAGGCGCGACTGCCAGCAGACGCGACAGTGTTGCTCAGACCGCCCGTCCCCCCCTCACCACTGTCTGTAAGTGTGGTGAACCCAGTGCCCGCAAAGCCATTTAGCCCGTAGTAGTCAAACCCACCCGCAAATGTGTGGAGTGGAACAGAGAGCGGGAATTGCAAACAAGTAATACACATGAGGAGTAAATGCTTGCTCATGAGCATGGTGGAACTCAATTATTATAATTAATTCGGTCGCCCCGAAAAAGTCGTTCGTATTATACACGTCAGTAAATGGGCCATAACGGTTAAAATTGATATTGACATTATAGGAAATTACTAACTAAAAACTTAAACGGGGTTCCTGCTCATTTGGCCGTCGAAAGGTTACCGAACGCTTCATTCCAACATTTTATTACGTTATATTCAAATCAAAATATGTCGCATCCCGTTAAAACACGCCTTCCACAGCAAAGGCGTGCAGGAACCTGCACACCTCCTTCTCCTGCAACGGATCGGTGAAGAATTCATAATAACAGCTCATTATAAGATAGTTTGTGAAAGGGGGTCTCTTTTCCATCTCTTTGTTTTCGCCTCACGTTCTCTTCTGGTGGTGCTGCAAGTTAAGATTAGCAACAAAAACTGCAGACTAAGACAAATGTAGGTATAATCCACGCAAATGATGATCCCCCCTCTTTAAATTAATGCAGTCGGCTGGTCCTGGCAGGTGCTTGATTGTTTTTATTGTTTTTATTCAGTGCTGCAATGTCACAAACAGCAGTGTGCCTTTCTTCCCTTTCCAAGGATGTTTTTTGTAGGTGCTACAAGTCTGGTGCTACAACATCAATTAACAAGAATTTCACACGTTTTACATACGCAGCCTAGCAGTCGCACGTTTTGACTGATGGCTTTATCTGTAAACTCTGGAATTCTGTAGGTGCGAAGTATTGATAAGCCCTTTTTCACATGAAAGAGCGATTTCGTGGTACTATAAATGAGGTTCTACAGCGCAACAAAACAAAACTCCAGGCTGTTTGTCCTATCAGTGCTTCAAAGAGCGCCGCACATGTGGACATACATAATCGGGTTTTGCTGGTTATTAATATGCATCATTTGCTTCCCTTTATCATAAGTACAACAACCTCATTTCTCCTGCATTAGTTGACTCTTACGAAAAGCTAGCAGTCAAACCCGTATTGAAGGTTTTTCGCAATGTACCAATTTACCTCTAAAGGCGCCTTAAAAACCACTCCCCCCCCAGCTCAAACGCAAAGAAGTTGTGTCAAGCTGAAAGAGAGCCAACCAAGAAAAGAAGCATTCAGGGATTATTCAGAAGCTGCCTGGTAATCAAACAAAACAAGCAATTTTCATATAGAAGTTAGCATAATCCTGGCCATGTCTAAAAGCTTGGCGTGCTGTGCATCCATATTGCTACCTTGCAGCTCTGCTGCTGCATTTAACTGCTCCTCAGCACGCTGTGGCTCCTCAAGCTGCAAGATAGTCCGGAGAATTTTAGATGTCAGTCAGAAGCAGGGGGGTTGTACAAGAACCAAGACAACATACCAAGACAAAAGCAGAACACAGGAATATTGTAAGCAATGCAAAATGTTACTCATGAAGGCATCCCTTAATTACACGTCCCTTGATGCGTTTGTATTGGGGAAAAAAGCTTGCGGTTTATTTCAGGAGCTGTCTCTAAGAAGAAAGCAACATACCTCAAAAGTGAACGCCCCAAAAAGGGAAGCTCTAGACAAAGCTTGCTGAATTATTGTTATTCACAAAAACACCCACGCTGCCCGTACCCCTATCGATGCAACCTCACAAGCTTTGTGGCATTGCGTTCAAGATTATACAGCCACATACGCTACGACATGTATGGCTTAAAAAAAGTGTTTTGATGCCAACCTGTACTCATGCCAGGGCTGCTACCCTAATTACGATGCTTGCACGGCTAACAGCTGATGAGTACGCCTTTCCACAGTCGCCTCAAACCGTGTGCACACCCATCTGCGTTGTGCAAGGGCTGCCGAGTAATGTGTGGCTGCCAAAAAGTGCTGCAAAGGGTGTGGCTACCAGTAAGTGTGCGAGCCCCCTTACCCTGTATTAATGCCAGGGCCGCTATTAAGTGTGTGAGCATCCACTCACCTGTATCAACGCCAGGGCCGCTACTAAGTGTGTGAGCACCCACCCACCTGTATCAATGCCAGGGCTGCTATTAAGTGTGTGAGCACCCACTCACCTGTATCAATGCCAGGGCCACTATTAAGTGTGTGAGCACCCACCCACCTGTATCAATGCCAGGGCCGCTACAAAGTGTATGTCGCCCACGGCTTCTGACTCAGGCCCGTGCAGGGCCGCCCTGGAGCGCCCAATATCGAGGAGCATGTCCACCACCTCCATAAGCTGCAGCCTTCCAACAGGCAGCTCTGCCGGCGCGCTGGCCTCAGCCACCAACCCCTTGGGCGTCTGTGTTTGCATGGAGCGGTGAATGTGTGTGTGTGTGCGTGCGCGTGTGCGTGTGTCTGTCAAATGTGACACAATTGAAATGTCATATGCACACATGCATGCACGTAATTGCAGAAGCATGTTTTTGGGCACTGGACGACAAAACCAATGTGTGTGTGTGTGCGTGTGTGTGTGTGTGTGTGTGTGTGCGTGTGTGTGTGTGTGCGCCAATGCGGGCGTGCTTCTGTGTGCATTTGAATCCTTGCATTGCATGGCATGATAAAAAGGCCACAGTCATATTCCATCTTAGTCGACCAGTCTGATAACACCATCGCCTTATTCAACTTCAAAAAGGGCAAACCTATTATATGGTATACATTCAATCATTTAATCAACAGACTCAGATCGGGAGTCCACTGCCAAGCTCGGAGTTGATAACCTTGTACATCCACTTAAATGCCCAGACAAAACAACATGTTTTATCAAGATCAAAGCATTCGGAGCCGCTTGACAAGAGTGCACTTGGACCCTTGCACTCCTGGTGCGAATGGCTGGCACGAGGGTTCACAACTAAAGAACCTTCTATAATCTATAAGCCAAGTGCAGGTTTGCACCTATGCGTGCCTTGCACTACCTTTCTTTCTACTGCGCTATTAAAGCATAGGACACCCAGCTTGAGGTTGTAATGCCAGAATTGCTGTTGCTCTCTGATCACCAGTGCATTTACGAAAAGCATTATGTTAATATGTCGCATTGCCTTGTGCCCGTACCTTACACACAGATACTTACTCCTCTTAGAATCCATCTATGCTAATGTGCAATACATTGCTTGGCCTTGCACTCATAATTTCTACTGTCTTACTCCTTCCATTTATGCTGGAAGTGCAATATCCTCTTAGAATACATCTATGTTGAAGTGCAATGTATTGCATGGCCTTGAACTCATACTCACTTTCTACCGTTTTATTTACTCCTTTTATAATCCATTTATGTTGGAAGTGCAGTATTGCTTGGCCTTGAACTCATACCTACTCTTTTGAACTCCTTTTGAACTCCTTTTAACATCCATTCATCTTGAAGGGAAAACTTTCCTTTGCCTTGCGCTCATACTAAAAACTGTATCCACACAGCGTAAGCAAGTGTCAGCGCTGTCAGTGTGTTTGACACTATGAACGACCTGACGTACGTGTGTATCTTGGTCTAAATTATAGGCTCATCACCCGAAAGCAGCAACCCTTCACCCACTGTTCAACACTGTTCACTGTTTATACAACTGGTGAATCTGATAATAATCCCTGCCCATAAATCTAGCTTACCTCCCTATAACAGCTGGTCCCCAATCTGTGATATAAAACTGAGTAATAATTTATACTAGGTTTGACCAAAGTATACACCTATTGTACAGACGGTGTGCTTCCGATATTTCTAGCAGGGAAATACGGTGTGTCAATCTGGCCATACGGTAATATGCAGTGTGCTAGTCCGGCTCTGGCCAAACCTAGCCCATACCTGAGTCACCCCCAGCACGACTTGGCACAGCGCAGACGTCCAGATCATCACCACCTGGTCATTGCAGGCTTTGGACTTATTGGTCTCGCTTGCACTCTGAAACACCTGCAGGCACAAACGTATCGGTCTTGCTTGCACTCTGAAACACCTGTGCAGGCATAAAAGGCACTTGCACTCTGAAACACCTGCAGGCACAAACATATCGGTCTCGCTTGCACTCTGAAACACCTGCAGGCACAAAAGGCACTTGCACTCTGAAACACCTGCAGGCACAAACGTATCGGTCTCGCTTGCACTCTGAAACACCTGTGCAGGCACAAAAGGCAAACACAGGGATTGGCAATAGCCCGCGCCAATTCTGAAACATCTGTGCAGGCACAAAAGGCAAACACAGGCATTGGCAATAACCCACGCCAATTCTAGGCCACTTTCCGGAACTTCTGTAGAGGCAGTTGTGACAGTGGGTGTATAAACATGCAGTACGGAAACACGACCAGCATCAGCTTGCAGCCTAATCATACGACTCATGTGTTTATTGTATAAACTCTATACGATACCAGTTGCATGTGAGGCATCCTGCTGTTGCAGGTATGCATGATGGTCCTGAATAAGTAAAACAAAGGCCAATTAAGCGACGCTTTTGAAAATTGTAAATGCTTAGCCATGGTGAGTCTTCTATGCTCGAAGCAAACCATGCAACCTTAGCCAGAGGTGTATGTCGGGTTTAACCAACCATGACCTCCTGGAAAATAAGGAGCCTATGCTTCCAAAGATACTAACACTCCACGTGCACCCTTCCACACCTTGCCCATATTGTAGAAGCCTAGAGATGTGCGTGGGTCTTCTGGACCATATTCTAAAGAGCAGTAGTACACATCCTCCGCAAAGGAGCTCAGGGCCTCTGGCTGCCGACCCTGAAGACATGTACAGCAAAACAGACACGTGATGGTTATGGAGTACGCACACGCACATACACTGAAACAGTGTCAGAATACACAAGGTGATAGCTGTAGAGCACACACACACACACGCACACACTCACACACACACACACGCACACACACTGAAACAGTGTTATAATCAGGGCTGTGCAATGACGGTGTGACGGTACAGTCCGTCAAAATGCGGTCTGACAGTTGACGCCGTAAATGACGGTGTCAGACTGTCATTTCGAAATTTGGGGACCGTCATGACGGTGCATGACGGTACGGTAGACAGTACAGTCCGAAAACCGCAAAAAGGCCAAAAAATGGCATTTTGACCTCAAATTGGCCATTCTGGCTCCTTTCTCCTTATTTCTTAATGTTGCATGTGTGTTATTTACACAAACAAACGATTGGTGTAGTGATGAAAGGAAAAAGAAAGGGACAAGAATAGCGAAAAGTTTATATCTTGACCAAAGTTCGAACCCTGGTCTCAACTTTTCACAGCAAAAAAGCACATGACGGTGGAATTACACAGTAATTATGGTGGACGGTCCCCTAGACCGTCTGGACGGTTGACACCGTCATTTCTGAAACACCAACATTTTGACGTTCTGAAGGTACGGACCGTCAACCGTACCGTAATTACGGTGCAAAATTTCTATGACAGTGTCATTACACAGCCCTGGTTTTATAATACACAAGGTGATAGTTATAAAGTATTGAGTACATTCACACACTGAGACAGTGTTAATATACACATGCGTATACGTGCAAATTCACAGGCATGTGCTTTAAAACACGAACAAATGCTTGCCACTCATTTGAACAGGGTATGTTTGCAGGAAGGAACGGTTTCAACTGCGACTGTGCTGGACATATTCTGAGGTAGTACTTAGAATCAAAAGCTTGTACTTCAATGCAATTTCCATTGGCAATACGCCAGCTTTGTAACACAAATAACAATTTAAGCCGTTTTATAAATGTATCCCCTCTCTTCACTAGCATGGATAAACAGTGGAGTTCAACAGAGCACACACGAGGGCTTTTGCTGCTTTTACTTTTAAAGCAGTGAGGTTGCTGCGGTAGTGTGATTTTTTTATGAATTTGCTCAGAGCGTCAAAACCTTGGCGTGTATGCAGGCCTTTCTACACAAAAACACATTTTTGAACACATACACAATTCAGCCTTACAAGCAGCGTGTCCCTATACGAGTCCTCACGCGTACAAACTCGGTGCATGATTTTTTTGCAGGCCTCGCTACACACAGACAAATGGTTTGCACAAACAACCACCTGCACAAACACAATCGCACCTACAATTCCTCGAAAGATAAGCATCAGAAAAGCGTACGTTGGGCACACACACATACACACACAGGTATCCATTATTGTCGCTTAAATGCAACCACACATAATCACACACACACACGATCACGTATTCATACTCGCACCTGAAAAGCGTACAGCTGGCCGTACAGCCTGCTGAGCTGGGACTTCATGACGTTGCTGGTGAGGGCAGGCTCTTTCATGGCCAGCCACGACGCAAGGGCCAAGAAGTCTTCACACTGCTTCGATCGCCTCAGGCCCAAGTTGGCCTGCAAGATGGGATAGGGGTGGGAAAGCAGGGAAAGAGAGGTGTCAATGGACAATTATGGCCAGCCATGACGATGAAGCCAAAAACTCCTTACACGGCTTGGATCACCGCAGGCCCAATTTGGCCTGTGAGATGGGAAAGAGGTGAAGAAGAGAGAGAGAGAGAGAGAGAGAGAGAGAGAGAGAGAGAGAGAGAGAGAGAGAGAGAGAGAGAGAGAGAGAGAGAAAGGTGCCAATGGAGTGGGCTTAAGCGCTATGGTGAAAAAAATAGAGGAAGGCGCTGCCACGCAGGGCGCCTGCATAGACTACACGATCCTCTGCTATGGATGTACTTAAATTCAGCAAGTGACAGACCTCCCTGCCATATCGGGTTGGGGGTTGCTGTGCATGCTGTGACGTGCGTGTCTAAGGAAATGTAGGTGTGTAAATTTTATAGCAGCCTTATTGTTATTGCCTGTATGCACAGTGTGCATTGCACACCAACGTTGTGTAAAGAGCATAAGTGAAGCTCCCCCAGGTAACTCACACCTACAGAATCAAGGTGTTTTAAAAGAAAAACTGCCTCGTCCAGGATCGGGTCGTCCACTCCCTCATCGCCGGACCTCTTCCTCCCCACCTCCACGCACGCGCAGAGGTACGCATCGGAATCCGACTGTGTACTGCACAGCCATGCCAGGCCTGCCACACTCACGAAGTCCACTCACAACACACATACACACACTCAGACTCACAAACACTCACATGTCCAAGTTGCTAGTGAGTGCAGGGGAAAGGGCTGCAGTCCTGGAGCAGGCTTAAACGGGGAATGGCCCTGGTGCTCACGCACACACACAGGCACATGCAAACACACACACAAACACACACACACAAACACACACATACACACTAAACACAAACACACGCACCTGAGCTGCTAATAAGTACAGGGGGAAGAGCTGCAGTGCTGGAGCAGGCTTGAACAGGGACTGGCCCTGGTGCACTGCATCTAAAGAGACAGGCAAGGCCGCCTCATAATCACCTGCTGCCATGAGCCGTGCTGCTTCCTGCGTGGTTTGTACATACGTGCATAATTGTGTGTATATTTGTGTGTGTGTGTGTGTGTGTTGTGTGTGTGTGCGTGTGTGTGTGTGCACGTGTGTTTGTGCACACGCGTGTCCATGCTTTGCTACGATGTGTCAAGCAGCCTTCTGCAACTTACATGCCTGCAAGCATTTCAGTACTTGAGCCTGGTCATGCCACGGCTCAATAAAGACAAACACCGCAATAGGTGTGAGAATTTAGAAGCGAAGTAATACGGATAATAAACTCTTTAACAAGCAAAGAAAAGGGATACTTGCAGCACATGTAAATGCAAGTACAGATACTCGTACTGCTTTATTGCAGCCTGCCTGATAAAAGGGGGTGAAGGTGAAAAAAGAGCGATACTGCACATGCGGCTTGCAAAGCAACGACTTAAACACTGTGGCTGCTGCGCCTGAAAGCCTTTCTACAACTTTTGAACAACTTTGTGCTGGCTGAGAGCGTCAGTCTGAGTCCATTTTCTGGCTAGCTTACAACTATCTCTTTCCTCTGGTGCTGGATGAGCCCAGCAACAGCATATCGTCGTGGCAGAGAGGGCTGCCTAAGATTGCCACCCTTTGTAAACTGTTTGTAGACAAATGCATTTGAGAGCCTCTCCATGCAGGGCAAGACCTAGAATAGGCAGCTGATGAATAGCTGATGAACATTTCATACTATGCTGATGAACATTTATACGGGCAGCTGATGAACATTTCACATTATATAATAAATTATTACTTCATATTATGCCATGATATTATGCTGATGAACTTTTATTGAGCAGCTGATGAACATTTCATATTATGAACATTTCATATTATGAACATTTCAGATTATGAACATTTCAGAGGCAGCTGATTAACAGCAACCTGTGGCTGTGTATCTGAGGAGCATGATTCAGCAGGGTAAGCCTGAAAGAAACGGCCATAAGTTATGGCCCATAACGTTCTGCGGCTGCTGTTTCTGGGAAGCGCAATTCAGAAGGGTAAGCCTGAAAAAATCGGTTATAACGTTCTGCGGCTGCTGTTTCTGACAAGCCCAATTCAGTAGGGTAAGCCTGAAAGAATCGGCCGCAACAATCCGTGTACCTGAGAAGCCAGCTTCAGCAGGGCTAGCTTAAAAGGTTGGACCAACTCATGCCGTCTTTTTTCCAGCAATAAAGTCTCTACAGCAGACGCCGGCAGCAGTGTTATGCCTGTGTGTGCATGCGTGTGCGTGTATATGTGCGTGTGCATGCATGTGTGCTACCATACCAGTGGTATGTCATAATTGTGGAATAAAATGGCACAGAGGTGCCACCTTGTGACAAAGTTGGATGCGTATTTCTGTGAGAGCCAAGACAGTGCACAAATAAGGCCAGGTATTAGGTAGACATGACTTGTCTAACTAACCTGCTTGTATATTGTATATAGGGTTGGCCAAAGCCATACATACATGCGTACATACGGTGTAAGTACAGTATGTTGGGCAGGGAATTACCATACACACGGTCATACAGGGTGTACATATACGGTTCGGGCCAACCCTACTTGTGTAGCGTTCTAGAGCAAGAGGAGTAGGCACGTATCTGGGCTGCTGTTCTTCACTTCCTTTGTTGTAAAGCCTTCAAAGAGCCACACACATTTTGGACTTTAAGGCTGGCCTCATAGGTTGGAGCTCTAAATATGCGGTGCACATACGGCAACATTATCAGAATATGTTTAAGGAAGGGTTAAAATGTAACCACCCTAACCCTAACCCCCTAACCCACAGCTCAACCCGAAACTCTATACCTGCAGTGCCTATGGTACTTTCCACGGGCAGTTGCAACTCTGCTATGGTGTGAAGCACGTCTCTCTGGACAGAGTTTGTGCGCAGCGTCTTCCCTTTCCTTAGCTCCTGCAATGTTTACGGTGGATGAGTGGAAACGGACTCTGTCTTAGTCGAGGCCAAATTGTTTTGTCTGTAAACTCCCTGCCTGATGCTGTAACAACCACTTTCCATTCTTCTAATGCCAGGTCTCTTTACGCTGCGCAGGCATTTCAAAACTAGCAGCAGAGCGTTCTTTTGCGATACAAGTTGTGTGTGCGTACGCGCTTGTCAGTTCAGCTCACAGCGCTACTGGTATGCAGTGTCCAGATTATCAATAACATGTGTAGTGTGTAGGAAGCACCCTACCTGTAAAAAGGCTGTTGGACTCTCCTGGAACAGTTCCACAGCAACCTCACCCATGACAAACAGCTGCAGTGACATGGAACATGCCAAAAGACTGTCAACTTGGTGGGTGCGAGACCAGACAAACGCGATGCAGATGTTTCTCAAAGTGTGCGGCCGGTTTTAAAGCATGCACTCGTCCTGTGACACTGACCTTTCCATGTGAGGTGTGTATTTGATGGAGCTGTGCTTCTCCTAAGGAAAACACCGTGTAGGTCAGGGTTGAAGCCATGGTGTCCTAGCACAAGCCTGCTTGTGGAATCCAAGCGCTTTGCGACGAGGGACAGGTCCCTCTGGATTGTGGCGTTTTTAGAAAGTGTAGCTGTAAATGTCCAATGCTGTAAGCCTGCCTGCCTGTCTAGCTATCAACCATGGCCCTTAGTTGCTGAATTGCCATGACAATCGCATGTCATGGGGTCATTAAGTGTTGCTCCTTCATTGTAAGTATATATTTAAAATTCGATACGCAAGATACAGGCAGTTCCAATTGTTCTTATAGGGACGAAATTGAAATCAAAAACAATTTAAATTGCGTGGATTTCTTAATGCAAGTTGAAGCATGATCGCAACGGGGCATGCCTTTTAGAATGTTGAATATAGAACCTCCCTCTCTCTCACTCCAGAGTGGAAGGAGCTGCCTTAGGGAAATGTGCTAGTGGAGAAACGAGGGGAAATGCTTTCTGAACCACCTCCTGCCCTGGTGAGTGGCATGCTAAATGTCATGTTAGACGCACACACATACGCGCGCGCGCACACACACACACACACACACACACACACACACATACACACACATACACACATACACACGCACATGAACACTCTAACACACACACACACACACACACACACACACACACACACACACACACACACACACACACACACACACACACTCACACTCGCACACACACACACACACAGACAGACACACACACACTCACACTCGCACACACACAGACGCACACACACACTCACTCACACACTTACACACACACACACACAGACGCACACACACACTCACTCACAAACGCACAAACACACACACACACACACTCACTCACAAACGCACACGCACACACACACACACATACACACACATACAGGCCTTAAACTGGGTGTTTGGTACGTCCACCAAGGTTAAGAACAGCCTTATCAACCTTTCTGATGGGCACAGCGAGCGCATATGCTACATTGCAGCCCACACAGGCATCATATATGACATACGCACACGAAAGCAGACGTTCCTACAGGTAATCCTACATACGTCCCCCATTCGTGGCAATTGCCATTCCCAGGAAGGGGTGTAACTTTTTGCCTGGACTCGTAACGCACTTGGTCAAGCTGAACAATCCATACTGTTGTCTGTTGTCAATGCGCTCTGCCTTGATGTTTTTGGCCTTAGCTTGAACAAACATCCAGAGTTATTTTAAACCACTCTCTCTCTCTCCTTCTGCTTGACCAACTGTCTTGAAACCAGACAAAATTATAGAGTGTCCTTCTTTATGTCACTTATTTGCCTAGATGCAGAGGCCCTGCAGCTCCCAAACCTCACATGGGCACTGTTCTCTCTGCTCAAAGCACTGCACATGTCCATCAATGCACATGTCCACCTCTTTGAAGGGCACTGCCGTCTCTGCGCAGCAAGTTGCACAGGCACATCCCGGCACGTCTTTCCCTACACCCTAAGCATGCTTCTTAGGGGCACTGCTACTGACCTTTGCCTGGTCACTGCGCCATCACTGCAGCCTTTGTTGCGTCCCCTTCTCTTTCGCAAGCATTTTACAGCTCTTACTACACAGTTTTTCAATAATTCACACTTGTTGCCTGGTCACAGGGGCACTGCAACTCCATCTCATGCATGCTGGTCACCGAGGACCGCAGCACCATCATCACAGCAGATGAGGGCAACGAATCCCTGCTTGTGCTGTGGAACAGCCGAACCGGCAACCCCATCACAAGCATACCTCAAGCGCACACGCACGGCATAACGGCTATGGATCTGTCGCCCAATGGGGAATGGCTGGCCACCGTCAGTGCACCAGCACCAGAAACTGGAGAGCAGGAGGTGAGGCCTGAGTGCTTGCGCATGGACCTATGTACAGGGTTGGCCAGAACCATATATATATGGTGTATACAGTATACACGGCATTTTTGGCAAGGAATGACCAAATATATGGTCATATACAGTGCATATATACGATTTGGCCAGCCCTACCTATGTCCCCACGAGCAGTGCGCTGTGCTGTGTCTTATTGTGGACAGAGCACCAGCGCCTGAAACAGGAGGGCAGGAGGTGAGACTGGTATGCTCATGTGCTCACGTGCATGGACCAGTTTGGACACAAGCAGTGTGCTGTGCTGTGTCTTAATGTGGACACAGCACCAGCATTCAAAACAGGAGGGCAGGAGGTGAGACTGGTACGCTCATGCGCTCACGTGCATGGACCAGTTTGAACACAAGCAGTGTGCTGTGCTGTGTCTTAATGTGGACACAGCACCAGCATTCAAAACAGGAGGGCAGGAGGTGAGACTGGTACGCTCATGCGCTCACGTGCATGGACTAGGATGTTCACGAGCAGTGCGCACGATGTTGTCCAGCTTTAATTACTGACTGCCCCTGACAGTGTATCAGGCACAGAGGAGCTAGGAGGTAGATGGACTTGTTTGTAGATGGACTTGTTTGATTGTAGATTGGACTTGTTTGATTGTAGATTGTTTGATTGTTTGTTGTTTGATTTTACTGGGCTTGTTTGTAGGCTTTAAAGGTGTAGAATGTCATGCGTCATGTGTCATAGCATCATGCACACAAGCTCCTCACAAGCTCTTACACACTAGCATGCACGCACAGCCTGTGTGTACACGTGTACACGCAAGCAACACACTGCCGATAGGTTGCAGCAAGTGAGCACACAGTACGCACTTGAACACAAGCTTGCACGCACAGCCCGTGTGCACACCCAAGCAACACACCGTCAACAGGTTGCAGCAAGTTGAGCACACGGCATGCATTCCGCGTGTGTAGCAATGTTTCTAGCCTAGTTAGTTAACTCGTGCGTGGAAGAGATCCTGTGTGATCTGTGTGCATGCCTTTTTGTGTGTGTGTGTGTGTCTGTGTGTGTGCAGCAACGTCCCTAGCCTAGTTAGCTCGTGTGTGGAAGAGATCCTGTGTGTTTTTGTGTGCATGTCTTTTTGTGTGTGTGTGTGTGTCTGTGTGTGTGCAGGAGTTTGTGTGAATGACGTTCTGCTCTTGCTGTTTGCCCGTGCAGGTTGCAATCTGGCTGCTGTCTTCCATCCTTCAAGACGCATCCCCTCAGCCCAGTGTGCTCAGCGCAGTGCCTGCAGGGGACATTCAGCTGACCGTGAAGTTCAACATGAACGATACCAATGAACTCATCACCAATGGCAGGTATGTGCAGGTTGGCCAGAACCATATGTATACGGTGTATACACGGTATCTGTTGCAGAAATTGTATAGAATATACGGTGTGTGTGTGTACGTTCTGGCCAACCCTAGGTGCTTGCTCCTATATGCCGTACTTGTGCTCCATTCAACATTTTACAACAGGGTTGGCCAGAACAGAATATATTTACGGTGTATAAACGGTATTATTGGCAGGGAAATCACCAATAATACAGTCATATACGGTGTACATATATACGGTTCTGGCCGACCTAATATTTCAGTCATGTCCCCTCCAATGGTAAACCGTGCTTTATTTTGTGCTCCGTTCCAATGGAAAGGGAATCACATCCTAATTCTGACCTGTTTATGCAGACAATCGACCAGTCTTTTAAAGGACCTCGCTTTATTTTGTGCTCCGTTTTAATGGAAAGGGAATCACATCCTAAATGATTGTTGCGCTGCGACATCCTTGCAGGCATCTTACCTTAATTTTAAAGGTCCTCATTACCATCCTGCTTGCTCCTTACAAAATTTGAAGCGTCCCAGCAGGCCTGCCTGTTCAATTATATTCATTCTTGCTTTGAACCGTCCCAGCAGGTCTACCTGCTCCACTCACATTTGTCTCCTCATAGGTCATCATGTCCCAGTTCTTCTTTGCCTTCATACGTCTGATTGTTAAGTACCTAGAAATATGTAGACATATGTTTCAGCTGATTGAGGGACACTGCGCGCAGTGTTGTGCTTTGACGATGCTCCCCCATGCGTGCATTTGGACAAGAATTTGCCACACTTTGGCCCCCCCACGCACAAACTGCAAGCACACTGCACTGCACGCGCGCACATACATACACATTCAGGCGCGTACATTCACCATAATCACCATAAAAATACGCACACACACACATACTCACGAATTTGAATGCATGCGTGTGCACACAACACACACACACGTTCACACACGTACACACACGTACACACACACGCACACACACACACGTACACACACACACACACACACACACACATGAGCACAAGCACACTCACCACGTGCACAGGCGGCGTGTGTACTTTTGGACCAGCCAGTACCCCACAAGCAAACGCTTCAAGTACTACAGCCCTCCGCTACGCAGCAAGGACTTCAAGCAGAGTGTGGGCGACTTTGTGATGAGCGTGTTTGTGCCGGGTAGTTTGCAGGTAGGGATGCCAGAATGTGTCAGCATGTGTGTGTGCATGTATAGTATGTGTGTTTGTGTGCGTTTGATGATGAGCGCGTTTGTGCTGGGTAATTTGCAGGAAGGGATGCCAGATTATGTATACATTTGAGTGTTCTTGTAATGTGTGTTAGTGTAAATTTGATGATGAGGCTGAGGAGTGTGTGAGTGTGTGCTGGGCAGCCTGCTAGCTGGGATGCCAGTCTGTGCACATGTATGTGTCTGCTTGTGTGTGTGTGTGTGTGTGTGTGTGTGTGTGTGTGTGTGTGTGTGTGTGCAACCAGCTGATCACCTTTATACCACCTCAGTAGTGCATTACTTTGTGCACAATGTTGTGTGTGAGCCTGAGTGTGTGCTATGCAGCCTGCAATACATATGTTGGCTGATGGCATGCAACTGTGCATGTGTAGGGTTGGCCGTATATATACACCATATATGACCGTATGTTTGTGATTTCCCTGCCAAACTTACTGTATATATACCGTATATGTAGGGTTGGCCAGAACCGTACATACGGTTATATGCTGTTTATATGTACCATATATTTATGTTTCTGCCAACCTATGCATATGTGTAAGGCTCATCACATCCAGTCTGCAATATATGTGTCGGCCGATGTCACAGAATTGTGTAATTGTGCACCAATTGTGTAATTGTGCACCAATTGTGTAATTGTGCACCAATTGTGTAATTGCGCACCAATAGTGTAATTGCGCACCAATTGTGTAATTGCGCACCAATTGTGTAATTGTGCACTAATTGTGTAATTGCGCACTAATTGTGTAATTGCGCACCAATTGCGTAATTGTGCACCAATTGTGTAATTGTGCACCAATTGTGTAATTGTGCACCAATTGTGTAATTGTGCACCAATTGTGCGCAACCCATGTGTAGGGATCCTCACCTCCAGATAGTCTCACGCATACAATCTTGTGTGCTAACATTCCCGAAGCTCGCTGAGCTATGCCTGCATAAAACGGAAGGATGTACCTCACCCTACTTTGCATGCAGCACAATTTCACGCGCACCCAAAACATTCGCTTGACAAATGGAGGCAGCCGCTGTCTTTCTCACACACAACACCAACACATACACACACGTACGCAGGCCACACACTGACACACACACGTACACACACACACATACACACACAACCACTCACGCACACAAACATGCTCACACACACAAACACACACGCACACAAACATGCACACACACACACTCACTCACACACACACACGCACGCACGTATGCAGGCCCTGACAGCCACCAGCGATGGAGATGTGGTGGTGTGGGATGAGCAGGGTATCACTGCGCAGATGGGTACTCGCGCAACTGATAGGCGAGCCAGCAAGCTCATGCGCATCCACCAGCAGGTACGTGCTGAAAATTGAAGCCCTTTGTGGCGTAACTAGCTGTTATTGGTGTGAACAGGAACGAGTAGCGTTGTTCACACTGCTCTGCACGCCCCTTGCGCACAGGCCATCACGTTTTCAGGCACGGTTTGGACAACGCTAGCACATTTCTTCACACTCTTCTTCATGCCCCTTTCATTCAGGCCATAATGTTTTTGAGAGCAGCTGGGTGACGCAAGCGCATTTCTTCACACTGCTCTTCATGCCCCTTTTACACAGGCCATCACGTTTCTGGGCACGGTTTGGACAACGCAAGCACATTTCTTCACACTCTTCTTCATGCCCCTTTCACACAGGCCATAATGTTTTTGAGAGCAATTGGGTGACGCAAGCGCATTTCTTCACACTGCTCTTCATGCCCCTTCCACACAGGCCATCACGTTTTCAGGCACGGTTTGGACAACGCAAGCACATTTTCTCACACTCTTCTCCATGCAATGTTTTTTAGAGCAGCTGGGTGACGCAAGCGCATTTCTTCACACTGCTCTTCATGCCCCTTTCACACAGGCCATAATGTGATTGAGAGCAATTGGGTGACGCAAGCGCATTTCTTCACACTGCTCTTCATGCCCCTTCCACACAGGCCATCACATCTTCAGGCACGGTTTGGACAACGCAAGTGCATTTCTTCACACTGCTCTGCACGCCCCTTCCACACAGGCCATCACATTCTTGGGCACCATTGGTGACTACATTGTCAGTGGCGCCAAGGACGGCTTTGTTCGCTTCTACGACCCCTTATTACGTATTGTGGCTTGGTTTGAGGATCTGGACGCAGGGCCGGTCACGAGGGTGTCCTTCTCAGCAGCACTTCCCACCAAGGTGGGTATGTGTGTGTGTGTATGTGTGTGTGTGTGTGTATGTGTGTGTGTGGGGTGAGTGAGTGAGTGTGTTTGTATGTGTGAGTAAGTGTGTGTACTTGCGTATGTGGGTGAGTGTTTGTCTTGTGTGTTTAGATGGAGGGAAACCTAGATGCAATCTTTGTGTGTTGCCATCTGTATGATGCGTGTTGCCATCAAAACTTCCATCTGTGATGTGTGTTGCCATCTGTGTGATGTGTATTGCCATCTGTGTGATGTGTGTTGCCATCAAAACTGCCATCTGTGATGTGTGTTGCCATCTGTGTGATGTGTGTTGCCATCTGGGTGATGTGTGTTGCCATCAAAACTGCCATCTGTGATGTGTGTTGCCATCTGTGTGATGTGTGATGTGTAGGGTTGTCCAGAACCGTATATACGCTCCGTATATGACCGTATATTTGAAGATTCCCCTGCCAAAAAAACCGTATATACACCGTATATATATGGTTCTGGCCAACCCTAATGATGTGTGTTGCCATTAAAACTGCCATCTGTGATGCGTGTTGCACTTTGTTTGGATGTTTGATTGTGCACTTAGGTTTGCAACTTGCAACTCCTGCTTTGTGCGCTGTATATGTGGAGGCAGCATGCAGGGGTTGATAGACACGCTGCATTTCATTTTGTGCATTCAAGAAAGGAACGTGCCTCCCCTACTTACATCTACCGATGTACAAACATACACACAAACATGTGCACGCATGCATACATACACACACAGACTCTTGTAAACGATGCACTTTCCTGTCACACAGGCAACGCAGAGTTGGCGGACCTACATATGCACACACAAAGGCACACGCAAGCACATGCATTAACACACATACACACACGGTCTAGTAAACAATGCACATTGCTCTTAGATGGGCAACGCAGAGTTAGCGGGCACACACACACACACACACACACACACACACACACAAACACACACACACAAACACACACACATGCACATAAAAAGGCATTAGCAAGCACATACATGCACACACGTACACACACTCTTGTGTACGTTGTGCACTATGCTCTCAGATGGGCAACGCAGGATTGGCAGACATACACATACACACACAAATACGCACGCAAACACATGCACACACGTACACACACTCTTTTGTACGTTGTGCACTATGCTCTCAGATGGACAACGCAGAATTGGCAGACATACACATACACACACAAAGACGCACGCAAACACATACATACACACACGTACACATACTCTTGTGTACGTTGTGCTCAATGCTCTCAGATGGGCAACGCAGAGATGGCAGACACAATCAATAGATTCATGGTGCCAGACTTTGTGGTCCTGACTGAGGAGTCACGCATCTTGGAAGTGCCCAGCGCTTCGTTTGAGGAGTTTGATGTGGCCAAACGAAAGGTGCGGGCCTGCCTGTTGTTTGTGTATGTGTTAGCATTTTGTATGATTGGACATTTAGACACGTACACACAATTTATTACTTGCTACTTCTCCTAAGGAATTTAGCTACATTACAAGAGGTACGTCGCCACTTTCATCGTAGCTTTGTGATTGCAAACTTCTCATACGTCACAAACATACAGGTCAGCACAAAAAGTTCACTTGCAGCTGTCTTGTGTTTGCGTGTTCACATTGTCAAGCAGGTTGCCTATTTTGATATTTTGGTGCTGTCAATGGACAATGATTTAAACAGAAGGTGTTGGCCTGTGCGTTCCTCTGCTTGAGCTTTTTTCCAAAGGCGTCTTCTTTCACTTCAGTCTGCCTCAGTGCTCTCAAATTCAGATGCTTTTCCTTTCCATCAAAATATAAAGGCATGCAGGCTCCCAGCCTGCCTGTTCAAAAACTCTTGCTGCTGGTCCTATTTTCACGGCTGCCAAGTTGCTCACAGGTCAAACGCACACGCTCTCACAACTGAAGCTTTGACGCAAAAAATAGGCTGTGGTGGTACTTGCGTGCTGAACCCTATCTTAAATTATCTAAAGAGCACACGCTCCTGCCTGCACTTTCTTGCTGCTTTCACTGAACACGCAGTCACACCCGACACTTTGACGTGCAAGATAGGCTGTGGTGGTACTTGCGTGCTGAACTTTTTTCAAGTTGTCTAAAGAGCTCACGCTCCTGCCTGCACCTTCTTGCTGCTTTCACTGAACACGCAGTCACACCCGACGCTTTGACGTGCAAGATAGGCTGTGGTGGTACTTTCGTGCTGAACTTTTTTCAAGTCTGTCTAAAGAGCTCACGCTCCTGCCTGCACCTTTTTGCTGCTTTCACTGAACACGCAGTCAGTGACCCGACGCTTTAGCGTGCAAGATAGGTTGTGGTGGTGCTTGCATGCTGAACCTTTTTCAAGCTCATTACAGAGCCCTTGCTCCTGCACTTGTTCCTGTTGCCACTCAACACGTAGATCTGACACCCTCTGCTCGCCTTCCATACTACCAGCACTCATTGCATTTCAGCAATGTTTTTTGCTTAAAACATCGAGCTCCAAACATATTACTTTCTGCTCCAAACATCTAGCTCCAAACACAATGTTTTTTGCTCCAAACATCGAGCTCCAAACATAATGTTTTTTGCTCCAAACATCGAGCTCCAAATATAATATTTTTTGCTCCAAACATCTAGCTCCAAACACAATGTTTTTTGCTCCAAAAATCTAGCTCCAAACATACACTGCCTTCCACTCAGGGCGTTGCCATCCTTGACCCTATGCTGACTGACGTGGTGGATGTGGTGTGCCATCCTTTCAAAGCTGAGTGCTGTGCACTGGGGCGAAGTGGTGTCTTGCAACGGTGAGTCGCACGTGCAGCAAGTCTGGACTGTGTGCGAGTATTGCCAAGGATGGATCAGTCAGGGCTGAGTGCTGTGGCTTCTGGGGTGCTTCTGGGGTGAGTGGTGCTTCTGGGGTGAGTGCTTCTGGGGTGCTTCTGGGTCGAGTGCTTCTGAGGTGCTTCTGGGGTGAGTGCTTCTGAGGTGCTCCTGGGGTGAGAGCTCCTGAGGTGCTTCTGGGGTGCTTCTGGGGTGAGTGCTGCGTGCTGTGGCTTCTGGGGTGTTGTAATGACAAGCATTGGTTGCTGGGGGGGGGGAGTAACCCTGCATGCTAATGTGCAGCGTTTCAGCTCTGTCTTGCCGCATACCAGCCAGTAAACTAACGCGCTTGTACGCACTTTCACACTGCCTATGCCGCACACAGGTGTGTGTATGTGTATGCAGTACACAGGTGTGTGTGTGTGTTTGTGCACATATGCCGCACACAGGTGTGTGTATGTGTATGCAGTAAACAGGTGTGTGTGTGTTTGTGCACATATGCCGAACACGTGTGTGTATGTGTATGCAGTACACAGGTGTGCGTGTGTGTGTTTGTGCACATATGCCGCACACAGGTGTGTGTATGTGTATGCAGTACACAGGTGTGTGTGTTTGTGCACATATGCCGCACACAGGTGTGTGTATGTGTATGCAGTACACAGGTGTGTGTGTTTGTGTACATATGCAGCAGACATGTATGTGTGTGTGTTTGTGTACATATGCAGCACACAGGTGTGTGTATGTGTATACACAGGTGTGTGTTTGTGTATACATGCAGCACACAGGTGTGTGTATGTACGCAGGAAGTATGTGTGTGTGTGTTTGTGTATGTTGCGTGAACATTCTTGTGTTACAAAGTGGAACGTGGTGTGGTAAGATGTCAAGCTTACAGGGTTGCCCAAAACCGTATATATACTCCGTATATGACCGTGTATTTGGTGATTTCCCTGCCAAATATAATGTAGTTACTTATATACACCGTATGTATATGGTTCTGGCCAACCCTACAAGTTTTATAGGAACAGAGGGAGTGGGGCTCCTGCTTGGTGTATGGAGGGGGGCTTCTGCTTGGCGTATACAAGTCCTGGTGATGTACCATCTCAACCCTACTCATCTGAGGAGTAGGGTTGGCCAGAACCATGGTGAATATACGGTATTTATGGCAGAGAACTCTCCAAATATGCGGTCATGTACGGTGTATGTATACGGATCTGGCCAACCCTGAATATACGGTCATGTACAGTGTATTTATACGGTTCTGGCCGACCATACATAAGAGGGATTCAGTACAGGTGGACAGTTTAGTGTGGGAGGTAATTTGCGGAGAAGTTGGGTGGTGTAGAAGTTAGGGGGTGTAGAAGAGGAAGGAGCATGAGGACAGGCTATCGTGGTGGGGCTTGTTCCTGAGGTCATGTACGAAAATGTGGAAACACATACACACGCACACATTGATGCGCAAATAGGCATCGCCACAATTGTGCACACCTGGCAAACATGCGTACACGCACAGGTGGGATGTGCTCAAGCATGCATGCATAGCACGCACGAACCCCCTTCCCACATCATTAACATGCACATTTCACGCCAACACACACACACACACACACACACACACACACACGTGCGCGCGCGCAAACTTGCAAAACAAATGCATACACTGACGTAAACACACACACACACACACACACACACACACACACACACACACACACACACACACATGAACACACACAGGTGGGATATGCTCGAGCACGTGTGTATTGCCCAACGGACCTTCACTTTCAAGGCCCCAAACGAGGGGACCAACACAGTGTGCTACTCCTGTGACGGCTCCCTGCTAGTTGTAGGCCTGGACGGCGGCTTTGTGCACGTTCTGAGCACAGCCGACATGGAAACCGTGCACTCCGCGCGCAACACCTCTGCTGCCATTGTGAAGCTGAGCATGTGTGTCACGGGAGGTATCATCGCAGCTGCAGATGCGACCTTTCAGGTGCTGCTGTACGCGTACCTGCCGTACAAGCACATCAAGCGATGGGAGTTTGTAGGTGCGTCTGGTCTTTGGTTTGATGCTGGGAGTTTGTAGGTGCGCTGGTCTTTGGTTTGATGCGGCTCGCTGAAAGGATGGATGGGTTGATTCAATTTGCGCTGAGAGTTTGTAGGTGCGTCTGGTCTTTGGTTTGATGCGGCTCGCTGAAAGGATGGATGGGTTGATTCGATTTGCGCTGAGAGTTTGTAGGTGCGTCTGGTCTTTGGTTTGATGCGGCTCGCTGAAAGGATGGATGGGTTGATTCGATTTGCGCTGGGAGTTTGTAGG
>Ga0307963_1000466_pt1 | contig 26881 bp, 25 predicted proteins | sample OrgLakmetagen594_FD_201829 | JGI IMG/M metagenome (GOLD analysis project Ga0307963, IMG submission 201829) | Saline water microbial communities from Organic Lake, Antarctica - #594 | ecosystem: Environmental > Aquatic > Non-marine Saline and Alkaline > Saline | place: Antarctica: Organic Lake... | reverse complement strand
GCTGCACCTGTTGCTGGAAGCTGTAGGGGGCACACCAGGTGTGATGAGGCACACACACACACACACACACACGCGCACACACACAAGCACATAAAGTACACAAACACACACGCTTATACACATACACGCACATACACACTCGCTCGTACAAATGTTTGCTTGCACAATTGCTTGTGTGTGGCTTGCTGGGTGTGCTGCCCTCCTAGCATTTGGCCATGGTGCGTGCGTTACCTTCCAGCCCTCGTTTCCTGGCTTGCTGTGTGTGCTGCCCTGTAGGGCTGCGCTTGAAACACATTTAACTGCAAATCTCTAACAGTGTTCAGTTTCAACCGCAGGGTCTGGCTTGCGTGGCGTCAAGAGCTTTATCTTCACTCGCAAGGATGACTTTCCTGAGCTGCTGCAATTCGTTTCCGACACAGACGCCCAGTGAGTACGCTTGACTAGATTTGGCGCATTTGCACGTGATGGAGGCAGTGCAGATGTGCCTCGATTGGGGCACAATCATAAGTCCTGTGAGGTGCCAATTGGCGTCAAACATATCATGTAATGATAGGGTTATAGTAACCCAGCCAGCAGTTTCCGCCACGATAGCTACCAGCAAGGGCATGACGTGTGCTGCCTGCAGTTTGAGCACAGTCAGAGCCACTGGCAGAGAGAACCAGAAATTCCTAGAGCAATGCCATGTGACTAATTGCTCTTTACATTTCAAGGCACTGTAATCCTCCACAGCCTCGTCTCTCCCAATACTGAAGAAACACCTCAACACCAGTCGTGATGGACAAAAATGTTCACGTAAACACACGAGCACAGAAAACCCACGTAATAATTAAAAAGATATACATACACATTTACACACACACCAGGTATTCCTTGAACATGTGCACTATGGATTCAGCAGACTTTAAGGCAGGCTTGGAGGGCTACCTGGCCAGGACGGGTGTGCGTGCCATTGTGCTTGGAACCCGCAGGTATGTAGGCTGGTGGGGAGGAGAGAGAGAAGGTAATCCTGAGGAAGCTGCGCATCCTTTCTGGCATGTTCTGTGTAAGGTCAAAACTGTCCCTGCTAATTACTGTTATAATATCAAAAGTGTCCCTGCTAAGTATCCTTATAATAAATAAGTGTCATGACATGTCATGGCATCCATTTTTGATCGTTTTTAATGCGGGGGTCAGACCCAACACAATTTTCTACTACTTACCCTTAAAGTGGATATCAAGACACGTCACGACATCATGCTTCCCCCTTCTTCAGTGATGTCAAGACTGTCACAACAGTCACGACATCATCCTTTCTTCAATAAAGGGGGAGATGATCGGTTGCGGGAAGTGAACGCTGTCCACCTCTTCACCTCAAAAATGGATGCCTTGATGTCTGTTTTGCAGGGTTGTCCAGAACCTTATACTGACACCGTATATGCGGTGATTTTTCTGCCAAATAACCGAATAAACTCCATAGCTATGTATGGTTCTGGCCAACCCTACTGTTCTGCTCACCCCTGTTTATGTGCGGCGGCATGCAGGGATGACCCCAACGCAGGCGACCAGCAGGTTTTCTGCCCGAGCAGCGACGGTTGGCCGCCCTTCATGCGGGTCAACCCAGGTGGTATGCCTGTTATTGTGCTGCCACTGCCACTGCCACTGCCACTGTGCGTGGAGTGTGTGGTTTCTATGAACCTGTGCCTGCTTACGTGTGGAGTAGTGCGAGTTATATGTGCTTGTGACACTGTGCATGGAGTGCGTTGGTGCTTGTTTGCTACTGCTGCACTGTGCGTGGAGTGTGTTGGTGCTTGTTTGCTACTGCTGCACTGTGTGTGGGGTGCGTTGGTGCTTGTTTGCTACTGCTGCACTGTGTGTGGGGTGCGTTGGTGCTTGTTTGCTACTGCTGCACTGTGCATGGAATGTGTGAGCAGTCTGGATGCCTGAGCCACTGTGCGTGGAGTGGATGGGTAGGGTGTGTGCTTAACCCACTCAGCGCCATTGCGTACCTGTGCGTGGAGTGTGTGAGTGGGGTAGTATGTGCCTGTGCCGTTGCTGCGTTTGCCTGTGCCACTGTGCGTGGAGTGTGGTTCATAATCGCAAGCTTCACTGTGCGTGGAGTGTGGAAGCTGTGGACGTGCCTGTTCCACTGTGTGTGGAGTGTGTGGGATTTATGTTTTTGTGCTTACCTGTGCGTGGAGTGTGCGGTGTGTGGCTGTTGATGTTCCTGAGCTGCCGTTGCCGGATCCACTACCGTGCGTGGAGTGTGAGGTTATAGCCTGTGGCCTGTGCTTCCGCAACTACCACCGTAATTACTGTGCATGGAGTGTGTGCGGGCACATTCCCATCCTTTCCTCATTTTTATATAGAACTGTTCTAAATGTATTTAAAAGTGGCATGTGCGTGGAGTGGGGCATTTGGATGCTGTGTCTGAAAGCACCTGAACACGCGATGCGCTGTGCGTGGAGTGTGTAATTCGAGTTTCCAAGTTTAATGGCGGGTCGCACTATTTTCATTGCAATAGGCGTATGTAGTTTGGAGGACTGGACACTCAAATGTCAATGTCGAGATGTCCGTGAATGAAGCCTTTCCAACCTTGTACGCAGTGTTTGACTGGACATACCATGATGTGTGGGCGTATCTCCAAAGCATCAAGGTGTGTGGTGTTCTAGTGAAGGAAATTCCTTTATAGAGTGTCTAGGCATTGATTTAATGTGGATAGAGGTAGATCTGGTGCAGAGATCTTCATTATAAAGTGTATGGGCAGTGATCGAATGAAGAGAACTCAATTATAGGGTCTCTAGGCATTGATCCAATGTGGATAGATGTAGATCTGGTGCAGAGATCTTCATTATAAAGTCTCTAGGTAGTGATCTAGTGAAGGGAACTCTTTTATAGAGGGTCTGGTGATAATGTTAGGGGGGGAGGGGGGGAGCTAGCAACAAGTTCTTCTACTGTCTCCGTTTTCTTGCCTGCCTGTTTTCCCTCGTTGTGAATAGTCTGAAACCAAAGGATAGATTAAAAACCAAACAAACGGATTTACAACCGACGTGTTAACATTTACAGCATGCTGACACTGCGGGGGGGTTGTGCGGTGCTATATGCTGAGGTTGAAAACAGCTGTGGGGAAGGTGCTAAGTGCAGATAGATAGAATGGTTGTTTGCACAGTGCTATATGCAGGTTAAAATTTATGAGTGTCGGATGGGGGTAAGGTGACGTGCAGAAATTTTGCACTAATTCTGCACTGCACGAGGCTCCATTCTTACAGCACCAGCATCCTGTGTGTGATTTCCCTCCTTAAAATTAGGGAACAGTAGTATATACTATTGAACCTGCTGATCGTTTTTCATACTTTTCAGCGCAAGGCTACCATAAACTGACTAAAGGAACTGACTTAAAGAACCGACTAACAGAACTGACTAAAGGAACTGACTAAAGGAACTGACGAAAGGAACTGACGAAAGGAACTGACGAACGGAACTGACGAACGGAACTGACAAACGGATCTGACTAAAGGAACTGACTAAAGAAAATTTGAGCTGTCAGCAACTGCACATAATCTGGGTGCTCGAGAACTCAGCTAGCGTTGGAGGTGGTCAACTGCCTGCCAGGCTTGTTTTCGGGAGCAACCTTGCAGTGCTGAGACTACGCTGAAAGCATTGTATCCTGGCAACATTTAGGCCCATGTATACAAACCCCGCAGCCCTCATCCTTACGTGACGTCCTTGTGTGTGTGCGCAGGCCCCTTACTGCAATTTGTATGACCGAGGCTACACCTCGTTAGGGGGTATGAATAACACGTCACCCAACAGGCAAGTGTGAGCAAGGCTATGCACTACTCTCATTCAGAACTGGCTCGCTTAGCTTTTAACGTTTTGCGGTCTCTTTAATAATTGTGGTTATCCGTTGTCAGGAGGTATGCACGACACGCTGCCTAACAGACAAGATTATGCATCTGTGTTCAAGCTCTCACTTGCGCTCAAGACTGGCTCGCTTAGCTCGTTAAGACTGGGCGATGAAGAAATGGCATTCTGTGCTTGCCGCCTATGATTTTTGTGGCTTCAGGCAATCTGCTCGAACTACGTTGTCCGTATGACAATTTGGATGAGGAATGTGTGCATTCATCAGCATCACATGGTTTGCAGATCAGGTTGCTTTTTTATGGCACTGTGCCATAGTACCGTTACGCATGATTTGAAATGACGTGCGCAAGCGTTGCGTATTACATATCCTTTACATACTCCATGCTTGCGTGCGGCGTATCATCCCCTGTGCATGACACAACACTAACCCCTTTTTGCTTATTCCGTGTACAGTGAATTCCAACTATGTCTATAATTGTGCCTCCTATTCCTCTTCTTCTAATTGTGTCTATAACTGTGCCTTTTAATCCTTTTCTTCTTATTGTGTCTATAAACGTGCCTCCTATTCCTTTTCTTCTGATTGCGTCTATAACTGTACCTCTAATCCTTTTCTTCTTGTTGTGTCTATAAATGTGCCCCCTAATCCTTTTCTTCTTATTGTGTCTATAAATGTGCCTCCTAATCCTTTTCTTCTATTTGTGTCTATAAATGTGCCTCCTATTCCTCTTTTTCTTATTGTGTCTATAAATGTGCCTCCTAATCCTTTTCTTCTATTTGTGTCTATAAATGTGCCTCCTATTCCTCTTTTTCTAATTGTGTCTATAATTGTGCCTCTTCTTCTAATTGTGTCTATACCTGTGCCTCCTTTTACTCTTCTTATTATTGCGTCTACGACTGTGCCTCCTATTCCTGTTCTTCTAATTGCGTCTATAACTATGCCCTCTATTTTTCTTCTTCTAACTGTGCCCCCTATTCCTCTTCTGCTATACCCAGCTGCTGTCTTGCAACGATTGCTTCTAACCTCAGCCATTGGTTGTCCCCTGTGTGATGTGTTTTCCCCATAACTTTGCTGTGCTTCACTTTTTGCTTATCTTATTGTAAGTCATAAAAGTCACCCTTCCTATTCATATGCGTGTGAGTTGCAGCTCCATGCTGCGTGTGGGATGCAGCTGCTCCCTTGTCCACCAACATTACATGTAAGCACAACACAGCACAGCTCTGTGTGCAGATCCATGCTGCGTGTGGGTTGCAGCTCCATGCTGCGTGTGGGTTGCAGCTGCTCCCTTGTCCACAACCATTACGATGGTTAAATGGTTACATTGGGGATTGACCTTCAGCCAGGTTGTTTGGCTGATCGGCTGCTGACTGGTCTCGGCCAGCCACAAGTAAATCATGCACAACACAGCACAGATCTGTGTGCCCTGAGCACAAATGGCAACTACAGCAACTTCCTTTATGTGTGTGTGCATGTGTGTAGCTCCCTGCTGTGTGTGGATGGCAGCTATGCCCCAGCCTACACACTGAACGAGGCACAATTAGAGCGTGCGGGCAGGGCATCGTTTCAGCTTTCGCGCCCACCCGTGGCCAGCAGCAACCTTACCGTCGCTAACCCCAGCAGCAATTTCTGCAACAGCAAAGCGGGCGCCAGGGGAAGCAGCGTGAGCAGCAGACCTCAGGCAGCGCCTGAAGGTAAGTGACACGTATTTGTGTGTGACACGTATGTGTGTGTGACACGTATGTGTGTGTGATACGTATGTGTGTGTGACATATGTGTGTGTGTGTGTGTGTGTGTGTGTGTGTGTGAGAGTGTGCGTGAGTGTGTGTATGCATTGTCTGTGCGACTCATCTATGATGGAAGGGGACGGAGGGTTTAGGGGGAGGAAGCTCCCTGTGCAGCTGTGGGTATGCTGCGCGCTCATGGGATTGTTTAACACAAACATGCACGCGCACACAAATACATGAACCTGTAGGAATTGCTGCTGGCCCCTCTAGTCATCCCATCACAGGCGACCATGAAGGTTTCACTGCGGCGTTGGTGGTTGTTGGTGCGTGAAGATCTTGTGTGTGTAGCACACCCAAGCGCATGCATACATAAGTATAGCTATCAGGGGGGGGGTAAGGGTGTTTTTTGCATTGGGGAGAGCAAACTGCAAAGGGGTGTATTAGTTTGTGTGTTGGTGTGCATGTATGGGTAGATGGGTATGTGGCAGTGGAAGCTGGAATATGTGGTTTGTATTGCCTGTTATGTTAACTAACGACCGTAAAAACATATTGCGCATCCTTTCTTTCTTGCAGGGGATGAGCTACTCTCAGGAAAGGTAAGGAGTGTGTGTGTGCATGTGTGTGCGCTTGTGCACGTGCAGCTATTGTGAAATTGTGGCGCTGCAAATCTGCAATGATCCTTGGGTTTGGGTTATCTTTTGAGTACAGGTTAACCCTTTTGGACCCTGTAACGAGGCCCGTCTTGAAGTTTGCTTCTGCTAATTATCCAGACCGAAGAAGGGGGAGCTTTTTTTGTTAAACACCTGAGGCAGCAGCTCCTCAAAACAATAGCCCATTGGTTTGTGTTGTGTGCACTTTGCTGTCATCTCACACCCATGTGTCTCACACCCATGTGTCAAATTCACCCATGTGTCTCACACCCATGTGTCAAATTCTAGATTGTGCCTATACATGTGCTTCCAGCATCCTGCACCCACTCAGTTTACATAGCATCACACATGAAGTGTGGCAAGCACCTTGCCTCTTGACCGGCCCCACGCTTCACGCCAAGTGTGACCAACCCACTCCTATCGTGAATGCCTATTATGGTGTGCATCATCTGATCTTATATACCAGTATATATGGCTAGGGTTGGCCAGAACCATATATATACGGTGCATATAGGGTATTTGTGGCAGGGTAATCACCAAATATACGGCCATATACGGTGTATATATACGGTTCTGGCCAACCCTATATATGGCCCCCATACTTGCAATCCATGCTTAAGCTGGTACCATGATTCGTCGTGACAATAGGTATATACGATTTGAATTCTGAATCACATCATTAGAGTGAATGCCTCCACGCCAAAAGCGTGAAGAGCACCACACCAGGTGCCAAGTGTGCAGAGCACCGCACCAGTTGTCGAAGCTGCAGAGCACCAAGCTGCCAGCATGTGTTTGTGCAAAAGAGGTCACGTCTTGCGCTCAGACGTCAAAGACCACCCATGTGCCTTATGTCTCTGTATCCACTCAAGCAGCCTTCGCTACCTGAGTGTGTATGTATGTGCAGGTGATTGACTGTGTGTGCGTGTATGTGTGTGTATGCAGGTGAATGACATTGTGTGTGTATGTGCAGGTGAATGAGTGTGTGTTTGTGTATGTGTGTGCGTGTGCATGCAGGTGAATGAGTGTGTGTGTATGTGTGCGTGTGCATGCAGGTGATTGACATTGTGTGTGTGCGTGTGCATGCAGGTGAATGACACAAATACCACGTATCTTTGCCAAGAGCTCCGATCCATTGGGTGTGAGGTGGTGCGCGTTACCATAGTGCAGGTGAGTTCCCTGCCACAGTGCAGGTGCGTTACCATAGTGTGCGTTACCATAGTGTGCGTTACCATAGTGTGCGTACCGTGCATTACCATAGTGCAGGTGAGTTCCCTGCCACAGTGCAGGTGCGTTATCGTAGCGTGCGTCACCATAGTGTGTGTACCGTGCGTTACCATAGTATGCGTTACCATAGCGTGCGTTACCATAGCGTGCGTTACCATAGCGTGCGTTACCATAGTGTGCGTTACCATAGTGTGCGTACCATGCATTACCACAGCGTGCGTCACCATAGTGTGCGTCACCATAATGTGCGTTACTATAGTATGCGTTACCATAGCGTGCGTTACCATAGCGCGCGTTACCATAGCGTGCGTTACCATAGTGCGCGTTACCATAGTGTGTGTTACCATAGCGTGCGTTACCATAGTGCGTTCCCTACCTTCCCATGCTACATTGGTGTTGGGTGGCTTGCCTCTAAAGGCATACCTGGGTTGGCCAGAGCTGTGTGTTTATATACATGTTTGCAAGATGTATGTATTCTTCATCCTTTCAGAGGAAAAGTGCTATTGTGGCTCTGAGTTGGCTTTCTCTGCTTGATTAGCGCATATGTAGGGTTGGCTAGAATCGTGTATATACACCGTACACGGCTAGGGTTGGCTAAAACTGTGTTTATACACCGTACATGACCGTACATTTGGTGGTGTTACTGCCAAAAATACCATATGTACACCGTACATTTGGTGGTGTTTCTGCCAAAAATACCATATGTACACCGTATATTTATGCATGGTTCTAGCCAACCCTACGCACATGATCTGCTGTGTGTGTGTTCCTCTTGAGCATGTGGCCAGAATCTAGAGCACAGAGATCTTTGTTTTTGTTGTGCAAGCTTGCTCGCATGCAAGCCCACATGCATCAACATCTGAAAAAGGATGCAGAGTCTTGAGGACCTGAATATTTGGGCTGCCGTTCAGGTCCACCAGTTTTGAAAAACTTACAGCGAGCTGTTGTTCATACCTTGTATATATATTTGGGCAATGGCACAATACACATGTATACGTACACAAAGATACATGCACACACGTGTGCGCACGCACACACACACACACATGCGCGCACATGCTCACTCGTACATGAGTATCCATACACGCACACTGAACTTCTGCCTCCAGGATAAGGTGGAAGCCATTGCTGAAGAGGTCAAACGGCACAAGCAGGTGGACGTTATGATAACTTCGGGGGGTGTGGGGCCGACATTGGATGATGGTGAGTTTTGCAGTTGAACTTCCGATTGCATTCTAGCATGCATTTGCACATGTGTGTATAGTGCAAAGTCACGTATCTGTACACATCACTTATCTGTACACATCACTTATCTGTACAAATGTGAGTAGTGCAAAGTCACGTATCTGTACACATCTCGTTTTTGAACACATCGCGTACCTGTACACATCACTTATCTGTACACAACACTTATCTGTACACATGTGTGTAGTGCAAATGCACGTAATTGAACATCTGCATGGAAGTGGACTTGTATGAGTTGAGGTTGTATGCAAGATGCATACACTGCTACTTCTACTCACACTGTTTTTGTGCGAGATGCATACACTGCTACTCATACGCACTGTCAGTGCAAGATGCATACACTACTACTTATACTCACTACCTTTGTTCGCCCCTAATTGGTACTAGGGTGGTCAGGTCATTTGTGACTCTAATGATTTTGTGTTTGAACCTGCGTAAACCCAACGACCATGGAAGGCAATGCTGCTGTTTTGGGTTTACTTTTGACATAAGAGACCCTGCGCTGAGGGCAGCGTAACTGTGCAATTATATTGTTTTCTGTGTAAACCTAACGACCATGGAAGGCAATGCTGCTGTTTTGGGTTTACTTTTAACGTAAGAGACCCTGCGCTGAGGGCAGCATAACTGTGCAATTACATTGTTTTCTGCGAAAACCCAGTGACCATGGAAGGCATTGCTGCTGCCCTGGGTCGGCCAGCAACGCAAGACCCTGTACTGAATGGGAGGATGAATGACGTCTTTGGGACAGGCATTACACCCAGCCACCTTAAGGTCTGTGCTTCTGTTTGTGTGTGAGTGCGCATGCATGATCTCCCAAGTGTGATTGCTTCATTAGTGTGAATGCTGTAGCTGAACACTGGGGGCCCCAAGGAAGCACAATGCACAGGCAACAGGCAACAGGCACAATGCACAGGCACAATGCACAGGCAACAGGCACAATGCACAGGCACGATGCACAGGCAACAGGCAGCAGGCACAATGCACAGGCACAATGCACAAGCAACAGGCAACAGGCACAATGCACAGGCAACAGGCAACAGGCACAATGCACAGGCACAATGCACAGGCAACAGGCACAATGCACAGGCACGATGCACAGGCAACAGGCAACAGGCACAATGCACAGGCACAATGCACAAGCAACAGGCAACAGGCACAATGCACAGGAAACAGGCAACAGGCACAATGCACAGGCACAATGCACAGGCAACAGGCAACAGGCAACAGGCACAATGCACAGGCAACAGGCAACAGGCAACAGGCACAATGCACAGGCACAATGCACAGGAAACAGGCAACAGGCACAATGCACAGGCACAATGCACAGGCAACAGGCAACAGACAACAGGTCATGCGCTTCACGGCACCACAAGCAAATTCTTACATAAACTTCCATGAAGCACTTCCTCCGAAGTTTGATCAGGAACTGCCACAACGCACAGAAGGCCGTACAAACCTGATTTCCTGTTTAAGTCGCCTCATCAACCTTACTTCTGTAGCGTGGAAAGCCTGCATGCAGTGACGTCACCCACGCATTGTTATGGGAAAGTAGTTGAATTCGTAAATGGCTGATGTGGAACTTTGTATACATCTTTATAGCATGCATGCGTACTCCTGTTTGCATGCGTACACAGGCAACGTAGATCACATTTGTGGTTAAGCTATACCCAGAAACGAAGATGCAAACACATGCATGTGGCCACTCTTACATGCACAAATGGCTATTTACACATGCTGGGTGCACGACCGTCATCAAAGCACCGTTCTCAATAACACCCACAAACAAACACACGTTTACATGCGCACACTTTGCATGTGAAGACGTCTGTTTACACTTGCTGAGTGTACGAACGTCATCGATGTACCGTTCTCAATTACACCCACACGATCACACCCACACGATTACATGTGCACACTTTGCATGTGAAGATGGCTGTTGCACCTGCTGGGTGCACGACCGTCATCGATGTCCCAGGAAGCAAGTTCCCCTTGGTACGAGTTGCAGACAATATCTACGTCCTCCCAGGTGCGAGTGTGCGTGCGCGTGTGTGTGTGTTTTTCACCTTTCCAGGTGAACTGTCGTGATTTGCTCCTGCATTTCTTACATGTTGGATGGGGGGAAGGTGACATCTAAGTGCTGCACTTTCTCCTCTCATCCTTCATCTGCCCATGGATAAGCTTAAGACAGCTGTAAATGCAGAAGGCTGAAAGCTGGCATGTCGTTTGCTCACAAGGCCGCTTTAGAAAACTGCTTACATCTTTAAGGGTTGGCCACAACTGTATATGCTTGTGATGGTGCACACACGGTATATTGGTATATTACGTGGGCAAGAAATTATTCTTATGTAAATTGGCATATGGTGTGTGTGTTTGGTTCTAGCAAGGCATGACTGTTTTTTTCCAAGTGTGCCTCATTTGTTTTTGTCCAGTCCATCTGTTTTGGTCCAGGTGTGCCTCATTGTTTTTGTCCAGACCATCTGTTTTTGTCCAGTCCATCTGTTTTTGTCCAGTCCAGGTGTGCCTCATTTGTTGCGCCAAAAGTGGGCGGTGGTCAAGGAGTTACTAGTGGCGTCCCGTCCAGCTGAACCTTTTCTCAATCAGGTGAGCGTTCATGAGGAGTGTGCTTATATCTTATATGTCCTCAGGAAAGACAAAAGTCTGCACAGATCTGAGCCAGCAAGGGCTCAAACCCTATTTTTTCTCATGCATGCATGTATAAAAAAGACTCGCTCAAGCGGGCAGAACAGTCAAGAAGCCGGCAGAAGCTGCAAATACGATTTGAACGACTTCCGAAAGCGAGCCAGGCCTCCTTTCCTGTGCTGTTGTGCTACTTGCGTGATATTGTGGGCAGCATTCCCAAGTGTGCTGCTGTGCTACTTCCTGTGCTGTTGTGCTACTTGCTGTTGTGCTGTTGTGCTACTTCCTGTGCTGTTGTGCTGTTGTGCTGTTGTGCTACTTGCTACTTGCTGTGCTGGTGCGCTACTTGCGTGATATTGTGGGCAGCATTCCCAAGTGTGCTGCAATGGCTTCAATGCTCCAATGCACTCTTTAATGGCAGTCCTGCGGTTCACACCCACTGCGTGCTTTGCTTCTGAAATCTGTTTTTCCTTTAGCTGTTGTTATTTTTCCTTAAGCTGTTGTTAGATGTTGTGCCAGCTGTTATAAGATGTTGTGCCATGGGGTTGTTTGCACAGGTGTTCAGTTTTCAGGTTGTCTCTCTATGACGAGACACTGGAGTGCATTCTTCCTTTAGCTGTTAACAGCTGTCGTTAGATGTTGTGTCATGGGGTTGTTTGCACAGGTATTCAGTGTTCAGGTTGTCTCTCTATGACGAGACACTGGAGTGCATTCTTCCTTTAGCTGTTAACAGCTGTCGTTAGATGTTGTGTCATGGGGTTGTTTGCACAGGTGTTCAGTGTTCAGGCTCTCTCTATGACGAGACACTGGAGTGCATTCTTCCTTTAGCTGTTAACAGCTGTCGTTAGATGTTGTGTCATGGGGTTGTTTGCACAGGTGTTCAGTGTTCAGGTTGTCTCTCTATGACGAGACACTGGAGTGCATTCTTCCTTTAGCTGTTAACAGCTGTCGTTAGATGTTGTGTCATGGGGTTGTTTGCACAGGTGTTCAGGCTGTCTCTCTATGACGAGACAAAGATTGCAAGTGCCTTGAGCGTGGTGGCAGAAGAGAGCTGCAACTTGGGCGTGTCGGTTGGGTCATACCCGGTGCGTGGAACTGGAACTGACAAATCTGATTTAATCAAGAAACACCTTTTTGGCAGCTCTCAATCCTAGCAAGTGTCGGTCTAGCTTTCATTAGAGCCTTGGGCATATAAAGGCAATGCTCTAGAAGGTCCACGCCATTGTGCTCTTACTGAGCTCTGACTTGGTGGAGGTTTGAATATAAGCCCATGCACCACCTGCTCATCACCACCTGCTCATCACCACCTGCTCATAAAGCTCAGGCACCACCTGCTCACGAAGACACTGTTGCTCGGACTTTTTCCTCCCTTGCAAATACTTATTGCTCACAATTTTTGACTCGTGTTTGTTATTCAATTAAGACGAAACTGCCGTTTGAACCCTGCAATCTCTGAACAGAGATTGATTGGAAACTTCTATACACTGCTTTCATACGCAGCCTAGCAGCTCTTTTTTTTTAACTGATGGCTTAACCTAAACCTGTAAACTTGTAGGTGTCAGAGCAAGCAGACGGTGCTCAAATCCTTGTGAGCTTGGACTGCAAGAAGGCAGAAGTATTAACATCTGCAAGTTCCAGAATGCGAGATCTACTTCCAAAAGGGTGCATCCTCAGTGAACATGCCGATGTGCTTAGTCTGGATATGCAAGGTCTAAACGTGATACAAAAGAAAAACACTGCTTGAACCGTTTCTGGCATGAATTTCTGAGGTGATTGAGAAGTTTGACGCTTAGCTCCAAATTAGATCATGCAAGTAAAGCAAAAGCAAAAGAGTTGCTTGCATGGGCACCAAGTCAATCGTCGCTGTGGCTTAGACTACGCCCCCTTAGCCTGGCTTGCTCTTAGCTCGCTATAAAAAATTCCACAGATTTGTCATATCGTACTTTTCGATGCTCTTTTTAAGGTTCGCTTCTTGGTTTTCTTTTCTTACGTGACTAGCAGGATCATCATGACGCAGGTGTTGCCTGTCCAAATGTACACTGGTATTTCCAGCTCGTTCTTTTACTAGTATTTCCAGCTCATTCTTTCCTTTTGTATTGCCCTCTTCTTTTCCCAATTTGCTATTACTACCACTCCTTATTCCTTGCTGAAATGGCAGCTGAGCAAGGCAGATTTCCTTCTTTCTGTCCGAGATCCACAATACTCTCTCCTTCTTTCTTTCATTCCTTATTTCTTTCTGAACTCAGCCTACAAAAACGCTACAGGCAGCTGAGGCAGAGAGAACTGAAGCCAAAATGAGCTAAGTCAGAAGTAAACAAACTCTAAGGGAGCTAAGCAAACAAAACTACAGCTAAGGCTAAACAAAACTACACAAGGAGCTGAGGCTAAAAAAATACTCCAACGGAACCTAGAAAAAACACTCTGACGGAACCTAAATTAACAAACAATAAAGGGCAGAGCCAAAAAAAAACTCTACAAGAGTCTGCAAACTCTGGACTCAAAGATCTCGCGCCATTCAAGGGTAAGGGAAGATGCCACCATCAGGCCCCTTTCCTTCATGCCTTTCCCAGCGTGTAGGACCTTTCCATATCCTTTTGCATCTGTGCATCCCTCCCTTTTTGCTGTTGTTTGCTGCCTTCATGCCAGGCGGGTTCCTGTTGCCTTCAGGACCTTGCCCAACTGAGAAAGGGCTCGATGCCCAACCCAGGAATGGGGCCCGTCAACCAATCCTGGCCAAAGCTGGGTTGGGCATCGAGCCCTTTCCTGCGCATGTGTATGCATGCGTGCACGTGTGCGCGTGCATGCATGCGCGTGTGTGCGTGCGCGTGCGTGTATGTATGTGTGCGTGTATGTGTATGTAATAAGAATCATCCTTTCCAACATCAATTATATTTGCTCATTGAACCAAAGAATACAAATCTGTGCCCACAAGTGCCTATGCGCAATATAGCCTATGCGCAATATATGTTTGCTCAATATATAAGGGAAATTTAAGGCATGCATACAGGCGCGTAGAAGCTTCTAGTAGCTGTGCACACGCCGTGCTCCTCAATCATGCCTTCAGTGAGCCAGCGGACATGCCTGTTTTTCTTGTTCTGGGCTTCATTAATCCTGTCTTGCTTGGAGCCGGCTACTGCAGTAAATATCTAAGCATATGCGTACTGCAGCAGCCGGCTTTTGCTGAACATGAAACGCTGTAGTGCGTACTGAGTACTCCCACAAGAGCAACTACAAGCCTTGATCTAAAAACTCAAAAGAGGTGTGGATTGGATAATCAACACATGCGCCAGCTACCACTTGTTGGCAAGAACTTACTGCCCAGGCCAGATGTCTCAGAGCGCAGATCTGAGAATCCCTGCTCAAAGTCGATGCTTTCCTTAAATGTCTTACATCATCTGAGCTGTTGTAGCTGCGCAACAACTGTGAACCCATGCTGCACAGCAGCACACGCACGTATGCGCGTACCGATCACCAGAGTATGTGCTAAGACAAGACAGACAGGCGAGGAGGGATATGAAAGAGAAAACTACGCAGGCAGTAAAAGCCATTCCCCACAGTAATTAAGGAAAAGGAGCCACTTTGGTACCGAGTACCGTTAAGCTCCTCCACGCACCGCGAAAAGGAGAAATCAATGGGGATCTGGAGGGTTGCAGGCTTGGCCTGCAACTGGATCCTGGCCTGCAACTGGCTCCTGATGAGAGTTGATAACAGTACTGGAAAGGGCACGTCTAGCAAAATTCACAGAGTGCACATGGAGCTTGGAGGCAAGCTTCTCAACTCTTTGAGAATCAAGACCCAGTTTTTTGAAAGGCTTCAGAGTGTGAGTGTTGTAGATGGTGCCACCCACACCCAAAAGGATGATGTGGAGAGTAACGGAGGCTCCTTGGAGAAAGTTGCAGAGGTATTTGTGCTGCTCCTTTGCAACGTTTACCTGGTTCTGAGGTCTGGTGTCCTCACAATACTTGATCTCGACGAGGTGGATGTCACGCCGAGTTTTGCTGAGGCCTTTAGGTCGGTGCTGTCTGGGGTTGGTGGCTCTACTGGTGGCTGGCGGATACCAGGATATGCATTACCACATGCTCGGTTGTTGCTTCTGCGGGTGGGGCCCGTTAAGGTGCAGTGCATTGCGGTACACTGGAGCTCCAGTTTACCAAAACGCACTGCACCCTCGCGGGCACACAGCTTGCCAGATACGCTCTCCCTATTTCCAGGAGTCCTAGGGAAGTGGCGCTCTGCATTCGGGAGTCCATATGTACAACATGAAGGCCTGGCAAGCAGTGTGCAGCAAGACCCTTACATTGATGCGCCCAGACGTTGACAGTGCTCTGCCATTGTCACACATGTGTGACCCTGTACAGGGAGAGCGCCAACTTGTGAGGGATTTCTTATCTACAAGTGCCTACGTCTGGAGCACAGGCTGAATACCTTGCGTTCGCGCAAAGCGCATAGTGGCGACATCTCGCCATGACCCTCGTATCTTAGGTCCACTACACCCACACGGGGCATATTTACTGCTCAGGAGCAGCCACGCCTTTTGACTTGTTCGTTTTTATTATTTGACGGATAATGTTTCTGTTGGAAAGATGAAAGGTGAAAGGTGATGGGTGAATTTTATTTATGTTGCAGACGTCCTCCAACGCCTATAAGTAACATATATTACCCACATACAGTTCCCAAGTTGGTCTAGCCTGTGAACCTGACACTTTGAGTTTTCAAGAATGTGTCTAACCAAATCAATAAATTCTTATCCCGAGAAATCTGGGTATTCGGCACCAACCTACTGTGTATGTGCGCAAGTAGTTGGACGGTACCGCTACAGACAGATAAGGCCCTTTGCAAAATGTCATTCTAGCAGCCATCCCTAACCAGAACGTATCAGATCTACTACTAGATCTACTAATATTGGCAGAGCTCTTCCTTTGCATTAAAGAAAGGAAAAAGATTAATCACGCTGGCAGTGAAAAACTACTCCCCACATTAATTAATGAAGAGGATCACAATGGTACCGTGAAAAACCTCCACTGCAGAAAAGAAGAAAGAACACCATGAGGACCATGAGGCCTGAAACCGGCTCCTGCTGAGAAATGGTACTAGTGATATGTGTCTACACCACCCAATGGATGCAGAGACACAACATCCCACCTGGAGAACAAAAAATGATAGACTTTTAGTGGGGATCAGGTGGTTGGGAGGCAGAGGCCTGCAAACCACAAGGAGTATTGCTCTGATATTTTTTGGGGTTGTGTTCAATGTCTCGTCTCATCTGTATAATTTTTGCTGCGGATCTGATTGCATGTAGACTTAATCTTTTCATGAGTGCTGTGGCATGTAGACCAGTAACTCCGAGGCTGTGGAGGGGGCTCCTTCGAGTTGCATGGCTGCTGTAACTGTTTCCTGTTGCTCCTAGCAGGATGGTGTGGAGGGGTTTGCGATGTCCAACATTACGTTGTTCGGTCCTGCCTTTTCTGCTTGTTTGGTAAGGAAATGTCTACACAGCACTTAATTTCAATCAGATGTATATCGCGTTTGTTTTGTTGTATGTCGCTTGGTTTCATAGCCAGGGGACACTAAAATGAGGAACATGATTATAAAACGCCATAATACGGAATTGTGCTGATTGTTTAAGCCCTACAAAAGGGACCATGCGGTGCCAACCAAACTGCCTACACTGATGTAGGCAGCGCAGATAAACTATCAGAGCAAGGCCTAGACCTGAGAAACACTGCCAACAAAACACTGCCCTCTTGGTTGCTACCAAAACTAACAGCACATGCTCTAAAAGCCTCTTCTCGTCCTGACGCCATCCTATCTATACCTAGCACTGTGTGCTCCTCTGGCGTAACCACCTGCTACCCTAACTTTCAACAGCTTGCTAAAGACAAGAAATTAAATCCAAACCAGTGGGAGGTTATCCTGATTGAGTTTAAATTCTGTGAAGACACTAGGCCTGATCCCCAACTCCAAAAAGCAAAAGCACAGCACAGCATGCTTATTGCCAACCTAAACAGACAAGGATACAGGGAAGTCAAGCTTCACGTGATCCTCGTTGGGGCTATGGGGACTATCTACAAAGACTATACAGACAAACCTCTGGCAGACCTTTATCTGGGTTACCATAAGATTAAAAAACTGACACACAAACTGAATGTCAGACATGCATCTGCACTCATAAAAACAAGGTATGCACTGCAATACAACATAAGCAACAGTGTTAACAGTCAAGGATTGGGTCCGGGTGCTACGGCACACAATCTTCCTGACCCACATTACTTTCTTTTTTATTGTTTGCACGGTGGGGGGTTGCCTGGTGCGGGCACCTAAGTAACCCCCTCCCTTAATCATGCTGGCTAAGTCATCACTACCAGCGGAGTCTTCTCTTTTCTTTTCTTTTAGCCAGGGGAGGGGTATGGATTGGCAGGGCCATCAGCTAGGCAGATTATCACAGGCAGCTCTTCTTGCATGATTGGCAGGTGTGCTGCTAGTTTGATACGTGTTTGTTGGGTTTCGTTTTGGGCGTGATTACTGGGGCAGAGTAACTACGATTGCATCTGGCTTGCTAAATTTCCGCCGTGATGATATCAGGCCGTCAACGCTTTCCATACTGTAACAAATTATTGTCGCGATGAATAGTGGTACACCAGCTGAAGCATATTTGTAGGTATGCCATCAGTGAGCCATATCGCCACCATAAAGGTGGTTTAACATCTCCTCGCTCCGCCTCTCACCGTTAGAAGAAGGCTCAAGCAACCCACAAGGATGATGATGGACGTGTCTGGAAAGAGTGAGTTTTACAAGAGGACCTGGCCAAACAACCACAGAACCGTAAAACGCATCATAATTCCTAGGGTATATTATGCGACTCGTCCGTGTCACTGAATAAGCATGACATCACGTCTGTTTTGGCGGTGTATTTCTTTGCTGGTGAAGCAGGGTCTGTTGGTGGGCTGTCCAGAAGTCCTTATACTTTGGGACAAACCGTGCAAATATTCCTAGACGCTCAAAACAGCTTCTTCAAGAACTGGCATATCAAGACGCCCAACTAGAGATCCTACCAACAAGAGCCCCCCATACTTGAAAAAAAAGGAGAGACTGTCTATGCAGCTATTAATGCAGCAACGTACGCATCCTGCTACTGCACATCAATAATGGAGAGACTGCTTATGCAGCTATCAATGCAGCAACGTACGCAACCTGCTACTGTACTATACACTACCTGCCTAGCCCTATGTGCAAGCATGACCCTAATGGAGCCTGCCTAGAAAAGACACGCAACAGAGTCGACCAAACAAACAAACACCTTGCTAAGCAAACAAAGCAAGCGTACGCTCTCTGTGCATCACCCCACTCACAGGTCCCCCCAACGTACTGCTAATAATAACCAGCCTACTGCTAAGTCTAATTTGGGGGGTGCTATATCTGGTACAGAACACGCTGGTGCTCCTCCACTTCATCGTACGACCCAACACCCACAAGCTCCAGTGCCACTGGCCTTCCCTTGGAGCATCCAAACACCACCAATTGTCGGTGCTCCTTGTTGTCAGGTGGCGAAAAAGTGACGGTGATGGACTGCGCGTGCGTGCGTGTTATGTAAATGTGTGTAAATGTGTGTGCATGCATGGGAACATGTGTGTGTGTGTTGTGTGTCTGTGTGTGTGTGTGCATGACCTGATCTCATTCTTCACTCACAAACACGTTTCAAGCAGCAGCAGGACTCATCTCCTTGTAGAAACACGCGGCACGCACCCTGCAGACTACCTCCTGAATTACCTGTGTGCGTGGCAGGTGCAGGCCACGTCCTGGGAGGCACCCTGCTGCCGGCCACACAGAAAAGGCCCCAAACTTGGCCTCATTCGCAGCCCACTGCAACAGTGTACACCCAAGCGCACAACACCCGTTTGCAATTATGGCATGAAAGTTTTGGGTGCAGTGGCATGCGGTACACACAATAATACACGCACATGCTAATAAGCACATGATAATTCATGCAAGATAATACAAGCATGATAATGCATGCATGATAATACACACACACGATGACGAGACAGAGTTCACTCTCAGACGTGCTCATGCGTTGTACTGTACAGGAGTTCAAAAGGCTTTTGTGCTAACACACACACACACGCATTCCAGGTCACGGGCTTAAGTGCCTAGGTGCGGGTGGCTGCCCTGACGAGAGTCCGATGGCCTACAAAAAAATGACCTCCTGTGTTGTCGTCTATGCTAACAATTCACACGTGCCCCTTCTTATGCAGCTTCCATGACGCATGTGACCGACCAGCATATGTTGTAGCAGAGCCCCCTAGGAATACCGCCTCTTCGTGCAAGGTACTTTGGTCAAGCGCTCACACTGTCTTTCTGTGTATGCTGGAAACCCTCCACTTTTACATCTCCACTTTTACATCTCCACTTTTACATCCACACATCCACACGCTCACACCCCCGCCTCCGCTCACGACATCCACACCCACACCCACACCCACACCCACACCCACATCCATGGCCACAAACACACACACCCCGTTGCTTGCACGCACCTGTGGTGTAGCACGCCCCACTGCTGGCTGCTCTCCCCCACTACAGCCCTGTTGCTCCTCCCCGGCGGAGACGTGTGCCGCAAGACCGGGTAGGCCGGCAGCACTTGTGCCTCTGAACGGGGGAGGAAGCACCCCACCGTTGTTGGTTATGTGAGGGGACGCCCCTGTCGCTTTTTCTGTACCCTTGGATGCCACCAGCTTGCCCTGCGTCAAAGAGTGCCAACGATCAAGGGTTGAAGACCGCCATTGTGCAATGAACAGAGTAAGCTTATAAGGCATGTCTTTACGGGTGTCATAGTTCGGAGCAGGAGTATATTTCGAGCAATGTGTGTATTACTGGCAAGGACCACTTGCACGTACAGGACTTTTATTCGAAAGTTTCCTGCTGAAGTCCCATGCGTGGTACGTAGTACGTAGTTCTGGACCATACCACATATCATGATTGTGTGTGTGTGTGTGTGCGTGTGTATGCGTGTGTGTGTGCGTGTGTGTGTGTGCGTGTGTGTGTGTGTGTGTGTGTGTGTGTGTGTGTGTGTGTGTGTGTGTGTGTGTGTGTGTGTGCGTACCTAAGCTTACATGTGCGCAGGTGCGCTTGATGTACACGGCATGCATGCATGGCTTCATGACCGCAGATTCCTTCAATTGAGGAACGGAGCTTCTGTAGCTTACATATGTTTCACCTTTGCACTAGTCCACGCTTTGTCTCAGTAACTCTTTGCTGCAAAAGTGTTTCACCTTTGCACTAGTCCACGCTTTGTCTCAGGAACTCTTTGCTGCACAAGTGTTTCACTTTTGCACCAGCCCACGCTTTGCCTCAGTAACTCTTTGCTGTACAAGTGTTCAACTTTGCACCAGCCCAAATTTCAACTCTTTGCTGCAAAACCAGTCCAGTAGTCACCTTTTCTGAGGGGGGCAAGGATAGATAGCGAGGCTTTTCTCCGCTGCCAGCGACTGCCCAGACAGCGTCCACAAGCGTGGAGTTTGATAACACAATCTCCAGGGGCTTGGGGCTTTGCACATGAACCTGTGTAAAAGAAAGAAGTGCACGTGTGATGATGACGTGAACATTTGTGGCAGAGAAGTTCAAGTGTGATGACGACGTGAGCATTTGTGGCAGAGAAGTTCACGTATGATGATGCCGTGAACATTTGTGGCAGAGAAGTTCACGTATGATGGTGACGTGAACATTTGTGGCAGAGAAGTTCACGTGTGATGATGACGTGAACATTTGTGGCAGAGAAGTTCACGTATGATGGTGACGTGAACATTTGTGGCAGAGAAGTTCACGTGTGATGGTGACGTGAGCATTTGTGGCAGAGAAGTTCACGTTCACGTATGATGATGACGTGAACATTTGTGGCAGAGAAGTCACGTGTGATGGTGACGTGAGCATTTGTGGCAGAGAAGTTCACGTATGATGATGACGTGAGAATTTGTGGCAAAGAAGTCACGTGTGATGGTGACGTGAGCATTTGTGGCAGAGAAGTTCACGTGTGATGATGACGTGAGAATTTGTGGCAAAGAAGTTCACGTGTGATGATGACGTGAACCTGCATGAAGAGAGGAGGTAAACGTGAGACTATGAGTGAAGGAGGAGGGTAAAAGTAAAAGTAAAAGCCTACACTGGAAGTCACCAGCGTGCATTAAGGAAAGGCTCTCAACTAGTGCTCACACTAGCCAGAGCCCCACCGGAGGAGGGTAAGGAGCTAAACAGGAGCAGAATAGGTCAGGAAGGTCAACAAAGAACGCGTTTGGTCCAATTTTGACAAGGGCGGAGAAATGGGTAAGAGGAGACATGCATTGTTAATTGAAAGGTGTGAAAAGAGAACAAGTAGTTATTTATAAATCCATAGTACCATCCCAAAAAGGAAAGTGAAGGCCTGACCTGGCCAAACACTAGCGGCGCTGACCAGTTGCGTACAGCAGGCTTGGACATTGGTAAGCTTGCCGCGTTCTTTGGCAGCTGCTGTGCGTGCATGAGCCGAAGGGCGGGGTGCTGGATGCGGGCAGTAAGAGGGAGCTGCTGCGTGTCTCCGTTTGAGTACTGTACTTCCAAGTGGCCGGACAACTCGTAATCTTCACGGTGGTTCACCTGCGTGTGCATGTGTGTGTGTGAGTATGTGTGTGTGTGCGCGCGCGCGTGTGTGTGTGTGTGTGTGCACGCAAGCAGGGTCAAGCGCACAGGGTTGCACTTTCTTCTTACCGTTTCCACAGAAATAATATAAGCACACAGATTTGGGTACAGGAACAAACAGCACGTTGCCTTGACAGGTGATTTTTGGTATGTGGACCATCAAATGTGCGTGCCCTCAGGGCAAGGCTTGTGTGTTCTATGCAACTAAAGGCCAGTAAAAACGTGCTGCACGTCTAACTCATTGGACATGAATCCTGCAAGATGTGCAGTTGCAATCTGCTTTGAAGTGCTGACACGCTCTCGCATAGCTTTCTCGCTTAACCAGAAAGTGCCCAGAATGAAATAGCTCACACGCAAATAGTCATAAAAGCATCGCTCAACACTTTACCTTTAGACAGACGCTACAGATCCAGCCGTGTTATGGACTTAGGGGGACTGCACTTCACTCTACCTCGTGGGTAGAAGAGTCAAAACAATTGCAGCAACTACGCAACACGTTCATCCATTTACCTTCTCTGGCCTGAACTGGATGGTAGCATCCACACTGCCTTGCGGGGGCAAGTACATTTGGCCAGAGGCCCAGCAAGGGGGGGAGGCTATCATGCCAGGAGAGGAGGGCATCTGCTGCACCAAGCCCGTTGTACCTCTAAACCTAACAGGATCCTGTGTGTGTGTGTGTGAGAGTGTGTGTGTGTGTATGTGTGTGTGTGTGTGTGTGCCCAGGTGCGTGCGCGTTGTACACACATTTGCGTGCTTGTGGGTGCGTGTTTGTAGGCATATGAATGTTCGTGTGCATGTGGGTGGATGCGGATGTGTGTGCTTGTGCGCACACATTCGTGTGTGCTTGTGTGTGCGTGCGTGTCCATGCATGTACAATGCGTTGTGTATTTGTATCTGCCTGCACATGCATATCTGTGAGTGCGCACGTGCGATGGAGCAAGAGCAGAGAGCACGTGAATCCTCATGCTCCCTGCTAGACAACCCGCCTACAAGTGGACATTTATGAGGCAAAGAATGCACATGTTTTCCGTATTGTTGCCAGTCAGGATCGGCCAACAACCTTACCAACCTGTGACATAGCTGCTGGGGCAGTTGCTGGTACGCTGCTTTGCCTCGCTTCACAACCTTTGTCCCTCTCATTCGGTCAAGTCACACACTTATTGTCACACACGTATTGACATCCAGTCACACACTTATTGCCATGCAGTCACACACCCAAACGCCATGCAGTCACACTTATTGCCAATAAAAGTGAATTTGTGTAACCATCATCTCGCAAGTGATGTGGCTACAGGCTTTCCTTTTAATCATATTATTTTTGCCAAAATTAACGGCACACAACCCAGGTACAAGTACCCTCTGACGCGGGGCACAAGCAGCGGAATTCGAAAGGGCAGGCTACCATTTTTTGCAGCTAGTTGAGCACGAAGGTAATAGCAGTGGCTGCCTGCTCTTACAGCTAGCTGCACACAAGTGCCTGGCAGGCCTGCTATAATTGTAGCAGCAGCAGCAGCAGCAGCAGCAACATATACTCACACATAAAACAACAGGCCTGCTATAATTGTAGCAGCAGCAGCAGCAGCAGCAGCAGCAGCAGCAACATATACTGACACACAAAACAACAGGCCTGCTATAGTTGTAGTAGCAGCAGCAGCAGCAGCAGCAACATATACTGACACAAAACACAACAGGCCTGCTATAATTGTAGTAGCAGTAGCAGTAGCAGCAAAATATACTGACACATGAAACAACAGGCCTGCTATAATTGTAGTAGCAGCAGCAGCAGCAGCAGCAGCAGCAGCAGCAGCAGCAGCAGCAGCAGTAACATATACTGACACACAAAACAACAGGCCTGCTGCTAACACACAAAACAACCGGCTCCCCAAAACCAACCTGAGGCACACTTGGGGCTGCACTCATCAAATGGAAGGGGCCCTCAGTGACTAGGCTGAACATGAGGGGGCAAGCCTGCACATTGAGAGGTGAGGTACGGGAGACAGTACGCTTGAATGAACTGTCTGCACATCGAGAGGTGAAGTACGGGAGACACAAAGAGCGTTTTATGCACTGTCTAGGCTGAACATGAGGGGATGCCTGCACATCGAGAGGTGAAGTACGGGAGACACACAGAGCGTTTGATGCACTGTCTAGGCTGAACATGAGGGGGCAAGCCTGCACATTGAGAAGTGAAGTACGGGAGACACAGTACGCTTGAATGCACTGTCTGCACATCGAGAGGTGAAGTACGGGAGACACGCAGAACGTTTTATGCACTGTCTGCCCACGAGTACCTGCACACAGTACAAACTGGAACACAAACAGTGTAGTACCTACACAATGATGCCACTCCACAAACAGGCTTTCCTGAAACAATTGACTAAGAACAGCTCAGGCACCTCACTGCCATTTGGTGGTACGGCATTCATTAAGTTTTATGCTATCCCTGCCTGTAGGTTGATGTGCACGATGCTGCTGCGAATACGTTGAATTCATCTAACTCACAAACACATACATGTCCCCAAGGTGTTGCCAGACAGATTCAACATTTCAACTCGCCCTGCGCCTTTTTTGTCATAGTGCTCAGAATGGGTCTATCATCTCACCCTCAGAATTCATTGCCACGAGCATTCAGTATTCCTGTACAAATAGCAGATTTACCAACTCGCGTGTGAGTGTCTTTAAACTACCCTCGTCAAATGGCTAGGGTTTGCCAGAACCGTATAGTATGTACCCCGTATACGACCGTATGTATGGTGATGTCCCTGCTAAAAATACCGTATGTACACCGGTATACGCATATATACATATATGGTTCTGGTCCTTCCCACAAATGGCTCAGGCATACCTGGAGGTTTGTGAGTGTGATGACGCGCTTGTACTCTGGATGGGTCAGTGACTGCGTGCTGCAGCACACAAACTCCAGCTCACTGTTGGCGTCTGGCTCTAGGTAGGATTTCAAACTGCAAAGGGCGCAGGACGGATGTAGAGTGTTGGCAGCTTGTTGCGTGTTGTGTGTGTACTTGTTGCCCTTTACAACATGCTGTTGGACATAGGACTAGCTTACCGCAGGTAGCTAGACTAGACTAGATCCGACTAGACTAGACTAGACTAGATCAGACTAGACTAGACTAGACTAGATCCGACTAGACTAGACTAGACTAGACTTGACTAGACTAGACTAGACTAGACTAGACTAGACTAGCTCACCGCAGGTAGCTAGAAGCCTTGCGCTTATGTGCTTATGTGAGGACATTAAGTGTGAGCCACCTAAGTGAGTAGAAATAAGAAAATATTCAACTTAAACCATTGCGTGTGTGCGTGTGTGTGTGTGTGTCCTAAACTCAAATGCCCTGTAGCTCCAAGCCGGGCTAGGAAATCAAACAGCACCAGTTTGGCATGGGAGGCGTGAGTATGCAACGTTTCTGTGCAGCGTTCAAATACAGCCTGCTTCTGTGCAACATTTCAACACAGCCTGCTTCTGTGCAGCATTTCAACACAGCCTAATGATGTGCAGCGTTCTAACACAGCTGTACAAGGCTGAATGGGAGGTGTTGTCCAGCCAATGTAAGCCTGCTCTTCCTGTCAGGATGTTATATATTGCAGCTCTGCAACGCAAAAGTTGTTGTTCCAAGATCTTACCCACCACGCTGCTCATATCTACAGAACCTCCCCGCACATGGTCGCACACAGCATGCAATGCACTTGCACACACACGCACATGCAGCACAGACACACACGCTTATTATTGCACTCACTCTGGCGAGCTCAAAAACACTCTCACCGTCTCACCGCCTCACACCTGAACACCCACACGTGAACACCCACACGTGAACACCCACACGTGCCCAAAACCCACCTCGTCGCACTCAAATCAACCCTCAATGGCTGAAGGGGGGCAGGCGGCTGTCCAGCGTACGGATGGAAAGTCCCTGCAAGCATAACACCCAAGCTCTCTCCCCCCTCTCCGGCTGGCCAGGTGCGCAGAGACAGTGGGACCTCTGGTGAGAACACCTTCTGTACCCCATGCAGGAAGCCACAGTGTTGGGCGGCTCTCTGGGAAGAGAAGCGCACTGTGAACTTTGCGTTGGCGCCGCCTTTGATGATGGCGCTGCGGGGCTCCACGGTGTAGGGGGCCACGTCTGCCTCTGCATGTTGGCTCAGGGACAGCTTGATGCCCTGCACATGCGCATGTTGGCATGTTGGCTCAGAGACAGCTGGCATTTTGGTCAGAGACAGCTTGGCATGTTGGCTCAGGGACAGCATGATGCCCTGCACATGCCTTTTTTAATATGCTTTGTTTATATGCTCTGTTTATATGCTCTGTTGGCTCAGGGACAGCTTAATTCCCTGCGCATGCACGTTTTTTTATGTGCGTGAATGCATGCAGGTGTGTATGTGCTTGTTTTCGTCCTTGTGGGTAAGTATGTGAGGTGGGGGAGAGAGAGAGATAGATAGATGGATAGATAGATAGATAGATAGATAGATAGAGAGAGAGAGAGAGAGAGAGAGAGAGAGAGAGGGGGAGGGAGGGGGAGGGAGGGAGGGAGGAAGAGGGAGATGGGAGAGAGATAGAGAGAGGGTATGTGTGTAAAAGCCGAGTGTGGGGAGTATATGTTTCCAGTATATTACCCTCGGCATGGAGCGTTCATCGTGCAATTATTGAACTTGATCAAACCAAAACACTCGACACAAGATAAGAGTGCCAGCAGGCGATGAAGGATGGTGCTTTTGATCTTTGATGCAGGATGGTGCTTTTGATCTTTGATGCAGGATGGTGCTTTTGATCTTTGATGCAGGATGGTGCTTTTGATCTTTGATGCAGGATGGTGCTTTTGATCTTTGATGCAGGATGGTGCTTTTGATCTTTGATGCAGGATGGTGCTTTTGATCTTTGA
>Ga0307963_1000453_pt1 | contig 27082 bp, 32 predicted proteins | sample OrgLakmetagen594_FD_201829 | JGI IMG/M metagenome (GOLD analysis project Ga0307963, IMG submission 201829) | Saline water microbial communities from Organic Lake, Antarctica - #594 | ecosystem: Environmental > Aquatic > Non-marine Saline and Alkaline > Saline | place: Antarctica: Organic Lake... | reverse complement strand
GAGAGAGAGAGAGAGAGAGGGTGGGTGGGAGGGAGCTCTGCGTGTGTATGCCTTACGATGAGTCTTCAGAGATGCCAGTGACAGCCCTCCCCACATAAATCTGGAACCTTCTTAATGCTTTGCGTTTCTGTGAGCTTTAGAATGTGTCCATACAATACCGTCACCACACCTCATGATCTTGTTTGCTAGCCTGAAGATCTCCCCACTTGCCTTGCGCTAAACACTGGCACCCTCATAAACTCCTATAAACGCAGGTGCATTGCGCAGAAAGGCATGCAGCTGGGAGGCGGTGCAGGCAAACCGTCGGTTGCTTCGTTGCTTCAGGTGTGTTTACGTGTGTACGTGCGCGTATGTGTGTGTTAAAATTACACTGTAGATTTCATATCAGGAAATTACAGTGTGCCTGATACTGATAAGCAGATGTCGACCCTTATGCTCCAGTGCTTGGAACATTTCATTTCCTGCATACTGTATAACTTACTTATTTATTATTACCGGGTATTCAAGAACGCCCAGGTGTGTCGCTACTCCTGCTGACAAATTTAATGAGCTGCAGTCTGTGCTCCAAGCAATCGTGTCAGCTGTAAAATGAACTGGGCCACACATTCTGTCCAGAAAGACTTTACAATATCTCTGTGCTAGATAATTGGATCTGCCTTTTAGCTGGAGATTGGTATGCGATGGTGGTAAAGGCCATGGGTTGCTGTGGTTTTCGCTTATAGGCTGCCCGTACTCATTCACATGCGCACCAAAAACATCAAATTATAATTTGCTATTCATACCAGGGGGTGGTTCCGGAGTGCCATGACAGCCAAGGCTGCTGTGAGAGCTGCAGGAGCAATGTGCAAGCACCGTGAGCTTCAACGGAGGCGATCTGGTGTGTGATGGGAACAGAATGTGCGATCTGGTGTTTGATGGAGGCAGAGTGTGATCTGGTATTTGATGGGGGAAGGACATGTGGTCTGGTGTGTGATGGGGGCAGGGTGTGCGATATGGTTCGTGATAGGGGCTGGATGTGCGGTTTGGTGCATGGGAGGGAGGATGCTTCCTTAGTGCAATATTGGGTCTTGAGGGGACGCCGCGTAACCCTTACGCTGAGCATGTACGTGCTGAATCAGAGCTGACAACAATTTTAAGCTCTGAGCTTGAAATGGTGTACTCTAATGTCTGAGGCTGTCTATCCTTGTGTTTGTTTGTGCAAAACAAGCATTGCAAGACCTCAGGCATAAGTGTGTATGTTGAGGCAGCGTCCTACCTAAAAATCTTCCATAGGGCAAGTGCAACTTGTGATGCACCTCATATGCCCCCCCCCTTAATCTCCACACAACATGTCTTTTGTTTGCTAGATCGCTGGCTGTGTCATCCCAACATTCCTGCATCTCCATCGCACAGCAACAAATGCGTCTGCATTGTGAGTTTCTTGCAATTTTGTTGCAGAAATATGCTAACCATGGCCCATGTTGTACACCACTTGTAACACGGACATCTCCTGGATCTAGGCAGCTGCCTCATGAAATGCAATACTTGCTATTAAATATTAATTACCAAACCCATCATCACTCAAGAGACGGGGAGGGGAATGCTGTGCAGGCATTGAACGCACTTTCCGTAGCAACGTAGACCATACCACCAGCTGCACTCTCCCAACCTATCCCTGCTACAACCCAGTTCTAGCAACAAGCTGCAAATCTAGTATGAAGCAGTAAAATTGCACATCCCTATGTACGCAGCCTTTGCCTGCTGGCTCCAGCTTACATCTTCCAGTGCCGCGTACGCTGCATCCATCACACGTCACATGGCCGCCAGGCGCACGTCCTCTCTCCAGCGTGCTGTGTTTCATTGTTGGCGAGGAGGTGCACGTGCGGTGTGGAAGGAGCGTGCGGAGTGGCTGCTTCAGTGCAGGTGGGTTGTTACTGTGCCCTTCTGCAGGGTCTTGCCGTGTGGACGTGGCACTCTAATGCACAGGTGTATGTGTGTGTGATTGCGTGTAACATACGCATGTGTAGTTGAGCTTGTTAGTTGTGCAAGTACCTGAGCCCAGACCAACAAGGTGACCAGTGCAGTCAAGCTGGTGCTAGGTGGTAGGAGAGGCCCTCATGTTGTCATGTCTGCACTACCCTGCCCAAGTGGAGTGGGGTCACTTAATTTGGTAAAGGAGCAATAGGAAGAAACTGGACACCTTCTTTGGGCTGTCCCCATGAACAACCCCCCTAAACCAGTCTCACTTAGTTCTCCACCCAATCAAAGCCTCCTATACCTCATCTGAATGCAAGATACTTGATGTTATACCTAAACCATTGACATATGCTAGAAATTTGGCATTCTGGGGGTTTCTCGGGCCCGGTGCGAATTTTGCACCCACTTTGGCAGGGAAAAGGTGCATTTCTGAAGTTGCCCCGATCGACCTCTGCTTCAGAATATAAGCATTATAATTGTTATATAACAATGCTGCAATGTTAAATTTGGGGTAGGGGTACTGGGAATGACGGCGAGTGGGAGGCACTTACACAAGGGACACAGGGGAAAAAGACAAAAAATATGTTGCTCCATACCTGCTGCGAGTCTCAGCCCAGTCTTTGCTCTCAGAGTTGCGGGGTCGATATCAAGGATATTACAATTTAGAGGCATGGATTGGTGCAGTGTGTGAGCAATTATGTCTGCTTTTGTTCTGTAAAAAATTAGCTCCAACGCAACTTTCAGGTCCCAAAATGGTGAAGGGAAAAGGGAAATTTGGGCTTAATTGGCTTATTGGAACTGTTTGGCTAGCAGGGTGGGTCGTTCATGGGGACAGCCTTTGCACTTAGGCTCCTACTTGTATAAAACCTTTTGAGCAGTTTAAGTGTGACTCCAAAGCATGTTGTCCTTTGCCCTTATCCTGAATTGTAGCACCTCACCAAAACCCAGGCCTAAGGCCTTTAGTTTGATCATTCTTTCGCCCCACTATCGCACTCCACAGCATGTGGCGTTCCCATCCTGTCACACACAATTTAAACCTAACACATTTTCCACGATCTTTAATGATAAACCACAGGCAGGTTTTTTGAATTGTACCTTGTGGCACTTGAGCAGCACGCAGCCTATGCGAGCACCGACATTCCCAAACTACACTCCCTCTCTGCAGGGTCTTCCTCTCATGGTCCACCCAGGCACGAGAAAGTAAGCAAACTCTGGAGGCTGACGTGCGCAATAAAAGCAGCAGCGCTACCACAGGCCTCACTCACGCCCAACTGCATGCACCTCCGTCACCCCCTTCAAGACCTTCTCCCCCAACCGTTTTTGGTCTTCCCCCCTCCCCCCCTTGGCAGCACTCCCCTTCATCCCCTGGCCCCCTAGATCACAACAGATCACATGATTTGGGCCACCAGCCCTCTCCGACACGGCACGCAGCCCAAAATACTGCAGCAGCTCCAAATGGCGGACACGTGCACTCCCCTCCATGGCAGCACACACCAACAGGTAGGTGCAGATGCACATCGTGTAGAGAGAGAGGGTGGAGAGAGAGAGAGAGAGAGAGAGAGAGAGAGAGAGAGAGAGAGAGTGTGTGTGTGTGTGTGTAGAGGGTGATAAAGAAAGTGTTGCGCAGGCAGTTCTCACCTCAACTAAGGAGAGAATTCCTCTGCTTTCTCAGCAGTGTTGGCCATGGAACTTCTACACTACACAAATCGACCTGAATTCTCTTTGCTTAATCCCAATGCGCACCTCCTACTATCACAGCTTGTACGTGCATTAGACCCCTTCGATATGGACACCCGATTTGACACAATAATTGTCAACACAGCGGTCAAGTCGAATCCTTTGTGCCCACCTACAACCCCGCAGCCGTGCCACGTGCTCACCAAGGTGGCAGCAGCAGCAGCACTGTGGGAGAAGAGGGAGGCCTAAGTGAGGGCGGTACATGCAGCAGCGGGTACGTGCAGGAGCTGCTCCAGCAGCAGCGGCGGCAACAGCAGCAGCAGCAGGAGGCAGGTCGTCCTAGTAGCAGCAGTGGTGGCAGTAGCAATAACCCATACAGCAGCAGTTGTGCTGACTCGGTGGCTCAGGGGCCGGTCGGGTGCGGGGAGATGCATGTGCTTCAGGAACAGCAGCAGGGGGGGCATTTTAGTCGGAAGCGTGGATGTGGGGAGGATGCTCCTAAGGCTCTCCAGCAGCAGCAGCAGCAGCAGCAGCAGCAGTCGAGCCAGAGTGGTCCGTGGTTGGAGCAGCGCACAGGCCCTGACGGAATCGCCATCACATTCATTGTCATGGGCTCAGACCCCGAGGGACCCACCCTAGCTGGAGACAAGGGAACACACACCCACACACAACACGCGCAAGCCTCCCGTCCTGTCGTGCCTACCTCATTTGCCAGCATGGCTGCTGCAGATCAGCCCGCTTCCCAGGCTGTGCGAAGCGCACCTCCTGCCGGCAGTCTCAGTTCAGCCCAAAGGGGGGACAGGCCTCCTACATCACCTCGGGGGAGTAAAGGCACCCATTGTGCGCCTCCACCATCATCACTGCCAAAAAAACCTCCCAACGCAGCAGCCCCGCTGCCCCCCCCAACAGCTAGACCACCTCTTCCTGTTAATGATGGTCACGTGCAGACACCGGGCGGCAGCAGCCTGTACCCAGCAGCTCACACACAGCAGGGCTACCTGCCACAGGGTCGAATGCGTGCTGACACAGCCGGCACGGCAGCACTGACAGGGAGCTGTGGCCCTGCTGCAGCAATGGTTACAGCAGGGGGTGGCTTTGGCAGTGCTGCTGGTTCTGTGTGTGGAGGTGGGGAGGGGGGGGACGACGTTGAAGCTCATGGTGAGTGACATCATTTATCCAACTGGTTACCTTAAAGGCTTGCACACAGTGGTTTGACAGACCTATTGCCTCTATAGCGTCCAGGTACCTCACACACTGAAGAGCACCCCTACGCAGAAAGCGCACAATAACAAACACATACTTACGCACACAGTCTCACCCACATACACGCATATGCACACAAACGCACACAAACGCACACACACATATACACACTCGCTTGCTCGCTCGTAGGGCCAAAGGCTGCCACCTCGGCCCCCACCCAGGGATCCACCACCTCCACGCCTGCCCCTGCTACCTGTCATGGGGTGCATGGGTCAGGGCCTGTGATAGCCCCTGATGGACATGTGGGCAACAACTCTCATCCACTTGCCGGCAGTCACGTTGACCAGGAGGCAAGCAGCAGTGCTGGTGAGAAGGGGCGTCAAGGGAGCAGCGGAGGCAAGCGGGAAGGGTGTTACCACGGTCACAGGAGGGAGCAAGGGATTGGGGAAGGGGGGGGAGAGAGCGCAGGGGTGGTTCCAGGCATCGTGCAGGAGGGGGAGAGAAGGGTGGAGGGAGGGGGCGTCGAGGGACGACAGCAGCACCAGCCACAGCACCACCAGCAGCCGCCGCCGCAGCATCCACGGCGCACGATCACAGGCTTGGACGACCTTTGCCGCATGATTGCTGCAGCCGCCTCCCCGGTTGCCCACAACAGTGCGACCCAAAATGGGGCGTGCGGCAGTGGATGGGTGGCCAATGGCAGCCTCAAGGGGACGACACACCCTCCCCCTGGCTTTGTTCGCCGCAGCGCTCAGCGTCTCAGATCTGAGCTACTCGAGCGTGCAGCGTCTTTGTGTGGCCCCACTGCACTTGCCACCGTGGCGCAGCTGTGCAGTACGCAGCAGGTGCGTTGTTTAAGGATACACAGGGGCAAGTGCCTTGCTTCACAGAGTGTGCGTGCCTTGCAGTGCAGTGCAGCCGTGTGCTGTCAGAGTTGTACAGAGGTGCGAGCTGGAAAGGGGAAGTTGTCGCACCTTTGCCATTTTCACACACGTCTTCATCGCCCTACAGTCTGCGTATCTAGCTGCACAGCAGGCTACAAACATTGTCTGGGGTTTTGCACTCATGACACTGTGGACTTGCTGGTATAGTTTGTGTACATGCAATTCACAGTAAAAGCAGAATCAAGGCATGCAAGGAATGTGGTTCAAGGGCTAGTGGCTCAAAAGATTAGTTCTATGAGGCGTAAGCCAACAATGGGGGGAAAACTGCTGTCGGCATGAAAGGGCCTTATCCATGTGTGCCCATGTGAGGAAGGCTTCAAAGTCATGGTCAAGGACGTAGAAGACCAGCTCTGATCTCAGATTTCAGTTTAGAATCAAAAATCTTGAATGATAAAGAAGCCTAGTCTAGACTTGAAAAGGTTCGGGAAGACAGAAAGGTGGGAATGTACGTCTTAGAAACATGGGCTTACGTGGGCACTGTACATTGCAAGGGTACCGTAAAAACGAGTCACACACTTGATCTGCCATGGTCAATGTGCTTACAACACTCAGGTACAGACAAGCACTTTGTCTACACAACCTTCACGAAGAAATTGTGCAGCTGCTTGTGCGGTTCACGTGTTTTTGGCGTAAGGCGATGTATGAGAGAATTATAGGGGTGCATGATCTTGACCTCTGGCGTGAAATGCTTCGCATGTGCTGCGCAGGGTGTTTTGGAGACGTCTCGCTGCCAGGCGCGTAGGAGGCTGCTGGGAGAGGGTCAGCAACAAGGTGGAGCTGCCAGTGCCCAGGGGAGGGTTGGGAGCAAAGGTTGGGACTGGGGTGACAAGAGGGGGGGGCTGCACACGGACATGGTGGGTTGTGGTGAGGATGACATGGGTTCAGATGTAGCTACTGGCCAGGCTTGGGATCAGAGGGCGCCAAAGGCTGGTGAACTGGTGGCTGAGGGTGCATCTACAGGGGGTGATCAGGCTCACGTTGTCGGGTGGGCTGGATGTGTCGACAATGGCAGCAGGGATAAGCTAGGAGTACAGGAAAGAGGAGGCTTTGTGCCACACCACACCTCTGGTGCGGACCTGCAGAGTGGCTCATCAACGTCACAATGGGGCAGTGGAGTAACGCAATACCAGGGTAGCGTGCTCTCCCCTTTTCCACATCCGGCGGCTGCTGCATCTCCTCCTGACGTGCCTGCTGCTGCTGCTGCTGCTGCTGCTGCTTCTTTGAACGACTTTGAGGAGGTGCCTGGTCCAAATAGTAGCAACGTCGGCAAAGGGGTAGCTCAGACCAGCCAGGGGTGCAGCAGTCAGATCAGCCCTGACATGGCACAACAGCCGCAGTCACAGCAGCACCATCACTACCATCACTACCCACAACCTCCCTCTCTTGCACCTCCACAGCAACAAACGCACCTCCCTCCTCCACAGCCTGCGATCCAGCATCACACCCTACACCAGCTACAGCACACGCTAAACCAATTAGAGCTCGCTTCACGGCATGGAGCTCAGGGCGCTGCTGCACAAGCGCGCCTCGCTCACATGGGCAAATGCCAGCAGCAGCAGCAGCAGCAGCAGCACAAAGACCATTACAAAGACCACGTTCGTCAATCCCTGCATTCATTCCCCGATCCTTCTGCTCCAACATTTAAAACGGCCCCTTTTTCATACCGACTGGCCCCCCAGCAGCCTCAACCACTCCAAGCACCTGCTCCTTCATCACTCGCAAAAGATAATTGTGGAGCCACCTTGTATCCTCCCCCTGCACCGACACAGCATCATCAGCAGCAGCAGCAGCAGCCCTGTCACAGCCATCAAACACAACCTCCGCTGACAAGCGTTTCTCCAGAAGGAGGAGGAGCATCTCTCAGCGCAGCTGAGCTGGCCACTCAGTTTCACCAAATGCTGTCTCAAGGCACCGGCCCTCTCACAGGTGATTGCATAAATAGAAGCAATGCTGTCGGCCTCTAGGAACTTTGGGAGGTCCACAAATGCGTGATTAAGGAAAATGCCAATGAAAGGAGCTCACTAAGGTTCTTCGACAAATCGTCGTTTACCCCTTTCACGGTGACTATTAGTGCAGCAGCATGCTTGGTTAATGCGCAATAGTTGGATTACTGAACGTAAGTGTGTGCTCATGTGCAGCAAAAAGCAAGAAGCTCAAGGTATTTAAGCTTGATATAAAGTGCGGGTGATCGCACCTGTGGTAGCTTGAAGTCTTCACATACAGTGCATACCGATTTAGCACACAAGAGAGAAAGGCAGCATTCCGTGTCTACATACAGAAGCAGACAAGCATACTCTGCTTAAGTGTGCATGTGTATGTCAGCCGTCCTTGCTTGTAGAGTTGTAAATATGTGCCAGCAGGACAGCAGCAGGACAAGCCCCTTACTCAAATATTTCGTGTTACGTCACCTTGGCGCTTAAACGCTCTACTTTTTCTTACTCCAGCAGGTCTTCCCTTGGAGAACATGGCAAAGAGGCGACTGGCCACTGAGCAGCTGATCCAAAGGCAGTCCACACGTCTACAGTCACAACCAGCAATGCCAGCACCAGACACTGTAATTTCAGAGCGGCATAGGGACCAAAACACCGGGGACCAAAGCACATCTACAGCTGCTATGCAAGCTGAACTGAAGACGTTGTACGCGCAGCTGGAGGCTAAGCTAAAAGAGCGCCAGCTGGAAGGGAAGAAGGAGGATATACCTCAAAAAACGCATCGTCCGACACAGTATCGCCATCCGTCTAGCTCTGATTGGCGGCATTAGTTTGTCGATAATATTAGTGGCCATCATTTTTGAGCTGATTTTAATGCCTGTTGACTCAGCGGTTTGCTCTTCTCTATTAGGTCTCTAGCATCTCGTTGTTCGAGTGCTGATCAACTTTCGTCAGATTTCTCCTGGTTGCAGGCTCGTACCGAAGAACCAATTAGTATGCCTTTGAATTTCTTGCCACTTAACCTACTGATCCATTTGATGAGTTTATGAGGGCAGCAGGTTCTACTAGAATAGTTTGCACGCATCTGGTATGTCCGTTTGGAAGGCATCAGCAGGTCACAATTCAAATCATAAAGCAGAGCTATGATTTTTATGCTTCACAAAAATGGCAAAAATAAATACAGGTTTTATAACAATAGGCTGGTACAAAGGCTTACATTGCAGAGGCATCAAGACACTTGTAGAGTAAACATAGAACCTCATCCCAACAACGCTGGCTGCATGACCGGCTGTGCCTCCGTAACTAAACTCACAAGTGGGCTTAGACTAGTATACTTTTGTTTCCATGAGTAGGACGTGGTGTGGTCAAGTCTGTTGTGCTTCAACAAACACTCCTCATATTTCAGCAGTGATTACATACACAGCCTAGCAGTCGCACTTTTTGACTGATGACTTAGTAATCTGCAACTTCCGTAGGGTTTGGTGTGGCTCTCTGCTTACCCAGCCACTTGATGGTGCAAAACCCTAAACAACAGTAGATCTCAAGCTGTGCTATTGCTGAATATTAACTAAATTGCTACTTTTTGGGGCTAAGATGCTTAAAGCAACCCTTAATCATGCTGGTTGTGTCATCACTACCAGCGGAGTCTTTTCTTTTCTTTTTCTAGAGCAACTTGGTACAAGCTTCTACCAAGCTTCCGCTCAGATGCCCCCAGAGGCATCATACGACTTGGATGCATCCTTAAAGCAGCTTGAGGAACAAGCCTCCTGCTGGATCTTTAAAAAATACACGATGACAAAGCATTAGTCAGAATAGAGATGGGTGCCGTTGTTAAGCATAATACCATTAGTAACAGTTGCAAGTTCGACTGCATGCAATATGTGCAGCATTGTAATTGTTGCAATCAATCATCCCTAACAAAAATTGGTGACCTTCAGCCAGGTTAAAAAACGCAGCAATGTTCAATCATTTCCGTCTGATGAAGTGACCGAGGGACAGGAAGAAAATGTACTTTGTAATTCTAAGAAGAGGCAGCCTCGCCTTTGGAGGCCTCATTAAGCGCCCTGAGTACCTCCGCTGCACGGACGCCTGATAAATTCCCGCCGCCCCCGCTTTCATTCCAAGTGTCACGCACCCTCGCCCTCATGTCCTTGCCCATATGGCTCGCCATGTAGCCTTTAAACCAATCTCGGCTGCATAAAAAAGCAGAAACCAATAGAGTTGGAGCAAGCACAGCAGGAAGAAAACATGTGGACAAATCTGGAATGCGACAGGCCTGTAGCACAGATGATCAGCCCATTCGGCAAATATATTACATTGACCTTATGTTACCTAGACCTGGACATTAAATAGAAAAGTGTGCTAGTTCAAGAGAGCATTCTCCATCTGACTCCAGCTGCGATATAAGTGCATGCGATGGCTCAGCTCACGATCAATTGGCCAAAGCTGCTTTAAGGTAAGGAAGGTTCCAACGCCTCGTATTGCATCTTAAGCCGTAAGCCTACACCAACGCACCTCCATTCGTTGGGTCCTACGACGTCTGCTGGCTGCACGTGCATGGCACGGGGTGATGGTTCTCGAATGCCATTGACTGCTATAGATGCGTTGCCTATGTGTGCCTGCGAGTACATGCATAGGACACATGTGAGGTTTACTCAGTGCTTTTATTCATGCATGCTCTCATGTTGAGAAAGCACATGTTAGAAAAGTACAAAACAAAAAGCAGTAAAGCTGCTGTCATACGTGGCAAGATCAGCGTAGAAAGCTGACAGGCCCTTCCAACGCGTGCACTAGTTGGTTGTGTGGGGGGGGGGAACACAGAAAAGACGAGGCTCCATTGTGGCTTGGCAACAAGTTGTCGTTTTGCATAACAGTGTGCATCCTGGCTGCTCATGTTTTGTGTGTGTATGTGTGTGTGACGATTCCAACATTCCAACCATACGCTCTGCACCTTGCACAGACATTAAAATAGCCACACATAGAAAAGGCATCATTCGCTTGGCTACCCTACATAACGGCACACAGACACTGGCCAGTCGTCGGTCTGTCAGATCGGCAGCATACATGCACCATGTTAGGCACATATCCAGTGCTTGCAGACGTGTGCTTGCCTCAAAGGTTGATACATCTATCTGTCAATCAAAAACCACATACCTCAAGACCTTGCTAAGCACACAACAAAAACAGCACTGCGGAAACAGGGTGCGATCCACCAACTTCACATGCCTCATTGAGCTGGTCTGTTAGCTCAAATTATGCCAGAATTCTGTAACAAGTTTGTTAGGTGGCCAGGCTTCTTCTGTCGTCTTACCTTAGCCGAGAGGATATCATTAGCAAGGCCCATGCGCAGCACAGTGTTGGGCAGCTTGCTCTCCATGGCACATATGAACTTCCAGACACGATCTGGGCCTGGCTGCGTCAGCGACAGCTCGTACAACTCCTATGCACAGGGAATTATTACACAGGCACACATGGTGTTATGGGGTGTATTTGTGTACGTGGGGGCACGTGCGTGTGAGTCGTGCATTTATAATGTCTTGTGTCAACAATTTTTTATGGTAACAAGAACGTCTGGACTGCAGCTTGACGGTGCTGCTTGAAGGTGTGGCTGTTCGTTTGACTCTACAAGCGGGTCAGTTTGCCTGCGTTATTAAAATCCCGTCCACTGTGTGGCCCCGTCAAACCAGAACGCATACTTGTTTGTACGCAAACGGGTTATGTTGTTCTGAGTTATACATTTCCTCGCAAGAGCATGCGTGGGTTGTCTGATTACAGGTATACAGACTTTTGTGTCAGACCTCCATCCTTTACTCCATACTTAAAGAGGAATACAAGCAATGAGAGGCATTTGCCCTCTTAGAAACAGACATCAAGACATGTGCACATGAGCACATCACTCGTCATTCGTCACACGCTGCGCAGTTGGAAAAAAACAAGAGTGTTTTATTTCTAGCACAGACAATACCAGCTTCCTCAGGAGTAATTTACAGGCCCAGCCTGTTAACCCTTTTGAATTCATTTGCACTGAGCAACAAGCGGGCGTGGAAGTGCGTGGGAAATGAGGTGTAATTTTGGCTCTGCAAGCAGCATGCCATTCATTGGGCTTTAAACACTTCAAAATTAAGGACTGGGAATCGGTGTGTGCCTCACTGGCGCAGCATGACGACACAAGACAGGGCAGTCAGTGAGTGAGAGACAAAGTAAAGAGCAAACCGAACAAAAGGTATCTGCGTTATACTTGACTTATTAGCAACGCAAACAAGAAAGAATGAGGGAGCTCCAACAGCATTGCTGCAGTGAGGGTGACCGACACTTTTGATGTCATAAAGGTGTCCATGATACTTGCTTCCATTGCCAACCCAAAACGTGGTATACCTTTGTCAAGAGAGAGTGACAGGCAGGACTGAGCATCCTGGGTTGGGGAGTTCGCAGTGCACGGCACAAAGCTCTTTCTGAGTCCATACAACAAGCCATGAGTTGAAAATGCATGTAAAGTATATGACCCCACGTCCTGGAGATTCTCCTGCTAAGATGCCAGTGCAAACACGACGCAGTACAATGGTTTGGGCCAAACCCAGACAGTGAGGAACTGCCTGAATATCCAAGGGCGACCCACCTGAAGCTCATACCGCTTCGCAAAGCCCATCAGCACGCGCAGCTTGCGCATGCTCTGCAGCTTGTTTGCATGCTGCGTGCGTAACCGTCGGATCTTCAGGAACCTGTGCCAGTCATCACAGTGATTTCTCACACACATTTCAAGGTGCACTCAATGTTTGATCACGGATTTAATCGTTCAGGGCGTGCGTGCTTAAGCTAGCATTTGTACTTTGCTGGTTGTACATCGTCAGAATCAATAATGACAGCTCATTGGTTCAATTAATATCCTACCCAAGAGATCCCTAAGAGGACGAATCCCTGCAATACACTTCAACAAAGAGCACGAAAAAAGAGGTTGAAAGGACTTTGCACCTTCAAAAGTGTGCTAATAAAACTTCCTTGTGGCTGGATTTTTCTCTCTGTCTCACAATTGACACAAACACACACACACACACACCTGGGGTGCTCTCCTACAGCATCCAGGTGTAGGTCAGACTCATAGAGCATGCTCCGTGCATCCTGGTGAGGCACCTTGTCCTGTGTATGTACAGATGTGTTCATGTGTATGTGTGTGCGCGTCTCTCTGTGTGTGTGTGTGTGTGTATTTGCGCGCACGCACAAAAAGATCAAAGTGTTCTCAGTAGAACCAGCGAGCATGAAGGATTTTAGCTTTGAAGGTAAGTAGATATGTTAAGTGTTGCTTGCTACTGCGTCCGGTGCTGTCTGTGCCCACCGTGACCTTTCTACCTTCTTTTTGCGTACCCGCGTATTGGTAACAAAGAGGTCAAATTGTCCGCCCAAAAAAACTACCTGCGTGGCTTTAGCCATCTCAAACTTGGTGGTGAGCTGGATGGGCCTGCCCAAGTCTGTCACAAATACACGGCTGTTGCGTTTAAAGAGCGACACTTCCTCCTCTGTGAGCTTCAGAGTCGGCCACACCTGCAATTGGGTATGTGTGTATTCTGCGTGTATTGGTGTGTGTGTGTGTTGTGTGTGTGTGTGTGTGTGTGTGTGTGTTTGTGTGTGTGTGTGTTTGTGTGTGCACGCGCACATGTGCGTGTGTGTGGGCATGTGTGTCCAGTATTTTACGTCCATGTGCATGTATGTCTTTGCTCTGCCTTACCTGCTCAAAATTGCTACGTAGTTTGTTGTTAAGCACTGAGTAAAGCTTGGTAGAACTTCGCCTGCGCTTGATTTTCAACTGTGGTGTTGCTGCTGGCGCTGCGTAGTTCCGCACTGATTGGTGGATTTGTGAGCCTTGGAGTGTTGCAGCCATGCTTTGTCCTAAGGGCGTGGAGGTGCTACATGCGGAGTGCAAGCCCAGGTTGCTGTGCTGATTATGCGATGTTGAGGCGGTTCTGCCTCTGTTAAGGCAGCTATTTAAAAAAGCTGAGCAAGAGGCCTGCTGCAGCCCCTCATTTCCTCCCAGTTGAAGCATGCATTGTGTGCTGAGGCTAGATCGCAGAGACCTAGCACATCTCGACAGCATGATTTATCCTAAATTTTATAATTTAAACGAAAATGCAACAATTCATAAAACTAGGTAACTAATTGAGTGTCATGCATTTCCATGCTTGCATCTTTTTCCCTTTATAGTTTGGACAGCTGGCATGAGGGGAGCCCTCCTCATCAGTGGCTCATGGTGTAAAAAAACCATTTGGAGGCCCTGTCTCCCCCGTTTGCCTATTGTGCATCTACATGCATTCTCAGCTCTACCGGACACAGCTAATTCAGAGAAAGCCATAGAGGGCTTGGGTCAGAATGCTGACGGACGGTCTGGTCCATCCGGTGGTGCTCAGCCCAATTCCAGGCAAGCGTTCCTGTCACAGAATGTGTGCCTCTGAACGCCTCCTCCCATTCTCCCGGTTCACTCTGACCTTTTCCCTGCCAACTTCCCACTCACGCCACAGGTGGTTCCCAGGCGCCGCCCTCAATCAATTTGGAAGGTAAAAAGGTTTGCAGCCGGTACACTTCTCACCACCTGGAGGGCGTGCATCAGACAAGGCCCATTCAACTGCACTTGGAATCACTCTAACAACACCCCCACAGGGATCTCACTGATCAAGCCAGGCGGGGGCTGCTCGATCCTGTCATCGGACGTGAGGCTGTGGTACAGCGTGCCTTACAGGTGCTCAGATGGCCGTAGTCTAAAACTTGCAAGCAAGCTGTTTGAGTTTGTGATTTTTATAACAAAATGATGACCTAGAAATATAGACAGTAGACTGTGAGGTAGAACAGCAACCAGATCAAGGAAGCTCGCGTGGACGCACGCAATGCTTTGCGTCTCTTTTCATTCTGCCTGACGTCGTTGTAAATTTTCACTAATACTTATTAACGGCCTGACAGGTGATCCTGCGGCGTGCAAAGAACAACCCATGCTTAATAGGGGATGCTGGTGTGGGCAAAACAGCCATTGTGGAGGGCATTGCTCAGCTCATGGTGTCACCCCAAGTTCCTCCTGGGTAAGGAGGAGGAGTTTTGAGAAAGTTGGAATGTCTTGGCCGCCGGTTCATATAATCAGCCAAACCTCTTTTGCTGTACAAGCACAAATAAAGAGGGCAAGCCCGAATGTTTATGGATGTGCAGCGCCTCCCTCTCATTGCCTTCAATGTGAATTATTGACGCCTCAGGCTTGCTGGAAAACGGCTCATTGCCCTGGATGTCACAGCGCTGGTAGCAGGCTCCGCCTACCGTGGAGAATTCGAGGGACGGTGAGCACCAGCAGATGCGCTCTTAATCCCACCCCTCTTGCAACCGCGCCCTGCGTCTGCCTTGATTATAAGTTCCGCTTATGAACAGAGCTTATATTTGTGGATGCTTTTCGTCGCGAGCATGAACTCAGCACAAATTGTATTGGTTTTGTTGTTTTTATAATCCATTAGCAAGCGTGTGCTCTTGGTATTGATTGACGTTAAAGTTTCACCCTCACAAAGCTTGCAAATGTTGTCTGCACCACTTTTATGCACAGCCTGAGAGGACTGCTAAAGGACGTAGCAGACGCAAGGGGAGGCGTCATCCTCTTCATTGATGAAATGCACATGCTAAGTGAGTGGACTGCAGCGTTGAGGATCTATGCAGCGATGATGCCATTTGTGTCAGCTTGTGCAAGCATTTAGATGATTCAAGTTCCCAAGCAAAGAAGAGTGCCTTATTCTCCTGCTCAACGCCTGTGTTGCATCCTTATAAGGCTAAAGCATTAAGCACTTTTTGTGTACAATTGCGCCTATGTCCGGCTAAGTAAGAGCACTCATGATGAGTTGGCTCTGCGTTATAACTTAATAATTTATAATTATGGAATTGAGAAGGTGGTTTCAACTGTTTCAATCAATTTAGCCCGTGCTCTTGCCTTTAGAACCATAACTATGCCGCGCGTTCTGTGCTTGCTTCATGCTGCAGTGGGTGCTGGAGCTTCAGAAGGAGGCTTGGATGCTTCCAACATCCTTAAGGTAGGCCCCATATAGTAACTACTTGCAACACATTCACCATCTACAACGTCACCATTACCTGCAAAGTACCAGTCTTCTATGCAAAATGCTTATAAGTATTGCTCACATGCAACGCACCCAGCGTTTATGTGTGAGCTTTCATCAGAGCACTTCCTTGCGTGCTCCTACTTTGATTCAAGAGCCTCAAAGTCTGACTCGTCCTGACAGAGGCTTGTTCAGAATTTAGAGTGTTTGCTTGCAACAGCCAAGTTCCTTGCAAATGGTTCGGGCTTGCATGCTTTCTCTCTCTGAGCATGGTGAAACACAAACCATTAGCAAGTAGCAAGTCATCATAAAGTGAATGCTTTTTGCTTGAAGCCAAAGCACACACACATGCTCACATCGCTTCCACAATGTGCTTGCAGCCAGCAATGTGCTCACACAAAAATGTGCTTGCTGCCAGCAATGTGCTCACATCGCTTCAACATTGTGCTTGCAGCCAGCAATGGCTCGAGGGGGTCAGCTCCAGTGTATTGGTGCCACGACTGTCGAAGAGTGGAGGCGGCATGTAAGTCGTGTCACGCTGCGGTCTGTTGTGTGTGCCACACTTATTTCATTTCAGTTCTTTCTGTTGAGTCCAGTTTTGGGTCTCCGTGAATTCGTACCATCCATCCATACACATTAGCATATGAAGGGGAGTGAAAGCAATATGGGGAACGTAATATGCAGAAAGTTACAGCTTCACTACCAGCACCCATATGAAACGGTACAACATTGCAGAAACAATACAAGTTGAAACGCCAAGCTCCTTTTCAGTTAATAAGGGTCATGCAAGCTCCATTGCTTTCAAAATTTGTACTAGCTGATCCAACAAGTCATGCATCAGGCGGGTGGGTGGTTTAAAGAGCCGGCCCAAAAATGAGAACCTTTTTCTGCACTCATGACAATCTGTCAGCCACAAACTGTGTGAATGCAACAACGGATAGCTAGCTAGCTCTTGAACACTCAACACTGTATCTTTGACAGGTATTAAGTGTGCACCTGTATTTGTGGCCTCTCACTCCCATGCACTAAAAACACATGCACAGAAACGCAAGAACACACACAAGCGCACAAACACACACAAGCACGCATACACCGTTTGTAGATTGAGCCGGATGCTGCGTTCACGCGGAGGTGGCAGCCAGTCATGGTGCCAGAGCCTAATGAGGTGTGTGTATACGTGTGTGTACGAATACATGTGTGCCTTGCCAGCTGCCAAGAAGAGTGCCGTTGCATAGAGAACATGAGTCAAACAAGCCTTCGGTTTTCTGCATACAGGAAGCCGCCCTGGCGTGCTTGCAAGGCCTTAGGCCACGTTACGAAGTGCATCACTCTGTGGTCATCACTGATGCTGCACTCCAGGCAGCTGTGCGTTGCGCAAAGAGGTGAGCTTGGCGGCAATAGTTGCGTTGCGTTGGGGACACAGGCACTGTGCGCTGTGGAAAGACGTAGGGGTAGTGACTTGGTTGCAAACGTGCTCTGGCAACATTGAGGTGTATAGGTGACAAGGTGCTGAGAAGTAGAATGGCCTTGGTTGCAAATAAACTTGGAGAATTGTAACGCATAGAAAATGGAGGTCAACGCAGCAGATACTCTGGTTCAGTATGCTTGGCAGATTTAGACCTGCTATACAATGTACCAAGAGGAAGGGAAATGGACATCGCTGTCAGGACATGTTTAGTTGCTGTCTTCTGGCTATTTGTTAAACGTGGTTTGCAAGCCACGGCCGTGGGTGCCTTACATCTTATGTAGAAAAAATGTTATGCACAGTCCAAAAAAGGTTATTGTCATGAAGGAAAGCTCTGTTCGAGCTCATGCTTACGCATTCTCCCTCATCTTTCCTTTTCTTGCAGGTACATTACGGACCGCCGGCTGCCTGACAGGTGAGGCCCTTTTAATTTAAGGAAAGAAAGCTTGAAAGGATGTGTCCTAAGGACAAGGAAGCCCAGGAAGTTGCTAAGGAGTACAATTCTAAGCTCTCTGTTGATTAGATGCCAATTCCTTGCTCCCTGAAATAAAGCTAGCACAACCCATGGCGTTCACTTTCCCCTGGCCCTTGCATGAATTACTTGACTCCCATGAAGTCCTTTGTCCTTTATTGGGTAGGAAAAGTTAAACCCAAAGTCCTCGTCACAAATTTACGAATGTGAAATCCACTAATTTCACCAACCTGCTGCTGCACAGCGCCATCGACATCATTGACGAATCCGCATCGCGCTGCCTCCTGCGCTCCTCCATCGCCACAGCAGAAGCTGCCAGGGCCTGTGCGGCCAACGCAGGAGTAGCTGCCGCCGCCGCTGCTGCTGCAGAGGCTCACTCTCAGGCCCTCGCTGGAAAAGCCTCCCTGCATGAGTCACCTCCCACACAAACAGCACGTGGCAGTGGTGGTGCTAGCAGCTGCGGGAATGCTTCACTTGTGTCGGATCAAGCCCAGATCAGCAGCGGCAGCAGCAGGAGCAGCAGCAGCATCAGTTTAGAGCAGGCAGGCCAGGTGGGTGTGCCGACAAGGCCACAAGCTGGATCAGACGCAGGCTTGGAAGGGGACAAACAGCGGCTCACTGACTGGCAGACATGGGTTGCTCGGCATGGCTGGCAGGTACAACAGAGTGTGCCATATGAACAAAGTGCTATGTTAACACGTTTTCTGTTACTGGTATTTTCAGCTTTGTCAAATTTTTTGTGGTGTGACTGCCACTTCCCATAGTAGCAAAGTAACCTCACCCTCTAGATAAGAAGGCTTCTCTCAGTTCCTGCATTTCCATTGCTCCTCTACACTTTGAATAGGGGCGGTCTGAGTATGAGAGGCAGCAGCTGCTCGAGTGGTTTGGGGCAACACCTGAGAATCCAGAGCCAGGACCGGAAGGTAAAAGCACGTGCGCATACTTGTGCGTGCGTGTGTATCCGTGCGCGTCTGTGTGTGCATGTGCGTGTGCATGTGCATGTGCATGTGCGTGTGTGTGTGTGTGTGTGTGCGTGTGCGTGTGCGTGTGCGTGCAGTATGGCTAGATTGCCTGAAATGGACCTGTACTGAGTGACGAGATACCCTAAGTTGTGAGCAGTATGGTTAAATTGCCTGGAATGGACCTGCAATGGTTGACGAGATACCCTGAGTTGTGAGTGAGCTTGCACAAGCTCTTGCCTAAATCTAACACAGTGACATCAGTTATGAGCATGGATACTTTCACACTCTCACAGCTGCAATCCCAGCATGAAGCGTGAGCATTTAGTGTACCACTCGCGCCTCCATGAGTACGCTGCCGTGAGCCCTTTCTCGCTGGCGAACCCTCCCGCCTCCTGGTCTCTTTGCTAGGACTGCCCTAATGTCACCCTTCCATCACCTGTCTCCCTCTTCATTACTGCCTTTTGCTGCCCTGCAATCCCATCCATTTTCCCTTGGTTGTCCCTCAGTGGCATGCCTTGTGAAAAAATCCCCTCCTCAGACAAACTCTATGTCTTGCCTACTTAAAATATTAATACGACCTACTAACACACTGCCTTTCCTCCCACAGGTCACCGGCAGACCACAGCCAAACGCACCTGGCTCAGGCAAAATGTAGGTGGTGCCGGAGCTTATGATGCAGCTAAGGCAGGTATCAGCGAGGATGGCCCAACAGACAGTGGGTTACCCAGCTTGAATGCGAAAAACTCCCAAGGCTCCCATCCCGCTAATACTTCCTACACCATCTCCACAAACTTTCCAGGTTCGTTACTTGTTTGTGTTACGTGGGTTGGTCTGGGCTCCTGCGAGGTATGGATGCAGGCGCATGGCATGTTTGGGGAGGGTCTGGGCTCTTGCGTGTTATGGATGCAGGCGCATGGCGTGTTTGGGAAGGGTCTGGGCGCCTGCAAGATATGGATACAAATGTATGACGTGTTTGGAGATGTATAAGGGGGGGGGGGGGCTAGGGGATATGTTGCAGGCCGGTTTAGGTGGGGGCTTCACATTTGGTGGTCAGCGCGTGGCGCGTTGTGATAAATAATAAATGATGGCTGTACCGTTCAAACACTTGTGCAGAGGGCGTCCGGCGCTTGGAGGTCACACCCCAGACACTTAGCAGGTGTAAGGCCTGTCCTCAGTGCGGCTACTTGTGTGACATCAAAGATGCCAAGCTCTCAGGTATGTGTGTCTGTGCGCACGGTGGTTAGTAAGTGGTGGTTGGCAGGAGGTGGTTCAAGCTGTCTTTGATAACTGGTACTCTCTTTGTCAAAGCGTTTACTGCACATGCATATGCACAAATAACAAACACATTACATTGACAAACTACCTATTACACTCACGTTATTGTCCCATACGCGCACACAAACACACAAGTTCGCACACACACATTCACACACACACAGATGATGGTCTGCGCTTGCGTTGTCCCTCTTGTACGACCTCCTTCCTCAACATCCCCCCAGAAAAGCTACTGCTAGGCACCAGCACTTTCCAGATGGACCCACCTGCTTACCACCACAACACGGTCAACACCCGCATACCACCCTCTGGTAGCTCACAACATGGGGGGGAGGGACAGGTCAGCCCTGATCTAGAGCAGCAGCAGCAGCAGCAGCAGCAGCAGCAGGGAAGAGAGGGTCAAAAATCTCATTCGTCAAGCGGATCAGATCCGCTTGTCAGCAATGTTCGGATCAAAGGGGTGGCGCCAATGACGTTAGAGCTCCGGCAGCTACAGCAGCAGCGAGAGGAGCAGCAGGCAGTGGCGCAGGCCTTTGCGTGGCCATTCCCCATCCACTGCGTTGTGGATGAGCAGGACGTGCTTGAGGTACTTTATCTGTTGCTGTTAGTGTGGGTGTGGGTGTTTGTGTGAGTGTGTTTGTTTGTGTGCGTGTAAGTGTGAGTGTGCGTGTTAGTGTGAGTGTGGATGTGTTTTGTGTGTTTCCATGACTGTATGTGCGTGTTTGTGTGCATGAGTGTGTATAGAGCTCGTGTGTGAAAAAGGATGCTGTGTGAGGCAAGGAAGTACTTGGTGATAACGCACAGAGTTAGAAAATGCAATTACTTGTCACAGCTAACAACGCTTTTCTGCTCAGCTTTATATTGTCTCTCATCACAACTTTGCTGGCCCTTCCTTTCTTTTCGCTCGCAGGCCATGAAAGTAAAATTACAACTTCTTTTGTTAGCACGTAAACAGTAGTGATCGACGCTCTTCCGTTTCCTTTGTGCTTGTCATCAGGCGGTAACTGAAGCAACTGGTGTGCCTGTGACTGCAATGGACCATCGTTCTGCTCACCGGCTGACAAATCTGGAGCATGACCTGTCCAAGGTAATGGGACTGTTCGGTAGCTTGATTGGTTTCAGGTTGGTTGTTTGCCCGATTGAAAGAGGTAGCATACGCCAATGCATAAGGTGTTTGTCCCTCAGTACTACATCCAGGAAGCAGTGCATGCTTTACATGCCCCCTTCAGGTCTCGCTTCATCATTCACGGTTGCTGCTCAGCCAGTAAGCTGTCGTGCGTGCTGTGCCCCCCGTGGCTCTATCGTGGTATTAACTCTCAAGTCGCACACATGTTAAGCCTGTGTTGTACGCCTCAGGTGGTGCTAGGCCAGCAAGCTGCTGTGCACGCTGTGGCCTCTGCTGTCCGACTGTGGCGCATGGGGCTTCTCCAGTCTGACCAGCGCCCTGCTGCTAGCTTTGTGTTTGAGGGGCCCCATGGTGTGGGGAAAAGCCTCATGAGCAAGGTGAGACGTGCTCCAACGCGGCTAACCGGCTTGGCTTGTATATACAGTGAATTTGTGTTTAGGAGGCTTGAACATGAGTTTGTGTTTAGGAGGCTTAAACAGTTGTGAAAGGCTATTTAAAATTTGGAACGGTGACAGTGGGGTGCTACGCAGTGGTGGTGGTGGTGGTGGTGGTGGTGGTGGTGGTGGTGGTTAACAAAACGCAAACGCAGCACTTCTTTTGTATTCAATTGAAGGCAAATGTAGCAGCTTTTTTGTCAATGAGGCCTTCCAGTATTTGCGTGTCAATGGTGACACATGCTCACATGCTCACTCAAACACCTGATACTTACTCGGCAGCGATCCAACTGCTCGAAATGGGTGCTGTCTCTCACTCTGCATCCTTGCAGGAGCTTGCTCGCCACGTCATGCATGATGAACAAGCCCTACTGCGATTTCAGGTGCGAGGGGGGTTGTGTTACGAGGTCAAAAATAACACATACATATATAATAATGAAGATAATAAATAAACGTAAATAAACACTTGACGAAGGCATTGGTTTCATGGCCCTCAACAGCCTGTACTCAGTCATTTGCTGCCCTTATGGTCATTAGCATCCTCCGCTCTTTGCCTTATGTCATTAATGCAACCGCATCCAAAGTGCATGTCAAACTGTTAGGCTAGGTTTCAGAGGCTCTTTATGTTAATGTAGCTCCAATCCTTGTCCACTGCTTGGAAAAGCCCTTGCACACACACGTCTTGCAAAGGAGTGTAAGCTGCACACACAGAGTACGTCCAGTACCAACTCTATTATTGAGATTTGTGGTCAGTGTATTGTGAGTATCTTGCGTACAGGGCACAAAGCATAGCAGCAAATGTACAGTTATTGACCTACTAATATCATTGTTATCCTCCCCTTCAAAAATACAGATGTCAGAGTATACAGACCGAGCATCTCTTGCTCGCCTATTAGGAGCACCTCCTGGCTATGTGGTGAGTGCTTATTTCGTGGGAAAAGAGGGCTTCAAGAGCCAGAGTGGTGGTGAATCCTCTCCCGGAAAGTGGGAGGACCATTTACACCAATGAAATGGTCCAAAAGCGCTGAATCAAAGTGCTGCCATTGCTATGTGTGGGAAGAAGCAGGGCTTGGGAATGCCTTTTGTTGTGACATATTGTGAGGTCAATGGGGCACCTTTCTTTGAGAATGTAAGTAGATAATCATGGTCTGAGAGAAAAAGGTGGTAGAAAAAAGGGTATGAGTAACGGTATGCAGGCAGGCTTACGGTGGATGCTGTGGGTCTATCCGATTGCCTCTTTGAGAAAGTGGGCGTATACTGATGTGCTACCTTGTATACCATGATCTTATCAGGGATACGGCAGGGCCAGCGGGACTCTGGTGGATGCCGTGAGGCGCCGCCCTCACTGTGTGCTGGTGCTAGAGGACATTGACAGAGCTCATCCCGAGGTTGGTGTGTGATCTGTGCTACACAGATTATCTGGGTGCACGCATGTTGTAGAGGTGTGGCCATGGGTGTGAGTGTATGTTTGACGCACACCAACGCAATGCGTATCTTTTTACTTAGCGTTTAGGTGACTCTCCAGCGCCCTTGTAAAAATGCCCTGAACAAATGAGTTTCCACACACACCACACACACATGCATACACACCAACACACGCGCACACACACATGCATACACACGCACAAGCACACGCACACACACCCCAGGTTCAAGAGGTGCTGCTGCGCATCATTGACGAAGGCAGGCTCACAGACTCACAGGGCCGGCAGGCGTCCTTTGAGTCGGCCTTTGTCATCTATACGCTGTTAAATTCACCACGGCCACAGCAGCAGCAGCAGCAGCAACACCAGCAACAGAACCAGCAGCAAACAAGCACAGAATCAATTGCCATAGCACGAAGAGACGATAGTGCAGTTGACAATGATTTGTCGAGCAGCTGCACTGGCAGCAGCAGCAGCGACGGTGGTGGCAGCAGCAGCACAATGAGGGCTACTGAGCAGCAGGCAGAGGCAATGGCTTACAGCAGCGATGACAGTGGCAGTGATACTTTAGCGAGCGATAAAGGTGCAGGCAGCCCTCCCCTCTCAAGCAGCGAGGGTTTTGCTGCAAGCAGGAGGCCGCTGCCTGCAGCAGTGCTGCAGCTGTTGGGGCTTGTAGATGCGACTGTCTCGTTTGCCCCGCTTGGGCGTGACCAGCTGTCAGGCATTGTGACGGCTCAATTAGAAGCAGCAGCAGCCCAGGCGGCTCGGTCAGCAGGGACCACGGTGAGGGGGAGTGTGGAGTTGGTAGGAGATTGTGAAAGTGGTGGGCATGTAGTGGTTGGGCTCGGAGGTGTGTTTGGTTTAATGTGAGAAGTCGGGACGTGTTGGTGGGTTTGTGTGTGTATTGTGTTTGTGTGTGTGTGTGCGTGCGTGCGTGTGTGTTTGTGTTACGTGTGTGTTGTGGGAAGAGGCACTGATAAATGGAATCGATGAGGTTTGGTAAAGATGTGTGTAGGAGGCCAAGTGCCATTTCATCATTACGTAATATTCTGAAACGAAGATCAGCCACACAATAGGGCACGTCACATACTGTCTCTCATTGTGTACGAATGCATGTGCATCAACTCGTTTTGTCTGAAGAAAGTTTTCGACGCACATCTGAGATGTGCACGTGCTTACACATTCATACAGGGTGGTGGCATTTCCTTATCCGTGGACAAAGCTGCTCACACGTATCTGGTAGATCGGGTATCCAGTGGACAAGCAGGGGGAGGCCAAGGAGCACAGCACGTACGCGGCGTGATCAAGACCCATGTCATGGCTCCTCTTGCAGGTAATTGCGGAAGAGCTAGTGGGGTTTGGTAGCTTTTTGCAACCTAATTACCAATCACGAGGGGTTGCAGCTTGTGCAGTTAAGGGGGAATGTATGGCACACAACCCCCCTGACCCACATTAAATTCTTTTTAATTGTTTGCGTGGTGGGGGGTTGCCTGGTGCGGGCACCTATGTAGCCCCCTCCCTTGATCATGCTGGCTGTGTCATCACTACCAGCAGAGTCTTTTCTTTTCTCTTTCTTTTCTTTATGACAGGAAGAGTTCTGTTGAATGTCATTCCATAATTGTGTATGATTATGGTCGATCTGAAGCTTAGTTCACACTTGACGAGGAGGTGATATTCAGTGTACTCCCAACCTCGCTCACACACTTACACACAAGCTTTGGTAGTGCATTCCGACTCTCTCATCCTGTGCACTGCCTCGAATTACACTCAAAATACTGCAAGATGCCTTAATTTCTCAGATGTCTGCCTTGTGTCCACTCGCGCACACGTAGAGCTGCTGCTGATGCAAGCTCAACAGCAACAACAACAGATAGAAAACATCGGCGGCAAAATGGAGACTGGCCAACAAGCAGAGAGGGCCGGATTGCCTGCTGTGCGTGTGTCGTACAGTGCAGGCAAGCTCTCGTTCAGTTTTGTAGATAATAAAGCTGAAAGATAGTTTTGTTGGATGCTTTCAGGATGCAGAACAGTTGGGTTGTTGTGCATGCCTCCAAAGAATTTGACTATAGAAAATAATGTATCACCCCTGAAGGACTGTTACTACCGAAGAACTTGGATTCTTATGACAGTGCGTGCCCAACAAAATTGCTTGTTTACCATTTCGTTGCCTCCTTGTTTATCCTCGCTGTTGGGGGAGCATTCTTTTTCCTCTTTCTTTGCTTTGTTCTAAACCAAATGCGCCTGGCTTCTGCATGCCCAAGTTGACATCAGTACCACTGGCATTGGCATTAGTCACCCTTGTTGGGCCTCCTTGTTTGGTGTTATGCCGGGTTTTACGTAGTCAGTGACCAAGCATGAGTCTTCGATTTCCTTCCAAAGCAGAACACCACACAGTCTTTCGTGAACTACCTATCATGAAATTATCTGTGGACGGTTTTCTATTGGGTAGAGGCCAGCCAACAGCCATTTAGCCACGCAACTTGCCAGAAGGTCACCCCTGTCTATGCAGATTGTGAACAACACTCCCCACATTAATTTAGGAAAAGAGCCACTTTGGTACCGGGTACCGTAAGACTCCTCTACCCCAAAAAAAGAATCAATGGAAGTCATGAGGGTTGCAGGCTTGACCTGAAACCGGCTCCTGATGAGAGTTGATAATAGAAGTGTCAGATCAAATCATCGTCGCTGCAAAGTAGAGGACACAGCACAGAATGTACATAAATATACCTATATAAAATGAATATGCAAAACTAAGCAAGCTTGGAAAGAAAAAGAGAAAGCATGCTGAACCACATAAAACAACATGAATGAACAAGAACACAGACACTGTGAACACTATGGGAAAGTTTTTTTGTTGCACGGTCCAATGGCTGCAGCTGGTAGGTGGTAGCATTCCACCTAAAGAGGGCTTTCAATGGGGATCTGGTGGCTGGGAGGCAGAGGCCTGCACACCACCAGCACGAATAGTATTGCTCAGATACTTTGGGGGATTGTGTTCAACATTTCGTCTAGTTAGTATGGTTTTTGTTGTGGATCTGAAGCATGTAGCTAAGCTTAACTTTTTCATGAGGAGTGCCGTAGCATGTCGCGTTTGTTTGTTTGGATGTCTCTTGGTTTCGTAGCTAAGAAGGGGCAGGGCTATCTGCTAGGTTTCGGGCAGCTCTCCTTGCATTTGTACACGTATGGCGGGATTTAGTCTGCTGGTACGTGTTCGTCAAATATCTACTGGAGCGTGGTTACGGAGTTACTGGATCAGAGCAAAAACGTTGCATCTGACTTGCTAAGTTTCTGTCTTTGTTGCGCATTGGTTTACAAGGTTTACAAAAAAGGCCTTCAGTCAAAGTTTTTTGCTCCCCCTGTGGAAGAGGTCGCGCTGGACGTCCGTGTCCGCCAAGCCCCCCCATAAAGGTGTGTTTAATGTCTCCTCCCTCTCCACGCGAGAAGGAAGCGACGGCTCAAGCAACACCCAAGAGGAGATGGCTCAGACGAGTCTGAGAAAAGAGCGAGTTTGTTACAAGAGGACCATCTAAACTGGCCAAACAACCAAATAACCATGAAACCGTTGCTCACATTATAAATCCAGGGGAAATCACACGATTCGTCCATGCCACTGATTTAGCATGACAGCATAGTTACAGCTCTAACTCACAATTGTCCGCAATAGAAGACATAGCTGCCAATGAGTGATTCATCATCCAATTGAATGGGGATATCCAACAAAAAGCGCACTGAACCTCTCTCAGATCTGGGACCGAGAGGACGATCAACAGAGGAGGAGCTAGGGTTACAAGGGTTACAAGGATGGCCTACAGCCCGAGACTCTGGCTGATGGCAATTGGCTGGTGAAACAAAATCAACCAGTGTAAAAAATTGAAACTAAATCTGACACAAACTTGAGAAGTCTGTATGAGTCTTGATTCAGGAATGCATTAATCTCAAAATCAGTGATACTGTGATGACAAGCCAAGAAAGGAATAAATTCAGAGCTCGAAGGAGCAAACGCACGCAGAGTCTTAAACATCCTTCAAAAAGGTCCCTGTATCTCATGCGCAGCTCGCACACTTCAGCACACTTGCAAAAGAAAAGCACATGCTTCTCATCTTGAACTTCTCCACACTCACATTTATCACAAATGCTAGAACCCCCA
>Ga0307963_1000450_pt1 | contig 27125 bp, 30 predicted proteins | sample OrgLakmetagen594_FD_201829 | JGI IMG/M metagenome (GOLD analysis project Ga0307963, IMG submission 201829) | Saline water microbial communities from Organic Lake, Antarctica - #594 | ecosystem: Environmental > Aquatic > Non-marine Saline and Alkaline > Saline | place: Antarctica: Organic Lake... | reverse complement strand
GAGTTTGCAACGCATAGGTCAAGCACGTGCAGTACAAGCAGGGCAGTAAAAAAATAAGAAGGTACGAGGCATGCAGAGTATTCGAGCATTGCACGATTGCAAGAAGGAAGAAGACACGGGCGTGCAGAAAGATGAGGGCGCTCAAACTTCCATATGCATGTACAATGTTATAAACAATTCCCAAACCACACTTCATCACAGAACAGTTCATCTAAAAGGTTGTCGTATATACCCATGCATAACATGAAAAACATGCCACAAGGTGTTTAACACTTACACAACACAGGACAAGGAGGCCGTTAACCAGCCTTACCTCAAAGACCCACAGTGTGCAAAGCCCATGGCTGAGTACTTTAAAGAGTGAGTATGTTGTCAATGACTGTGTGTGTATGTGTGTGTGTGTGTGTGTGTTGTTTTGTACACCTGGAATTTGATGCCTGGAACGACATGCAATATGTGGATCTCATCCCCATCCTGGTACACAGTCTTCAGCATCCAGGCAAAAGCAGCCTGCAAAGCAATTGCTGAAAATGTTTTCATGGCCAACAAGAACACGTGCACGGCCATGGTAAACCCCTCACCTCACTACGGTCCGAATCATCAGCAGGGAAGAGAAATGAACGTTTCGCTTGGCTTGACGACATTGTTCAATCACAGGTAGGAATGAAACTGGTTCGTATTAATGCTATTAATGCTTTTGCTATTTCGCAACATCATTCTGGAATAATTACCGGCCTGTCTGTGCCGTGGCAATGATGGGGTATTTTGCTTTCGCACTGGTCCGCCCTCATCGAGGGAATCATGAAGATGGTGTATATAATGGTATAGATGAGCCCACAGTCCGCGCGTATGGGACAACAAAGGTGATGAGAAGAATAGCAAAACATATACGAGAAGCTTAAAGGTCAAGCACGGGAAAGAAAGAAGGAAGGAAAGCCTGCGTATTGATACCCACGTAGAAAAAACGATGTTTAGAAGGACATGGCTAGTAAGAGTGAAAAGGCAACGGGCCGATCTACGAGGCACTCAACATAAAAAACTAGGGAAGCTAAGAGTTAGCCAGGATAAAAGCATCGCAGCTAAGCCATTGCGATGACTGGTGCGCCAAAGCCAAACTCCAACACAATCCAAAGAGAAGAGAGAGTTCCCCTACAGAAAACGCAGCTGCACCAACACGTCACTCTCATATTTCTCATTCGCGTGTGTTGGCATCCAGAGAGCGAGGATATGCAGAGCATTGATTGTCTAGTTGAGGGCAGAGGGGGCAAGTTAGGCTAATCGAGTGCCTAAACCATACCGCATGCTTTTGGTTGTACAGGATTCCTGTTCTGTATTTCATAACAATGAACAATGCACTTGGTTTTATTAACAGGGACATGGGATGTTGTTAGGTTGGCATTGCTAGCGGCTCCATTGGCGCCATGCATGCCATTTTTGAGAAAAATTCTGGTCGGCCCATGAAGCGGGGGACAGCTTGCCCGTATGGCTGGCAACACGCAGCCGCCTCATCACCTGATACACAGGCACTGCGGCAACAGGAGCACGTTTTCTGGAATTGCACAGGAGCTTGCTTCAGCCATCAGGCAAGCCATACAACACAACCTCCCAGAGAGGGTGCAACTGCTGCCACAGTATGTGTGGCTGCTAGAGCAGCCATGCCAAACAGTGAGGAAGGAAGTGTGGTATGCAATGTGCCTAGCTGCCCTAACTGCCATGTTGAGAGCTAGGGGCTTGATGCTTAGCACGCTAGCCAGGGCATGCTTAGAGCCTGCAGATGTAGGAACTAGGGCAGTTGATCTTCTCCTCGCAGCCATAAAGGACTTTGCAGCCTGCCTAGGTAGTGCCCCCAGTTTCTCTGACCTAGGCCGGGCTCATTCTTTTGTGTATGCTAGGCCAAACGCCTCCTTGGCTGTTTCACTGCAGCTCCCATCCTAGCGTCGTGTCCCCCATTTCGCTTTAGGGCTAGGTTGGCCTGTAGTTTCCCCCTGCTCTCGGCTCTTGGGCTTAGTAAAAAAAAACTGTATCTTTTTGTCTAGGCCTTAAGCTCACTGTCTTCCTTTCTCGCCTCCCTACTCTTGGGCTCAAAACGTTGAGAGTGACATGCTGGCGCAGCTGCGCTTCCGTAAGGGGCCTCTTTTATTCTTTTGGGCTGTGTTTGGTGTTGGTCCTGGCGCACCAGTCATCGCAACGGCTTAGCTGCTTTTATCCTGGCTAACTCTTAGCTTCCCTGGGTTTTATGTCAGAGTGCCTCGAGGTTGTGTAGCTAGGTGTGCCCTCAGCCCATTGCCTTACTAGCCCTGTATCCCTAATCCTAGTATCGTATACTCACTTTCGTTTGTGAGTAAGAACGAAACAAGATGTTTAGTTCTTGTTGCAACGTAGGCACCTAAATACACAAGCTTTCTTTCTTTCCCATGCTTGACCTTCATGTACACATTTGCCCTCCTCGCCATCAACCTGGATACCCCCCCTACTTTCTTCTATTTCTTCCAGCCTGCCTCTCTTACTTCGTAATTTTCGGTTCATTTTGATCCTCGTAGTAGGGAGTTTGCTATCTCCCTTGACCTGTGTTACCACGCAAAAATAATTTAATGGTGGTTTTCATGGTAGTTTGCTACGGTATTGGCATTTCCTATTTTGTGGAGGGGGTGCATGTGTGCTTGCAAGGCGTCATGGTAATTGGATAGGTACCTTTAGTAGTACCAAAGCCTTGAAGTAGGTGACTGGGCTGTGTTTGGTTGATGTAAATTTTGATGTTCTCCGTATTCTTTTGCCAATATTACGGATTTGACTTTGTGGAAATGAATAGTTGATGGTGATTGGTGGATTGCTTTGGCAATGGACTGGAGGACATTTCCTTGGATGTGGTGGCGGTGGAGGTTTGGGTATGAGAGCTGCTTTATAATTTGGTGCATTGAGGTTAGGCTATCTGTGGCTATGTGGGAGTAGCCGTGAATGATTGCAGCTGCTGTAGCTGCTCTGCACGTGAGATGGTGTTTGTGATACTACCTACGCCTCTTGCGTTCACATGATGTGATACGTTTAAGCAAGGGTGGTAAACGCTTGATCCTGTGTCTTGCCCTTCTTCGTGTTTTTAAAGACTGCCATAGGTCCATTCCGCCGATCATGTACTTTACGGATCAGGTTCAACCTGAAGTTTGGGCTGGAGCGAGCTGTGCTGGCTGGGTCGCTTTGTCAGAGCACTGGGATTAATCGTTGTATTTTGGGGGCCTTGTGGGGTTTGATGAAGATGAATGCTATAGCCAGCTTTTGTTGCACGCATTGAGGCAGTTTCTGCCTTTAGTATTCCATATAGCAATGATTTGCAAATCCTATGTGAGTTTGGATGTGGCGTCTATCTGTATTACTCCCTACTTCCCTCCCTTAAATCATCTGCTGCCTGTGTCATCACTGATGATGACACTACCAGCGGAGTGCCATCATCGTTTCTTAGCTTTTCCTTTTCTTTATATATTGCTCCTTTACATAAAAGTAACAGACTAGCAATGAAGGGGGGTGGGTTTTTAGGAGTGGCAGGGGGCAACTGGCTGAGGGAGACCAGGAGCACCTCAGCAGCACAGCCAGCCGCCACTAGCAGATCCACCTTCCCCAGACAGCACCGACCCAAAGATCTTTATATTCTCCAACGTGACATTCACCTCATCGAGATCAAGAACTGTGAGGACACTAGACCGCAGAACCAGCTGAGCGCCGCGCAGGAACAGCAAATAGGATATAGGCCTCTGCTCCATCCGTCAAGGAGCCTCCATTACCCTTCACACCATCCCTTTGGGAGCAGGTGGCACCATCTACAACAATTATACGCTGGAGCCTTTTAAAGAGTTGGGTCTTGAATCTCAGAGTTAGGAGACTTGCTTCCAAGCTTCATGTTCATTCTGTCAAATAGCTGCCAAAACCGTCCACGCCAGTTGTGTTCTTTCCAGCACTTTATATCGCTCACTCTCATCAGGAGACGGTTTTAGGTTAAGCCTGCAACCCTCCTGATCCCCATTAATCTTTTTTCTTGCTTTATGGTGGAGGGGTTTTACAGTACCCAGTACCGAAGGGGCTCCTTTCCATTAATTAATGTGGGGAGTGGTCTTTTCACTGCCTGCGTAGTTTTTTCTTTTTCCAGAACGGTACTTTGGCATTGATGTTGTCAAACGTCTTTTTAGATTTGGTTATAGTTATAAACTTTTCCAAAGCTTTTGCTTAGATGCCCCCCAAAAGCGCACTGTTTTCTTTGGAATATTTAAAAGTGCAAACTTCATTGCTGCCAACGTAGGACTATCGGGAATCGGCTGCTGTTACATTTTCGACCAGTAGGAGGAGAGCTGTAAACCTGTACAATAACAATTATCACAATTTTTACACGTTTATTTACGCAGTCTAGCAGTCGAACGTTTTGACTGATGGCTTTAATTGTAACCATTGTAAACCTGTAGGAAGAGTGGATACTACTGTTTGCGTAATTTGGTACAGCAGCTAATGTGACGTTACATTTCCTGGACAGACTTTTAGTTCGTTCATTATTTTGCGACAGTTGGATGTCAGATGTCAGAGCTCTTCTAATTCTCTTCTCTCCAATTGCGCAACAACCTCAAATAAAAACACAAATCATGTTTTTTTCCGGGCAGTTCCACTGAGACCACTTCTGCAGTTCAAATATAAAACAGATTGAATGGCCCTGCATGCGACAACTGTGCAGGAGTCCTAATCTGCTCATATACAAGGCTTATGGTAGCCCCAGATAGGTTCACAGCATCCATCACCTTTTCTCTAACCAAAGGTTCACTCTTCATGAAATTCATACAGCGTCATCACAAATGCTCTCAGGTTTAATTTGTACATGAACAGACGTGCATAACCAGGTCGGGTTGCATATCACTATGCTCTAACCTTCTAGCGCAGTCATGTCGGCACGGTCATAGATAAAAATCAAATTCTACAGGAATTCATGGCATAGCCCTGGTCAACCCTACCACGTTTCAGCTAGCTAATGAATGGGATTCCCGGGAAGCTCAGGCTCTCGTGGCACATGTTTGTACCTTAGGCCGTCTCAGCAGCATGGGAGCCTACTATGGTGAGGAAAGCGCCGCTTTTTAATGAAGCACCACCCACTAAGAAGCCGTCAATGTCCTGCTGCACGGCCAGCTCCCCGCAGTTGGAATCGCTGACTGAGCCGCCATAAATGATGCGGAGGGTGGAGGCTGTCTGAGGGCCCAGCTTCTCTGTGAACAGCCTGCGGTGAGAGGTTCAACATATCAACAAGTTGCGACAAGTTGATTGGCAGGGGGATGATATTTGCAACGTGGTAGTGCTAAAATTCACATTACAGGGTTGGCCACAAGGCAAGCTCCGTTACGTGGGACAATTGTTTGTTGCAAATAAAACCGACCCAAGTCAGCATTAGCAAGTAAAACTGCCTGCACTTTCCTCTCAGCGATACAAACGCTTGTAGCAGCGCAGCCTTTCTATTACTGGACACGTGGTTGCCATTCAGATGAGCTAAACACTGGCTTACAATTTAAAGTTTTCAGATACCGCTGAACATTAAAGATTTTTGGGCTCCACCTAGTGATTTTAATTGAGCCAATGCAAACAGAAAGGATTTTATCTCCACTTTTGGATTGTCAACGGTAAAAGTTAAGGCAGTGCACTGCAAGCACGCATCTACAGCTTGTGCGTCATATGCGCACGGTAATGACTGAAAGGAGAGCGTGCAAAGAGCTGATTCAAAGAACCATCAGCAATCCTTGCTGCTAGAAAAATCACTTTACAAGCTTGTCTAAGTAAATGCTTGTCTGAAGCAATGCACTTGGCATTTCTCCTTTTCCTTACAGTCACTTTTCAAATAGATGCAAGGACATAAGCGGTTTGAGCAAGCGCTGGAGGGTTCTGCAAGGGCTCTTGGAGCAGTTCCAGGAATAACAAATCTGTTCTCTTCCCTGATGGATTGCTCTGCACAAATCGGCGTTGTGGCTGCACATCTTCATCTGCCCATACTACCATCCCCGAGGTTCGTTCTCATTCATCCCATCCAAACTCACTTGCGCAAGTACGCGTGTACTTCTTGAGCCTGCTCTGGGGTAGCCACCACGCCGGTGCCGATGGCCCACACAGGCTCGTAGGCCACCACGATGCGCGACCAGTCCTGGATGTTGTCCACTAGGGCCTGCACCTGAGCTGACAGCACTGGGAAGAGCTGGCCGCTGTTCCTCTGCTCCAGGCTCTCTCCAATGCAGGGGATAACGGACAGGCCTGCCTCCAGGGCACGGGCAGTCTTCTGGCCCACCACCTCGTTGGTCTCACCACAGTAGGCACGTCGCTCAGAGTGGCCGGTCAGCGTCCAGCCCACACCCAGGTCCTTCAGGATCTCAGCGGGCACCTCGCCGGTGTAGGCGCCCGGGCCTTTGATCCACACGTCTTGCGAGGACAGCTCGTACGGGCTGCCCAGCGTGCTCTTGACCTGGCCCAGGTGCACGGCGGTGGGGGCAACCACCACGTCCACCTTGCTGGAGTCAACTTGCTTTGCACCCGAGTTCAGTTCCTGCGGTTTGTTGACGGAATCTCGGTTAGAGTCGGGTGAAAGCCGGTTGCAGGAAACTCGAGTTCGTTGCAGTGTGAACATCACAGTCATCCCAGTTTTGTGACAAGCCCTTCCCTCCCTAACTCCCTCCCTCCCACCTGGCACAGCTTGTCCACCATGCTGACAGTGCCATTGGCTTTCCAGTTGCCTCCCACGAAGAATTTGGCTTGGGATGCATTCACTATTTGCAGTGCTGCTCTGCTTGGGCGGGGTGGGGCGATGACGCTGCGTGTCTGGATGATCCTGGTCCGGATAAGACAGGCGGGAAGGTCGGAGGGAGATTGAGCAGGCCATGTGGAAGTGAGTCCATGAGGTGATGCATCACCGGTTGAGAACATGAATTCGATCGCAGGCGTGTGCGCATCGAGACCTCCTCGGTGCCATGCACATAGGTGTCTGCACAAATGTATGTGGACTTCCACTCACCGTTGGGTCTGGCCGAGCGCTTTCCCTTGCATCCTCCCTTGCAGCTGCATCTTGGCGTGCTAATTCGTGATTACAAAAAATCGATGTCGTTTATAATTTGAAATAACAAACGAATTGCTACAACTCTGCAGAGTACCTACTTCAAGGAAAGTGAAACGATCAATGGGTTGTAGCCAATGAGTTGGACAAAAAATCTAATGCCTACACCAATAACAGCTGAGTCCAGTCGGAAATCCTACATTGACATTAATCAGGCTCGTCTGGTAGGACACATGCAATTAAGGTGCACGCGTACAAAACGCGTAAACAACAGAGGCTGCGATCGCTAGCGGCTGACAGAACGGCTGCGTTTCCTGCTGCGGCGAGGCACCGGCGAAATTGACCTAGGATTGGCAGAATTTGGGCAGTTCAGTTATTAGTAGTAAATTCCATTGCTTGTTGAGGAAATGCTGCTGTCATCAAGAGCTTGCGCAAAATCCATCAAGCTTCATTCAGCGAGGGAAATAACCAAGGCAAAGCTACTTTAGTGTATAATACAAAGGAGGGTGACTATAAATTTTAACAAAGCTGACTAAACAGGTGTGTTGGCGCAAAGCTGAGATAGTTCACGGACTAAACTTGGAACAACTTTTAGCTCCAAGGTTATAAATAAATTTGGTGTAAAATAGTATTTGGAGCCTTGCAATTCAGTTGTCCATTCTATCTGGGCAAGTTCACGCTGAAATTTTGGACAGAGAGCTTCAAGAGTTCATTTTGAACTGTCCTTATCACATAAGAAATCAAACGAAACCCAGGCTAAAGGGAACCTGAGTCCTTCGGATGAGGGTTCCAAAACTTTCTTTGCATCTACTATTTCACAGTACCGCATCAGAAATCCCTGTGGGATATTCAGGGATGTTTCATACAGTCAATTATTTGGGACGTTCAATGCGGTAATATACGCGTTAAATACGCAATACCTGTGTATATACCTATGTACCGTGATGCTTCGATAAAATTGGTGATTTTTGAAACGCCCTTTTAAAATTTCAAATCGTTTATTACCATTAACTGGTGGTGGCTTTTTTGAAGGGTCTGTAAAAGGCACTATTAGTTGGTAATGGCTGTTTTGAGGCCCGGGCTTCCCCCCCCCCCCCCCTGAGCTCCTCCCCACCCGGCTGAAGTTGTATGTAACCCTTCTAAGCCCTGAAACACGCATCCACACTCAAACAAAACCCGCAGTACAAGCTTTAATGTAGGTATATAGTAATGTAGGTATATAGTATGATTGTATTTCAAAGCCCTGTTTCGCGCCAAAATCACCCAGAACGCTTCCAATTCTTTTCCAACAATTCATATGTTATTAAAATACTAGTAACAGCATTGGGAGCTCGCTGTGAGGTTATTTTTAGACATGAAATTACCTTAAAAAGGTTAACAATCGCCCCAAAACGGTTAACATTGCAATTGTATAGTACGGCCCGAATTGTTCAATACGGTTAAATACGCGCTAAATACAATACGGCGTATTATGTAAATACACCGTATAAATATCCCTGGGGATTTCCATTGGTGGCTTGTAGGAGCAGTAGCGTAGCATGCTCCAATGGGAAGGGGTCCTAAAAAGGGTAACTGGGTGCGCCCCCATGCTCTCTCAATTCTTTTTCTCACGCACATTGGACCTAAAAACAAAGCAACGATCCTAGCAAATTATTAGCTTCATCAATATACACTGTAACATCTGCTCACCCCTGACCACTTAATTAATTGTTGGTAACCCTGCAACAAAGAAGCTACGCACGCAATAAACGAGTCGAGGTTGATGTACAACTTGCTGGTCGTTTTGGTACAGAATGCAACCCAATAAACAATTGGCAAATTCATTTCTCATACTTACAACATCCTTGCGATCTAAACTTGGCCATTCCTGCTCGATTGTCACCGTGCAATTTGTACAATCGGTTTATTTTGTCTAAAATATAAGAAGATGACGACCCGTATGAGATTCGGCAGCAGCAACTTGCGGCTGTCTCTTGCACATCGGCCCACACCTCCACTTTGTTAGGGTAAGTTATTAAAGGCATCAATTCACCAGGCTCAAGCTCGACATTGCCTGCATCAAATATCTAGGCATACCTATCCCGAAATGTTCTGAGACCCGAGGAAGGTTGCGCTGTGGCAAACAACTGCTAAGAACTTTGTTCAAGATTTATATGTGTGCGCATCAGGGTTGTTCAGTTTGAGGTTCGGCCAAAGGTTGGGTTTGCAAACTTTAACGTATCATTGAACTGAAAAGTGCCGTTCGGAGTTCGGTCAAAGCTTGACGAACTTCTAAAAGTTCATCAAACCTTACAGCATGCTTCTGTCAAAATTGCAAGGGACAGCTGCCTCCCCCAGTTCAGTCCCACTCTTTCCTTGCAGTAAAAGTAACATGTTTAATGATTTATATCTACATTAAATATGATCTGTAATCTGTATCAGGCCAGGAAGTTTCGTTGTCTTGAGGCCAAACTTGTCACACATTTCTGAACTGCTTAGGATTTGTACAACGCGGCACTTGCACTGCACCTGAAGGTTCTCCTTTTTCTGCTCTACAATGATGACATGGTCCCAATCCGGCCCCTTTTTCCTCCTATAAATATTTTTAGGCATACAATTTGAAGGTGGGGGGAGGAGCCCAAGGTCCCCGTTTCCCAAAATTGCACATCGAACCCTTCAAACACTTTGAGAGATCTAGATCTTTCACGAACTTTATCGAACCCTTGCTCCCCCAAAAAACGAACTGAACAACCCTGGTGTGCATGCACCCTTCCAGAGGACAGGTTTACTAGATTGTACGGAGCACCTAGCAAGTACTGAAGGGGGCTAAAGAAAACGACAGTGATGTGTAAAATGCACAATACGAGACAAGCCTTTTTTACCTGTGAACTTGTCTCCTCTCTCGATCCTCTTTAACACGAATGATGCAGCTTTTAGATTTTGAGCTTTGGGCCTTATGCGCTGGGTTTGCCGGGTTCAGCTGGAACCTGTGCGTTGAAAGCAAAGCGTGCCACTCAAGTATATACGTGTCCTTTAAAAGGTGTTGGGGGAAGGTGCATTGCCTGCAAATGAAGATAGGGGACACAGCATGTCTAGGTGAGTGGAGGATGTTTTAAGCTACATCTTCTAGGGCTGGACACCTATACGAGGCAAGCAGGAATAACATAGGATTGATTTGTTCGCATCACCAAGCAGCGCGCGACAACTCCATTTATTAATGGCTGAATTACTCACTCAGATCGGTCCAGTTTTTTAAGGGCAGTTGCCATGCCATTTGCGGTTACGTAGTCAGCGTGGCCTGTGCCGTTGCCATCTGCGTGTACCTGCAATATGTAGATAGGATAATAGAAATACGCTGAAGAAGGTCAAAGTCTCAAAGCACATCCATTGCATGTGCTTGCAACAGCTTCACCTACTAAACTTACTCATTAATCAGTTACAGACACATTGTCAAAAAGCTACACATACATACCTGGGCATTAAGTACTTCACCGGCATTTCTCATCTGTAAATGTGCAAATGTGTGTGTCTGTGTGTATGTGTGTGTGTTTGTGTGGTTCTGTGTGTGCTTATGTGTGTGTTCGTGTATAAGTGTGTGTGCGTGTGCATGTGTGTGTATGCGTGTGCGTATGTGTGTCTGTGCATGTGTGTAGATGGGAAAAGCACACCTGGCAAGTTGCATTATTAAAACCTGCCTGACAGAGTCAATCATCAACAACCCCTCCTTTCATAAGGAACCTGGTACCGTGCCTGCCTGTGCATCCAGCACAAATCATACAGCTGTCCCGTCAGATAAATGCAAAGCTGCGCAAGTACTGAATGGATGAGTAGGGTGTGAGCACATCTTGCAAAGCACATTGCCCCAAAAACATGTGAAGGAGCACCCAACGCACATGGTCCTTGAGATCCTGCCATGCCGTATTTGGCGGAAGGCCGAAGACGAGGACTCGATGGTGAGGATGTGGGGGGGGTGCAGCAGTACTGCACCGCACAATGCAGCAGTAGAGCAAGGTGTGTGCAAAATAAGTTGCTGTGAGTCACACTGGCTTTTGTGTGCATTCTACACAGTAGTGGTAGGTACATCATGGCAGATTTCTCCTGAAACTGGTAAAGTGCACTTGCAGTACATTTTTGTGCATCCTAAGCGCTCTCAGAATAAGCTGGTGCAAAGTAAGGTCGCCTATAAAGACAATGGGAACCCTGGACCATAGTGCCACATCTGAGACCCACTGCATGCCTGTGCAACTTGACCTACTGAAGCTGTCAGGATTCAGGTCCAAAATGCACGAACGCTTATGTGCAGTAATTAAGAGAGTAAAAAATATTTCCAGGTTTTGATTGGTGCTATTGCCACAATGAACATCGGCAGCAAAGCAGGAACAAAGAGAAAAGAAAAAGAACGCAGGTAGTACAAAAACTACCGGCATGAAACAGGAAAGGATATTTGCTTTGTGTCCTGCACCTTCCAGTGGATGCAAAGCCATACAACATTCCACCTGGAGAATAAAGGAGAATGACCTATCAATGGGGATCAGTTGGTTGGGAGGCAGAGGCCTGCACAACACCAGGAGTTTTGCTTATGTCCTGCATTCAAAGTCGCATCTGTTTTGTATGATTTATGTTCAGCAGCGGCAGCAAAGCAGAGTGAATAGGGTCAGAAGGGGGAGCAGAGAAAGAGAGAGAGAGAGAGAGAGAGAGAGAGAGAGAGAATATAGCGCACAAAGCACGCACCCGCGCACACTCCTAGCTTGCCGGGTGGAAGGTGGTGGACAGTGTAACCCCTTAGTGCCATGGCAGATGTCAACCTGCAAGCACAATTGGCATTCGATTGCCATCTTCACCATTGACTCGTGTGCGTGTGCGGAGGTTGGCCAAACTAACATACGGGTGTCTGGGGCAGGAGAGTTTATAATTGAACAATCACAGTGTATTTAATGCCATACGTTGTGTTTGTAGCTTGACTCACAAGTTCCATCCACACATAAAAAAATGTCAACTCTGTTATTTTGCGATGGGAAGCCAGACAGGCGCTTTACACTTTCAAAAGACATTGCAAATGGTCGTAACCCCCCAAGCATTGCTTCAAAAAAGGGAGATATTGCTGCCCGGACAGCGTAGAAAGTGCCAATTTAGGCTTAATCAAACCTGCAACCCCCAGACCACTAGGCTTTCAGGGCAGCTGCCCTGAAACAGGTCCACTTTCAAGTAATCTTCTTTTCATCATACAAGCACGTATGTAATCTCCTCCTGACTCATGCTGTGATCATTACCAGCGGCATCCTTGTTCATTGTGATTTCAGCGTTTGGGTGCCTTCAATACAGTCTCTTTCTCTGCCAACCCAAAAATCCCAAGCCTGAGTTTGGTAGGTGTGCCTTTTAATTTAGCAAGGCACTCTTTTTGTTTAATTCATGGAAAGCGCTGATTCCGCCGGGGCGCCTGGAGGGAGACACGGCGTAATTACCAGCTCACTCTCCCCATTTGAGACCAGTGCAAAGCACAAGATACCAGGGAAGATAGCGAGGCAATAATCATATCTGTTAAAGAACTTGCCCTGAGACGGTGGTTAAAAAAGTTGAGTCCGTCCTGGGCTTCAATTGCAGCCAATGCGGAGCGGGGGCCGTCGTACTCTGTGGGTGGTTGTCATGGTCAGTAGCATCGTTACAGAAGTTGTTAGCACAGGCAGCCATTTGCATGATGTACAGTACGCATAGAGTGTCATAATGATGCTTTAATAATAGGGAAACCTTAGAAGGTGGTGCGTGAACTACCCTGACGACCATGGACAGCTGCAAGTAGGTGAGGCAAAATCACACCTACGAAAGCAAAGCTATTTGAGGATTTGTTTCCATTCTTCAGATCCATGCTGATAATCTTTCCGTACTGTAAGTAGGCAAACAAGGAGAAGACGTAAACAAGTGTTTTTAGGTGGTCATGCTTCTTAAGTGCAAGGGCAACGAGGCAAGGGTGCGGGCCAAATGCAGGGCGTTGTGACACGCGTTCAAACTCATGAAACGTAGCACTTGCGTTCACGTTGTCATGCTTACCGCCCTAAAAAGGTCCTCCACTTCCTCCTCCCTGACATCCAAGGGAAGGTTTTCAACATACAGCCTAGCACTCATTAGCTATTGAAAAACCATGTGGCAGTTTGTAAATGAAAAGTGAGAAAATTATTTGAATAAGAATTAGCACTTTCTCCAGTTTCTAATGCAAAGGAAAAGGACAGCATGAGTTCCTCAAGCTATGAAGACCAGACACACCTTACGTGGTAACAAAAGCGGGCACCCATGCAAGCTTCCTGGTGTATGTGTTAGTCCTCCAACTGGCCAACATACTGCTTGTTATGGTACAGGTTTGATCCCAACTACCCGCATGCGCTGAACCAGTTCAGTATCTTGCACTACTTTGAGCTCTCTCCCTTTTTCGACCGCGCCTGCAACAACACCATCGCCAGGCAGCAAGGCCACGACCCAGCAGTGCCGGGTGCCCTTGAGTAAGTGCAATCCTGGCACTCACGCTAGGTTCTTGCACATACATAAGCATGCGCGCTCACGCACACACACACACACACACACGCACACACAGATACAGACACGCACACACACACACGCACGCACACACACACACACACACACACACACACACACACACACATGCACACACGCACACACACACGCACGCACACACAATCACACACACCAACACACACAAACACACAAACACACACACACGCACACAAACACACACAAACACAAACACAAATACACAGACGCACGCAAGCGCACACGCACGCACTCGCACAAGCACACGGAAACACGCACATGGAAACACGCACATGGAAACACACACGCATACACACATACACGCACACAAACGAACCCGGGCACAAGCACGTTGACCTCCTCTTTGCTATGAAGTTTGGCTTGTGTGCCCAACCTTGTACCACAATGTATGCTAAGTACAAGCCATCCTTAGCTTTGTGTTGAGCAACCTGGAGAAAAGGTTTTGTACTGACTGGCAGAAATGTGTGCGCACGCGCTTCTCCAACTGTTCAAGACGGAACCTCAATCATCTCATACACACTTGCCACCTCTGACTTATGTGACCCTCTCCCTAGGTTTGCGGTACCTCAGGGGGGCATGGAATACGTGCTGGAGCTAGTTCAGGTGCCCCATTTGTTTGTGATCCGCAAGCAAATACGCAAGGGCCCGGATGTAGCCGCCCCTGGGGCGCTTAACACTTTGGCCTACTACTACGTGCTGGACAAGTGAGTGGTCTTTTGCCTAGGCCAGCCATGACTTAGGCCTAGCCTTTAGACGGCCTTTGGTCGGCAATTGCAGGTGGCTCCCTGTCTGCGTGATTCAGGTGGATGGGTGCAAAAGGTTCTCTAGTTACGATAGGTTCTCTAGGCGATAACCAAGGTTCATCATCTGATTTGTGCTTTCTCTGTGGGCTTGTGTGCCACTTTTGTGAGGCACACCACACATCTGAGTGGATACTCGCAAGCGCACACGCTCAAATAAAAGCAGGTTGACTAGCTGCAATGGCATGTAGGCACTCTCTTGCCAGCATACTCATGAAAATCACACAACACAGACTCTTGATAAAGGGCCCACTGAAACATGCTCACGCACGCACGCAAGCACACACACACGCACACACACACACACTCTCTCTCTCTCTCTCTCTCTCTCTCTCTTTTATCAGCATGCCTCATTCACCAGGCATCCTAGAACAATTTAAGATGGCCTTGCATCATCCGTTTCCAGGAGCATTTAGTCAAAACCCTCCAACACACACGCACACACACATACACACACACATACACACACACACGCACACACATACACACACTCACACACACAAGACACACATACACAGGGTGGTGTACCAGGCTCCCTCGCTGCATGCGGTGCTCACCAGCCGCATCAGGCGCTGCACGTGGGGCTTGCATCAGGGTTTCGTCAAGCTGCAGGTGCGGCAAAGTGTGGGGCTGTGTTTGAGGGGGCAAATTTTTTTTGCCAGTCTGGCTTGGAAACGTCCAATTGGAAGGGCTGCTGCTACTGCTGCAGCTCACAACACAGATTTTCAGAAATCTCAGGTAACTGTATAATCAAAAGGTTTGGAGGGCAGGATGGTGTACATACACGTTGTTTGCACAATATACAATTTGTGTAGGGATGACGCTGCACCTCTGAATTGTAAACTATTTTTATCCGTGTGCTCCATTCGACCCAAGTCCTGCCTTTACTCTTTTCATTTATTACACGCCTTCCCTTGCAACTCAATAAGGGACACCTTCACAGGCAAAGCCTCCCTTTGATTCGCAAAGCTTCGACCCTCAGATCATGTGGCACTTAGAGAATTATTTCCTTGAATTATTGCGTCTTATGAATGCAGACCATGCCCCTCCCTTGACATTTGTTAGGCCAGAATATTTTGCAATCAGATTGTCCCGCACCTCTTGCATCCCTCCCCCCTTTAAAAACCTCCACCTCACGCCATCACCTCCTCCTCCGCTGCGCACCGTGAATGCTGAATAATTTAAACAACGCAGCGTCAGACCGCCTGCCACTCTGGGTTTCCCTCAGGCTGATCTGGATCCATTGAAAGCGCAGCTGAGGAAGCGTGACAAGCTGCTGCAACAGGAGCGAGAGCAAACAACAGCTGGGGGCGAGAAGGTAGACACTCCTGCTGAGGGTGCTGGTATCGATAGACCCTCCGCTGCAGCTGCGGAACCACCGATGCCGATGAGACCACCAACAGCACTAACAGCAGGACCAGCATCACCAACAGCACTGCCGACGAGACCACACACAGCAGCAGGAACCGCAGTGCCTCCCATGCCTACTGTGCAGAGGGTGAACGCAGCCGACGCAGCGCAGTGGCGGAGGACGGATAACATCATCATGGCCGTGTTAAGCAGGTCAGTCTTGGTTCATGGGTTTCACCCGCGTCAGTGAAAGTAGCTAAATTCCAAGAATTCCAACACTGTCTTTGCCGAGAAGCTACAGCAAGAAGTGGTAGCCGACAGCAGAAGACAGAATGGGTCATGTTATACGCACCGAGCACATGTTCAATAGTCACGTGCTTTTATTTTGACCCCATTCTTTCTGGCCAAACTTGTGTGCACGTGCTTCAAAAGCTGGGCTGAACGAAACACAATCGCAGCATCATCTGGTCACAAAAGAGGGTGTGGGTAACAACATGCGGTACCGTTTTGTGCCGGTTGCTTTGCCTGCTGCCGGGCGCGTTTTGTGCGTATATGTGCTGCTGTGCTCCTTCCTTGCTTCACAGGTATGATGTGCCAGAGATGCCTGCCAGCTACTACCTCACGCCTAGGCCAGGTTACGCAGGCGAGACAGAAATAAAAACGGAGGTGCAGCAGGCGGAAACAGAGCTAGGGCGTGAAGGAGAGGGAGCAGCTGGGGGGGTGGATTTGCAGCAGCAGCAACTGGCTCAGCAGCCGCAGCAGTTGCAGCAGCAGCAAGCTGCTGCAATTCAGCCGGCAGTTCTGCAGCAGCAGCCTCAGCAGCCAGTGCAGCAAGAGCACCAGCAGCTGCCCGGGGGGAAACAAGAGGTTGATGACGTGAGTGTTGGAGTCACAAGCGCAGGGTTGTCTAGGAGGTATAAAGGCGAAGACACGGGCTCTTTATTCTACGGTGGAATTATACCAAAGCGAAAGAGGACTCGTTTGGGAGCGATGCCGTCGTAGGTCTTACTTACTTCCATTAGAAAGTGTACATTCAGAATGTGTACAAAAAAAGCAACAGGTTGCTTCGTGTGTCTTATTCAAGCAAATACTACCCACGCTGCTTCAGCCATGTCTTAAAAGTCTTACTACCATCCGTCTTTTTTTCCACATTTCTGGATTGTCAAACAATTTTTAATAAACCTTTCCCTGTTATACCTCCTCTTTCCTTTATAATTTTGCTGGATGTTAACATTGCCAGCGTATCTTTTCCTTTCCTGTTTTTTCTTTTCCCCTTCGCCCTCCTTTACATTTGTGGAGGGGTACAATGTACAATGACTCCTTGCTTGTCTGTCTGGTCATGTCTGTGCAAATTCCTTCCGGCATAGACAATGAATGAATACAAATACTTAAACGATCACAACAGGAGCCTGTTAAAAATCCCTTGTGTAGTACACAGTTGAATGTAAATGTTGGGCCCCCCAAACCTTCCTTCCTGACCCCCCACACTAATAAAAAGGGTACCTGCTCAAAACTCAAGCAGCTATCTGCCTGCACAGTTCCCATGCCAGTTCCCACGCCCGGTCATTTAATACCTGAAGAGTTATAGGTCAAAAACTAATATGCGCACGCTCACCAATCGTTTAGTGCACAAATCCAGCGATAACCATTGCCAAAGCATATATTTCATGCAACTTATGTATAATGCAATATGTAAATTGCAAGTTTGAAATCAATTGCTGGCATATTGCCTGAAGACACCCCACGGTCTACTCGGGTGCATTCCATGCATTTCTGTGGCCGGGCACCCAGACCCCCTTTAATCAATCACCCAACAAGGGTACCAATCGAACGGGCTGAGGATTCCATATAAATATTTATTATTTGCTGGAAGATAAATTCTGGAGACCCCCCCCGCTACCCGTTGTAGTCCAGAGGCTGGCCTCTAAGAACGAGAGTCGTTCGTATGAGCTCCGAGCATAGTCGAACTAGAATACTTTAGCAGTTTAATTGTTTCATTTGCCTTTGTCGATCATCAAAATGACTTGAGTCCCAAGAATCGCACTGAAAGATTGCACGCAACATAAATTGTTTCTTAAAATAAATCAATATGAATTTCTCGAAAATTTCTGCCTGCCTTTCTTTCACGAGTCAAACATCTTTGCTGCATGCATCCTCCAGCTCGAGGCAGGCTGTACTCAGGGGGGGAGGGTTCTTTACTGAGCAAAGGTCTGTCATAGTTAACTGTGCCGCGTTCAAGCGTAACTCAAGTAATTCAACCGGGAGCAAACCAAGGCTACAGCAACGGAGCCAGCAACAACAACAACAACAACAACCGCAACAGCAGCAACAGCTTCACCTCTCTGCTGGTGAGCATCTATCAGAGCAACAGCAGCAGGAACGGAGCGTCCAGCGACAGATCAAGAGCCTTGACACCAATGCCCAGTCACAAGAGGCAGAGTACAGACAGGCATTACTGGCAGCCAGAGTGACAGCAAAGCAGCAGGTTCAATTGGAAAGCTACCTTGACTATCTGCTGGAAACGAACAAGGTCATGAACCTCACTGGTGAGTTGCATGATTTCTTTTCAAGACAGGCGTGTGGAAATGTGCCTTTCTACTTGACTTTCCTTGACCACATCGTCGGGTTGCTATGGTGTTCTAGGCTTGCTTCTCCGAGCCCCCGGTTCTTTGCCTGCGTTCTTTTAAAATTAAGCGTTACGCAAGCTAAAAAGCCCCCCCTGCTCTACATGTTACCACCTTTTATCTGTTGCACTAGCAAGTACCAGTCCAGCAATTTTGTGTTTAGACTCTTTTGCTTCTCCACCGTTTTGTTCAATGGCATCATAGGAGTTTAGGACCTCCTGTGTGCCACGTGTGTGCGAGCTCATTATATGTGGGTTTGCCACGGCCTCAAGCTACTCCTTGTACGAGCAGCCCTCTTTAAATTGCCCTTCTTGATCAACTTCTATTGCCGCAAAATCGTTACACGGTGAACAGCATGATTTTGGTCATCTTGCAAGGTTATCTCAAAGTTTTAAGCCACCTCATTGACTTGTCTGCCACAGCTGTACGCGACCGCACTGAGGCCCTCGTGCGCCATTTAGCGGACAGCCTCACCCTCCTGCCTGTCATTGAGCACCATGTGTTGCACACGGCCACGGGCAGGCAGCCACAGCAGCCACAGCAGCAGCAGCAGCAGACGCCCACCACTTCTGTTCATGCTTCCTCCCCATCACTTCCCTCTTTGGCAGACAGCTCTCAAGCTCTCAGAGTCATTGATGTTGGAACAGGTGAGGGGTCAGAGTTTAAAAAACGTGGGGATGTTTGGATGGAACAGGACGGGGGAGGGCTGGTGGGGGCGAGCAGGTGGAGATGGAATTAAGGGAATGAGAAACGAGTAGGGTTGGCCAGAATTGTATATATACATCATACATGACCGTATACTTGGTGGTTTCCATGCCAAAAGTACCGTATATGCACCGTAAATATAGGGTTCTGGCCAACCCTAAAAATGAGGCTCAGGCAAGGCCACATTCACACATTTACTTCTATGGCGAGCGTCTGCACGCTCATACTAGCACACAGTCGCAGATGGCTGGCAAAGCTTACAGCTTGCACGCGTCTTGCAAACTTTCTGTAGCTGCTACTTTGTTACGTCTTACAAGTGTGGATAGTATATTACTGTCTGCAGCGTATTGTAGTTAACCCTGATGTGGTCCAACACAGGCAAATTGGCAGTCTCCAAAAGCCAAAAGGTTTGACACAGGCCACCTTTGTTGCCTGGTTTGCTTCTGTGACGCGATCCCTCTGAAAATTACATTCCTCAGGGTCCATCTACCTCCATACTACAGTTTTCATCCCACTGGACGCTGCTCAGGTGCTGTTCGCTTGGCAGCATATTTTTTTGTGCTCACAATTCACACTGTGCACGCTGCTCAGGTGCTGGATTGCCTGGCATGGTCCTGGCTGTGATGCGACCTCATTGGCGCATCACCCTCCTGGACTCCCTGCGCAAGAGATGTGACTTCCTGGCCCGGGCAGCAGAGGTTGCAGGTGGGGCTGGTGTGATGTGCAGGGTTGGCCAGAGCCGTATGCATACGCCGTATATCACCGTGTATAAGGTGATTTCCCTGCCGAAAATACCGTGTGTACACTGCATGTATATAGTTCTGGTTGACCCTAGTGATGTGTGGTGTGTGCGCTCTTACGGGAGGGCACGTGACACACACAAGGGAGGGGGGGGCTGCGTGAGGCACGTGCTGTTGCATGGCAGTATATGCCGCACTTGAGATGGGTGTGTTTGAATAGGGCAGGTGACACACAATGTGGGGGGGATTGCGTGAGGCACGTGCTGTTGCACAACAGCACAATTTAGGTTAGGTTTATTGGTTGGAGTTGTGTGTCGAAAGCTATGCTGTTTGTGCGTGATAAGTGTGGAGCTGGCGTGCTTGAGCGTGAATATATGTTCAGCAGGAATACTTTTACAGACATTCATTAGAAACAGTTCACTGTAAGGACACGTTCCTGGCTGGCCCTCAGCTCGATGATCACTTTTGAAGCTGCAAGCATAAACACACGCATTGGAACTAAGAATCGTACAACTCCTTCAGCACAGAAACGAAAGAATAAATACCACCATACGCGCGTAAGTTCTATGTTTATATGCAGGGTTGGCCAGAACCACATATATATATATATATATACACAGTGCATGTACGGTACATACGGTTCTGGCCAACCCTATTTATTAATGTTAGATTTTATGTGTAGGTACCTAAATAAGGTTTGGCAATAACCTTAAGACTGCGTGTACAGGGGGAGTGTTTCACTTCTGTTTTAGGCGACTTGCTTTATGCCTTTGCGAGGATGTTTGGTGGCAGGCATGGCGCTACTGTCCGACGCACGCCTTTGAGGAACCTCTTGGCTCTCCTCCTTGTGTGTTGACAGATATGCAGGGTTGGCCAGAACCATACATATACGGTGTATACATGGTATTTTTGGCATGGAAATCACCGAATATACGGTCACATACGGTGTTTATAGACGGTTCTGGCCACCCCTACAAATATGCAGATATGTCGCTCCTTCCCACCTTGCTGAAGCATGTGGGTGCACACATTGTAAACGTATGGTTCTGGCCGAGCTTAACCTTCACGTGCTTTCACGCCTCAGGTGTTCAGGACACGGCCATAACACGTGCAGGGTGGTGAACTTAGTGCGATGAAGCTGAATTGTTGTGAGGGTAGAGACCTGTTCATCAATTGGTTGAGCTGTTGATGAAGCAGGGTAATTGCACAGCCTTGTTTTATCTTTTGATCTTATGCCGGCAGGCATACAGAACGTGGACATCGTGTGGTGCCGTGCTGAGGAAGGGGGCAGGCGTGAGGACCTACGAGACACGTGCGTGAGCGCTGCTTATTTGCTAATTACATGCACGTGCTGGCAGTTGCTGTTGCTCCTGTGCTTGGTTATGAGTTTGCGCGTGCACCAGCAGCATTTTCCTTTGAAATTTTTGAAGTATGCGCCTATACAGGGGTTATAATATGCTCACTTTCTCTTGTGCGTGCACGTCTTTTGGTCGCCTTTTAATCCTGCAATGGAACTCGACGACTGACCTGACACCTTTTGAGACATTTGTTGTGCCTATTTTGACTCACACGTACACACCTGCACAAACACACATGCACACATTTACACGCATGCACAAACAAATCAATACAGGTTTGACGTCGCTGTTGCGCGAGCAGTGGCAGAGACACGAGTGCTGTCTGAGCTGTGCCTCCCATTTGTGCGCACGGGGGGCCTGTGGGTGGCTGCCAAGGGGCCAAACCCAAAGGTATGTGATAGTGTGTGATAGCGTGTGATAGTGTGTGATAGCTAGCAGCCTCCTAGTTTGCGCTTTGTTATATTAGCAGGTTGGTGGGCTGCTTGCTTTCATGTATCCCGTGCATGTGTGTGAGCTGTCTGCCGCTGCTTGAGCAAGCCCTGGTGCTCAAGGCTCAAAGGCATACTAGGGACCAGTGTCCTGGTGTTCTGAAGGCATACCAGGGACTCGTCATATATATATATACACCTTTTTCTGAGCTGCTGGCAAGTATTTATACCCATTCAACAAGTCAAATGCGCTGTTGTGTACGTACACATACACACAGGCTGAGGTGGACGCTGCTTCCAAAGCGCTCCAGCTGCTGCGTGGCCGCTTGGTGTGTGTGAGCCCAGTGGCCTCCTCTTCTGCCGAGGGCGCGCGCACAGCTGTGGTGGTGCTCAAGCAGGCGCCCACACCAGAAAGGTAAGGGCGTGTGTTAAACATGAGGACACGTGTTGTAGAGGAGCGCTGTGTGTGTTAGCTTCTTCCTCGCATCCCTGCCAATAAGGGCGCAGGCCAGTGTGCCAGCTAGATGTGAGTGTAGGAAGCAATACAGGCAGGCAGCGTGACCAGCTCCCACCTACAGGAGGAAGCAAAAACAAGTATTACACATGATTGTACAGACAAGATTACACATATGATTACACAGACAAGATTACACAAGATGATTACACAGACAACATTCCACAAGATGATTACACAGACACAAGATTACACAAGATTACACAAGATCACACATGATTTTACAGACAAGACGGTGAAAGCTGCTGAGCTCAGTGTAGGATGTATGGATTCCAGTTCTTGCAGTAAGAGCATCACTCCGTCTTGTATCTCCTTGGTCCTCACATCTTGCTCTAATCCCAAGCTTAGTCTCCCTTTTGTCTTTGGCAGGCATGCCAGAGATATATGTCTCTCAGCTTGTTGTTGAAAGCAAGGTGCAAGGCCCTTGGAGCAGTTGTGAGTCTCCTTTGAAAATACATGTAAGGCGTGCGTAAAGCATTGCTAAGATCACATAAACGCTTTGATTGGCGTTTGCGTCCAAAAGCACAACGCAGTGCAATACGTTCCACGCTCAATTTAGGGAGAGCCACTTCAGGGACAGGTATCTGAAGCTTTCACTGTTGGAGATATGAAGATGAATGGTCCGCATTGCCTGATCCTGTTTTAGGAAGGGCAAATTAAATTTTTGATTTGTAGCGTTGACCAGAATCATATGTATGCGGTGTATATAAGGTATTTTTGGCAGGGATTTCCCTAGACATACAGTCATAAACGGTGCATGTATATACGGCACTGAACAACCCTGTATGTTTGATTTCTTTTCTCCTTCACACATTTTGCCCTTGGCTGTCATGACACCCACCCTAGCGGTAAAAAATAACTGGGTGCCTTTTGAGCTACCTGGTGAACACAGTTTTAAGGCTCTTTATAGAGCAGTTTAAAAGGCTATAGAGAAGAGTAAAGACAGGGTTATCTATAGAGAGAAGTAAAGACAGATGGGTATCAGGAGAGCGGAAGCTCATTCGCTCGTAAGCGGTGCTAAAATGGCGCGATGTGTTCAAAGGCACATTGTTTTACAAAAGCCACAATGTGTTACGAAGCCACGATGTGTTACAAAGCCACGATGTGTCGGCACACAAGGCGACAATCCATCTTCTGTGTGGGGGGCAACACCTGCCAAAGGTGATATCCGTCATCCTGGTTTCATAAAAGCAGCAGAAATGTCAAATGCAAACGCATAGGGTTGGCCAGAGCCGTATAAGTACACCATATATCTGGTGAATTCCTTGCCAGAAGTACCATATGTTCACCGTATATATATGGTTCTGGCCAACCCTACAAATGCATGAATGCGCTGTTTTCTACTCTACCAGTGCATACCTTTTGTGCATACCGGACACCTCCTTGTGTTTGTATAATTCGTACCCTTGCTAGTTTATGAATGCCACCTGTCGTCAGGGACCTGTCCAGATCTCCACCCTCCTCCTGGTCCCCAATTGTGGTTCACATTCCATAAAATCACTAAGGCGTTTAACAGCTGATGCAGGAGCGGTTGTGTACCCTCTTGCCTCCTTGTCAGTTATTGTATTATGATATGCTTTATGTGAAACATGAACAAGCTTGAAAGCCCCGGCTCGCTTCCATTGCTGCTGGCAGCTACATGTGACAGGGCACATTTCTTTGTCTGTAAGGACAGGCCTGTAAACAAGCACAGTGACCCTAGAAGCTCAGCCTCACCTCCATCAGAAAATCATCATCAGATCAGATCAGATCATCAGAAAATCAGCCCCACCTTCATCACCTTCACCTTTATCAGATCATCAAAAACCCAGCCTCACCTTCTTAATTTTGCAGGTACCCAAGAGCACCTGGCACACCGAACAAGTTGCCTCTTTGAGTGGGCCTTTATGGTCTGCGTATGGAAACTTACAGCACCTGGCACACCCAACAAGATGCCTCTGAAAGTGGGCCTGTATGGACTGCCATCAATTCTTATGGTGCTCGAAAATTGCTTGAAAAAATGTGTTACCAAACAGGTAAGCGTGTTACCAGGCTCCATGCATACTGTCAACTACGCTGCTAATCTTGTGCATACTACACGCGCCCTTTCCCGTACCATCACCGACTCTCATCAGGCGCCGGTTTCAGGTCAAGCCTGCAACCTTCCTAATTTCCATTGACCTTTTTTCTTTTTTTTGGTGGAGGAGTTTTATGGTACCCGGTACCTAAGGGGCTCCTTTTCCTTAAATTGTGTGGACTATGTTCACTGCCTGCGTAATTTTTTTGTGTCTCTCTCTAAATTGACCCTTTTGTCTTTTCAAAGGTCTTGGTATTGAGCATCATTGGTCTGCCTTATGCATAGATATTATTCTAACGGCAAATGATTCTCTTAAAGCGATCCAACAAGGTACACAGGGTGCATGCCTGCTAGCACAAGCAGACGTAAGCAATCGTGAAGGAATGGTACAACATGGCATCATACGCCCTTCAGAAGAGACACAGATAGAAATGATCCCAACCTGGATCTTATCAGACATTCTTGGCTCATTATTTCATAAATGTGCTTACAAACGCGTGCCCGAACAACTCGAGAGAGGGTGGGAAAACATCAACGTGCTTGCCCCCCACATTGCTGCCCTTTTCAAACTGCTCATTACAAAAGCGAACGTCCCCAGGTCTTGGAAAGAAGCTCACTCCTTACACAAGGAAAGGCTAGTGGCGATTCCAGGGAACTATAGAATGATTGCGTTGAGTGGGACAGACTAAATGTCAATTTGCTACGCTCCTCAATGGTCTAGACTGGTGTACCCACACAACAACATCCCGGACACACAATTTGGTTTTTATCCTGGCAGAAGCACGCTGCACCCGCTGTTATCCTGCGACACCTCTGTCAGAATATTATCGCCAATCAAAGATGCAGCGCAGAAGATGCAGAGGGGCTCATCACGGCTGTACACAGCCGTCAATGAGATCAAACAAGCATACGATTCCATTCCAGAAGCACAATGTGGGACAACCTTCGTAAGAACCAGATGCCCATCCACATGTTGTCCATCCTCGAAAACTTGTAGTTTAATGCTGATGAATACACGCTGTTAAGATGGGGATAATTCAGCGACTGTCCAGCCATCCTTTGGTTGAAACAAGGGTGCCCCCTCTCCCCCCTACTGTATTCCACTTACTTAAACGACATAGACAGCGTGACTGATGGGGCGCAGGGTGTGTTCACTAATATCCCTGGTTATTTTGTGAAAAACATGCTGTTTGCTGATGACCATTGAACACGCGGATTGGCAGACAATACTAAACAAGCTGAGAGTTTATGCCGAAAGGAAATGTCTCAGCACTGTCAACGCACAAAAGTCAGAAGTGACGTGCATCAACTCTAATTATAAAAACCTGCCCCCTCTGTACTTTGACGGTGTACGGCTCCCCTACACAGACTCATTCAGATATTTGGGCATGGTGTGCGACAAGCAGATCAATCTGAATACCGCGGCTGACGCAACACTTCGCCCATTCACGGCAGGCACGTTCAGAGTCAAAGAGTTTGTTCAGAAACACGACCTTTCTATTAGGCTACACGCGTACATATGGCTTGTCAAAACATTCGCTATTCCTGCTGGTATGTATGCAAGCCAGATTTGGGCCACTCCTTACTTACAATGAACAAGGAAAAGAGATGGACAGTCGCTCCCCTTCAGAGATGGCTGTTGGCAGTGCTGAAAAGGATATTGGGGGTCAGACACCACGCCTTCATGGTGTGTCATGCGAGAGTGTGGATTGGAACCCCTACGCACAGTTCAATTGGTTTAGCGCGCGCCGCAATGTGGCCGTACAATTCTTTGACTAAACCCAACAGCTACACAATGAATAAGGTCTTACATGCTGACATGCAGCTGAGTACACGATCCAATGATTGCTGGTCAGCCCTTCACTGCCATGGATGGTCTGACACAATCGTATATCTTCAAACAAAAGCTGCAAAACTGTGAATCCATTGGTCTCAGCTGTTTTGTCGTAGACTTCAGGGAGAGGCACTTGGAGTACTGGGCACCTCATTCTGAAACTCATCCGAGAGTACACAACAGCAAACGCTCTATTTGTAGAGCACTTGTTATCACCAATAGTGTGCTCTTCCTACAAGAAGGGCTCTGGTCAATCATTCGCCTTACATCCAAATACATGTTTCTCAACCTGCCTCGTGATGTCACTCGTAGTGCAGCTCGTTTCAGACTTGCTTCGTGTTCACAGAGTCACAGAGACACCTGAAAAGCACCAAGCGTGTAGGATTGGTCAGTGTGTCAACAACCTGGTTTTGCGTTGGCAGCATGAGAAGGCTCACGTGTATGCTAGGCATATCTCGGAAAACATGGAGTTGCTAGCCCAATTTGATGAGGCAGAGAGAGCTGGCGATGTGGATAAACTGGCATTCTGTGTGCGTTCGTTGATTGTCCAAGCAGCGAGCAGTAGGGCTGTGGGCATGTCTGCACAGCGCCCAAGCTCGGTGTGTTTTCAAACGTGAACTGGATGCAGTTTGGTTTGATTGGGAGTGCTGGGAGAAGCGTAAGGTGTATGGTATTCCTGCTGGGATGTATGCGAGTCAGGTGTGGGGCACAGTGTATCTGAGTGAAGGCAGTGAATTTGGTAGCCAGTTACAGAAGAGGCATCTGTATGTGTTCCTTGAGGCGCATTCTTGGAGTGAAGAACAGCACAACAAATTGGGCGGTGCTTAGAGAGTGCGGTCAGGAGCCCTTGCAATTTTTCTGGTTCCGTGCTTCAATGGTTATTTAATAGCATGCTTGATTCCAACAGTGAGACTCTACGTCGTGTGCTGAAGGCAGATTTGCATCTTGCTTCTTTTGATAGTTCTTGCTGGTCTGCTCAAGTCTCGAATGCGTTTAATGGACTGCAAAGTAGTGCAATGTTCAAACAGAAAATGCTGAGAGCCACACAGGTTCCCATGCAAGAGTTCATTTGCGATTTGCGTTTCAGACATTTGAAGGTATGGAGGGAAGCTGATTTTTCAT